>Ga0208958_1004351_pt1 | contig 10251 bp, 10 predicted proteins | sample RifOxyB1_FD_184032 | JGI IMG/M metagenome (GOLD analysis project Ga0208958, IMG submission 184032) | Soil microbial communities from Rifle, Colorado - Rifle Oxygen_injection B1 (SPAdes) | ecosystem: Environmental > Terrestrial > Deep subsurface > Rock core/Sediment | place: Rifle, Colorado...
GGCTTTGCTGGTGCCGCCCCAAGTACGAAAATCTTTAGCTGATAAAACTTCGCCAGTAATCTCCCGCAAATATTCATTCACCTGATGCGAATCGACGCTTTGCCTTTGTCCCTCATCATTTACATATTGAAATAATTCATAGCCGGGGAGCTCGATACATTGCTGGATAGTTTGGGCAATTCGCGGGTGAGTAATATCTAATTCATGATAAACACCACTCTTGCCTTTGAAACTAAATTTTACTTTGTTGCCGGTAACGCTGGTGTGTTTATTATGCAAAGTGGTGAGGCCATAAGACTGATTTTCTTTTTCGTAAGTTTTGTTGCCGATGCGAATAAAAGTATGTTCCAAGAGCCAAGTGATGGTGGCCAAAATCCTTTCCCGACTTAGCTGATGCTGGCGCAAATGCCCCGCCACGGTGTCTCTTAAAGTGGGCAAGACTTCCGCAAAACGAATCATCTTATCAAATTTATTTTGTTGGTTATACGCGATCCAATCGGGGTGATAAATATATTGTTTGCGACCTTTATCATCAAAACCAACGGCCTGAATATGCCCGTGGGGATCAGTGCAAACTTTCACTTTTTTCCAAGCGGGCGGGATGGCTAGCCCAGCACCATGCTTAGCTCTAGTTCCAGTAAAATCGGCATCGGAAACGTAGTGGAGACCGTGAGGGAGATGAGTCATGGATTAAGTATATAATATATAATAAAAATGCAACTACTCAACAAATCCCAATTCCTCCTCTACCTCGATGCACCTTTGCATTTGTGGGCCCAGGCTCATCATCAATCTGAAACCAAACTCTCACTTTATGAGCAACATTTGGCTCAACAAGGTTACCAAGTAGAAAAACAAGCGCAAAAATATTTAGAAAAATTAGTGGCCAGTGAGCCAGCTCTAAAACTCATTTGGCAGGCAACTTTTACTGATAAAAATTATGAAGTGCGCAGTGATGCTTTAATTTTTCATGAGGCAACTAATAGCTATGATCTGTATGAAATCAAAAGCTCTACTTCCGTGGACAAGAATAATTTGTACGACGCCACTTTTCAATTTTTAGTGTTAAACAAAAAAATTAAACTCGACCATGTTTATATTTTGCATTTAAACAAAGACTACGCTCGCCAAACTCGGCTTAATCTTCAACAATTATTTATCGCCGAGGAAGTGACAGCTAAAGTACATGCTTTAAAAATAAAGATTGATTTAAAGCGAGAAAAAGCCTGGCAAGTTTTAAACAGCGAGTTAAGCGAAGGCATCTCCGCCTGTTACAATATTAAAACTTGCCCCTGTTTGAGTTTGTGCCATCCTAATCTGCCTCCCTTTTCTATTTTTCATTTGCCTCATTTATCGGTTAAAAAAAAGCAAGCTTTGCTAGATTTAAACATTATCCAAGCCCAAGATGTACCGGCTAATTTTCCTCTATCTTACAAACAAAGTTTGATAGCCAAGGTAGCGAAAAGCAATCAGCCTATCATCGATCGTGCCGCCATCAGACACGAGCTAGAGCAACTGACTTTTCCCCTCTACTTTTTAGATTATGAAACTTACAATGCGGCTATTCCCTTATTTGACGGCTATCACCCACAGCAAGCGATGGTGTTTCAATATTCACTGCATATTTTAGAAAGTCCGGAAGGCAAACTAAAACATCGCGAGCATTTATCTTTAGGCAAAGAAGATCCAGCCCGCTCACTGCTGGCCAAATTGCAAACAGATATCGGCCCCACTGGCTCGGTGCTGGTGTGGAATAAGAGTTTTGAAATGACTAGAAATAAAGAGCTGGCTGAGCTTTATCCAGTGGCGGCTGATTTTTTAAATGATTTAAACGAACTGATTTATGATCTAGCTGATTCTATAATCGAGGGTTTTTATGTACATCCACAATTCAAAGGTAGCTGGTCTATTAAAAATGTGTTACCGGTGCTGGTGCCCAATTTGTCTTACCATAGTTTAGCTATCAAAAAAGGCGATGAGGCGATGATTGCTTGGTGGAAGTTGGTGAATCAACAATACAAAAATCCGGAAAAAATTACAGCCAATTTACTCAGTTATTGTGAGCTGGATACGAGGGCGATGGTGGAGATTTGGGAGAGGATGAGATCATTAGTTGACTTTCGTCAATAATTTCCCTATAATTAAAATTAGATAAAAGCTGGAGAGTGAGCGTGATGCCACGACCCAGTTTTTTCTGTTTTTAGAGTAATTTTGAAAAACTTTCGATCTTCGAATAAAACTTTTTCTTTTTGTCACCCGTGGTGGCCGGCATGTTAAAAAGTTTTTGGTCTACAATCTTGATCAATTTTTCCTCATAGTCAGATAGATTCTTTTTTATTCCTTGTTCGTATTTTAATTTTAGACCATAAGCCAAAAGATCGGCTAATTGTTCTTCAATGTCATTATTTTTCTTGGTAACAAAGGAGACTTCCGTGAGGGCATCCTGAACTTGCTGATAACTGACACCTAATTTTCTAAATCCATTAGCCAGAAAGTGCCCCGCAGCTTTGTGGTAGTAAAAATCTTTTTCTGAAGTAGCTGACTCAACTATTAATCTGCCTCTACAATTTCCTTGGGCTAGTAAAGCAAAAATAAAATTGGTGATAATGTTTTCTGAGGTTTTTTTATAAATTGTTTTTTCATTCCAATTTTTAGGAATTTTATTTTTGTCCACCACCGTCCCAAAAAGCTGAAAATTTCCCCAACGCAAAAAGTTGATTAAATCTTTAGTGAAGTTTTTATTAATTAAATCATTTTTTAAAATATCAAATTCTCCCTGTCTTCTCCCAATATCTCTAGAGTGAAAAACAAGGCTGGTTTTATTCCAATATTTAAATTTAATTTGATCGGCTCTAATTTTAAGTTCTTCTCCGGCTGAAGAAGAAACCAATACGCCGCTTAAAATATATAAATTGGACTGAGTGGCCTTAGGATTAGCATTGCCCAACTCATCTATAAAGTAATTCAACAGTTTCATAAAAATATAATCTACTAATGCATAATGTATCACAAAACTAATTTAGTTGGCTGATGCTAGTTTTTTAGCCAATGAAAAGCTATTTAAACCAGCTTGCATTCTAAACGCATCGAATTCGATGCGTTTAGAATCAACATTATTTATTGTTTCTCAACTTTTCAAAGTTGCCGACTATTATTTTCACACCTTTTACTTGAATAGATTTGCTGGTTTTCATACACCTAAATATACCATAAAAAAGGCGAAAGTTCTTGAAAAACATTAAAAGCTGATTTTTTGAGGGAAGGGGTGGGGAGAGAAAATTAACTAAGTTTTCTTGTTCTTTTTCGTATAATCTTAATGTCTAATTTTTCCTTAAAAATGTGTTTCTCTACAAGGCCTCTTTTCTATTTTGATAAATTTCTGCAATTTCTCCTAGTATTAAGTATGTGTATAAAACAACATCTTCTGCTTTTTCTTTCGTGGGTCTATCGTGATGAGCCGGACCCTGAGTTAAATTCATAGTGTGCTCAATTCGAAGCTTAATTTCATCCAACAAGATTTTAACAACCTTCTCTTTAGTCTTGCTCTCCATGGGTGAAATATATGACTGCAATCTATTAATGAACTTTCCTTTTTCATTTTTACTCTTCGGTGGCATCAAATTATTAGCAACGTCCATTAAAAGAGCCCTACATGACCCAACTGCATTTTTCCAATCCTCAGTGTTGTCACTTTTTAAATTCTGTTCGATAGAGTTGAGTCTACCTTGGATATCGGTGATAATTTCCGGCAGAACGTGCTCCATTCTCTTGCGTTTTAGTTCAAAAATGCTTTCTGCAATGTTGCCAAATTGCCATCTAGTGTATACATTCATCGCAAAGTTATATGTTTGGGCTTTATACATGGCCAAATTTCGTGTGTTTTTTTGTGCAGTAGAAGTGATATGGGATCTCTCAAACTTATTGCCTTGGGGGGTATAGTATTGGTTGGATCCAGCATAAGAAATATTAGGATCACGAGTTGCATCTATTTGGCTATTAAATGAATCGATACTAAACTGCATTGACTCAGCATCTTCTGATTGGCCTTGGAATATCTTCACTTCATTTGGCATATCGAGAAGCAGGGACAATCTCGATGCTTTCAACATTGAAAGGTGCAGAGGTGTGCGTTGCTCAGAAATATCAAGCATTATTTCATGAGCTAAACTGGTAATTTCTTCACTACGCTTCATAATATTAAGTTGTTAACTAATTTTAGTTTTTCCAAGAAACCTAATAACCCAGCCCCACCCATCTTTCAAATCAGCCTCAAACTCACTTTTCCATTTCTCTCCATTCATATCATGAAACCAAACCAATAAAGAAATATGCTTCTCATCATTTGTGGGCAATTCAATTTGATAAAAATTGGCTAAAGTATTTGTGTATGTTGAAGCCAAAGCGTGTCCATTTAGAGAATATTTTTTTCCATTAAACTTATAAGCATCAATATAAATCAACCTAGCACCAATGTTTTGTAGGGCGATAAACCTTTTATCTGTTTTTTCATCTATTGCTTGTGCAGCGTGTAGTTCGACTGTGTCTTGAACATCAACCAATCTTTTGTTTAATAAATTTTGTTCTTTTGCAACACGATAGGCAAAATAGGCGAGCACACTAGTAATAAAAGTTTGCAAAAAGTTAGAGTTTAATAAACAAATTATATTCATCACAAGCTCCCAATCATAATAATTATTAACTATCTTTAGTATTATGATTGAATAAATTAAAAATTAAATTATTCATATTACTTTATCTATTTTCTCCATCACCCTCTCTGTCTCCACCAAAGCCACAATCATTTTTTGATAATGCTCGATGTCTGAATTGGTAAGCGTTGTATCTCTACGGTCCTTTAACCACTTCTGTGCTGGTTGATAACCACCGATATAAAAATTCCAAGCAACCGCCGGCACGTTACCAAAATATTGAGTGTTGTTAATATAAACGTTGTTGTCTTTGTAAACTAATTTATCAACCATATCCGATCCAGATTCCGGATAAGTGGTAATAAAATTATTGACTTTTGGAGACTCTAATAAATGTAATTGACGAAGTTCGCAGCCAAATTTAACAAGTTTGTCAAAAGTTTTTTTGTTTTTTGGATAGGGAATTCGTGGGAAATCTAACTTTAAAAATTCTTTGTATTTTTCTCGGTAGTTTGGTGAGTGCAAGGTGGCATAAGCGTAATCCAGAATGTTCTCTGGGGAAATTTTTCCCACAATTTTTTCTATATCACCAACTATTTGTTGATTTAAATTTGAGATTTTGTTGCCATCCTCGCGGTAAAGATAGAGAGGTGCGCAATAGCCACGTTCCCTAGATTTGTTAGATACAAAAGAGTCATCCATCATATTGTTTGCAACAAATATGTGAGAGAAGATTTCTGAAACTATTTGCCTACAATAACCAAGCGCCAAGTTATCCTTTAGAAAATGTTTCATTACATTTTCACGCCATCGCCACAAAACTTTATTATCAAAATATGTCCAACAAATATCAAATGGTCTGTAATTAAGTTGGATAAGTTTTTTTTCATCAAATTCTAATTTTGCACAATTACTAAGCACAAACTTGGCGTAATTTTTACCCAATCCAAACTCAGTATTGAGGGCAGCTTCATTGTATTCTCCACGAGCTAATTTTTGAACGCGCTCAGCAACTACATTTTTATTTTCATCAATAATAAAATTATCTCCCATAGTAACAATGCCTGTAACATTTTCTAAAAATAATTCGTTAATTTTAATACCTTTTTCGTATTCACTTTTCCCCGTAATATTTTTTGGTACGAAATAAAACATTTTGTCATCTAATTTTAGTTTTTGCCATTTTGGCTTTCTAGTTAATTCTTCAAATTTATGTTTGCGAGTACCGTAAAGATCAGCATGATAAACGTCACTCAATTGATCTGTTTTCTTCTTACCTGTTTTCACTGCCAAAATCACTCCAACTCCTTGCATGATATTAAAAACATTTTCATCTTTGCCACCGTCAGGCGAAATCTCCTTCTTTTTAGCATTACCATGTAAATCAAGGATATAAATTTTGTCAAATGTTTTTAGCAAATGCCAACGCATGCCACGAAAAGTCGGATTATCTAAATAACCATTATTAGTAATCATAGCGACTATGCCATCGCCAGTTTTGGCGATCATGCTTTCGGCGAAAGCAATAAACTTCACATAGTCATCATTGAGCCAGTGTTTGCGTTCTTGCAATTTCTGCAAACCTCCGGGCTCAAGCTTATAGCACTCAATTAAACTATTGGCGTATTCAGTTTCATTGCTACTTACAGCAGAGTATGGTGGGTTACCAATCACCACCATAATTGGTGTTTTATTTTTAATAACAGCCGCCTCTTTAGCTTCTTTGGCTATGCTGTCGGCCAAGCCAAAAGCTGTAAATAATTCTTCTTGTTTAGAGGTGTCCTCTAAAGTATTGGTTAAATAAATTTTTAAACGACGAGCAAAATACCGAAATTTTGTTTTCTTGAAAGCTAATCCAAGTTTTAGGTGAGCAATGGTATACGGAGCCATCATTAATTCAAAACCATGAATTCTTGGTAGTAAATCATTGTGCACATAAGCCGGCCATCTTCCTTCTTGTCCTTTAAATTTTTTGTAAATTTCACCGATAACTGCGCTGATAAATGTACCAGTACCAACAGCAGGATCCAAAACTTGTACTTTATGTTTTCCATTTGGTAGTTTAGTAGTATCAGCCAATCCCTGAGAAAGATCAAATTCACTGCGTAGCAACTCATCAACAGACTTAACTATAAATTTGACCACTGGCAACGGCGTGTAGTAAGCTCCCATCTTTTTGCGTAAAATTGGATCGTATTCGTTTAAAAAATCTTCGTAAAAATGAATAATGGGATCGTAATTCAACTGTTTGTTTAAATCAATTTTATAGTAATCATCCATCAATTTATTAACATCTGCATGAGAAAAAACTTCACACAATTCATTAACAATGTATTCAAGTCGCTTATCAAAATTTGGACCTACAATATGATCGAAAAAATCTCTCAACAAAGGATTAGATTTAGGAATTAAATCTCTCGCTTCTTGACGAGAAAAATCAGTAGGCGTTTCATCATAGAAACGAGCCACGAATAATCCATAAACTAATGTTTGAGCATACATGTCAGAAAATGCATCTGTAGAAAGGTCATGAACCAATAATTTCTTGATTGTTTCATATACCCGCACCAATTCTGCATTTTTTTCTGCTTTAACACTTAAAAAATGACGCACATTATCACGAATACGTTGTGCTTTCCCTCCCATGATTTTAGATAAATGTTTTCCCGATTTAATTGGCTCTTTATGTGATTGAGTGAAATCAACAAGAGTTTTAGCGAGATATTCAAAATTATTTGGAAATGGAACAACTGTTCGATTATTTTTATTGTAATCAGCAATTTTAATCGGCTCTCCATATGGCAAACCATTGCGATAAAAACGGCATTCAACATAGTCGGTCAAAACCAAATTAGCGTATCCAAAGTACCGAGACATTTGCTCTGATTTTTCAATTTTATCTAAAGAAACTCCAATATTTTTAGTTTCTATATAAAGAATAGGCACATCATTTTTAATCACTACAAAATCAGGCTTGTTGCCTTGTTTTGCTCTAGCGTCATGATCGAAGCGCGTGACATTAATTGATTCAAAAATACCTTTAAGTAAAATTTCGAAGTCAGCACGATACCCCATTTCACTCGTTTCTTCATGAGTAAATTTAGATGATATTGAGTTTATATAGTTTTGAAAAATATCTTGTATCATATTTATTGCTCCATTATACCCCTCCCCTCCTCACTCCAGCCTCTTACTTTCCATCTTCTTCAACCTCATTTTTGCTCGACCATAGAAAATTTGTTGTCTTTTATTTCTTTTTCCTCTTTAACTCTTTTTCAACTTTTTTCAAACTTTCCAGATATGATTTTTCTACTTCACTAAGAGTTTTGGCTTTGTATTTTTTATACTCAGATCTTACTCTTTTTTCAGCTTGCTTGTGACTCACGCCTCCTGCGCCATCAAGAAGTTTGCGACTAGTGGATTTAAGCACCATATCAAGTTCACGAATATAATCAGCCATGCGCATTGGCTTTTGTTCGATGGCATTGACTTCAGCGATATCAAAATAAGCGGAAACTAAATTGTTCAACACCCTAAGCTCTTTAAAGTTTAGATAATTTTTGGCAATCATGGCCTCCGCCGAGATTTTTGAGCTGAGCACTATTTATTGCGAAGCCCTTGATGATGTAGTCTCGCAAACGCTCTGTTGCCCAAATGCGAAATTTTGTGGCAATCGAGGATTTGATTCTGTATCCAAACGAAATTATCATATCAAGGTTGTAATGCTCTACATCTCTTGTTACGCGTCTGGCACCTTCAATTTGAACTGTTCGGAAATTCCGAACAACTGAAGATCGCTCTAACTCACCTTCTTGAAAAATATTTTTAATATGCTCACTGATATTTGCTTTGCTGGACTGATAGAGCTCAACTAACTGGCTTTGTGTAAGCCATGCTGAGTCACTCTGCAAGCGCACCTGAATACCGGACTGACCATTATCATCTTTATAGATAATAATTTCCTTAGTTGTATTTTGTTTTGCCATAATTTTTCTTATTATACCCCCTTCCCTCACCCCCAAAATTGCTCTACCATAAAACCATGCCCCAAAAAATTGCCCTTGGTTTAGGAATTATCGCCCTGGTGGTGACTGCCGCCATCATGCTCCAAAAACAAGCACCGCCTGCGCGCCCAGCTGACTCAGCCAACCTCTCCGCCACGCCTAGCCCCAGCCCAGTCCCAGACGGTAAAGAAGCCATTGTCAGTACCGTCACTTCTTTAACTGGTGAGAAAAAGTTAATTCTAAAAAATACTGTTCACAAAAAAGAGCAAACTCAAGATTATGCTCTTTTTAACGCTGATTTTTCTGATCCTATTTTTACTAAAACTGTCAGCTTAGCCGAATTCATCTCCATTCCCAGAAACAGTTGGGCGCCAGAAGAGAAATATGTTTTTATAGAAAAGACTAACGCCAATGGCCAAAAAGATTATTTAGTCTTTCAAGCCTCAGGCAAACCTTTTGCTAAAGGTGAAGCTTACTTTGACGTGAAAGAATTATTCGCACTCAAGAAAAATAATTACACTTTTAAAGAAGCCACTGGCTGGGCCTCACCCACCCTACTCATCTTTACTACTCTCAAAGAAGATGGGAGCAAAGGCTCTTCATTTTGGTTTGAAGTACCGTCACAAGCATTTTTACAATTAGCAAGATAAAAACCTATGAGCATCAACAGCAAAATCGCCAAAATTCCTTTTTTTGTACTTTATTTGCTTCTGGCTGGGCTTACTTCTTATAATTGGATCAGAGTAATTTTATTCCAGAGAGACTTTGCCGTCTTTAAAACAGAACAACCGTGGGATTACTATTTATCCAACTTTTTTGTTAATAATTTTGGTATGACCCATCAACAATATTTTATATTCGCGTTCCCACTCATACTGCTGTTAATCTACGCTATTCCCAAAATTTCCGGGAAGCTGATGAGTCTGGATACAAGATCTAATGTTAAAGGAGACAATCACAGCGCTTTGCTACTGATTCTTCTGATTGCTCCAGTTACTTTAGGAATTCATAAACTTCTGGGACCAGGGTGGAAAAATCATCTTTTACCGGGAGCTATATTGGTTATTTTGTTTTCAATTTGGTCTTGGATTGATGAAAGAAAAGAGAACCATTAAATTTTAATCTCCAGCACTACAATCCTTCGGGCAACTAGCTTTGCTTTCTCCCTTCAGCGGCTCACATAAAGTATTCCCACAGACACCCGATTCACCCACTGGCTGGCCACTCTCCTCTCCCTTATTGACCGTACCTACGCCTGCCTTTTTAAAGGTGAAGATATTTTTTAGCCAGTTAATTACTTTAGTGAGAAAATTTATCTTGGTCGCCGACTGAGGTTTGTCAGCTAATGTCCCAATTTCTTTGCCTAAATTGGTCGATGACCAAGGTGACGGCTCCACCACACTATTGCAAGGAAAAACTTTACCTTCGTTGGGCGAAAAAGTTTCAAAAAAATAAGTTGAATTATAGTTTCTTACAACCTCGATGATTCGAATCATAGAGATAGAGTTAAAAAATTTTTTGTCTTTTTTTTCTTTGATTTTCAGCTTGATTTTTCAGATATGTCCACGTTGATCTTCCCTTTTCCAGAGCCGATGGCA
>Ga0208958_1004353_pt1 | contig 10250 bp, 8 predicted proteins | sample RifOxyB1_FD_184032 | JGI IMG/M metagenome (GOLD analysis project Ga0208958, IMG submission 184032) | Soil microbial communities from Rifle, Colorado - Rifle Oxygen_injection B1 (SPAdes) | ecosystem: Environmental > Terrestrial > Deep subsurface > Rock core/Sediment | place: Rifle, Colorado...
TTCTAGTCGGGATCGCGGGCGGCTCCGGATCTGGTAAAACCACGTTCGCGCACAAAGTCATGAAGCGCGTCACGGACCCCAGTGTGGTTCTGTTGCATCAGGATTCCTACTATCTTCCGTCGCTCCCATCCCATCTTCGGGTACACGGGGAGCCAAATTACGATCACCCCGATGCCTTTGATTGGGCGCTTCTGAAAGACCACCTTTCAAGGCTCAAGGCGGGTGAGCAGGTTGCCACGCCGATTTACGAGTTTCGCGGGAGTCGACGCCTGCCGGAAACGCGGCTCGTCGGGCCGTGCCGGACCATTCTCATGGAAGGTATTTTCACGCTCTGGGATTCAGAAATCCGCAACCTCTTTGATGTCAAAGTGTATTTACATGTGGAATCCGACATCCGGTTTATTCGTCGCTTGCATCGGGATGTCAGGGAGCGGGGGCGAACCCTGGATAGCATCATCAGACAGTATTATGATACGGTTCGACCGATGCACCACGAGTACCTCGAGCCGACACGCCAGTATGCCGACCTTGTCGTCGGAGAAGAGACCGATATCGCTTCCGAGATTCTCGCCGCGCGGGTCAGGCAAGTGGCCATGGGCTTGGGCCAAGAACCAGGTCAGGGGGCTTTCGAGTGAACGAAATCCGTATTCTCCCGCTCGGTGGCCTGGGCGAGATCGGAATGAATTGCACCGTGTTCGAGTATCAGGACGAGATCATGGTGTTGGATTGCGGTTTGCTTTTTTCGGATCTCGATCATTTCGGCGTCGAATTTATTATTCCTGATTTCAGCTATCTCAAAGAACGCAAAGACAAGGTTAAAGCTTTTGTTATCAGTCATGGTCACGAGGATCATATCGGCGCGCTCGCTTTCGCGTTCAAGGCGGGTATCGAGGCACCGGTCTATGCATCTTCCTTCAGCTCTCTTCTGATTCGTGAGCGTTTGAAGGAACATGGGCTCGAAAACAAAGTCGAGTTACGGATCTTCGAGCCGGGCGATCGGATCGATCTGGGAGTTTTTAAAATCACGACAGTCCCCGTAAACCACAGCATTGTCGATGCCGCGGGGATGATCATCGATACCCCGGTCGGGAAAATCGTGCACACGGGTGATTTTAAGATCGATTCGAATCCGTTCTACGGTGAAATGATCGATCTCGACGCGTTCGCGAAGGCGGGCGACGAAGGTGTGCTTCTTCTGATGTCCGATTCCACGAACGTGGAACGGCAGGAACACAGTCTCAGCGAGAGTGTCATTTACGGCAAGTTTGAGCAGCATTTCGCGAAGGCGCGGGGTTTAACGATCGTTTCGATGTTCGCTTCGAATGTCGGAAGGATGGGACAGGTCTTCGACCTGGCGAAACGGCTCGGAAAACGAATTGCGCTGTCCGGGCGCAGTATGGAGCAAAACGTCCGTCTCGCGATGGAGTCGGGCTATCTTCAAGGCGCCGAGACGGTGCTGATCAGCCTCGGTGATCTTGATTCCTTTCCTCGCAGTGAAGTAATCGTGATTTCGACCGGAAGCCAAGGCGAATACCGGTCATCCCTGATCAGGGTCGCCAATGGCGAGCATTCTCAGATCAAGCTTCAGAAGGGCGACCTTGTCCTGATGAGTTCGAAGTTCATTCCCGGCAATGAAAAGGCGATCGGGCGGATGATCAATAACCTTTTCAGACAGGGTGCCGAAGTTCTTTACGAATCGGTCCACGATATTCATGTTTCCGGTCATGCCACCCGTCCCGAATTGAAGAAAATGCTCGAACTCGTTCGCCCGAAATTTTTTGTTCCCGTGCATGGCGAGTACCGCCACCTGGTTCATCACGCCAATCTCGCCCGTGAAACCGGGGTCGCGGCCGAGAATGTCACGATCGCCGTGAACGGGGATCTGATTGCGGTGACTCCCGAATCCTGCGCCGTTACCGAGCATGTTGAAGAGCTTCGCGTTCTTGTCGAGGGACGTGAGGGTTCGGATGTCTCGAAATTGGTCCTGAAGGATCGGCGCCAGATGGGCGAAAAGGGCGTGGTCTTTTCGATCATGGTGAGGAACGCCGAAACGCGCCGCATTATCTCGGGGCCTGAGATAATCTCAAAAGGCCTGGCCCACGAGAATCTCGAAGGCGCCTTGATTGACGAAGCGAAAGATCTGATCAGAGAAGTCGTGTCGCGCTATGAGGATGAGCTGCGAAGCGGGAACCCGCCGATGGATCTTCAGGAGACAGTTCGAATCGAGCTCCGGCGTTTTTTTAATCAGAAGCTTGGAAAAAAACCCACGGTCTTGCCGATCATTCTGGACCTCTAGCCGGATCTCTAGCTTGGATTCCTAATTGCAGCTGCAGGGCGCGTGTGTGTTCTGTTTCTTTCTTATCGGTACACCCCTGGGTTTAGCCTGGTTCTTGCGATGAACCGCGATGAGTATTACGGGCGGCCCACGCTTCCGGCCGGCTTGTGGCCGGATCTCGGAATTCTTGCGGGGAGAGATCTTGAAAAAGGGGGTACCTGGCTCGGAATGACTCAAACGGGGCGGATTGCCGCCTTGAGTAACTTTCGCGCTCCAGCCCGGCGCAAAATACATGCGCGCACTCGAGGGGAGATCACGACGCGCTTTCTCACGAACGCCGGAGCAGCTGATGCTTATCTTCAGACGCTTCGAACGGAAGTTGCCGAATATAACGATTTCAATCTGATCCTCGGAAGTTCCGCTGAGGGCGAGTTCGTCTATTTCAGCAGCGTGACCGGCGAATCTCGAAAGCTCGATTCCGGCATCTACGGTTTGAGCAATCATTTTCTCGACAGTGCTTGGCCTAAGGTAACACGTGGGAAGGTCGCTTTTGCGCGCGCTTTGGCGAAGCACGGGGGAAGCAAGGTGAGCCAAGCAGCTGCCCGTGACCCGCTGATCGACTCACTGCTGGAGTTACTTCGTGACGAGGCTCGCCCTCCGGATTCGGAGCTGCCGGAAACGGGTCTGACTCTGGATGAGGAACGCAAGGTTTCGCCGATCTTTATCCGCTCGCCGTTTTATGGAACGGTATCATCGACCGTGATCGTGGTGGGAGAGGATTTGCGGGTTCGATTTGTTGAGGTCACCTACAGTCCGAATGGTGAAGACGGCGTCAAACGGCATGATTTCAAGCTGTCAAATATTTAGACACCTGGTGTGTCGTTCTGCACACGGGATGCGGTTGCCGGAACGAGTTCGCCTGCCGACAAAATAAGTATTCGACCGTACAACGTAATTCCAATAGCGCTGGATGAAGCGCCAGTGGCCCGCTTTGTGCTCTTCGTCAATGCGCGGAAGGTGGACGTTGTGAAAGCTGTGTGGATAACTGTTTTCGGTGTTTTGGGAGTATTATCGGTCAGCGTTGTTCTTCCAACGGCGGCGAAATCCGCTCCTTCCTTTGATTCCGTTCTTCAGGACGGCGTGGTCGGCGCGCTGAATTATCTTTTCGATCAACAAGCCGATTGCAGTTCGCGGATTTCAAAAGATCAGTACATCTGCAACCGTGACCAAGAAGGCGAAATGCGGATCAACGGTGGCTGGGATAGCTACATCGAACCCGCGTTCAAACTCTTCGGCACTCGCGTTCGGAGCCCGATCAAGTTTCTCGATTCAAACATGTTCACCACGGCCGCGGTTCTTTATCCTCTTTGGCTCATCGATCTGAAGGCGATTCCGGAATTTCAGCATGAAAAATCCATCCAACTCGCGATGGATAATCTTCAGGTTCATCGTCGTGGAGAGGGGTATTCGTTTTGGGCGAATCTTGGTCCCTCGCTAGGAACCATTGACCGTATCGGGCCGCTGAATCTCGACGCTGTTCTTCTCGGCTCGCAGGTCAAACTGGCTTCACGGATAAAACAGGCCACACGGCTGAACTTCATGCCGGCCGACGTCAAGTGGCTCGATGTCGCTTTCGCGAAGGAAAACGACAAACTCGGGCTTGACGTTCTTTTTGACGTGCCGAGCGACACGGATGATACGGCGCTCGCGATCGCCTCCAGGTATTTTTATCACCAAGACAGGATCCTGGAGGGAACCGGGAGCTCGATTCAAGAGGAGGTCGCGGGACTCAGGTCCGCGATTGACCTCGGCTCCGCGATCAATCGTTACACGGATATTTATTCAAACCGCAAAGGGCGGCATTATAACGAGACCATCCGCGAATGCCGCGAACTGGTCGCCCGAAACGGGACGGAAGGGCTCTTCAAAGATATTTCCGCGATGGATCACTGCTCCCTTGATGACCCCCGTGAAAAATGGAAGTACGACGCCTATCGCGAGCAAGCCTCGTATACCGGCTCATATATGACCTGGCTCTACGATGAGCAGCCTCCGACCTATGCCGATCCGGACGGTGGCGTGATTTTAACAGGTCAGAACAGCGTTGATTGCGTCGTCACGGCGAACGCGCTCTTCGCGATTTCACTCTCGGGCTTGAAAGACAAACCGGAATACCGTCCGGCTTACGAAGCCTCCTGTAACGCGATCACGAACGTCATTTTGGATGAGAAGGGCAATATTCGCCGGAGGAATTCGGGCCGGATCGATGGTCGCGACGACGACGCCGTTTGGCGTTATTGCGGTCTTTTTTATCCCGCGCACATGGTATTCCCGTATAAACTTTCACGCGCGGTTCGTGACGGAGGTGCTTGCAAGGATCTGAGCGACTCAGCCGAGCAGACGCGATTCAACCAGGCGCTGGGAGCGCTGATGCGGGAACTCGCCGACGAACAAAAGCATGGCGAGTGGTACGAAACACTGGATAAGACGAGAGAACTCCCGACGGCGCTCGGAGTGGTGACTCTGCTTAACTTCGGGCAAGAAGTAGCGAAGATCGCGGGTATCTCGAACTCGGAACTGAGCGATCGCATCCGAATGGGGCTGATGAGCCTGCACAGGATGAAACAGAGCCATGGCCTGAAGAACGGGTTGCCTGTTTACAGTTTACAGGCGGGGACGTTCTTCGGCGGAGGAACGGTCAATGAGATCGCCTTGTGGAAGAGCGCGCCTTTTGCGACGGCGATTTTTCTCGAAGCCTCCATCAAATACATGATGGGTTACGATCAACTGGAGCATCTGGCGAAAGCGTCGTCAAACCGGGAAAAGCTGGTGCTCTCGAATCTTCGAAGCGAACAGGGGTTCGCGGCATTCAGCCGGGATGTCCGGGTGATCGATGATGGCGCTTTCAAGCGAAGGTATCTCGATGCGATTGGCGAACCCATGCAAGGCGACACCATGCCTGTGCCGGATCGTCTGGCTCCTCCAGAGCAGTCGCGCGTCGGGATCGAACTGGAGAGCGGCGTCGAAATGAATCAGGGAAGCGTCTATGGCGTCGTGGGCATCGAACTCGAAGTCGGCGAGCGCTTCGACGGCGGAAAACCCCAGGCTGCTTACTACGTCGTGAAAATGGCTGCCCAAGGTTCCGTGAACGTCAAGGATCCATCAGACATGAGGTATTACCTGCAGGCGAGCTTTCTCGGGATTTCGTCCGAGTCTCCGCAGGTCAGTGATGAGGTGGGATTCATTCCCGTGGTTCTGATCAAAGAAGCGGATATGATCGGATTGGATGCGCACCTGTTGCATGCCGGAGCCGACCTTCCCATTCTCGCCCTCAGCAAGAACGTCAGAATGGACCTCAGCCTGGCGGGAAAACTTCTAGGATACGCGTATAAGCGCTCGGACCAAAAAAGCAGGATCATCTCTCAAGGCTTTGCTCCCGGCGAGGTGGAGCTTGGAATCATGATCCGATATAAAGATCTCGCCTCGCTTGACCTCAGCGGTGGTGCGGGCTTGAACCTCATGGTCGAGAGGACCCGGTCCGCCGAGCAATTCCGGGCCATGGCGCCTTTGAAAGGGAAACTCGGCGCGAGCGCGAATATCACCGAAAATCTGAAATTATATCTTCAATACTCCTATCTCCGAGACAGGGTCCTCTATCCTGAGGGCGAGCATACTGTTTCCTTCGGCGTGACTGGAACGTTCAGCGGAAAGAAGAAGAAACGGACGCCGCGGCTTCAGTTTCGGTGAGTTTGCTTCGTCAGCCAGTGCTCCCGTCCACGGTATTAGCTATATACTTCAATGGCTTACGTTCTTTTATATTAACTGATCATTTAGGTAAAGTTTTGGTGGCTGTCGCCGATACGTGTATTGAACTTAGAGGAGGACGATCATGGCAAAAGAACAGCAACCAGGTAAAGCCGCGGCTCCAGCACCCAGTGCAGGAGCGCCCGCTCCCGTTCACAAACATTCCGAACCGGCCAGGAAGATAAAGGAATACACGCCTCTTCCCGGTGGCTGCAATTCATGGGGCTGCAAGGCCCAAGCGCATCGCTTCAATTTCTGCGATGAGCATTATGATCAGTTCAAGTTCGGCTTGATCAAGAAGACCGGTGAACCGGTTCCAGATTTCGAGAAAAAGTTAGAGCACTATAATGCTTGGAAAGCCAAGCATAGCGCTCACCGAGTTGCGTAACGACGTTACGCAGAAGTGCTGTACCCACCACCTCCTCATTGGGGAGTCGATCCAACCGTTCTGGCTGGGTCGGCTCCTCTTCTTTTTAGAGGGGCCTCACGTTTGTCCCACGACTCACGACTTCCACGACTTCAACGATGAGATCGCCGCCAGTTGGATCGAGTGAATCTGCCGGGCCGCGGTCTCTGCTGCCCTGGTCATCGCGTCCATTTGATCTTTGGAGAACGGTGTTCCTTCGGCTGTTCCTTGAATTTCGACGAAGAGACCTTTTCCCGTGATAACAAAGTTCATGTCCACACTGGACGAGGAATCCTCCACGTAATCAAGGTCGACCAGGAGTTCGTTGTTTCTGCTGATTCCCACGCTGATTGCCGAAACGCTGTCGAGCCACACCTCGGGGAGCGAAATCTTTCCGTCCCGCTCCAGTTTTTTGAGCGCCATGACCAGCGCGACGCAACTTCCGGTGATCGATGCCGTCCTTGTGCCGCCGTCGGCCTGCAGGACATCGCAATCGATGAGAATGGATCGTTCTCCGAGCTTCTCGAGGTTCACGACCGAGCGCAGGGCCCTGCCGATCAGCCGCTGAATTTCCTGGGTACGTCCTGATGCTTTATCGCGCTCGCGCTTCGTGCGGGTATGTGTCGAACGCGGAAGCATGGAGTACTCGGCTGTCACCCAACCCCGGCCTTTGCCGGTGAGCCAGGAGGGGACTGTCTCCTCGACTGAGGCGGTGCAGAGCACATGGGTGTTCCCGGATTTGATCAGGACGGAGCCTTCGGCGTAGCGGTTCACGTCCGTTTGGATCGAGATTGGCCTGAGTTCCGTCTGTTTTCTGCCTTTCGGCTCCCGCTCTGTCATGAGTTGCCCCTTGTCTCCGTTATACAAAAAAGTTAAAACCGCGTGAGAGGAAATCAAGATGCCTCGAGACCGAAAACTCTCTCCCAGACGCGCTCAAGTTGACGATTACCATTCCGCTCCGCTGCTTTGGAAGGAACTTCTGCTTACCGGGTTAAAAGAGGATGGCTGGCCCTGGGATTGGTCGAGCATGGGATTGGGAGTCCGCGCCCGGCGGTCCGTGAAGGCACGGATTGTCTCAAAGTCAGAAGGGATTTGGGCCGCGACGGGACTTTCGGCCGCGCTCAATCACGTCGCGCGCGAGCTCGGCGCCGAGCTTGTGAGCAAGTGTTTCATCGCCGATGGTGAAGCGCTCCGGCCGGGAAAACTCGTTTGTGAATGGAAAGGTCCCGCGAGTCTGGTGCTCGCGCTGGAACGACCGTTTCTGAATCTTGCATCTTATGTTTCGGGGATCGCCACCTCGACGCATCGATTGGTCGAGCTGGTTCGCCGCGCTTGCCCGTCGCGTCCGCCGCGTGTGACCGCAACCCGCAAGACTTTGCCCCACTATCGCGACCTTGCGGTTCATGGCGTTCAATGCGGCGGTGGTTTCAGTCATCGTCTGGGGCTCTCGGCTGGTGTTTTGATCAAGGAAAATCATATCGCGTCGGCGAAAGGAATCGGACCCGCCATAAACGGCGTTCGTGCGCGAGCGCCGCACGGCCTTAAAGTCGAGATCGAGGTCACTTCAAGGCAAGAACTGAAGCAGGCGCTCGAAGCCGGAGCTGAAGCGGTTCTTCTGGATAATTTTTCTCCTTCGGAAGTGCGTTCGGCCGTCCGCGCGTTGGAATTGATGAAAAAGCGCCCGCTCATTGAAGTTTCCGGCAGCTTGAATGAAGCCAATATCGCGGATTATGCGATCGAGGGAGTCGATATCCTTTCGGTGGGGTCGCTGACTCATTCCGTTCGAGCCGTGGATCTGTCCCTGCTGATCGGAGGGTGAGTGAAGCTCAGGTCCAATTGCGTACTCGAACGCTGTGAGTCGACCAACGATTACGCGCGGAAGCTCGCTTTGGAAGGGTGCCCTCATGGAACCTGGATTTCGTGCAGGGTCCAGTCATGCGGAAAAGGCCGATCAGGAAGAACGTGGCAGTCGCTCGAAGGTAATCTTTTCCTGTCGATTCTGGTTCGCATGGAACAGGGCGTTTTCGCTAAAGCGGGCTCCTGGGTTCCGTTGGCCGCGGCCGCGGGTGCGGTCCGAGCGCTCCGCTCTCTTTATCCGGAACTCGGAATCCAGATCAAATGGCCCAATGACCTCTGGCTTGATGATGCCAAACTGGGAGGGATTCTTTGCGAATCTGTTTCGCGAACTCCCGGGCCTTGCGTGATTGTCGGCATCGGCTTGAATTACGAAGCGGCTCCCTCGGAACTCGCGACCGGCGAATTCCCCGCCTCGTATCGGGCGATCTGCCTGAAAAATGCTGTGCCGCGGGTTTCGCCAGGAATCGATCTCGTCCGTGATCAAATCGTCGGAGCTATTCTCGGCGAAATGGAGTTCCTGAGGCGCTCCGAGGTGCAGACGGTTCGCGATCATTATCTCGAGCACGCACTGATGAAAGAGGGGACTCAGATCGAGTGGACGACGCGGTCGGGAACGGTTGGTCAGGGGACCGTGGCGGGATTGGGAGCAGCTGGAGAGCTTCTCGTGGATCTTCCGGCGAGAGCGCGTCTATTTTCCGAAGACGTGCGCGTCAGGGTTGTTCCGAAAGCAAACGGCGAATCTCGTCTTTGATCACCCGTTCGGCGAGTTCGGGAAGAAATTTGCGCGCGAGCTCTTCAAGGTTCTTTTCAACCTGTTTGCGGATCAGGTCTTCCATTTCCTCCCTCGGGAAAGAAGAGGAACCGGAAGGAGCAAACGGAGGTGGAATTTGCTGTGTCTCCGAGGCTTCTCCGATCGTGATTCCGTCCGGCATTCCGGGGCGCGAAGCAGGTAAGAAGGGCGGCGACTCGATGGGAGTGGGGGGAGCGAGGCTCGGAGGCGTGGGTACGGCGGGCGAAGGTGTTGGTTGTGAGCGCGGGCCCGCGGCCTGCTCAAGCGGGAAATTCGAAGCTCCTCGATCCATCATGGCGGGGCCGGGCTTCAGTGTCGGTTCGTTCACAGTCCATTGGAAATCGTCGAGACCGCTCATCCTGATGGTTGACTCCGTTAAATGCCGGATATCAGCATCGGGATCCCGCTCGGAATCGGCTGCTCCGGTGGACAGTTCCGGTGCCGGCATGACGATTTGCGGTTCTTTATCCCAAAGGTCTTTGAGTGGCTGGTAAGAATTGTCGTCGGCGAGATTCGAAAGCTCGGGCTCGCCCATGTCCGGCATATCCGGAAGATCGGGAAATTCCGGAAGATCCGGCAACTTTGGCCAGCCTTTCGGCTCGTTTTCCGGTGCCGCTGCCGCAGGTGGTTCCGCGGGAGCCGCGAATTTTGGGCTCGGCCCGGGAGGAAGGGGCGGCATTGAAGCGACGTTGCCTGGTTTTTCCGGATCTTTGGAAAGCACGCTGCTCAAAGTCTGGCGCAGATGAGCCGGGTCAAACGGCTTTGTCAGGCGTCCATGAAACCGAACCGTTTCGATTTGCTGTTCGTCGACCCGTTCAAACGCACTCGACATGAGTACAAAACGAACTTGATCAAGCCCTTCGTGTGACTCCGTGAGTTGTTTCACTTCGAATGCTGTTTTGCCGGGAAGCGATACATCGATCAGCACGATATCCGGCCTGAAAACCGCAATTTGCTGAACGGCGTCGTTTCCATCTGAAACAGCCTGGATTTCATAGCCTTCGTTCGAGAGGGCGAGGCGAATTACTTTTTGGATAGTCAGACTATCGTCCGCGACCAGAAGCTTTTTACCGTTCATCTGATAAAAGTGTGTCATTTCCTGAAGGCACTGTAAAGAC
>Ga0208958_1004355_pt1 | contig 10248 bp, 12 predicted proteins | sample RifOxyB1_FD_184032 | JGI IMG/M metagenome (GOLD analysis project Ga0208958, IMG submission 184032) | Soil microbial communities from Rifle, Colorado - Rifle Oxygen_injection B1 (SPAdes) | ecosystem: Environmental > Terrestrial > Deep subsurface > Rock core/Sediment | place: Rifle, Colorado...
TGTAAACTAGGGTGGATTTTCCGTTAGGAAATAAGATGAAACCTGATTAGCCAAGTGTTTGCCTTAAGAGTATGCAGAACCCGGGAGATCCCCAGTTCGACTCTGGGTGAGGGGATTTTTATTTTTTTCTTAGAGAATTAAGGTTTAATTTATCTTCTTGGAATATTTTTAATTATGCTATAAGTGATTTCTGTGTAACTAGGTAGTAATAACAAATAGAAAGGTTTAAAAATGACTTTTGCGACTATTTTCTATGAAAACTAGAAGTAGAAGTATTTTTGAAATTGGAAATGCAGACAGAATTGTTGAAGAGCATGCTAATAATGTTACTATTTATTTAGTTAGAATTGGATTAAATGAAATAGCGAGAAAGAGCAATGGAACTTTATACGATCCTGCAAATTCAGCTATTCCTAAAGAGTATGCAACTACTGCAAGTACTCTTTATCCTAGTTTTCCTAATGTAAGCGATAGTGATATTTTACAAGTACATTCTCTTCATAATACAATTTCTAATGTAGAAGAAGAGCCAAGAGTTGCTTAGAAAAATATATAAATAGATAGTTTATTGCTTGAAAATGAAACAAATAAGAGAATGTCCGAGAAGTGAAATAATTGAATATATTAGAACTCAATTAGAGCAAGGAAGAATTTTTGATGCAAGCAGTAATTTACCTTTTGATTTTTCTTTAAGAAATGTTTCATTTTATAGCAGTGTTGAAAATGAGACTGTTCAAGTTTTACGCGAATTTTCTAAAAAATATGGTAGTGTTGAAGTTAGTGATGATTTAATTTCAGGAGTTTATCAATTAATTCAGGATTCAAGAGAACAAGCTCTTGCTGAAAGACATACAAGCTTAAAAAGTGCTGAAAGACGTTTAGAAGATATTTATCATACCTCTGAAGAATTTGGAAAAAGAAAAGGTTTATCAGAATTTGATAAAGAACCTGTACAGAAATATTTTACTGGTAAAAAATATATAATGGATAACCCCCAAAGAGCCATTAATAAAGAATCTAAAACCTTTATTGATTTTATAATTTTTAGATAGAACAAAACTTCACACATTTTTATAGTTAAGGCAATTCCTTATTTCCATTTGGATTATTATATTCTGTGAGTTTTCCAGCTGTTATTTCTATAGGATCAACTGTTCTCAAATTTTTTGCCTGGCTTTTGTTCAATAAACTTGTGTGTTTTATATTACATAAATACTCTGGAATATACCAGATATCCTCTTCGGAAGTCATCCAACCTTTTTCATCAAATCTTTTTAGATTTACAGGTCTGGATACTTTTCTAAGTGTTTTTTTCCCATTAGCAAATAAATAATATTCATGAAAATAAGACATTGCTAATTCTCTGATACTTCTATAAACAGGTTCTCTGTATCTTAATACTGCATGATTTGTTTTACTTATTGCCCCCCAGTGATTATTTTTCTTAAATAAAGCTACTACATGATCCTCATCTCCATGAGTTGTTTCAAAATCAAGAATAAGTGGAGGTTGCCCATGAAATCTCATAACTGCAGCAGCAAACATTGCAGCTTCTATACAATGAGCTTTTTTTGTTCTTAATACCATTCTCGGAGACCTACATGTTTCTCCATTTTCTTCAAAATTTATTTCCAAAGAATTTAGAAATTCCTGTATTTTAACAGGAGTATGTAATTTTTTTATTGTTTTTATTTCCTCTTTATTAAATCCAAAATCCATTTTTTCTTATATTTCTAATTGAATTACATTATAAAAAAGTTCTTGTTTTAATAGAAAGGTTTATAACTTATAGTTTGAGAAAATTTTCATGAGAAATAATCAATCTAGTAAATCAAAGCAGATTGCTCGTACTGCCTCAAAATTTTGGAAAGAATTACAAGCTAGATATCCTGGAATTGCAGACGATTATCGTAATGGAATGACTAAAAGAGATATAGCTAGAGAGTATAGTGTTGGAAAAATGTTTGATGTCGGAGAGCAATTAGCTTCTTCTATTGTTTATTGTGCTTTATCTGGAAATGGAACTTATGAAGGGCTTCTTACAAGAGGTGAACTAGAAAAACTTGGCAGAGAACATAAATATAATGTACTTTCATTAGAAAATTGTTCTATTTTAGGAAGAAAAGGAGCAGTTTCAAAAGGCCAGACTCTCTGGAGTGATGCAGAAAGATGGTATGTTACAGCATTATCTGTTTCCCCTGAATTTAGAATTAACTCTGAAGATTCAAAATATAAAACTGTTCGAGGAGCAGTTGATTTAACTAAAATAGCAGAAGCTGTTAATGAATATTTTCATGAATCTAAACCTGTAAGAAGTTATCAGGCTGTAAGTAATTTAATTAAAAAATCCAAAAAAATATTAGTTAATTATCCTCTTAACAATGTCTTTATTAAAAATAATTAATCTTATAATTAATCTTATTCAAACTGAAAGATATAACTCAAAACTATATTCTTTGATTATGAGAAAATTTAAAAACCCCTTTATTTTACAAGATATAAATAAAGAGGTATTAATGACAAGAAAACTTTTATCTGAGGGGGATTATGAATCGGGTGATGATGAATTACTCAATTCAGAATTATCTGAAGACATCGACGAATTTCCTGTTGATCTTGATGATATAGACGAAGATTAACTCTTTGCTTTTTCTTTTTTACTTTTTCTTTTAATTTTATGGATTAATTTTATAACACTTGCCACATTTTTACTATCTGCATTTATATGATAAATATTATAAACACTTATTTAATACAAATTGTATGTTAATTGGAATAGTTGGTAGGCCAAATAGTGGAAAAAGTACTCTCTTTAAAGCAGCTACAATGTCTGATGTTCTCATAGCTAATTATCCTTTTGCAACAATAAAGCCAAATCATGGAATTGCCTATGTTAAAATAAAAGATCTTGCAGCTGATTTTAATAAAGTTTCAAATCCTCGTGAAGGATTTGTCAAATATGGATGGAGATTTGTTCCATTTGATCTTATGGATGTTGCAGGATTAGTTGAAGGGGCCAGCGAGGGGAAAGGATTGGGAAATGAATTTCTTAATGATTTAGCAGGTGCTGATGCATTTATCCAGGTAGTTGATATGTCTGGAGAGAGTGATGGAGAAGGTAAACCCAGCGAGAACTATTATCCTGGAGAAGATATAAAGATTATTGAAAAAGAATTAGATTTATGGTATTTTGGTATTTTAAAGAAAGTATGGAAAACTTTTTCAAAGACAGTTGAAGCTCAAAAAGTCAATTTTGCAGAAGCTATTTTTAAACAATTTTCAGGTTTAAAGGTTACAGTTGATGATGTTAAACATGTTATTCTAAAACATGGAATTAATGTCGAACATCCTAGTAAATGGACTGAAGAACAGATGTTTGAATTTTCAAGATGTTTAAGGAAAGAAACAAAGCCAATGATAATTGCTGCTAATAAAATGGACAGACCTAATAGTAAAGAAAATCTTGATAAAATTAAAAAAGAATTTGACTATAATATTATTCCTTGTTTTGCAGAAGGGGAATTAAGTTTAAGACAGGCAGATAGGCATGAAATTATTGACTATACTCCTGGAGATGGAAAATTTGAAATTAAAAAACAATTAACTGATAAACAAAAAACTGCCTTAAATGAGATAAAAGCAATAATTGAAATTTATGGAAGCACCGGTGTTCAGGAAATAATGAATAAAATAATTTTTGAAGTTTTAGAGTATATAGCTATTTATCCTGCCGGATCTAAATTAGAAGATAGTAAGGGAAATATACTTCCTGACTGCTTTTTAATGCCTCCTGGTTCTACAGCTCTGGATTTTGCTTATAGGCTTCATAGTGATATAGGTAATAATTTTGTTAAAGCAATTCATATTAAAACAAAACAAGCTGTTGGAAAAGAATACAAACTAAAAAATGGTGATGGTTTAGAAATCTTAATAAGATAATAAAACAGTATAATAAATATTAATAAACAGTTTATTAAATAAAAAATGGAAAAACTAAACGAGGTCTGGAATTTAACTCCTTTACTATCTGGTGATGAAGACCCAAGTATTAATGATAAGCGGAAAGTTATAGAACATAAATATAAAGAATTTGCCAGCAAATGGAAAGATAATTCTTTTATCTCAAGTCCTGAAAAATTAAAAGAGGCTTTAGATGAATATGAGCATCTTGTAAAATTTTATGGAGGTGGAGGTGAAGAATCTTTTTATTTTGAGTTGAGGTCGTGTCAGGAGCAGGATAATCCTAAAATAAAATCAAAAGTAAATAAAATTGTTGAGTTTACGCAAAAATTAGGCGATGAGATAAGATTCTTTAAACTTAACCTTTCCAAAATAACTGAGGATAAACAAAAATCTTTTTTAGAGAGTGAACTGCTTAAAGATTACAAACATCTTCTGGAGACTCTTTTTATAGAGGGAAAATATCTTCTTAGTGAAAAAGAAGAAAAAATCCTTTCTCTAAAATCAAAAGTTGCTTACTCTAATTGGGAGAGCCTTACACAAGAGTTTCTTAATAAAAGTGAATCTGAAGTCATAGATCCTAAAACTGAAGAGTTAAGTGTTAAGAGCTTTAATGAAATTCAGGGAATTCTGCTTTCAAAGGATGATAGTATAAGAAACAGAGCTTCTGAAGAATTTGACAGGATAGTTACAAAATTTGAAGATGTTGCTGAAGCTGAAATAAATTCCTTATTGGAAAATAAGAAAATTGATGATGAGCTAAGAAAAATGCCAAGACCTGATTTTGACAGGCATTTAGATGATGATATTGATTCAGAAGTTGTTGATACTTTGATTAAGGTTATTTCGGATAATTTTAACATTGCAAGGAGATTTTATACTTTAAAGGCAAGACTTTTAGGGAAAAATAAGTTTTTGTATAACGATAGAAATGTAGAATATTCTTCTGCTGATAAAACTTATACATATAGTGAAAGCGTTGAACTTGTGAAAAAAGTATTTAGTAATTTGGATGAAGAATTTATTGATATTTTTAATGGATTTTTAGAAAATGGACAAATAGATGTATTTCCAAGAAAGGGCAAAAGAGGAGGAGCTTTTTGTACAGATTTTTTAATTAGTTTACCAACTTTTATAATGCTTAACCACACAGGTAATTTAAAGGATGTTTTGACTTTAGCCCATGAAGTGGGTCATGGAATAAATCATCAAATGATGAAAAAAAGTCAGAATGCTTTAAATTTTGGCACTCCAAAATCAACAGCAGAAGTTGCAAGCACTTTCATGGAAGATTTTGTCTTACAAGAACTTTTAAAGGAAGCTGATGATGAACTGAGACTTGGATTGTTAATATCTAAGCTGCAAGGAGATATAACTACTATTTTTAGACAGGCAGCCTGCTATAAATTTGAGCAGGAAATTCATAAAAAATTCAGAGAGATTGGATATCTATCAAAAAAAGATATAGAGGATTTATTTGAAGATAATATGTTTGCTTATCTTGGAGAGGCTTTTGAAAAATCAGACTCTATGAGAAAAGGATGGATATATTGGCCTCATATAAGGGATTTCTTTTATGTTTATTCTTATTCTTCAGGACTATTAATCTCAAAATTCATGCAGAAAAAACTAAAGGAGGATAAGTCATTTATAACTCATATTAAGGAATTTCTTTCATCAGGAACAAGCGATTCCCCTAAAAATATCTTTCTTAAAATGGAGATTAATATTTCTGAAGAGAAATTTTGGAAAGATGGACTTAGTGAAATTAATGAATTACTAGATGAAGTTGAAACTTTGGCAAAGAAACTAGGTAAAATATAAAATGATAATTAAAGTTAAAGTCAAATCTAATTCATCAAAAGACTTAGTTGAAGAAATTTCCAAGGATAATGGGTATCTTGTTTATGTAAAAGCCTTCCCTGAAAACAATAAAGCTAACTTATCTGTGATAAAATTACTATCAAAATATTTTAAAACACAGGATTCTAATATAAAAATAATAAAGGGTAAAACATCAAGAAATAAATTAATAGAATTGAAGGAATAAAATGAGAAATAAATTTATTGTTATGGTTAAGTCTGGAAGCTTAAAACGAAGCATAGAGAATTTTGGAGCTAACAGATATCTTGTTAAAACGAATCTTGTTGACAATCAAGAAGTAAATAAAGATGTTTTGTTTATGTTATCTAAGACACTAGGTTTGCCTGAAGAAAGAGTTATTTTAGTTTCAGGAGAAAATAGTGATAATAAGATTTTTCAAATAGTTTAATTTTCAAATAAGAACCATGCCAATAAAATATGAAACAGCCTTAGATATCCAGAAAAAAGCAGATGATATATCTCAAAGTGTTTTTCCTCACATTAAACTTGACAGAGTAAAATGCTTTAGAAGTCATGGAAGTGCTTCAAGAGGAACAATTGCTAGATGCCATGCTCTTGGTAAACTTATGCAACTTGCAGTAGGTGTTAAAGCGCATTATGCCCTGGAATTTATTTCAGAAAGATTTGATAAACTATCTGAAGAAGAGAAAATGAAAGTGATTATCCATGAACTTATGCACATTCCTAAAACTTTTGGTGGTGGATTTAAGCATCATGATTGGGTTTGTGATAAAAACATTAACATCTTTTATAGAAAATACATGAACATTAAACAAAGCGATTTATCAAATTCCCAAATTAATAATATGGATATTAATGATGAGAGTGATGAAAAAAACAAGAGACTTAAAGATTATTTTAGATGGTAGGAAGCTTAGTATTCCTAACGTTGTAAATTCTGGATTTTATTTAAAATTCAAAGGCTTAATGTTCAGAAGAGAGGATAGATTTCAGGCACTGCTTTTTTCAAATTCCAAAAACAGAGGAATACATAGTTTTTTTGTGTTTTTCAAATTTTTATGTGTTTGGCTCGATGATAAAAATAAAGTTGTTGATTATAAAATTGTAAATCCATTTAATCTATATGTTAAATCATCTACAAATTTTTCTAAAATACTTGAAATTCCATTAAATAATTCATATAAAAAAATATTAACAAAATTTAAATACTAAAAAAAGTACTATTACAGGATATAGAAAGTATAAAAATAGTATAGGTGAATATAATGGTAAAAAGGGTGAAGTTTGGAGTTTCTAAAGTCCAACAACTAAATAGAATTGCTTTTCCAACTTCTTTGCTTGAAAATATTAAACTGAATATTGGAAACAGCGTTGAAATTTATTTAGATATAGATGAAGATGAAATAATTATAAAGAAGGTGAAAAATGCAAAAAAGTAAACTTTTATCATTTGTTTTAATTTTTATCATTTGTTTTATTAGCCTGCAGTTTGTTTTTGGATTTCAGGGCAGTTCTTCAAGTTATACAACTGACAATAAGCAAGATACTTTTACATCAACTAATTCTACCTCTGCATCTGGAAGTTTTACAAATAGATTTATTGGAGGTATACAGGCTGTAAGTCAGTATGTTATAAATAGTGTTGTTGGAAGATTTGGTATTCTTGAGGAATCTCAATTTAACCTTGCAATAAATATAACTTCTCCTCTAAATAATCAAGAAATAATAAGGGGAAATGATGCCTCTTCAGGAGAAGATGATAAAGGTTCTATCCCAGATAGTATTAATATTAGTGCTAGAGTTTATGATGAGACATCAAATACTGGTTTTAATAATGCTGTCTGTTATTTTTATGATAATAATATTTTCTTTGGAAATTCTTCTACAAATAGTTCTGGTAATTGTTTTATGAATTATACAAAAAGTTCTTTTAGTGTTGGCATTAGAAATCTAACAGTTAATTACAGTATATCTACATCTGACACAAAATCTGTTACTTCTTCTCAGATTAATATTTCTATTGTAAGATATGTATCAAGCTTAACTATGGGTAATCTTAGAAGTAATGGAAAATATTATGATGGAGATAATGCTACTCTTAGTATAGCTATAACAAAAGTTAATGTTAGTGGAACATCTGACTATGATCCTCAGAATATAAGTGCTAATGCAACAAATGCTGCCCAGACAGTTTATCCAAATGGGGTTAAATTTTATCCAGGAGTTAATATTACAAGAACTGGAACAGGAGCATACACAACTAATGTTAGTGTTAATTATAGTTTTGGAAGTAATGTAAGATGGGATGTTTTAGTTAGTGATAGTAATTATACAAGTTTGATAAGTACAGCTGTTCATTCTGATGAGGATATTTGTTCAGCTGATTTTGGAGCTTTTAGTGAATGGAGTACTTGTTCTGGAGGAACTCAGACAAGAACAAGAACAGATAGTAGCGGGTGTAGTGAAGTTGAGACTCAGAGTTGTGATATTGGAGATACTTGTTTCTTGCCGGGTACTAAAATTTCCACACTTAATGGTTATAAAAATATAGAAGATGTTAAAATTGGAGATAAAATTTTATCTTATAATGAATCTTCTGAAGAGACTGCTGTTTCTGAAGTTTTAAACACATTTACTCACGAAACAGATGGCTATTTAATTATTAATGAAAAATTAAAGTTAACTGGAAATCATCCAATATTTCTTAATGGAAAATGGGCAAGAACAGACTTTGCAAAGTTAAATGATTATTTAACAGATATAAACGGGAGTAAGATCTTAATTAAATCTATAAAAAATATAGACTCTGATGAAACTGTTTATAATCTTGAGGTAAAAAGTACTCATACTTACTATGCAGAAGATATAATAGTGCATAATAAGGGTGGTTGTTCTTCAAATGGATTTCCTGATTGGAGTACAATTCCTTGGGGATTGTGTATAGATGGAGTGGAGAGTAGAACAAGAACAGACAATTGTGATAATTCTGAAACTCAATTCCAAGATTGTGGATGTGAACCTAACTGGAACTGCGGATTATGGGGAGTTTGTAGTGGAGGAGTTCAAACAAGGACATGTAATGATTTGAATCAGTGTGACTTATCAAATAGTTCTTATACAGAGTCTCAAGCATGTACTCCTAACTTAATTGTTAGTTATACTCCACAAAATTCAAATATTGATATTGCTAATGGAACTTCAATAAATTTTAATGTTAATGCAGATGGTCAGGGAATAGGTGCTATTGATATTAAATGGTATCTTAATGGTAACTTTCAATCAGGAGATTCTGGAGTTGATAGTGTAAGCAGTAGCTTTAACAGGGTTTTTTATTCTAGTTCATCTGTTAAAGCAGATGTTATAACATCTTCTCAAACTCAGTCTATTAGCTGGAATATAAATGTTCTTGGCAATGTGACTGGATCTTGTACAGAGAATTGGTATTGTCAATGGTCAACTTGTATGGAAGATGGATTTAGATATTCAGATGAGTGCAGTGACTTAAATGCATGTGGAACAGATTTGAACAGACCATTTAAACAAAGTTGTTCATGTACTCCTAATTTTGAGTGCAGTGAGTGGAGTGAATGTACTGCAGGATATGATTTTTCTAATGTTTTACAGGGAAGTATTATTAGTAATGGCACTCAGACAAGAACATGCAGTGATAAATTAGGCTGTGAAAATAATACAATTGAATCAAGAAGTTGTGTATTAAAATCTTTAATAGAAGTTAAAAAAACAACTTGGTGCTTCCAAGATTATATTGAAATTTATGATAAGTCTTCAGGGCAATTATTAAGTAGAATAAAAGATTATACTTCTTTTGGAAATAGAAAGGTTGATATTGGAATTTTGGGAACTGATTTTGAGGGTTACTGTAATTTTTGTTATGATGGTGTCAAGAACTATGATGAAACTGATATAGACTGTGGTGGAAGTAACTGTCCTGTTTGTGTTGAGAAAGGAGAGTACTTTGACTGGCAACCTTTAGTTAAAAATGGATTATGGTCTTTGATTGGATCTATTATAATTATAATCTTATGGATCAGAAGAAAAGATTTAAGTGTTAACAAACTAAAAAGTGTGGTTAAAGAAAATAGATTATTCAGAAAAGCTGAAAGAGTTAAACCAGTTTCAAGAGAAGAATTAGTTAGAATTAGACTTCCAAGCATTAAGAAGTTATTATCAAGAATTACTATTCCTGCATTAAGTGTAAAATTCAGCTTTGGAAAAATTAAGAGAATAAGAGAAAGAGGAAGAATAAGAAAGGAAATTAGAAAGGTAGAGAAAGAGGCGAGAAGAGCTGAAAGAGAAGCAATAAAAACTGAAAGAGCTGTAAGAAAACCTAGATTTATTTTCTTCTCTGACTTAAGAAGAAAAATAAAAGAATGGCAGGAGAGAAGATATTATGATACATCTAGATTGGAAAAGAAGTTATC
>Ga0208958_1004359_pt1 | contig 10244 bp, 8 predicted proteins | sample RifOxyB1_FD_184032 | JGI IMG/M metagenome (GOLD analysis project Ga0208958, IMG submission 184032) | Soil microbial communities from Rifle, Colorado - Rifle Oxygen_injection B1 (SPAdes) | ecosystem: Environmental > Terrestrial > Deep subsurface > Rock core/Sediment | place: Rifle, Colorado...
GTGATCTTACCTTTGATGACTTTGATATAAGCGTAGGCGGTCATGAAACCACCGGTAGGGCGGATCTCGGCATCGTTTTGAAAGAGAAGCATGTAGGTCTTTTCGCCGCTTTGACCCAGAAGCTCAGGTAAGAGACTGATCAGCGGTTTGGCTTCGGTGAGGGTTTCGGAGGCAATCTTAAGACTGGACTGGGCCTCAATCAGCCGGCTACGAATCGACTGACCACCGATGGAGGAGGGGTAGCGGTTGGGGTTGATTTGGGAAAATTCCTTTTCAGCATCTTTGAGTTTTGTAGCGATTTCGTCAAGCTGCGGAGAAATGGCGTCGAGAGTTTGGACGAGGAAGACGATCCGGTCCTCGGCGGAGGTGATATCGACGGCAGCTCCATCTTTGACTTTTAGCCCGAGAATATCGGCATACGGTTCTATGGCCTTGACAAAGAGAGTGCCTGCTTCGAGACCAGATTTGCCGGCATTTAACCCGTGGAGGCCGTCGTTATAGTAGGCGGAGACAAAGGGGATGAGACGGACAAATGAGAAGCGTTTGTAATTGGTCTCAACCTCTTGGAGGTGTTTTTGAGATTCGGTAATTTGATTTTCGGCCTCGATTAGATTTTGGGACTGGATGGCGGTAACCACTCCTTTGACTGAGGTGAGGGTGGCTTGGGCTGGTGTTTTCAGGGAATTGAGAGCAGTAAAGGCGAGAAGACCGGTGACTCCAAGGGTGAGGAGCAGGACCAGAACAACGGCACCGATAATAAGGAGTGGCTTGGGAATCCGGCTTTTTTTCGGGGGAAGGAGGATATGACTGGCGGTGGCAGGAGGGTTATCTTCAGGCGATGATAGATCGAGTGGCTTTAATTCCATGATTTCTATTGTATCTAACTTGTCACCATTTGGAAATCATCGCCAAGGGGGTTTTCAAGATGATGGAAAAATCGCGAAGCAGTGAGCGATTTCGGGCATAATCGGCGTCGATTTTCAGTCTCTTGTCCCAGGGGATGTCATTGCGGCCAGAGACTTGCCAGGGTCCTGAGAGGCCAGGCTTGGCGGTGAGAGCGAGGTCGATATCTTTTTTGATGCTCACCCCGTAGCGTTTGATGGCGTCGGCGATTTCAACATCGCGAACTGGTCTGGGCCCAATGAGACTCATGGTGCCAAGTAGGATATTGAAAACCTGAGGAAATTCGTCAATCGAGGTCTGACGGAGGACTTTGCCGATACGAGTAATGCGGGGGTCTTCATCGAGGGTAAGTTTCCAGCTACCTTTTTTAAATTTCTCGTAGAGTGTGGGGTTTTTTTTCCAGTATTCGTCCGCATTGGTAATCATGGTGCGAAATTTGAAAATTCTAAAGGATCTCCCGTTTTGACCGACGCGTTTTTGGAGGTAAAAGATAGGGCCGGGTGAATCGAGCTTGATAAGGAGGGGGACGATTAGCCAAACCGGCAAGAAGAGGAAAGCAAGCGCAGAGGATCCAATAATATCTATAAGTCGCTTAATGAAGGTAAACAGCATAGCTAAAGGAACTTGTTCATATTTTTCTGTTTGAGCAGGGCAATAATTTGTTTGACATCCTGAGATCGATCCTTTCTACAGACTAGCAAAGCGTCTTTAGTGTCGACAACTACCAAGTTTTCTACCCCACAAACGGCAATAATTTTCTTGGCGTTGGTGCTTTTGATGAGTGAGTTCTTTGTATCAATGGCGATGACTTCCCCATCGACCGAGACTTCTCCTTGCGGATCGGCAAATTCGTAGACGGAGTCCCAGGTCCCGAAATCAATCCATTTGAAAGGCAAAAGGATCGTGTAGCCGTCTTTAAAGACGTGTGAGGTGACCAGCTCGGTACCTCCTGCCTCCATCTGAGAATAGATTTCGTCTATTCTGCTGTCAGATCCGGGCTTATTCAGAAGATCGCCGATGCGCAGCAGTGATTGGTACCAATCGGGACGGTGCTTTTTGTAAGCCTCGAGCATCAGACCGGGGTACCAGCAATTGTGATTGCTGTGGGTGGCGACGTGGAAGTTATTGATTAAATCCTTGGTCTGGTGATAATCGTCGACTCGGGGGATGAACTCGTCAGTCTGATAAATTTCGATGTCGTTCCCGCGAATACGTTTGCCAAGTCTGAGATAATCGATGCCAAGAATGGGATAGGTCGCTTTGACTCCACCGGACATGAATTTTTTGTCTCTTTTTTCAATTTTTTCTGCTTCCTCGATGGTTTTCAAAAATTTCTCTTCCGGCAGACGGAGATTGTCTGCTTGGATGATCATGAAGGGTTCGTCAGGGTGTTTTTGGTTTAGCGTGATAAAGGCAATCCCCTCTCCGGGTCCGCGATCCTTGGCGATGTCCGGCTCAAAGATATAGTTTTCTTTTGGTATTTCAGGAGATTGCCTGGAGGCGATTGATGCATAGCGCTTTTTAGTGGAAATATAAATATCACTGGCCTTATAAGCTTTGAGCAAGGTGGAAACAGCTTGTTTGTAGGAGGAGATTTTTCCGACTAGACTTTGAAATTGCTTGGGTTTGGCCTCTCGAGACAGCGGCCAAACTTTAGTGCCTTGGCCACCGGCGGTAACGATTAACTTCATGTTATGTATTGATTGGTAACGTAGTTCTTCTTTTGTGTACTTAATGTAGCACTAAAGTGTCGGCGAAAGCTATCCTGGGTGAATTTTTTTGCCTGACGACGACAATCAGCAGAATTGAATTTTAGCTTAGCGAACCGATCAAGGGTGTGGCAGAGTGAGGCGGTGGTCTGATGATCAAAAAACAGGCCGGTCTTTTGGTCGATTATTGTTTCCAAGGCACCGCCGCGTCCATAAGCAATTACCGGGGTACCACAAGCTTGGGATTCAAGTGGAGTGAGCCCAAAATCCTCATGCTGGGGAAAAATGAGGGCTCGTGCCTGATGATAGTGAGTAATCAGCTCCTGGTCGTTTACTTGCCCGAGGAAGGTGATTAGTCCGGGCTTTGCCTGAGAGATTTTTTTAAGCGAGTCAGTTTGAGAACCGGTGCCGATAATTACCAGCGGAAGGTTTTTTTTAAGACAAGCTTTAATTGCCAGGTCGACACGCTTGTATGGGACAAGCCGAGAGACGACGAGGAAGTAGTCTTGTTTGGTGCTGGAGGCAGGAGGCGACTGGAGAAATTTGTCATCTATCGGGGGATAGACTACGGGTGCTGACTGGCGGTAGTAGCGTTTGATGCGATGGGCGACCTCTTTGGAAATGGCGATGTAGGCGTCTGGGCGGCGTGATTGATGGAGATCGAGTCGACGGAGCGAGTTGATTAGGAGCTTTAAGAAAATACCGAGTACAGGATAACGAGTATAGCGTTTGGCTCCTGACCAAAGGTACCTAGTCGGAGTCAGACAGTAGCAGAGATGAAAAGTGCCCGGCGGAGTGATGACGGCTTTAGCGTCGCTGCTGGTAAGTGAAATCACTAACTGGAAACAAGAAAAATCTAAGGTTTCAAAGGCTAGACCGGCGACAGGAGCGAGGAGTTCATGATTGGTGCGAAGAAAAGGGAAATGATTGAGGAAGGTTGTGCGGACGCGAAAGACCTTGGCCCATCCGGCTGACTTTTTGTTGTAAACCAGAGTATATAACGGTGCTCTCGGGTAAATCTGATGAAGAGCCAGGAGGAGCCTCTCGGCACCACCGATTTTATTGACTCGGTCGTAGACAAGGGCAATCCTCGTCATTCCGGGCTTGACCCGGAATCTGTTTGGTTGACGAGAAGATGCTGAATCAAGTTCAGCATGACGGTGAATAGACATTATTAGCTAGAAACTACCTTATCGTATATCTCCAAGGTCTGTTTGGCCATTTTTCGCCAGCTGTAGAGTTTTACCTGATTGAAACCCTCCTGTTTTAGCGTCAGTCTCAAGTCTTTGTCGGAGACGATTTGAGAAATCTTGGCCACCAGGTCCTCCTGACTATATGGGTCAAAGTAAAGGGCGGCGTCTTGGTATATTTCGGGAAGACAGGAGGCGGATGAGGAGATGACCGGCAGTCCAGAGGCCATGGCCTCAAGTCCGGTAAGACCAAAGCCTTCGATGAGAGAAGGCTGGACCAGGGCGAGGGCGTGGGAGTAAAGCTCGTGCAGTTCGGCGTCGGTCAGGTAACCTAAGTGGACAACTGCGGGTGACTGAGGCAGGCGGTTTACAAAGGCGGACCGGCTGCCGACTAGAGCCAGGGTGAGCTTAAGGCTGTTTTGGTGATTGTATTGATCGACGGCGCGGATAAGGAGATTAACATTTTTGTGGGGATAGAGATTCCCGCAATAGACAAGAAAGGGTTTTTGAACGTGGATAGATGGTTGGTCTTGGACATCTTTGGAGAAGTGAAGATCATCAACAGCTTCATAAGTGACTGAGATTTTGTCTGGGCTTAGGTGATAGTGGCTGATTAATTTTTCCTTCCAATAGAAACTGGGGACGATGATGTGGTTGGCGCGATGAGCGTGATAACTGATGATGCCCTTATATACCTGATGTTTTAGAAGATATTGGGTTTTGGGGAGAGTAGTAGTGGCTGGACCGACGGACTGGTGTTTGATGAGATCGTGGATAGTGATAACGTATTTTTTGGGATAGATGAGTGGAGCGTTGAAATGAGGAACATGGAGGAGGTCAAGTTGGTGGCGTAAGAAGTGAAAGGGGTTGATGGTTTGCTCGGCAACTCCGTAGATAGAGGTCCGGAGAGGTATGTGGGTGAAGTGATTTATACCGCGTAAGTCAGTGGCAATATCATCTGGCCCGAAGACATAGAAACGGTGCGAGGTGCGGAGCTTGGTAAGGTTGACGACCAAGTTTTGGACATAGCGACCGATACCAGTGTGTTTGGGTCCATAAAGACGGGCGTCGATTCCAATTTTGGCCATACTACTTCCTATTTATTTCTTAATAGTAACTTGGTTTGTCATTTCGACCGGAGCCAAGTCTGACTTGGCGAAGTGGAGAAATCGCTTATAAAAGGGATTCCTCCATGCGCTGCGCTTAGTCGGAATGACATAGAATCGTTAGCTAAGCTGGTGCTTTAATACCCTAAAGTAGCCTTTAAACTTGATTCCGGTAAGCACCAACCAAGTGATGATGCCGGGATATTTGTCGCGGTAAAACTTTTTATAGAAAATTTCCATTGCTTGGATTGAGGCACGGGCGACTTTAACTCTGGTTTCTTTGGGAGGCTTGGCGATTTTTTTTGATTCCTTTCTCAGGCCTGAACTGGCGCCTTTGTAGTGGAGGACAGTGACTTTGGGATAGTAGATGATTTTTTTGCCAGCTTGATGGATGCGAAAACAGAGGTCGATATCCTCGCCATAGAAGAAGTAGGTCTCATCCCAACCACCAATCTTGTTAAAGAGTTTGGTTGGCATCATGAGAAATGAACCAGCCGCCACATCAAGGGTGTGGATGGAGTTTAGATTTCTGTATGACTGGTAGTAATTGTTGAGCAGGGGTGAGGCGGGGAAAAGTCGGGATAAGCCACTAAAGTGGGTCAGGGCAGTCCAGGGAGTGGGAAAACCGCGATGATTATCTTTATCCAGCGATCCGTCGGGAAGTATGAGCTTGACGGTGATGGCACCAACGTCCGGATGGGTCTTGATAAATTTTAGGGGTTTAACAAGAGCGTATGGGGAGAGCTTGGTGTCGGAATTGAGAAAAAGAAGATAGGACCCAGTCGCTTTTTTGGCCCCGAGATTATTGGCGGCAGCAAAGCCTAGATTCTTGGAGTTTTTTATCAGCCTGACCTGGGGAAAATCCGCCTCGATCATGGCAACACTTTCATCTTTTGAAGCGTTGTCGACGATGATGATTTCTAAGTCCCCCTTGGGTGGTAGTGCTTTCAGGATTGACTTCAGACAATCCCGAAGCAAATCTTTTGTGTTGTAGCTGACGATGATGATACTTAGACTGGTCATTCTTTTTTTGCAACTTGGCGATAAATGGAACTTAATCCAGAGGCGATAGATGCATAATCATAATACTTTTCGACAAAAAGTCGAGCAGAATTGGCTATTTTTGCGGCTTTAGCGGGATAATTAATTAAGTCGACGATAGCATCGGCCAGGTCCTGTGGGGTGTCGGCGATTACGGCATGGACACCATTTTTGATACCCAAGCCACTCATGCCGACAGTGCTACTGACTATGGGAAGACGGGAAGCCATGGCTGCTAAATTTTTTAGGCGAGTACCGCCTGGCCCTTTTAGCGGAGTAACGAAGATATCAGCCTGATAGTAGGCTTTTTTGATAGTATCGGGGTCGTTTTCGGCTACCTCGGTGATGTCGATGTCACCAGAGCGCATCTCCAGGAGACGTGAAGGTAAATGCTGGCCGACAATCCAGACTTTGGCTTGGTGAAGTTTGGCCTTGACCAGTGGGAAAACTTCTTTGATGAGAACTTCAGCGGCTTCGGTGTTTTGTAACCAGTTGAAATTGCTGACAAAAAGTAGAGTCGGGATATTACTTTTCCAGGAGCTTTTGGCTTTAAAGAAATCGAGATTGACACCATTGGGGACGATATCGACTTTGAGATCAGGCTCAAGAAGAAGCATTTCCTGCTTGTCGGCATGGCTGACTGCAATGACCCGGTTGGCTTGTCTCCAGTAGTAGCGTTCCCAGTATTTAAGTTTTAAGACGTCGAGATACATGGCTGGCTTAAGGAGAAGAGAGCCGGAATGTTGGACATGATGGAGGTAGACTTTAAATTCGATAGTTTGGTCGACGAGAACGATGGGGATATTGGTGGCTGGCAGATGCGGCATGGCGTAAAAGGTTTCGACGTGGATCAAGTCGTAGTGGTTGGTTTTAAGTTCTTCGGCAAGCGCTTTTCTTAAATCGTCAGAAAAGTTTCTAACTACGAGAAATGGGTAGAGGGAGAAAGCGGTCTTGAAGATATTTTTCAGGGTAAATGGTTTTTGGGACCGCCTGAAGACGCGGACTTTGTGACAAAATTTTTTTTCGAGAATAGGGATGTACTCTTCTTCTTTGGGGTCTTTAATAAGACTTAAGAGAGTAATGTCGTGGTCTTTTTTTAGGTGCTTAAGTAGATTTTGGGTACGGATTTGCCCGCCTGAAGAATCGGGGTAGGGTAGATAGGGGGTGAGCATGAGTATCTTCATAGATTAGTGCAGCTTGACGACAACAAACGCGGGATTTTTCTCGATGACGGTGTAATTCTCATTGTTGACGATGTCATTGGTTTGTTGATCATAGTTGACGCTGACATAGTAGTCGGCGCCGAGCTCAATCATTTGTTGAATTCCAGTGGTAACGTGAGGCCAACCGGCGCGGTGGGTCTGGTAGAGGAAGGCAGTGTCACCCATATAAGGGGCGATAACGCGGGCATCTTTGGGGAGGGTTTTATCGACGTATTCGCCGGCGGCAATAATCTCGGGATGATTGATTTGATAATAGGTTCTTATCTGGTACCAGGAAAGGAATAGAGTGAGACCGAGGGTGAGGAGGATCAGGGGATAGGTACGTACCCGGGAGAAACTGGTGAGGAGGTAGTCGAGACCGATGGCAGACAGCAGACAGAGTGCGGGCATGGTAATCGCTTGGTAGTAGTCGTGGGTAACGTTGCCACCAGCAAAAACAGCAAAATAGGCGAGGACTGAGATGAAAAAAAAGTGGGCAAACCAGGGAGCAGTGCCGGTCTTTGGTCTGATCCAGCCAAAAGCAAGAAAGATTACACCGAAGTAGCCAAAAATAAGTTTGGAGATGCGCTCGGCAAACAACCAACGGAACCAAGCAGGACGGAAGCGGAGACCATCTTTATTGTAGAGCCAATCTGAGGCGGGAATACCGGCTGGGAATTTGGTAATCCAGTAGCGCCAGGTGTACAGAGGGATAATGGAGAGGAGAGTGAGAAAGATGAGGCGAGGGAGACCGTGTTTCCAACCAAGTGTGCTTATCGCAAGATAGAGCAGGGGTAGATAGAAAAACAGGGCATAGGGTTTGACGAGGAGGGAGAGCGAGAGAATGAAGCTGGACATGAGTAATAACAAAACAGATTTGCGGCCGGTTGAAGTCAGAGAAAGGGTGAAGAAATATGCACCGATAAGGTAAAGGGCGACCATGAGCGGCTCGGGCAGGATGGTACGGGAGTAATAGATGTTGAAGGGAAGCACGGCAAACAGAGCGGCGGAGATTAGGGCGATGCGAGTGGAGTAGAGTTTCTCAACAAGAAGAAAAAGGAAGAGAAGGGAAAATGTGGAAATTATGGCCGATGCCAGGTGTCCGGAGGCGTCAAAAGAGATGCTGGGGACAAGCCGATGAGTGGCAACGTGCAGGAGATTGTAGAGAGGAAACTCAACCATGCGATAGCCATTGGGGTTTTCCAGTCCGGAGGGAATATTGGAAAGATCGTGATATCGAGGAATAAAAAGCGTGGATAGATCTTGATCTAGATAGCGGGAGACCGAGGCAGTGTCGACCTGTCTCCAGGAATGCCAGTCGGCAATGGGACTGTCGAGCTTGTAGAGGCGTAGACCGAGATTGAGGACGATTAAAATTGCTAGGCTAATTTTTTTGAGCATGGTAGCGAAGACCACTAATAAAGCCAGTATACAGCCAAAAAAGGGTTGCGGTCTTGCTGGCTTCAAAAACGTCGATAAAGGTGGCAATCAGGCACATACTCATAATGAAACCAAGCATTCCCAGGGCATATGTCTTGGTTAGTCCAGTGCCATGACGGCTTAGATCTATAGTGTCGCCAGTGATGATGACGATGAGGCCGAGAAAAGAAAGGAGTCCCAGGAACCCCGTCTCACCAAGAGCCCGCAGATAGTCATTATCTGTCGCTAAGGTAATAGAGGCAAAGCCAGTACCCAGGAAGGGATTTTTGGCAAAGGCGCGAAGTGCCCTGGGCCACTCAACATCGAGACGGATGGAAGTGGAGCGGTCCTGCTGAACCGGCCTTAAAGTGGGAGTGGGGGTATTGACGAGAATGGTTGCATCAGCAGCGGCAATGGGCTCGACAAAGGTGAAGGAACGAGAATGGGAGAACTCAAATATGCGAAAAACGCTTTCCAAACGACCAGTAAGTCTGGGGGCATTGGCCAATCCAATGATGACGATGATGATAAAGAGGGGAATGAGTTTGATTCTTTTGGTAATGATGAGGAGGAAGGGAATTATCAAAAGGAGGGCGGCAAAAGAGATGCGGTGTCCGGTTTGGAGCAGAAGCCAGAAGAGGCAAAGCCAGAGTGTGCCAAAGACAAATTTTGTTCTGATCTTTGCCTGCGTTATGAAAACGGTAAGCAGACTAAGAATACAGACTAGATAGGTAGCCAGATCGTAATGTCCGGCGAAGGTAGAAGGGATGTTGACACCAGGCTGGAGCGTCATGGCGATACCCTTGCTATATTCTTCGTTTTGGGTGGAGATGATGGGGATGAGATGAGCAAGCTGTCCCAGTGCATAAACAAAGATGAGGAAGGCAACAGGCCAGATGGATTCGACAAAGAAACGGAGAGATTTAGCTCCTGCAGAAAGATAGAAGGCAGCAAAGAAGGGAATCGTGTATTCCAGTCTGCGGAAATAGTGAAGCAGGATTAGACTGGGGGGGATAGTTCTGACGATGAAGATGCCGTTGAGAACGGCAAGGAAGCCGACGAGGAAATAAAGCAAAAACATTTTGCCGATGAGCGTCTGGTGAAGTTTGAGAAAAAATTTAAATTCAGTGACTAAGACCAAGGCCAAAGCGCCTAGAAGTAGATCCTCTACCCTGACGGCGACTGTTGAACCAGGGAGAAAAAATAAAGGAAATTTAGGATAAAGTGGGACGAAGATGGCAACGGCGATAAGTAAATACTTTACTAGACTAAAGCGCCATGATCTGACGATAGATTTTGGTTTTGCTGGCATGTTTGGGGAGGAAGGTAAATAATACTAGACGAAGTAAAGCACCAAACTTGATAATTCTCTTGGCTAGGAAAGCAGCGAGTGCCCCTTTATGACGACGGAAAAAATACACCATCATCTCAGCTTCTTTTAGGAGTCCCCAGCCGGAGTAGGATGAGCCACCGCCGAGATGGATAATATGAGGTGTGCTGGAGTAGATTACCTTGAGGCCGAGTTTTTTAATGCGATAGCAGAGTTCAGTGTCTTCAACGTACATAAATATGTCGGGGTCAAAACCGCCAACAGTTTCAAAAACACTCTTGGGAATGAGCATAAAGGCACCAGTGACCCAGTCGAGGGAACGTGTTTTGCTGTAATACGAAGCT
>Ga0208958_1004362_pt1 | contig 10239 bp, 6 predicted proteins | sample RifOxyB1_FD_184032 | JGI IMG/M metagenome (GOLD analysis project Ga0208958, IMG submission 184032) | Soil microbial communities from Rifle, Colorado - Rifle Oxygen_injection B1 (SPAdes) | ecosystem: Environmental > Terrestrial > Deep subsurface > Rock core/Sediment | place: Rifle, Colorado...
CACGGCGGCGAAGTCGTCGAAGGCCTTCTGGCGGTTTCCGTCCAGGGCCGCCTGGTGCCAGTCGGGCCCGAACTCGCCGCCGCCGCGGATATTGGCCTGGACGAAGACCCCGCCCCGCTCCAGCCACAGCTTGCCCATCTCGGGCTTGTAAGCCGGGTTCAGACTGACCTGGAAGCCGCCGTAGCCGAACAGGATCGTCGGGTTTGATCCGTCCAGCCTCATGTCGCGCGGTCGGGTGATGAAATAGGGGATCCTGGTCCCGTCCGTCGAGGTCGCCTCGTACTGCTCCACCACATGGGTCGAGGCGTCGAACTTGGCCGGGGCCGATTTCAGCTCGGTCAGGGTGGTGGAGCCGACCGAGGCCAGGCTCAGGGTCGGGGGCGTCAGAAAGCCTTGGGTCGAGACGAAGACTTGGCCCTTGGACTTGGACGAGTCGCCCAGGCCCACCGCGATGTTTTCGGGCGTCGCCACGTCCTGGCGGCGCCAGCCGAACTCGCCCCCGTTTTCGAAGATCGCCAGCCGTCCGGCCACATTATCGGACAGGGAGGCGACGACCTGCCGGTCCAGCACCCGCACGTCGCCCAGAGACTGACGCGCAGCCGGCTCATAGATCAGAAGCGCCTGGTTGCTGACGCTCAGATCGTCGCGGTCGGTCCGCAGACTGTTCAGCGGGATCGAAAGCAGCGATCCGGGCTTGTAGGCGATCCCGTTGAAGGTCCAGGCCTCGTCGTTCGAGACGATCAGCAGCTCGCCCTGGGCGCCGAAGATGCTGACCCGATCCGGCAGGGCCAGTTTCACCGTCGTTCCGTCATGGGCCATCATCCAGGTCTCGGACCGGAAGGTGTCCAGCGGACGGGTGATGATGACGGCGGTCACCCGGCCGGTCTTGTCGCGATACACCGCCGGGCTGACGCCGTAGCCGCCGTCCGAGGCGTCGCCGCGATAGTCCTCGACCGCCTGGGCCAGGGTCTGGCCGCGCTTCAGCGTCTTGACGATGAAGGGGTAGCCGGACTCGGTCATGGTCCCCGCGCCGAAGTCGGTGGCGACCAGAAGCGTGTCGCGGTCCAGCCATTCGATCCGGTGCTTGCCCTCAGGCAGGCTGAACCCCGCATCGACGAACCGCTTGGTCGTCAGGTCGAACTCGCGCACGACCACCGCATCCTTGCCGCCGTCGGACAGGTTGATCAGGCAGCGGGTCTCATCCGGCGCCAGGCAATCGACGCCCTTGAACACCCAGTCCTTGCCCTCAGCCTTGGACAGGGCGTCGATGTCCAGCAAAGTCTCCCACTGCGGCGTCGCGGTGCGATAACTCTCTAGCGTCGTGCGCCGCCAGACGCCCTTGGGATTGGCCACGTCCTGCCAGAAGTTGCCGATCCCGTCGCCCAGGAAGGACGGGCCCGGGATGCGGTCGGTCGCGGTCAGGATCGCCTGGGCCTCGGCGCGGAAGGTCTCATAGCGCGGGTCGCCGGTCAGGGCGGCCAGGGACTTGCGGTTCTCCTCGGCCACGAAGGCCATGGCCTCGGCCCCGTCCACCTGCTCCAGGGCCAGATGATCGTCGGCCGCCGCCACGCCGGCCGGGGTCAGGTCGCGCGGGAAATGGGGCGGGAGCCGGTCATTGGTCGACACGACGACTTCATCTGAACCGATCGCAACGGGCGTGGTCGCACAGGCCCCCATCAGAAGCGCCGGAATGGCGGCGGACAGGATCAGGTGACGCATTTAAAAACTCCGCTCATCCCCGCGAAAGCGGGGCCCCAGACCTTTGGGCGTTCGGCGCCGCCCATGTGTACTGAACTCGATCCCAGCCGCCGACCCTCGCGAAAGCACTGGGTCCCCGCTTTCGCGGGGATGAGCGGATAGAAACCTATTCCTTCGCCGGCGTGTCCATCAGCCGCCGCGACAGATAGGTGTATTCCAGCGCGAGCCGCCGCGCCGTTTCGCGCAGATTCGCCCCCGCCGCATGGCCGCCGTCGGTGTTCTCGTAGAAGAGCACCGGATAGCCCAGCTCCTCCAGACGCGCCGCCGCCTTGCGGGCATGGCCCGGATGGACCCGGTCGTCCTTGGTCGAGGTGTGGATGAAGACCTCTGGATAGGGCTGGCCCGCGCGCAGGTTCTGATAGGGCGAATAGGCCTGGATCCAGGCGCGCTGTTCGGGAATGTCCGGATCGCCGTATTCCCCGATCCAGCTGGCGCCGGCCAGAAGCTTGTGGAAGCGCAGCATGTCGAACAGGGGCACCTGGATGACGGCCGCATTGATCAGGTCCGGGCGCTGGGTCAGCATGGCCCCCATGAACAGGCCGCCCTGCGAGCCGCCCATGATCCCCAGCTTCGGCTGGCTGGTGATGTCGCGGGCGATCAGATCAAGCGCAACGGCCTGAAAATCCTCGTGCGCCCGCTGGCGGTTCTGCTGCAAAGCCGCCTCGTGCCAGCGCGGGCCGAACTCGCCGCCGCCGCGCGTATTGGCGATGACATAGACCCCGCCCCGCTCCAGCCACAGCTTGCCGACCGTGGCCGAATAGCCGGGCAGCAGCGAGCTTTCGAAGCCGCCGTAACCGTACAGCAGGGTCGGGTTCGTCCCGTCCAGCGGCATGTCCGCCTTATGGACCACGAAATAGGGGATCATCGTCCCGTCAGCCGAACGGGCCTCGTGCTGCTCCACCATCATGCCGGTCGCGTCGAACTTGGCCGGCATGGACTTGACCTGCTCGACCGCCCCGGTCGCCGCATCGGCCAGCCACAGGCTGGACGGGTTCAGATAGCCGGTCACGCTGACGAAGACCTTGTCGTCCGTCTCCGAGGCCGAACCGACGCCGACCGAGACATTCTGCGGCAGGTCCAGGGTGGAATAGGTCCATTGGGTCTCGCCGGGCCGATAGACCCGCACCGAGCCGCGAACATTGTCGTACAGGGCCACGACCAGGGTGTTGCGAGTGGCGTTCACCCCCTCCACCGCCTGACGTTCCGTGGGACGCAGCACCAGGACGGCGGGCGTGGCGGGGTCTTCCAGCCAGGCGTCCAGCGGCCAGGCGATCAGGTCGCCGCTCTTGAAGTCCTGGCCCGACGGCGCGGTCCAGTCCTGTTTCAGCGACACCACCAGCTGGCCGGCGACCAGACCCGTGATGTCCGACTTGGCCGGCAGGGCCAGTTTCACCACCGCCCCGTCGTCGGTCACGCGATAGGTCTCGGACGAATAGAAGTCGATCGACCGGTTGATCAGGGTCGCCTTCAGCACCCCGTCGGCGTCCCGCAGCGTATAGCCCGAGACCGAGACGTCGGTCGGTTCGCCCATGAACAGGACGTCGGCCTGGTCCAGCGACTGGCCGCGCGTCATCCGCTTGACCACCATCGGATAGCCCGAGTTGGTCAGGGTGCCGGGGCCGAAATCGCGTGCGACCAGCAGAGTGTCCCTGTTCAGCCAGGTCGCCCCGCCCTTGGATTCCGGCAGGACGAAGCCGCCCTCGACGAAGCTGCGGCTCACGCTGTCGAACTCGCGCAGGGTCACCGCGTCCTTGCCGCCGTTGGACAGGCTGATCAGGCAGTAGCGCTCTTCGGGGGCCAGACAGGTCGAACCCTTGTAGACCCAGTTGGCGCTCTCGGTCTCGGCCAGGGCGTCGAAGTCCAGCACCGTCTCCCACTGGGGCTCGGCGGTCTTGTAGGAGTCCAGGCTCGTGCGGCGCCAGACGCCGCGCACATGCTGGGCGTCCTGCCAGAAGTTGTCGATATGGCCGTCGTGGGTGAAGCCCGGCGAAGGGATCCGGTCGCGCGACTGGACGATCTCCAGCGCCTGCTGGTGCAGGGTCTCATAGCGGGGATCGCCCTGAAGCACGCCGAGCGAATGGGCGTTGTGCGCCTTCACCCATTCCATGGCCCGCTCGCCCTCGACCTCCTCCAGCCAGACATAGGGGTCGGTCGCCTCGCTGGTCGCGAAGGCGGGGGCGGAGGAGGCGGTCTGGGCCATGGATACCGAGGTCAGGCTGGTGGAGGCGAGAAGGGCCGCGAGCACGGCGGCGGATGAGCGGATCATGGACAGTCCCCGAAACTAAGGGACGCACCTTAGCGACGGTCCCTCGGGCGGCAAGGCGACGAATCCGCCCTTACGGTTTTGTCATCTTTCTCAACCCTCGTCGGGGATGCAGATCAGGTTCCCGCAAGCCTTGCAGTGCACCGCGTCCGGGTCATGCGTCTGCAGGCCGCAGCGGTCGCAAGGGTGGCGGACCTTGTGCGGCTTGATCAGGGCCTGGGCCAGACGCAGGAACAGGGTGATCCCCACCAGCATGATGGCGATGGACAACAGCTTGCCCAGCGGCCCCGGCAGGGTGACGTCGCCGAACCCGGTCGTGGTCAGGGTCGCCACGGTGAAATAGAGGGCGTCGATATAGCCGCTGATCCCGTCATGCCCGCGGAAGGTCGCATAGACGAAGCCTGTCACGACGAAGACGAAGGTGACCAGGCCGGAAAGCGCGCGCACGATCCCCTCGACCCGGGTGTCGTCGAACCGCGCCCCGACGGTCCGCCAGAAAAAGTCCGAGTTCAGCAGGGTCCACAGCCGCAGCATCCGCAGGAAGCCGAGATTGAACAGCCAGGCCGGGAACAACAGGGTCGCCAGGACGAACAGATCCAGCCAGACGATCGGCTTCTTCAGCCAGTCGCGAATGTCCGAATAGGCGTAGGCCCGCGCCGCCAGATCGGCCGCCAGCAGGGCTGCGATCAGATAGTCCAGCACATAGAAGGCCCAGCCCATGTTCTTCAGGATCGGGGCCGCCAGGAAGAAGGCGATGATGGCGAAGTCGATGACGATGACCGTCAGGCGGAACTTCACCGCCGCCGGCTGACCGCCGTGATACAGGTATCTCAGCCGCGCGCGCAGTCGCAGGCCGTCGTCCTTGGGGTCGATTTCGGTCTGGGACACAGCGGTTTCCGGACGGCGGGGATTGAGCCTATATGGCCTGCATGACCCGTTCTTTCGTCAAGATGAACGGCGCCGGCAATGACTTCATCGTCATCGACGCGCTGGAGACCCCGTTTCGTCCGACCGAGGACCAGATCCGCGCCCTGGCCGACCGCGCCTCGGGCGAGGGGTTTGACCAGCTGATCGCGATGGAGCCGTCCGAAACGGCCGACGCCTTCATGCGGGTCTGGAACGCCGACGGCTCCATGGTCGAGACCTGCGGCAACGCCCTGCGCTGCGTCGGCTGGTTGCTGATGGAGGCCAAGGGAACGGACCGGGTCGTCATCGACACCGCCGCAGGCCCGACCACCGCCGTCCGCGCCGGCGACCACAGGGTGACGGTCGACATGGGCAAGCCCCGGCTGGACTGGACCGAAGTCCCTCTGGCCGAGGAAATGGACACGCGGGGCATAGAGCTTCAGGTCGGCCCCATCGACGCCCCCCTGCTGCACACCCCCGGCGCCGTCTCCATGGGTAATCCCCACGTCGTCTTCTTCACCGATCGGCAGGACGACGGATTCGTCACCGGCTCCGGCTCCCTGGTCGAGCATCACCCCTTGTTTCCTCAGGGGGTCAATGTCGGCTTCGCCCATGTGCTGGACCGCGAGCACATCCGGCTTCGGGTGTGGGAGCGGGGCGCCGGCCTGACCAAGGCCTGCGGCACCGGCGCCTGCGCGGCCCAGGTGGCGGCGGTCCGGCGCGGCCTGACCGACCGCAAGGCCACCGTGGTCGTCGACGGCGGCGAGCTTACGATCGACTGGGATCCGGCGACGGACCATGTGCTGATGACCGGCCCGGTCGAGGTCGAGCGCACCGGCGCCCTGCCCTTCTGACCGCCCCTGCCTTTCTGACAGCATGGGCGGTTGACGCTGACGTGAAGGGAAGTTTGCGCTGAGGCGTGTGCCCCTTCCGGAGCGTCAAGGCTTGGCGCGGCGCGTCCCAACCTCTAGGACACGAACTGTTACAGCTGCGCCGAACCCTGGACGTCCCCGATGCCCGATCAGACCGATAAACAGACCTTCTCCGACCAGGAGGCGCTGGACTTCCACCGCATCCCCACGCCGGGCAAGATCTCCATGGCCCCGACCAAGCCGATGGCGACCCAGCGCGACCTGTCCCTGGCCTATTCGCCGGGCGTGGCCGTGCCGGTCCTGGCCATCGCCCAGGATGCGGACAAGGCTTACGAATACACCTCCAAGGGCAATCTGGTCGCCGTCATCTCGAACGGCACCGCCATCCTGGGCCTGGGCAATCTGGGCCACATGGCCTCCAAGCCGGTGATGGAGGGCAAGTCGGTCCTGTTCAAACGCTTCGCCGACGTCGACAGCTTCGATGTCGAGGTGAAGACCACCGATCCGGACGAGTTCATCACCGTGGTGAAGAACATCGGCGACACCTGGGGCGGGATCAATCTGGAGGACATCAAGTCCCCCGAATGTTTCGTCATCGAGAGCGAGCTTCAGGACCTGCTGGACATCCCCGTCTTCCATGACGACCAGCACGGCACCGCCATCATCTCGACCGCCGGCCTGATCAACGCCTGCCATGTCGCCGGCAAGCGGCTGGACGAGGTCAAGGTGGTGCTGGCCGGCGCCGGCGCCGCCGGCCTGTCGTCGATCGCCCTGATGAAGGCCGCCGGGGTCAAGGCCGAGAACACGGTCATCTGCGACAAGGACGGCGTGGTCTACCGGGGCCGCGAGCACGGCATGGACCAGTGGAAGGCGGCCCACGCCACCGACACCCCGCTGCGCACCCTGGCCGAGGCCATGGTCGGCGCCGACGTGGTGCTGGGCCTGTCCGCCAAGGGCGCGATCACCAAAGAGATGGTGGCCTCCATGGCCCCCAAACCGATCATCTTCGCCATGGCCAACCCCGATCCCGAGATAACGCCGGAAGACGTCAAGTCGGTGCGCTCGGACGCCATCATCGCCACTGGCCGCTCGGACTATGTGAACCAGGTCAACAACGTCCTGGCCTTCCCCTATCTGTTCCGCGGCGCCCTGGACGTTCGGGCCCGCCGGGTGAACCACGAGATGAAGGTGGCCTGCGCCCAGGCCCTGGCCGCCCTGGCCCGCGAAGACGTGCCGGACGAGGTCGCCGCCGCCTATCGCGGCCGCAAGCTGAAGTTCGGCCCGGACTATATCATCCCGACCCCGTTCGACCCCCGCCTGATCTGGTACATCCCGCCCTTCGTCGCCCAGGCGGCCATGGATACCGGCGTGGCCCGCGTCCAGATCGAGGACATGGACGTCTATCGCAACGCCCTGCGCTCGCGCGTCGATCCGTCGGCCGCCCTGATGCAGAAGATCAACTCGGCGGTGCGCGGCGGACCGAACAAGCGGGTCGTCTTCGCCGAGGGCGAGGAGCCGGCCGTCATCCGCGCCGCCTGGGGCTTCAAACAGGCCGATCTGGGCACACCCATCCTGGTCGGACGCGAGGATCTGATCCGCCAGAACGCCGCCGAGGCCGGCCTGAATTTCGACGATCTGGACATCGAGATCACCAACGCCCGCGTCTCCGAGCACAATGTCGAGGACACCGACTGGCTTTACGAGAAGCTGCAGCGCCGGGGCTATCTGCGCCGCGACGTGGCCCGGATGATCAACCAGGACCGCAACTATTTCGCCGCCACCCTGGTCGCCAAGGGCCGGGCCGACGCCATGGTCGCCGGCGTGACCCGCAACTTCAACATGGCGCTGAAGGAGGTCCAGCGCGTGCTGGACGTGGACGACACCCTGATCGGCCTGTCGATCCTGCTGGCCAAGGGTCGCACCCTGTTCGTGGCCGACACCACCATTCACGAACTGCCGAACGCCGAGGAACTGGCGGACATCGCCATCAAGGCCGCCGAGACCGTGCGCAGGCTGGGCCGCAATCCGCGCGTCGCCTTCCTGTCCTATTCCACCTTCGGCAACCCGCCGGGCGACCGGGCCGAAAAGGTGCGCGAGGCGATCCGCATCTTGGACAAGAAGGGCGTCGACTTCGAGTACGAGGGCGAAATGCCGCCCGAGGTCGCCCTGGATCCCAAGGGCCACCCCGCCTATGCCTTCAACCGCCTGACCAAGCCGGCCAATGTCCTGGTGATGCCGGCCATCCATTCGGCCGCCATCTCGACCAAGCTGGTCCAGGCCCTGGGCGGCGCCACCGTAATCGGCCCCCTGCTGGTCGGGCTGGAGAAGCCGGTTCAGATCGTCTCCCTGGGCGCTTCGGTCAGCGAGATCATCACCGCGGCCACCTTCGCCGCCTATGACGCCGGTCCGGCCTTCCAGGGCTCGGGCCTGACCTCGGCGCCGCGCCCGCCGGCGGCCGTGGTCGAAAAGCCGAGCACGGCGGTCCCCCCGACCGTCTGATCATGAGCGAACCCGGCCCCTTCCCGCCCGCCGCCCCCCCGCCCCGGCGGGTGGAGCCGGGTCTCTATCTGGTGGCGACGCCGATCGGGAACCTGCGCGACATCACCCTCAGGGCCCTGGACGTGTTGGCCGCCGCCGACCTGGTCCTGGCCGAGGACACCCGCGTCACCGCCAAGCTGCTGTCCGCCTATGGGCTGAAGGCGAAGCTGGAACGCTGCGACGATCACGCCTCAGGCCGCGCCGCCGAACAGGCGATCGAGCGCCTTCGGGCCGGCGAGGTGGTGGCCCTGGTCTCGGACGCCGGCACCCCCCTGGTGTCCGATCCCGGTTTCGTCGTCGCCCGCGCCGTGATCGCCGCGGGTCTGCCGGTCCACCCGGTCCCCGGCCCGTCCAGCCTTCTGGCCGCCCTGTGCATCGCCGGCCTGCCTGCGGACCGCGTCCTGTTCGCCGGCTTCCTGCCGCCCAAGACCGCCGGGCGGACCGCCGCCCTGGAAGGGCTGAAGGCCCAGCGCCAGACCCTGGTCTTCTTCGAGAGCGGCCCGCGCCTGCGCGACAGCCTGACCGACATGGCCGCCGTCCTTGGCCCCCGTCCGGCCGCCGTGGCCCGCGAACTGACCAAGCTTTACGAGGAGTGCGTCCGGGGCTCGCTGGACGAGCTGGCGGTCGACCCCCGTCTGGATGCGCCCAAGGGCGAGATCGTCGTGGTCATCGGCCCCGGCGAGGCGGAGGAGGCGACCCAGGCCGACGCCGACGCCGCCCTGACCGACGCCCTGACGCGCCTATCGACCGGCGAGGCCGCCTCGGAAGTCGCGCGCGCCCTGGGCCTGAACCGCAAGACCCTGTACCGCCGCGCTCTGGAGCTTCAGGGCAAGTGAGCCCCCGCCTGCCCCGCCCGACGCCGGAGCGACGCCCCAAGGCGGCCTGGCGTCAGGCCAAGGGGGGCGCCGCCTTCAAGGCCGGTCATGCGGCGGAATGGGTCGCGGCCCTGTGGCTGATGCTCAAGGGCTATCAGATCCTGGGGTTCCGGCTGAAGACCCGCTCCGGCGAGATCGACCTCCTGGCCCGACGCGGCCCCGTCCTGGCCGTGGTCGAGGTCAAGCGCCGCGCCCGGCTCGACCTCGCCGTCCTGGCGCTGAAACCCGCCCAGCATGATCGGCTGGTTGCGGCGGGCGAGGCGATCCGGCGCAATCGCCCGGCCCTGCAACCGCTTGAATTGAGAATTGATATGGTGGCGCTGGCTCCCGGCCGATTTCCGCGTCATCTTCGCGGCGTTCAGAGGCGCGGGAACTGAAGGGATCGCATGACGCGGGAAGAGGCCGAGGCCATCCTGACGTCGGCCGGAGAGGGCGGCGACGAGGGCTTCCCCCTGCTGGAGGCGGCGATCGCCTGCGCCATCCACGATCATCCCTTCCGTGATCCGCAGGCCGTCCGCACCCTGGCCCGCAGCGCCTGCGAAAGGCTGAAGGAGCGGGTCGGGGGCGAAAGCCCGGACGAGGCCCTGTCGGAAACCATGGCCGCCGACCTCCGTCTGAACGGCGACCTGCTCCATTACGACCATCCCGCCAACACCGACCTGATCGAGGTGGCCGAGCGCCGCCGCGGCCTGTCCGCGGCCCTGGCGGTCTTCTATCTCCATGCCGCCCGCGCGGCAGGGCTGAAGGCGGCGGGGGTGGATTTCCCCGGCCATTTCCTGGTCCGGGTCGAGACGGCCGAGGGGCCGGTGGCGCTCGACCCCTTCAGCCAGGGTCGGCTGGTCCTGCCCAGCGAACTGACCCGGCGCGCCCTCCGGGCCGGTCTGACCCCGCACGTGGCGGATCGACTGGACCTGCTGATGGCCCCGGTCAGCGACCGTCAGGCTCTGATGCGGCTGCAGAACCTGCTGTTCAGCCGCGCCATCCGCAGCCACGACTATGAGGCGGCCGAACGCTCGGCCCTGCGCCG
>Ga0208958_1004363_pt1 | contig 10238 bp, 12 predicted proteins | sample RifOxyB1_FD_184032 | JGI IMG/M metagenome (GOLD analysis project Ga0208958, IMG submission 184032) | Soil microbial communities from Rifle, Colorado - Rifle Oxygen_injection B1 (SPAdes) | ecosystem: Environmental > Terrestrial > Deep subsurface > Rock core/Sediment | place: Rifle, Colorado...
TGACAGAAGAAGATTTTACAAAATTATCAAATGCTATGGGTGTTTTGGCAGAAGCTCCGCTTTTTATAGACGATACTCCAGCTCTTTCTGTTCTTGAGATGAGGACTAAAGCAAGAAGACTTCAAGTAGAACACGGGCTTGATTTAATAGTTATAGATTATCTGCAACTTGCAAGAAGCAGACAACTTGAAAATAGGGTACAGGAAGTTTCTGAAATTTCACAAGGGTTTAAGAACTTGGCAAGAGAACTTAAAGTTCCAGTTCTTGCCCTTTCTCAATTATCAAGAGGAGTAGAACAAAGGGGAACCAGAAAACCTCAACTTTCAGACCTTAGAGAATCTGGATCAATCGAACAAGACGCCGACGTTGTCATGTTTTTGTGGAAAGAAAACGAAGATGATAACGAAAATATTGTTTTAGACATTGCCAAACACAGAAATGGACCTCTTGCTTCAGTCCCACTATTCTTCAAGGGAGACAGAATTAAGTTTTATCCAAGAGATACAAAACACACTAAGTAGTATTACTGAATAACAAAATATGGACAAGGGTCTTGAGAAGAATCATAGATGTAAACATTCAAGCCTTGTAGTTGAGTTTCTTGGCACCAAAACGAGCTTGTTTTAGGATTTGACCCTTTTCTGTTGTTTTTATTTAGTAGAGATGAATTTCTAAAAAATTTCTCAGAGCATTCACCCGTGATACCCAGTTTAGAAATTTCATCCTTACTTACGTCTTGTATATCAATTCCAGTATCTGCGATGTCAATAAAACATCCCCCTTTGCAAGACGACTCTACTGAACATTTCTGATTTGCATCTAAAGAGGGACACATATACATAGTACCAAAAATGCCTTCCATATAAACCTGTTTACACCCATTTTGAAACAAAAAATAATTTGAAAAATACCTATACGAAATAAATAATAGTAAGGGCATCAAAATTAGAATAAAAAACAGGATAAGCAATAAAAACTTACGTTTTGCCCTACTATTTTTAATAGTTCTAGTTTTCATCTAAAAAACCTCAATTTCTAGATTAACATAAATTTAAGGTTTAACACAACAATGAAGATACATTAGTAATGATAAGTGCTTGGGAGAGGAGTCGAACCTCCACGAGGTGTTAACCTCATAGGTTTTTGAGACCTACGCGTCTGCCATTCCGCCACCCAAGCAGTAATGGTATTTTACACTATTTTGAGCTAAAATACGCCTTGTTATGGCAAACATAAACGCAACAGATTTAAGAGCAGGTATTGCCTTTTTATATGAAGGAAAGCCCTTTAAGGTTACTAAATACAATCTTATAAAAATGGGTCGTGGTGGAGCAACTGTTAGAGTAAATTGTATTAACATTGAAAATGGGGCAAATATTGAACACGCATTTTCTTCAAACCTTTCATTTGAAAAAATTGAATTAAACAAAAAAAGTTTGCAGTACTTATTTAAAGACAGTAGGGTTGCTACTTTTATGGACCCCAGAACTTATGATCAAGTTGAAGTTCCTCTTCCAATACTTGGGGATGACATTTACTATATTAAAGAGGGTGAAGAGGTAAATATTTTATTTTGGAATGATCGTGCAATGTCTGTTGATCTTCCTCCAAAAGTTACTTTAGAAGTAGTTGATTGTGATCCAGGGGTTAAGGGAAACTCAGCAAGTAACTTTTTAAAATCAGCAAAATTGGAAAACGGGCTAGACGTTAAGGTTCCACTTTTTATAGAAGTTGGCGAAAAAATTAAAGTAGACACAAGAAGTGGGGAATATGTAGAGAGAGCAAAGGACTAAGTAATTTTTTTAAGATATAAAAATCCAGTAGAGTGTTGAAGCCAAAACTATTATCTGTGTTAAGATTCCCCAAAATGGAGTAGTGTCTATTTGAATTTTCTTCTGCAAAGCAATCCACTTTTGAATGTATTTGTTTTTAACTCCGAAAATAAAATATGGACTTTCCAGAAGATCGGGGACAATTGAGGCAAACGAAGAAGCGATAACAAGAATTGAAAGCGATGAATTAGGAAGAGCTTTAAGGGCAACAATAATTCCGAGCCCTAAGGCAAGAGTTGTGTCAAGTGCAATGATTAACTTTGTTTTGTTTGTTAAATGGCCATATTTTTTCATTTCTGTATTTAGGTGAGGATTCCAATGGGGAACTTTCTCAAGAAGAAAATGGCTGGCTAGGGCAAGTGGTATCGCCAAATAAGGATTACCCACCTTAATGGCTATAGCTGCACCTAGCGCTACATGAGGAGTTTCAAGCATAGTTCATATATGATATGATTTTTGGTGTGGTAATTGCAAATGCTTTAGGAATTTTTTTATTTTTATATCTTTATTGGAAAAGATTAAAAGAAGATTATCCTGTTGAAAAAATCTTTAATTCTGGGTTTATTATACTGATTGGGATTTTTTTAAGCTTAGTCATATCAAAGATATTGCCTAATATCTTCTGGTTTTGGATTATCATATTTGCCACTTTGATTTTTGAGGCTGTTAATGTTTTTAAACTGAAAATTAAATTTTTTGAAAGTTTGGATGCATTGGTAATCTCACTTCTTCCTTGGCTTTCTCTTTTTTACCTTTCTCATTCCATTGAAAATTCAAACCTGTTCTCATTTCTTGCGTTTTGGATTTGTTTGCTTCTAATATTTCTATTCTTTTTGTTTAATAATTTTTACAGGACATTTAATTGGTACAAGTCAGGTAAGGTTGGCTTTTCAGGCCTTGCTGTTACTGGAATATTTTTTGGAATTAGAGGTATTTCCTCAATCTTTTTTAATAATTTAGTCTCATTCGCAGGAGTTTATGAGCGCTTTATTTCTGGTACTTTTTTTGTCTGTACTTTTTTGTTACTATTTAGGCTATCAAGAATTGAAAAATGAGTAATACACCTAAATTCCCAAGTAGTTTATTAAAACCTGTTGGAGATTTTTTGACTGCAAGTTTGGTTACCTTAAAAGTAAACAAGAAAAAGATATCAACGGAAGATCCCTTTAATGATAAGCAAAGAACCCTTGACAATGCCTCACCGGATACAGAAGCTGAAGAGCAATTTGGTCATGCAAGAGTGGCTGCAATAAAAGAAGAGCTGAATAGAAAATCGGATCAAATTAAAAAAGCTCTCAAAAGGGTAAAATTAGGAAAATATGGAATTTGTGAGGATTGTGGAAAAATGATTGATACAGACAGATTAGCTATTTTCCCAGAAGCTACAATGTGTGTTAAGTGTGAGAAGAAAAGAGAGAAGTAAGAAGTTTTATTCATGATCATAGTACAAATTTTAAGTCTAATTTTTTTTTCCTTCATTTTAATAAAATCTGCAGAGTGGGTAATTGTTGCTCTTCGCAGGATTGCAAAGAAAAGTAAAGTAGGAGTGTTTGCCATTTCTGCAATAATTTTGGCAGTAGGCACATCACTTCCTGAACTTTTTGTGGGAATAACTTCTTCATTAGAAGGTTTGCCGAACATATCTTTGGGGGTAGTCCTTGGAAGTAACATTGCAAATACTGCATTAGTTACAGGAATGGTGGCTTTGATCTTGGGAAAAATCAATGTCCATGGAGAGTATCTTAAGAGGGATGTTTTTATGGCTCTTGTTGCTGGACTTTTACCCCTTGCTCTAATGGCAGATGGAATACTTGGTAAGGTCGATGGGTTAGTACTTCTTTTTGTTTATGCTTCCTATACGGCAAGCTTTTTTAAAGACAAATTTGCTGAAATTACAAATGAACACAGTAAAGAGAGCTTTTTCTACAGGTTTTTAAGGGAGATGAACCATATTGATTTTGATGTTAGTAAAGAATATGGAAAACTTTTTATAGGTCTTGCCTTAATGCTTTTTTCATCTCAGATGATAATTTCAGAGGCACAAAAGATAGCTGCGGTAATAGGTATACCTGTTTTTGTAGTTGGCCTAGTCATCTTGGCAATTGGGACCTCACTTCCTGAGTTTGTTTTTTCTCTAAAAAGCATTAGAGGTGGAGAACCAAAAATGTTCTTCGGGAATTTATTAGGTTCAACGATTGCCAATTCAACATTAATTGTTGGTTTAACTGCCGTAATTCATCCTATTAATATAACTTCATTTTCCGATTATAGAAATGCAATTATTGCTTTCATGGTAATTTTTGTTACTTTTTGGCTTTTTATACGCACTAAACACAGGCTTGACAGGTTTGAAGCCTTGATTTTGGTTTTAATGTATCTGATTTTTATAGTTTTTGAGTTCATATATTAATGCAAAAACCGAAAATAATTTTCGAAAGTGATTTAATGTTTGTATTAGAAAAACCTTCTGGCTGGATTACAAACGATGCTGATACAACCACAAGTCAACCGGTAATTCAAAAATGGGTTAGAGATAGTTTTACATATCCCTTAAAAGGAAATATGGAAGCAAGAGATGGAATAGTTCACAGATTAGACAAAGAAACTTCAGGAATTTTATTAGTAGCTAAAACTATGGAGGCGTTTGAAGAGCTCCAGATGCAATTTAAGACAAGGGTTGTTAATAAAACTTATATTGCATTGGTTCATGGAGAAGTAATTCCTCAAGAAGGTCAAATAAAAGCTGAGGTGGGGAGACTTCCATGGAGAAGAGATAGATTTGGGGTTCTTGCTGGGGGAAGAGATTCTGAAACCAATTATCAGACTGTAGGAAGTTATGAATCTCAAACCACAAAGGAAAAATTTACACTTTTAAAACTTACTCCAAAAACAGGCAGAACCCATCAGATTAGAATCCATTTAAAGCATATAGGTTATCCGATAGTTGCAGACGAATTCTATGCTGGTCGAAAAACAGCACGAAATGATCGTAAATGGTGTCCTAGATTGTTTTTACACGCTGGTGGAATTGTATTTAATCATCCAAAAACTCAAAAGAAAATAGAATTTGAATCAAATTTGCCTTCAGATCTTCTGGAAACTCTGGCAAAGTTAACTAAATTAGCATAATATTAATTTAGGATGAACAATTCTTTCACACTTGGTCTTTTTTTAGTTGTTGTCTCCGCCTTAATCGGCGGATATCTTGCCAAAAAGTTAAGGGTTAGTACAATTGTTGGTTTTATAATAGCCGGAATTATAGCTGGTGCAATTTTTCCTGTTACTAATTTTGGTATTGAAAAGCTTGCTGAGTTGGGGGGAATTCTTCTTCTTTTTTCAATTGGTTTAGAGTTTTCAATTAGTAAGTTTAAAAGCTTACTAAATAAAATTCTTGGGGCTTCGATTTTACAAATGGTTGTAGTCAGTATAATTTTTTTCTTTTTGTTTAGGATATTTAATATTGATAATATTCCGGCACTAATCTTAGCTGTAGGTTTTTCCTTATCTTCTACTGCAGTAATAATAAAGATGCTTTTTGATAGAGGAGAAGGGGAGACTCTTCATGGAAGACTTATGGTTGGTTGGCTTTTAATACAAGACTTGGCAGTTGTTCCGATAATGATTCTTTTACCTCTTTTATCGGGGAATAAAGATATTTTATTGATGACTGGGTTTGTGGCTATTTTAAAATCCTTATTACTTATTTCTGCTGCAGTTGTTCTTGGTAAGACCATTGTTCCTTACATAATTCATAAAGTTGCAAACTTAAATTCAAGAGAGCTTCTATTATTAACATCAGTTTCCTTGGCAGTTGGTACTGCAGTGGGTGCCTCATTATTTGGAATTTCTCCTGCATTAGGGGCATTTATTGCAGGTTTTGTTATTTCGGAGTCTCAGGAAAATCATGCCGTTTTTGCAGAGACAAGGCCATTAAAGAATCTATTTGTTGCGCTTTTCTTTGTAACTTTAGGTTTTTTTGTAAGTCCTAGCCTAATTTTTGCCAATATTGCAAAAATTTTATTAATATCATCCCTGATTATTTTAATTAAGTTTTTGGTAATTTTACTAATTAATTATCTATTTAAGTTTAAAGGAAAGACCATGGTGCTTTCAGCCTTGGGGCTATCTCAGGTGGGAGAATTTGCCTTTATTATTTTTAGTTCAGCAGTCACACTAGGATTAATTTCAAAAGAAATATCATCTTTAGGAATTGCTGTAGGTTTAGTAACCCTAATTGCTTCGCCATTTATTTACAATAACTCAATGAGAGTTTGGAGGATTCTTAAGAATAAATTTAAAGTTTTTTCATCGCTAGAAAGAAATGTACTTGAAAAAGAGGAAATCAGAGACCATATTGTTATTTTAGGCTTTGGAAGAGTGGGTAGATGGGTAGGAAGAGCTTTGACAGATCATAATATTAATTATGTCGTGGTTGACTACGATAATGAAATTATTACTTCTTGCAAAGCCAAAGGAATAAATGCAATCTATGGAGACCCTGTCGAAAAAGAAGTGTTGGAAGCAGCGAGTATAACTTCTGCAAGGGCTGTTGTTATCGCAATACCGGATGGGATTTCTCAAGAGGCGGTTATTGCTCATATTCAGACAGTTGCTCCACATGTCAAAATAATATCAAGGGTTCACTTTGATGAGGATTGGGATAAATTAAAGTTATTAAGAGTTGATAAATTAGTTCAACCTGAGTTTGAGGCCGCAACCTCTATAATTAGAAATATATTAATTTCTTCTGGAAAAAGCAAAGAGGAAGTTTCAAGAAGCATAAAAAGTATAAGACTCTCACATGCGAAAATATAGTCAAAGATTATCCCGTGTTAAAAGACACAAGGAAAAAAGAATTAAGAACGTAAAAAATAAAAGAATTCTTGTTTTTTGGCTTGTATTGTTTTTGATTTCTGCACTCATTTTTTTTGTATTTTTAATTTTTAAGATACAAACTCTTAAAAAGTTTGCCTATGTTAATAATAGTGATGGTAACGTTGAAGTCATTGTAATTGATTCACAAAAAGACAAGTATTTAAAAATATTAATTGATAAGGATTTTGATGTTCAGGCATCTCGAAATTACGGACAATACAAAGTAGGTAACTTGTGGATCTTGGGACAAAAAGATGGTTACAGGGGTAAGCTTGTTGCAGAAACAGTCACCAAGAATTTTGCCATTCCAGTTTATTTATGGAAAGATGGTAGATATTCAAATTTAAATCTGTTTCAGGCAATTAAAAGTTCAATTGTTCAAAAACAGTTGTTTGAATATGATTACACCTTAATAAACACTGACACTTCTAATAGTGTGTTAATTAATTTTGCAGGTGATGACAGTCTGCTACTGTCAGAGACTGAGTTGTCTTCACCTAAACTTGAAATTGTTGATCTGACAGGAAGTAGTAATTTGGCAGAAAATATTGTTAATATACTGGGAGTCTATGGTGTAAAGGCTACATCATATTCCAAAGGGTACGATGAAAATTTGGACTGTGAAATTGGTGGATTTAACAAAACCCTTGTAGATGTTGTTAGTAAAATATTTTCTTGTCAGAAAAAATTGGACGATGGGGAAGCTGATCTAAGAATTAGAATCGGAAAAGCATTCGCAGATAGATTCTGATGTGTCTCTGGGAAAAGATATTACGTTTTCCAAACCCTTTCCTTTTTTATCTTCTTTAATAATAACCCGTAAACAATTTTTATTTGTAGATTTGATAAATACTCTATAAGTATTACCTTCTTTAACTAAATTTCTAAGCCTGGCAGCAAGATCATCAGTTACCTTACCAATGTAATCTCCGTCTATCGTGTTAATTGTAACTCTGTGAACATGAATAATTAAAACGGCTTCATCACCTGATGATAGGGAAGAGATTGTTTTGTCTGAACCCAGGTTAATAAGTGTTGTTAGTTTAGTTTTACCCACTTCTTCAATAAATATTGATGTGTCGATGTTGTTTTGAGAATTTTGTTTCAACTTGCTTTGGTTGCAATTTTTGTATTTTTCTAAGGCATTTAAAGCAATGTTATTCTTGGGATTTATCACAAGTGCTTTTTTTGAGGTTAATTTTGCTTTTTTAATTTCACCTATTTCAAAACAAGCTCTTGCTAATCGATTTAAGCTATCTATATCATTTTTATCTTTCTTTAAAATCAACAAGTTTACTTTAATGGCTTCAGACCATTTGCATTTTAAGGCTAGATCAATTGCTTTTTGAATTAAGTTCTCTTCCATTTATTTTTAATGTATAATTCCATATAGTATGTCAGGTCATTCACATTTTGCAACAATTAAAAGGCAGAAAGGATTAAAAGATGCAGCCAAAAGTAATACTTTTGGTAAGCTTTCCAAGATGATATCCATTGCCATAAAATCAGGGTGTGGGGTAAACCCCGATATGAATTTTAAGTTAAGGGTAGCAATTGATAAGGCAAAAGAATTTAATATGCCTAAGGATACAATTGATAGGATTTTAAAGAATGCTTCTGAGAGAATGGACAATATCGAAGAAATTAGCTATGAGGGATTTGGTCCATTTGGAATTGGAGTTATTGTTGAAAGTGCAACTGATAATAAAAACAGAACAGCACAGGAAATGAAAAATTTGTTTGAAAAGGGTGGGGGATCCCTAGGTGGACCCAACTCTGTTTCCTATAATTTTAAAGATTTTGGATTTTTGTTAGTTGAGAAAAATGAGGATCCAGACAGTCAGACGTTGGAACTTATTGATCTGGGAGCGGAGGATATTGAGGTGGCAGACGATGGACTAGAAGTCTTTACACTTCCTGATAAGTTAAAAGAGGTTAAAGAAAAGATCGAAAAAGCAAATTTTAAAATATTAAAAATGGAACTTACTAAGTTGCCAATAAACTACATGGAAATTACCGAAGAAGATAAACTTAATAAGATTCATAATTTTTTGGAAAGTTTTGAGGATCATGAGGATGTCCAAAAGGTATATACAAACCTTTAAAAATTAAAAATATAATGTTATCAATATCCAAAAAGTTACGATTTGCGATATCCTCGATTTTATTATCCGTCGGTTTTGTATTAATTCAGTTTCTTCCTGGTCAATTTAAATTTCCATCGATTGCTATTTTGGTTTTGGTTGCAGGATTTTTTTCTGTTTGGTCTTTCTATGAAGGCTTGGGTAAAAATATGACTTTGGTCTCTTTATTTTTACCGATGCTTTTTACATTGAGTGTTGGAATTTTTTGGTTTTTATTGCCGGTAAATATATTTACCAGAATTCCAATAGTTATTTTTTTTGCTGTGGGTATCTATGCTTTGTTTTCGACGATGAACATATACACAGTGTCTTCTTCTTTGCGAACAATTGCTCTTCTTCATGCTGCAAAAGGAGTTGGTTTTGTTTTAACTCTGGTTACATCATTTTTAATTTTTGATGCAATTCTATCGATCAAACAAATGTTTTACATTAATTTTACCCTTGTTTTTATTGCTTCGTTTTTGATGTTTTTTCAAGGGTATTGGTCTGTGGAACTTGAAAAGAAAATTAATAAAGAAATATTTTTAATGTCTTTGGTCTCATCATTAATAATAGGGGAACTATCAATACTTATTTTTTTCTGGCCAGTCACAGTTGTGGTAGGCTCACTTTTTCTTACCAGTGGGGTATATGTCTTACTGGGTTTGGGCCAAGCTAAATTTGAGGATAGACTCTTTCCTTCTACGATCAGAGAGTACCTAACAGTAGGATCAATTGTTCTTCTAAGTATGTTTTTTGCCACCCGCTGGGGTAACTAGGGGAGGAGTGGGGCGTGGATACCCCATAATTATAGGATAATGTTTTCACAGGGCAGGTGAGAGTTTTCACGGATGATATAGTTTGATACATAGACAAATTCAATGTGGATAAGTCTAAAGCCACTTCACTAAGGGAGCTGTATAAGAGACACCAGTCTAATAACTTTACTGTTTCCTTTTAAAGGACCCAAGGTCTAACTATACAACTCTCTTCATATAAGTGTCTGTTAAAACCATAATTATACATAGTCGTACAATAATACTTTTACGACGTAAAGTAAAATGATGGAAGTAGTGTAGTAATTTTGTTCTTTTGTTAAAACTTTATATTTTTAATTTATTATTAGACCCTGTAATAAAGTTTAAGACACTTCTTTTAAGTTAATTATGTCTTTATATGTGTCCTTATCTAGTGAGCCTAAAATTTATTTAGGACTTCCCTAATTTTTTAACATTAGGGGGAGTCGTTTTTATATTTTTACTAAAGTAGTATTTGTCCCGAAAATACGGACTAAAGCAAGATGACCAGTTATATGTCTTTTGCTCCAGACAGGCCTTAAAATCGATTTGGTGAGGTCACATTTGAGGCTAATTATTTTAGTTAGTTTAATCGTTTAAATTACGAAAAA
>Ga0208958_1004365_pt1 | contig 10234 bp, 11 predicted proteins | sample RifOxyB1_FD_184032 | JGI IMG/M metagenome (GOLD analysis project Ga0208958, IMG submission 184032) | Soil microbial communities from Rifle, Colorado - Rifle Oxygen_injection B1 (SPAdes) | ecosystem: Environmental > Terrestrial > Deep subsurface > Rock core/Sediment | place: Rifle, Colorado...
GGGCGGGGGAGGCGTGGTTCGCATCACGGCCGTCGGATGAGGCGGCGCGACTATGCGCCGGACCCGGTGGAGGCGCCCGACCCCGAGATCTTCGACGCGCCTCGGACCCTGACCGCTGCGGACCTTCGCGCCCAGACCGGCCTCGACGGCCGGCGCGAGGCGGAGCGGCCTGACATGGAGAATGAACAATGAGCCTTCAGAACCGGACATCCGGACGGAACCGGAACAGCGACCTGGCGGAGGGGCGGTGGTTGTGGCGACGGCTTTACGCCTTCGCCGTCAGCGCCGGCCTCTGGCTGCTGCTGATGCGCAGCGTCGCCCGCATGCCGGCCGAGACCCTGCCTCGGATCACCGACGGCCTGATGGGACTTCTGGCGCTGATCCTCATCCTTTATCTGGTCGCGCCCACGGCCGAGCAGCTGGTCGCCCTGCTCGCCAACGCGCGGTCCCGCCTGGCGGGAGGACGGCCATGAGTTCGCAGCTGCCCGCTCGCTGCCGCAGCCGGTTGAAAGGCGTCCATCCGGATCTGGTCGCCGTCGTGGAGGCCGCCTTGGCCCGCAGTCCCGTGCCCTTCATCGTCACCGAGGGCGTGCGAACGCCGGAGCGTCAGGCGGCCCTCGTCCGGGTCGGAGCCAGCCGAACCCTGAAATCCCGCCATCTGACCGGACATGCCGTGGATGTGGCCGCCATCGTGGACGGGCGGATCCGGTGGGACTGGCCGCTTTACGCCCGCATCGCCGAGGCCTTCAAAGCCGCGGCTCTGGAACGAAAGACCCCGATCGTCTGGGGCGGCGACTGGAAGACCCTGCGCGACGGTCCGCATTTCGAGCTTGATCGCAAGGTCTTCCCCTAAGGGCGGGCGCCCGGCCGGACGAGCGGCAAAAACGACTCGGCAACTTCTGCCGTCAGAGGTCGAAACTTGCCCGGTCGGGTGTGCTTCGTCTCCAAAAAAGCGAATAAAAACAAACAGCCGCTGTGGGATGCGTCCGTGTTCAGGCTGGCCCGCCGCTTGCTCTTAGGAGGGCGGAGCAAAATGCTCCTGGCGCTAAAACGGCGCTGTATCACACGAAGTGAGAAGGACAGCCAAAATGGCTAACAACAGCATCAACGTGAACGTCGGCGCCATGGTGGCGCTGCAAAACCTGAACGCCTCTAACAAGATGTTGGAGGTGACGCAGAGCCGTGTCTCGACCGGAATGAAGGTCGCCACGGCCAAAGACAATGGCGCCATCTTCGCCATTGCGACCAATCAACGCGCCGAAATGGGCGCGCTCAACTCGGTCATGCAATCCCAGCAGCGCGGACAGTCGATCGTCGACGTCGCCCTGGCCGCCGGCGACACCGTGGTCGCCGCCCTGACCGAAATGAAGGCTCTGGCCGTGGCCATCGAAGCCGGCGGCAGTTCCGCCACCACCACCGCGCTGCAGAACGACTACGACGCCCTGCAGGATGAGATCGACAAGGCCTTGGCCGGCGCCAACTTCGACGGCGTCAATCTATGGACGGACGGCGCCGTGACTGCAGTTATCACCGACACCTCCGGCGGAACCTTCGACATCGGTCTGGCCGCCGCCAGCGACGGCACCCCGGCCAGTGCGACCGCCGCCGATGTTCAGGCCGCGATCGAGGCCTTCGCGGCTGACCTGGCCACCATCGGCACCCAGTCGAAGTCCCTGGAGCGTCAGATCACCTTCACCGGCAAGCTTCAGGACGCCGTCGAGGCCGGCATCGGCAATCTGGTGGACGCCGACCTGGCCAAGGAAAGCGCCCGCCTGACCGCCCTGCAGACCAAGCAGCAGCTGGGCGTCCAGGCCCTGTCGATCGCCAACTCCTCCAGCCAGATCCTGGTCAGCCTGTTCCGCTCCTAAGCCGAACGCCGCGGCCTGATCCGCCGCCGGCTCCCAGCAACTCTGTCGCTAAAGCGGCCAGACTCCGGTCTGGCCGCTTTTTTGCTTGGCCGGAAGCTTTTGCCCGGCAAGATTTTCCCACCCCGTCGGCAAATCTTGCCGCGCTCGGCGGAAACTGCCGGGCGAAGTTAATCTAAATCAATAGATAACGATGTAAAATCAATAGGATATAGATCTCTGGGTTAACGCGCCGTGGCCCGGCAATTGCTTCTTTCTCACCGGGCAAAATGCCCCCGGCCGTCAAAAAGACGCCGGACATCACGAAGTGAAAAGGACAGCCAAAATGGCTAACAGCGTTAATACGAATATGGGCGCCAACGTCGCCCTGCAGACCCTGAACGCGACCAACAAGGCCCTGGCCACGACGCAAAACCGCGTCAGCACCGGTCAGGCCGTTTCGTCCGCCAAGGACAACGGCGCCCTGTTCGCCATCGCCACCAACCAGCGTGCGGAAATGGCGGCTCAGTCGTCCGTCAAGCAATCGCTGCAACGTGGTCAGTCGATCGTCGACGTCGCCCTGGCGGCCGGCGAAACCGTCGTCGCGGCCCTGACGGAAATGAAGTCCCTGGCCGTCGCCATCGAAGCCGGCGGTTCGTCCGCCACGACCACGGCTCTGCAAGCCGACTATGACGCCCTGCAGACCGAGATCGACAACGCCCTGGCCGGCGCCAACTTCGACGGCGAGAACCTGTGGACCGCTTCGGTTTCGGTCATCACCGACACCTCGGCCACGGCCTACACCATCGGCATGGGCACGCCTGCCGACGCCACGCCGAGCAGCGCCACGGCTGCGAACGTCCAGACCGCGATCGAGGCCTTCACGGCCGACATGGCGACCCTGGGCACCCAGTCGAAGTCGCTGGAGCGCATGGTGACGTTCGCCGGCAAGATGGAAGACGCCCTGGAAGCCGGTATCGGCAACCTGGTCGACGCCGACCTGGCCAAGGAAAGCGCCAAGCTGACCGCCCTGCAGACCAAGCAACAGCTCGGCGTGCAGGCGCTGTCGATCGCGAACTCGTCCAGCCAGATCCTGCTGAGCCTGTTCCGTTAAGATGGGCGGCCGGAGCGGTTCAAGCCGCTCCGGCCCCTCACTCCGAGTAAATCCAGAAGGGCGCGGATGATCCGCGCGAGGAGCCATGGCAGACAATGTCTCAAGGGTGTCTTCGGTAAAATTCGCTCCGGTAGAAAACGCCGAGATCCCCCCCGTTTCCCCCAGCCGGCCTTCGAGTCCGGCCGTCGAACCCGCCTCCACCCCCGCTGTGACCGGCGAGCAGGCTGAGTCCAGCGCCTACCGCCTGACCATCGAGTCCGCCGAAAACGGCCGGTTTGTCTACACGGTCAGCGATCCCATCACCGGCCAGGTCGTGCTGCAGCTGCCGCGCGAAGTGGTCAAGGATCTGGCCAAGGACCCCGACTATCGGGGCGGCAATCTGCTGAAGACCACCGCCTAGGCGGTTCTTCGGTCCCGAGTTCTTTCACGCCGCCGGCTCGCCGGACGGCGCAAATCTGGTTTCCAGGCCGTTAACCATCCGCTCACGATTCATGGTTAACGATGGCAGGAACAGAAAGTCCGGGGCTTGAAGCCATGACCACCAGCATCCACACCAACACCTCGGCGATGATCGCCCTGCAGAACCTGAATCGCTCCAACGAGCAGTTGGCGGCGACGCAGAGCCGGGTCAGCACGGGTTTGAAGGTTCAGGGCGCCAAGGACAATGCCGCCGTTTGGGCGGTGGCTCAGGGACAGAGGGCGGACAAGGGTTCGCTCGAATCGGTCACGACCAGCCTCAACCGCGCCACCTCGCTGGCGGACGTGTCGCTCGCCGCCGGACAACAGATTTCCGACCTTCTGCTGGAACTTAAGGCCAAGGCGACCGCGGCGGCGGACCCCAGCGCCACGACCGCGACCCGGGCCTCTTATGATCAGGAGTTCCAGGCGCTGCTGGGCTCGATCGATTCCTTTGCCGACAACGCCACCTTCGACGGCGCGAACATTCTGGACGGCACGTCCGCGACCGCGCTCGATTTTCTGGCCAACGCCGACGCGACCGAAACCATTTCCCTGACGCGTCAGAACCTGACGGTCGCGGGGCTGAGCCTGAACGGCGAAGATCTGACCACCCAGGCCAATGCGGACGCCGCCTTGACCGCCGTCACCGCCGCCATCGCCACGGCCAGTTCCCGTCTGGCGGAGCTGGGCGCCGAGGCCAAGCAGATAGAACGCCACACCACCTTCGTGAGCAAGCTATCCGATTCGCTGGAGGCCGGGATCGGCAATCTGGTCGATGCCGACCTGGCCAAGGAAAGCGCGCGTCTGCAGGCCTTGCAGGTCCAGCAGCAGCTCGGGGTTCAGGCCCTGTCCATCGCCAACCAGGCGCCCCAGGTCATCCTGTCGCTGTTCCAGAACTGATCCCGGATTAAGGGTTCGTTATCGGCCGGCGGCGCAATCTGGCGTAGCGGAGCCGGTCCATGATCAACAACAGTTATCTGCTCGGACTGTACGGGGTCGATACGACCACGACGACGGCCGCCACGAGCACGTCTTCGACCACGAAGCGCACCCAGCCGACCGCCCCCTGGACCGCGACCGAGAACGTCCCCACCGCCAGCGAAATGGTCCGCTCGGCCCTGGCCGGGCGACGGATCGTCAACGAGACCGCCGTGGACGTCGACCTCGCCGGCGCCTCGGCGGATTACCGCAAGCTGTTCGCCACCTATCAGGCCCTGGAGACCCTGTCCGCCCTGGCCGACCGGGCGGGAACCCGGGGGATCAGCACGTCCGAATCCGCTTTACTGAACAAGCGCTTCGCCGCCGGCGTCGCCGAACTGTCGACCTATCTCTCCCAAACGGACTTCGACGGCTTCCGGATGGTCAGCGGCGTGGCCCAGAATACGGTCAAGACCTCCGCCGCGATCGAGAAGGCGCCCAGCACCTTCGTCACCGCCCCCCTGCACGAAGGCGCTCTGACCGAGACCGTCGCCGCCTTCGAAGGCGACGTCCGCTTCTCGATCGGCGTCTCGATCTCCGGCGGAACGCAAAAGACCATCGACATCGATCTGGCCGACATGGGCGCGACGCCGCGCACCTTCGACAATGTCACCGCCTTCATGAACGCCGAGCTTGAGGCGGCGGGTGTCGAGACGCGGATCGGTCGCGAGCAGATCCCCGGCGAGGCCAAGACGGTCAAGGTCGGCGACAAGACCGTCACCCTGCCGGCGGGGTCGGACAAATGGGCCCTGAAGGTCTGGGGCGCCGCGGGCGAGACCGTCTCCTTCTCGGCCGCCGACACCTCGGACGCCGTCTATGTGACCCAGAAGACCGGCGTCGGCTCCGAAATCCTGAAGTTCCAGGTCGATGGCGGCGCCGCGCCCGACGCGACCCAGGGCCTGGGCGAGAGCTTCTGGGTCAAGGGGCGGACGGGGCAGACCAAGCTGCCGGAGGGCGTGGCCGCCGTTCGCGACAGCGCCGTGGCCGCCGACGGCTCCGTCTGGGTTCTGGCCGACCTGACGGAGGGCGAAGGCAGTCAGCCGATCAAGGGTCAGCGCGACGTGGCCCTGCTGAAATACGACACGGCCGGAAACCTGGTTCAGACCAAGCTTCTCGGCGCCGCCTCCACCGCCAACGGCTTCTCGCTGGCCATCGCCGATGACGGCCGGATCGCCGTCGCCGGCTCCGTGACCGGCGCTCTCGAGCCGGGCAAGAGCGGGGACGACGCGACCGTAGCCGACAGTTTCGTCACCCTGTTCGACGCCTCGGGTAAGGAAATCTGGACCCAGAGGCGCGGGGCCAAGGCCGCCGACGAGGCCACCGAAGTGACCTTCGGCGCCGACGGCACGGTCTATGTCGCCGGCCGGTCCCGCTCCCTGATGCCGGGCGCGGAAGGCGTTCTGGGCGGCTGGGACGGCTATCTTCAGGCCTTCGGCGAGCAGCGGCTGACCCCCATCTCGCCCTTGACCGGCAAGTCGCTGGGCCTGACCCAGTTCGGCAGCGCCGGCGACGACTCGGTCCAGGCCATGACCGTCTCTGGCTCCGACCTCTATACGGCAGGGGTGGAGAACGGCCGGTTCGTCGTTCGCCAGTTCGCCCTTGACGCCTCCGGCGTTCCGACCCTGTCGTCCACGCGCGACCTGGGCGCAGCCCAGGGATCGATCGCGGGGATCGCCGTAGAGGACGGCCGCGTGATCGTGACAGGTCAGACCGACAACACCGCCCTGGACGTGGCCGGCGCCACCAACGCCCACGCCGGCGGGACGGACGTCTTCGTCGCGGTGCTGGAGCCGGACCTGCAGGCCTCGGCCGACGAGGTCCTGACCTACTATGGCGGGGCGGGCACGGACACGGCAGCCGACGTCCAGGTCAAGGACGGCAAGGTCTGGATCACCGGCGTGGCCGACAGGGCCGGAAACGCCGCCAAGACCGATCCGACCCAGGCCTATCTGGCCCGTCTCGATCCTCTCACGGGGACGGTGGAATACAGCCAGACCTGGCGGGCCCAGGGCGATCAGGCCGTCACCGGAAGCCTGGTCGTCGCCTCGGGCGGCGCCAGCGTCCTGGACCGGCTGGGCCTGCCGCAGGGCGAGATCATGCAGACGGAGTCCAAGCTGCTGACCGTCGCCACCGCCCTGCGCGCCGGGGATCAGTTCAGCGTCGTGCCGGGCAACAGCAGCCGCGCCGTCACCGTCACCATCGCCGCCAACGAGACCATGGCCACTCTGGCGCGCAAGATCACCTCCGCCTCGAACCGACAGCTGGTGGCCACGGTCGTCACCGACAAGAAGGTCACCCCGCCGGTCGAGCGGATCGAGATCAAGGCGGCGGAAGGCAAACAGGGCGCCACCCTCCAGGCGGGGGCCGCAGGCAAGGACGCCCTGGCTGCCCTTGGCCTGTCGCCGGGCTTCGTCAGCGTCGCCGGCAGCAAGTCCGAAAAGGTCTACGGCCTCAATCTTACCAATAGCCTGAACCTGAGCGGCGCCGACGCGATAAAGGCGGCGACCGACGCCCTGTCCGTCGCCCTGACCACAGTCCGCTCGGCCTACAAGTCCCTGGCGCCCTCGACCGCCACGGCCACCAACACCCTGACGGGCAAGGGGTCTTCGACCGCCTACCAGCAGACCCAGCTGGCTAATTTCCAGGCGGCCCTGACCCGTCTGACGGCCTGATTTCTCTAGGCTGTTGACGCCCGGCGCCGGTTCCGGGTTATTGGGCGCCTCAGTTGCGAAAGCTCCCCCATGGCTCTTCCGAACGACAATCGCGTCATCATCGCCGTCGGCGCCGGACTGGTGATCATCGCCGCCGTCGTGCTGGCCCTGATCTTCGCCGGGGGCGGGGACAAGACGCCCGAGGCCCCGCCGGCCGCCAAGGGCGGTCTGACCGTCGACCTGGCCGACGCCCCCTCGCTGGAGCCGACGCGCGAACTGCGCTGCTTCGTCGACGGCCAGTTCGTCGGCATGGCGACCCTGGCCGACTGCGCCCAGCGCAACGGCCTGGCCACCGACGCCCTGGACGTGGGCATAGACGAGACCGGCGCCCTGGCCGCGGCTCCGACCGCCGCCTTCGCCCCGCCGCCGGAACTGCCGCCGGTGACGATCGCCGAGGCCGAGCCCCTGCCCAAGGCCGAGACCGGCGCCGCGCCTGCCGCCCCCGCCCCTGCGCCCGCCGCCGGCGGCGCTCAATGCCTGCGTCACACGGGGTCTGATTGGCGCGTCCTGTCCAACGGCATGAGCCTGAACGCCTGTGTCCAGGCCCTTTACGCCGGAACCTGCGTCCGCCCCGGCGACGCTCAGTATGGCCGCTGGGGCGAGACCACCCTGCGGCTCGTCCCCCGCCGCGTGGAACAGTCGGGCGACAACAGCCGTTTCCGCACCCTGGCGGAGCAGGATCGCAACTGCCAATTCCCGGGTCTGAACTGATGCGCGCGCTCGCCCTTTCCGTCGTCGTCGCCGCCGCTCTGGGCGCCTGCTCCAGCGAACCCAAATATGAGTTCGAGCCCGGCGTCTGCTATTTCGTCGCCACGCCGGACGGTGAGCCGCCGCGCCTGCAGAAGATGGCCGAGAACGTCGCCCAGATCGAACTGTGCGCCGCAGAGCTGGAGCAGATGCGTCTGCGCTTCCTGCGTATGGGCGGGTCGAACCAGGAGGTGGCGGGGGCCTATCAGGGCCGTTTCATCTTCGTGGACCGCGAGGGCGTGAAGTTCGGCAAGAGCCTGACCGGCAGCCGCTTCTTCGCCATGGCCCGCACCGGCGACGGCCGCCTGGCCATCCCCGGCGCCATCCAGCGCGACGAAACCGGTCGTCCCATCGCCATCGCCGCCCCGCCGCCCGAGACCAAGTAGAGGGCTCGGGGGCAGGCCGGGGCTTGCGGAAATCGAACAAAGGTGGAACAAACGGTTAATCCATCCACCGGTTTTGGCGGGTCGGATGTCGAATGCGGCTGGCGATGATCGTCTGCGGCTCTAAGACATCCGGCTGAATTATGGAGCAGGCGAGGGGACTCGTCGCTCCCTGCGAGAAGGAAGTTTCCATGGCGGGCAGCGTCAACAAGGTCATTCTGGTCGGCAATCTGGGCCGGGATCCTGAAATCCGGTCGATGCCCAACGGCGACCGCATCGCCAACCTGTCCATCGCCACCTCGGAAACCTGGCGCGACAAGTCGACCGGCGAGCGCAAGGAAAAGACCGAGTGGCACCGGGTCGTCATCTTCAACGACAACATCGTCAAGGTCGTCGAGAACTATGTGAAGAAGGGCTCGACCGTCTATGTCGAGGGCGCGCTCCAGACCCGTAAATGGACCGATCAGCAGGGCGTCGAAAAGTATTCGACCGAGATCGTGGTCAGCCGCTTCAAGGGTGAACTGACCATGCTGGGCGGCCGGTCCGAGGGCGGCGCCTCCCAAGGCGGCGGTTACGGCGGCGGTCGCGGCGACGACGACTATTCCTCGGGCTTCTCCACCGGCGGCGCCAACCGCCCCAGCGGCCCCAAGGAAAGCTACGACCTGAACGACGACATTCCGTTCTAAGCGCTCGAGGTGGGGCGGGGGCCTTACAGCTATCGTGAGGATCCCGCCGTGCCGGTGTTCCCGGACGACCGGCCCGTGGTTCTTTTCGATGGGGATTGCGCGCTCTGCTCCGGCTCGGCGCGCAAGATCCTGACGGCCGACCGGGCCGGGCTGTTCCGGCTGGCCCCGACGCAATCCCAGCTGGGCCGGGCCCTTTTGACGCATTACGGCGTCAGCCCCGATGACCCCGCCACCATGCTGCTGATCCAGGACGGCGTGGCGCGTGAACGTTCCGACGCCGTCCTGGCCATCGCCGCCCAGCTGCCTGCACCCTATCGGTGGGCGATCATCGGTCGGATCGCGCCCCGTTTCATTCGCGACCGCCTGTATGATTTCGTGGCGCGTCGCCGTCGCCGGTTTCCGGGCGCGACCTGGTGCGCCCTCCCTCCGGCAAGCGTCGATTTGAAGGACAGAGTGCTGGGATGAGCGGTCGCGTGCTGGTGCTGGGCGCCAACGGCTTCATCGGCTCGCACGTGGCGGCGGCCCTGTCCGCAGAAGGCTGGAGCGTAAGAGCGGGCGCGCGGCGTATCGCCGAACCGTCCCGTCGCGCCCCGAGGTTCGACTGGGTCGCGGCCGACTTTTCGAAACTGACGACGGTCCAGGCCTGGGCGCCGCTTCTGGAGGGGGTGTCGGCCGTGGTGAACTGCGTCGGCGTCCTGCAGGACGGCGGCGGCGACAGCACCCGCGCCGCCCATGTCGACGGCCCGCGCGCCCTGATCGCGGCGTGCGAGGCGGCCGGCGTCGCCCGGTTGATCCATATCTCCGCCGTCGGCGCCGATGAAGCGGCCGGCACGGCCTACGCCCGCACCAAGGCCGAGACCGAACGCCTAGTCGCGGACAGTGCGCTGGACTGGCTGATCCTGCGGCCGTCGCTGGTGGTGGACCGCGCGGCCTTCGGCGGCGCCGGCCTGATCCGGGCGCTGGCCGCCTTTCCGCTGTTCTCGCCGGTGGTGGGCGGCGACCAGACCTTCCGTCCGATCCCCCTGGGCGACCTGACCGCCGCCATCGTCGCGGCCTTGCGGCCCGGCGCGCCGTCGCGCCTGACCCTGGACATGCCGGGGGCGGAGGCGGTCACCATGGCCGAGACGTTGCGCCTCTATCGCGGTTGGCTGGGTCTGAAGCCGGCGCCGGTCGTTCGCATTCCCCGCGCCCTGGCCGCGCCCGCTCTGGCGGCCGGCGATCTGCTGGGACGGCTGGGCTGGTCCTCGCCGATCCGCACCACGGCCATGCGCCAGATGGATCACGACGTCGCCGGCCATGACAGCGGCTGGGC
>Ga0208958_1004367_pt1 | contig 10233 bp, 10 predicted proteins | sample RifOxyB1_FD_184032 | JGI IMG/M metagenome (GOLD analysis project Ga0208958, IMG submission 184032) | Soil microbial communities from Rifle, Colorado - Rifle Oxygen_injection B1 (SPAdes) | ecosystem: Environmental > Terrestrial > Deep subsurface > Rock core/Sediment | place: Rifle, Colorado...
GATCTGAGAGCGATGTCGATGTCAATACGAGCGACCTGGTCAAGGTCAAGAGCGATCTGGCCGCCGTCGTCGTTGCCGCCAACGGCTCGGATGTGACCACGCTGAACAGCGATGTGGTCGTATTGAAGAGCGACCGGACGGTCAATGCCTCTCACGTCACGGCGGTTCGTTCGGACGTCACGATTCTCCAAAGCGACCGAACGACGTTGAACAGCGACGTGACGGTTCTCAAGAGCGACCGGACGGTCAACGCCTCCCACGTCACGGCGGTTCGGTCTGATGTCACCATTCTCCAAAGCGACCGAACGACGTTGAACAGCGACGTGACGGTTCTCAAGAGCGACCGGACGGTCAACGCCTCCCACGCTACGGCGGTTCGTTCGGACGTCACGATCCTCCAAAGCGACAGGACCACGCTGAACAGCGACGTGACGGTTCTCAAGAGCGACAGGACGGTCAACGCCTCCCACGCTACGGCGATTCGGTCTGATGTCACGATTCTCCAGAGCGACCGGACGGCGCTGATCAGCAACTTGAAGCTGGTCTCCGATGCCGTCGTGGGGTCGGATACCTCCAATCTTGTCACGGCCACGAGCGATATCGTCGTCCTCAAATCGGACCGGACGGTCAACGCTTCGCACGCCACGGCGATTCGGTCGGACGTGACCATTCTCCAAAGCGACCGGACCACCCTGAACAGCGACGTGACGGTTCTCAAGAGCGACAATACCTGGCAGGTTTCGGATGTTCATACGAATACGAGCGACATCGTCGTCATCAAGGCGGACATCCTGAACAACGTCAAGAGCGACATCACCATTCTGAACTCCGATCGGACGGTCAATGCCTCCCACATCACGGCGGTTCGTTCGGATGTGACGATCCTCCAAAGCGACAGGACCACGCTGAACAGCGACGTGACGGTTCTCAAGAGCGACCGGACGGTCAACGCCTCTCATGCCACCGCCCTTCGTTCGGATGTCACGGTCCTTCAGAGCGACCGGACGGTCGGCAGTTCCCATGCCACGGCGCTGCGGTCGGATGTGACGATCCTCCAAAGCGACAGGACGGTCAATGCCTCTCATGCCACGGCGATTCGGTCGGATGTCACGATTCTGCAAAGCGACCGGACGGTCAACGCCTCCCATGCCACGGCGCTGCGGTCGGATGTCACCATCCTTCAGAGCGACCGGACGGCGCTGGGTTCTCAGGGCACGACATTGCGGTCCAATCTGGCTGTCTTTTGCAGCCACTTCACCGCGATGGAAGGCTCCGACGCCTGGGCCAACGTGTCCGATCTGCGAGTGAGCATCTCCGACCTGGTCGTGGACCTGAGCAATGCGTTGATCTCGACGCCCTGATAGGAAGGACCGAAATGCGGATCGTGCACTTTGCACAATTCGGACCGAGAGCGTGCGGCCTGTACGGAACCGCACGAGACCTCATAGCCGCCGAGCGCAAGGCCGGCGCGGACGCCCATCTCGTGGATATACGAGACGATGGTCAAAGCCGCGTCGGCCTGCGCGACGGCGAGATCGAAACGGTTCACCCCGATTACGCCTACGACGCCGACGTACTGGTTCGGCACACGGCCATTACGCCATGCCTCCAGAATGCGGGAATCCCGGTCGTCATGGCGGTTCACGGCCGGCCCGAGAGCAGTTGGCGTCAGTACGCGTCGGGGAACGACGTGATCGAGGCATTGAGCAATAAGGCCCATGATGCGCGGTACAGGAAGTTCATCACGTTCTGGCCGGAATTCATGGAGGTCTGGAAGACAATCATACCGGCGGACAAACTGTGCTATGTGCCGCCGCCGGTGGACCTCGATTACTACGCGGGCGGCACGGACCTGAAACTCGCGGGCTCTCCGAAAATCCTGATCGCCGACGTCTGGCGCGACGATATCGTGCCGCTGGACTCGTTGATTGCGGCCGTTCGGTACATCGAGCGTTGCGCTCCGGGCGGCAAAATCCATATCGTGGGCCTGCCGGGCGGCAAGGCGCTGAGAGCGCTGCACCCTCTTTTGAACGGATGGTCGAAGCAGATCGGCTCAGCCGCCGGGCAAATCTCGAATATCAGGGACTATTATGCGTCCTGCGACGTGTTGGTGACGCCCCATGCCATTGCGACACGGACCATTCGGGAGGGCCTGGCGGCCGGGTGTCCGGTCGTGGCCGGCGATGCCTGCCGGTACACGCGGACCCGGGCCGATCCCAAAGATTACCAGGCCGTCTCCGATGCCATAGCCGCCGCGCTGGACATGGAGGGCCGGCGAACGAAAGCGAAGGAGGCGGCGGCCCTTCATTTCGATCCGATGGCCTCCGCCCGCGACATGCTCGGCGTCTGTGAATCCGCCTGCGAGAAACGGACGCCAAAGACAAAAAAGCTGCTGCTCGATATCGGCGCGCACGTGGGCGAAACGGTCCACCGGTTCTACCGGGAGCGGCCGGACGCGGGCCAGTTCGATATCTACTGTTTCGAGCCGGACCCGGAGGCGTTCAAGCTCCTCTGCGCCAATGTCGGCCATATCCCGAACGTCGCGTGCGTGAATAAGGCCCTGACGGGCAAAACGGAACGGCGCCAACTCGCCCGCGGCTCCGTGAATGACGGCGAGGGAAATACGCTGTTGGCCGGCAAGAGGACCGGGGGCGTGGATTACGGCAGGCAGATCGAAGTGGACTGCACCGATATCTCATGGTGGCTGTCGAGCCATCCGGCGGACGTGACGCTGGTCAAGATGAACGTGGAGGGCTGCGAATATGAATTGCTGCCGAGGCTGATCCAGTCGGGCGCGATGGGCCGCGTCACGGAATTGTATTGCCAGACGCACTCGATCAAGTTCGATCTGGCGGAACGGATGCGCATGGACGCCGTGGAGTCGCAGTTCCGCGAAGACGTGAAGCGATTCGAGACGATAGTCAAGTTGACGACGAAAGGGATGGCGAGTTTTGCGCAGTGAAATCTTCCAGAGTCACAAGGGCAGGGGCGTGAACGTGCTCCATCGCACGATCTGCGAAGTCCATCGGACGCTCTATGACAAGTCGGTGATCTACCTTCACGACCGGCCGGAGGCCCTCGCCGATATGACGGCCCTGCTGGAGGAAGCCTACCTCATGGGTGTCCGGATCATCGACAAACTCATCGAGCACAAGCTGGCCATGCCCGACTGGGAAAAGAACAACGTCGAAGAGGCGAGGACACTCAGACTGGAACGGAAACGATTGCTGAAGGAAATGGATGAAACTGGCCCTTATTTACGATCCGAACGATCCTAAGCTGTCGCCCGAGGCCTATTCGTGGACCTACCGCGATATGTTCCTCGCCCTGACGGACGCCTTCGAGTCCGTCCAGTACGTGACGGGCGACGGGTCCGCGGCCGACATCGACGCCGACGCGATCGTGTTCTACGACGTTCACAGCAGCCACCACGTCAAGATCGACGGGATCGAGAGGCACCCGGCCGTCAAGTATGAATACTTCAACGATCCCCATCAGCGCGAGCAGCAGGGCATCTACCCGAACGGCCGGAGGTTCTACAAGCTCGGAGCGGGGGGCCGGTGCAGGCGCGCCATGGAGCGCGGCGTGCGGTTCATCATCTGCCCGTACCGTTGCGGCTACGAACGATACATCGCGCCGCACGTTCCGGACGGCTCGCTCGCGTGGTTCCCCGTAGCCCCGAAGCCGCGAAGGGCGGTTCACTCGCTGCTGACCGACCGAAAGGCCGAAGTACTCGGCAACGGTCATTGCTGGCGCGGGGAGCAGGATTTCAGGCCGTACGAGTTCCGGGCCTGGGCGTTCGCGAAATCTTATGTGACGTGCGTCGAGCACGCGCTGGACGGCCGGACCCCGAAGGGCTGCGCCTACCAGGGGTTCCTCTCGCAGTACGCCGGAGCCCTGGCGCTTTGCGACACCTACGTCGTGCCGAAGTATCTGGAGATCCCGATGGCCGGATGCCTGTGCTTGTGCCAGATGCAGCCGGATTACGCGGAGATGGGATTCGTTGACGGCGTCAACTGCATCGCCGTGGATCGGGGCAATCTGGCGAGCAAGGTGACGGAGTTGCGGGCCGATCCCGGCGCCTATCAGAAAATCGCGGATTCCGGCCGGAGACTCATCGAGGGCCGATATACGGCCTCGCACTTTGCCGGATTCGTCAGGAAACACGCGGAACACTTCGCGAAGAAATGATCGTTTCGCCGGGGTGGGGCCATCGGGCCCTGCCCGGCCCGTTATAGGTGAGATATGCCGGTCAACGAGACAGGGACGTACTGGGACCCGGTGAGCATCTGCAACGCCGCGCTGGGAATGCTCGGCGATGTCGGCAAGGCCCGGCGGATGAGGTCCATGAGCCGGGGGGCCAATACCCTGCCGATCCACGAGGTCGCCATCGACTTCTACTTCGCGGCCAAAGAGCAGATGCACGCGATGATGGACTGGAAGCGGACCCGCAAGGTCAAGGAACTGACCCTGAAGGTGGACAACGACGGGGAAAATGAAGCCCCCGTCCTGTCCGGCAAGTGGACCTACAAGTACGTCCGGCCGCCGGACTGTTTGATCTTCCGCAAGGTGCTCGACACCGACGGCACGGAGTGGGAATACGACCTGGTGGTGGAGGAATCGGTCAAGAGCACCAATACCCGAGAGGCCGGGTACGGGGAATACTACAACGACGAGTACATCTACTGCAACGTCGCCGACGCGATCGGATGGTACACCATCCTGATCGGAGAGGAAAGGTACATCCCGGGGATGGGTCAGCTCCACGCGATGATCCTGGCCCAGCAGCTCGCCATGAGCGCGACCGGCAAGATCGGCGTGCGGGCCGGCCTGGCCCAGGAGCTCCAGGTCCGGGCGGAGCGGCTGTGCATGGCTCTGGGGGCCAAGGAAGGATACGTCGAAAAGGAAGAAGGCGAGAACGAGTATACGGAACATTACTGAGGACCGAGCATGACCGGACTGATGGAGCAGATCACGAGCAAGAAACTGGGCGCGGTGATGACGGCCATGATGCTGATCGTCTACGCGGCCCCGGACCACGCGACCCAGTACCTGATTACCGGCTTGACCGCCCTGCTGGTCGTGTGCCAGACCATTCTGGACTGGAAGTACGGCCGAATCAAGAACGGCAACGGCAATGGAGGATCGACGACGTGAATCGAACTCCATCAACCTGCCAACAGATACCGAAAGAGCGTGAGATAACACGTGATGGTGACTGTGTATATCACCCCGCCAATCAGGCCGCCCCAAAGAAGGACCCACCAGGGGGGGTCGATTTTCGCGTGCCGAACGGTGTCAGCGGCCCACAAGATCGAAAGCGTCGTGAAGAATCCGGCGAGCAGGATCAATATGGCAATCAACATAAATCCCATGTCCGTATTCTACCCTCTCTCTTTCGGAGGTCAACTGCCATGATGGATCAAAGGAAAAACGCGATGATCTGGATTGCGACCAGCGCTATAGCCTCCCACCCGACTCCGGGCAGTTCGTCCTCGGACTGCCACAGGCCGATGGCTGCAACTATTGTGATGAAAGAGATTACGAGACATTCGAATGACGACATGCCGCCATTCTATGCCTTATTTTTCGGAGGTCAACCATGAACCGCATCATCGCGTCCATCCTGATCCTGATCGCCGGCCTGTCGAGCGCGGCGTGTGGGGCTACCTATTATGTTGGACCGGCCGCTACGGGCAGTGCCTCGGGCGGCGATCGGAGCAACTTGATGGCTTTCTCGGCATTTCGGGACACCACGTCAACGGCCGGCGATATCGCGCTATTACAGCCGGGCTCCTACAGCATGTTGTTCAACGGCGAGGGCGGCACGAACGCCGGGGCCTTGGGCAACCACATCATCTACCGCGCAGATCCCGCGAGTTGTACTGCCCGGTCCACCGACTGGTTCAGTCGCACGACAGACCTTGAATCACCCAACCCGGCCATTCACGTCGTTGCCGAGACCGTCGAATTCCGGTACTGGCGGACGGCGGGCAGTTTTAATACGGCCACGCCATATCGGATCACCCTCGATGGGGTGTGGGCAACTGGTTTACTATACATCAACGGCACAGTCGCCGACGTGACGGTCAGCAACTGCAATTTCATGCCCGGAGTCGGCACTTATTACTCAACCACCTCTTCCTACGGTATCTATCTGAGGCACATAGTCGGGTCTGGTTCCGATATTCGGGACATCCTGATCGAGGACTGTTACGTGAATGGCAGCATCCAAATAATGGGGATCCAGGGCATCGTGCGAGGCCCCCTTCGGTTCCACGGCGTGCGAGGCACTAATTGCGGGGGTTCGTTCGTGAGTTACCAACCCTCGGGTGGGGAGCATTACGATACTACTATCATCGAGGATAGTCATTTCGACCGATACGTCCAGATTCCCTATGATGCCAGCACGGTCATCAGCCGCATAATCGTCGAGGTTGACGGTGAGAATCCTCGCACCCGCTTTAGGATCGATTCCGATGTATCCGCGACGTACATGGACTTCATTGACTTCACCCATGAGGGTACGCCCAAGCAGGCTCTTCAGGCTGTCGGCACCGGTGGGATCGACCACGGCACGCTATGGGTCACGCTTCCTACCGAGGCTCCCTGGGACCTGACGACGGACGATGTGCCCCGGTTCTACGATGATTGCCACGGCTCCGGTCTGGCGATCCGGGCCGATGATCTGACCGTCCGGCGCTGTCAGTTTCACAACCTTGGTGATACGGCCGGTGTATATATATACAAGAGCATCGCTCCGAATACGGGGGCGGCCGATGTCAATGTGACTGATTCTTTGTTCTATTCCATAGGCAACGGTGTTTGGGGCGTTGCTTTCGGAGGCACCTACGACGATCTTGGTGATAACTTCACCTTCAAGAACAATACCGTCATCGGCCGGTACAGCTCGGATGACACGGGTCGAGCCTACTGTCATTACGGCCGGGCGCTGATTGTGCAGACCAATGCCGCTGCGGATACATCGACCTGGAACATTTCAAACAATCTGATCGTGGGCCTGATTCAAGGCTCGATGGGAAACGCTGTTCGGTGCGGCAATATCGTCTATGCGCATGGGACAATTGCGCCTTACGTTGCCGCCGGGGAACTGCTGGACGGTGCCGACCCGAACAATACAGGCAATCTCGTGATCTACGCGGGCGAGGCTTGGGGCTTCGAGCCGGAGCCATTCGATCAGGCGGGGACGTACTTCGTTGCCTCAGCGGGCAACTTCGACGATGTTCTGACGACGTATCCCTTCAACTATAACCTGAGTACGGACTTCCAACTCAAGGCCGGCTCGCCCGCTATTGACGCCGGCAGTGCGGCGAATGGGACTGCCACTGACTTGATCGGCTGGATCCGCACAGCAACGCCCGATGTTGGGGCTTGGGAGTATGAGGCAATCTCGCCGTATGTCCCCGGTGCGGCCACGAGCCCGAGTCCGGCCAACGGTGCCGTCTGGCAGCTCTCTACGGTGAATTTGGGTTGGACGACGGGCGACAATTCGCCGACCCATCACGTCTTTTTCGGGACGGACATAGACGATGTGGCCTCTGGGACTGGTGGAACGGACAAGGGAACTCAAGCGGGTACGACCTACGAACCGGGCGCGCTTTCCTTCAACACCGTCTATTACTGGCGAATCCAGGAAGAAAACGATGATGGCACGACCACGGGAACCGTATGGTGGTTTCAGACGCGGCTCGAACCGGAGCCGAAGCATGGTCTGATCGGCAGAAAGGGCAAAAAATGAAGCGATTCATAACGCTGTCGATTCTCGTATTGGCGGTATTCGCGGATAAGACGCTACATGCCATGACGACCTTCACGGTCAATCCCGGCGGGGGGGCCGATTACACAAGCCTATCGGCCGCAGAGGCGGCCTTGCCGAACCCGCTGACCGACGACTACACGATCACCTGTAGCGGGGCGACCAATGACACGACGGCAGTGGTAGTCGATGTCGCCACGTTCAATGATCCAACGCAATACACTCTGACTATTGCCGGCGACGCCACGAGTGGTATTTTCGACGATAGCAAGTACCAACTTGCCATGTCGGCAGCGGCTACTACGGCGCTGACAATCAGCACGGATTACGTAACGGTTCGGAACCTTCAAATCACGGCCTATACCGGGGGCACTATAAGTCACAACGGCATCAGTATCGGCACGGCCAGTAGCGTCACGATCCGAAATTGCCTGATCCAGGATTTCATTCGGACCGCGAGCACCTATTCGGGTATCTCGATGGCGATTTCAGGTGAGACTAATCGCCTAATCTACAACAACGCGCTTTGGAACTGCTTCATCGGTATTTATGTCACCGGCACTCAAGCCACTGCTTACAACAACACGATCAACGGATGCACTCAATACGGGATTCGCATAGTGCGTACTGCCTCCGTCAACGTCAATTTTCAGAACAACCTGATCGCTTCATGTGGAACCAATGACAGTTGGCGAGTGACCGGCACCGGAGGCACCTATACTACGGGCAAGAACTACACGGACGATCCGAACAGCCCGGATGTCGGCTGCGCCAACGCCACAATCACCTTCGTCAATGCCGGCGGCGAGGACTTCCACCTCGACGCCTCGATGGCCGGAACACTGCTCGGCAATGACCTGAGTGGCACCTTTACGGTTGATATAGACAACGATGTTCGTAGCAGTTGGTATGCCGGGTTCGATGAACTAGCTGCCTTGCCGGGCGGTGGGCACGTTATGAACATCGGCCTCAATGATGGTCTCAACGAAGGATTGGAGTAAGAATATGAAGACCGCGCGATGGTTTGTTTCTGCGATCTTGTTCGTGGCCTCTCAGGCAACGGGTGCGGACTATGTGAGAAAATCATCCACCGACTATTGGTATCCCGTAATCCTGGTCGATGTCACCGACGGTTACACGCCGGAAACGGAGAAGAAGTTCGGCGATACCACGATCACCTATTGCAGTATCACCGACGGCAACGCACCCAGCAGCTATACCGATACGGCCGCCGACTTCAACGAGATCGGCGACGGGACGGGCGAATACCGTCTGCGGATCGGGGCAAGCGAATTCACCTCGTCCGACAAGGATTATCTCGTCAAGATCGTCGTCTCCGGGTGCCGGATCTCAAGATTCATCGTCCATACGGTCATCGGGGACGTGAGTAAGATCGCCACGACGGACGATGGCGGGACTATCAACGTGGATTCCGGACTAGTTCAGTCGGTTCTGAAAAGTTGGGACGGAAACGACCTGACGGCCGCCGCCTGGAATACCACTACCAACATGGTCAACGTCGACGTGAACTACGTTCTGAGTGATACACCCCTCAGCGGCAGCGGGTATAGTGACATAACGCAAATCGTCCGAATGCAGTTGGAATCGGCCATTGACGATGACCCGAACGCCGGGAGCGTATCGAAGCTGCTGAAGGATTATCTGACCGGCGATGCATACACTCGGCTTGGCTCTCCTGTCGGGGCGAGCATGTCAACGGATATCGCCTCCATACAAACGACGGTGGACGATTCCAATAACGCACTCTTCAATCCGTTGTGGGGCCTGGAAGTCATCAATACCGCTGCTCAGATCGCCCAGGTCTATGCCGGGGACAACTACTTCGCGATCTACGAACCGAACTACGGCCTTAGCGCGATCCGAACTCTCACGGCCGACGCCAACGAAAATACGGAGGCCGTGATCGACGCCATTCTCCTGGACACCGCCGCCTACGATACCGACGCCGAGCACGCGGCCGCCCATTGGAACGCGGCCACGGCCGCGTACGGCGGGGCCGGGACCTACGGGCAGGCGGTAGAGGACACCAGCGGCTCCGGCACATACGACGTGGACGATGTTTATGACCTGTGCATCAAGATACTGAACGCGATGCGTTACTAAAAAAGGGGCAGACTCCTATGGAACAGAAAGACCTCTATCGAGACTGGCAGCCCAAGCCCACGTACACGGCGACGCCTCAGATTCCGTGGTCGGAGTTGGGCACGATCACGGTTGAACAGGCGTACCCGGCGGTCAATGCAAGGGACTATGCCACGGTCGCGGCCCTGGCGGCGGCCAAGCGCGTCATCTGGCCGATCCACAACTCGGCGACCGGATTCATGCTGCGGTTCCAGACCAACGCCGACGCCGACAGCCATACGGTCCAACTGATGGGCTTCGCCGACGCCAAGATGCTGAACGCCGCAGGCGCTGTCATCGATGACCATGCGATG
>Ga0208958_1004370_pt1 | contig 10230 bp, 7 predicted proteins | sample RifOxyB1_FD_184032 | JGI IMG/M metagenome (GOLD analysis project Ga0208958, IMG submission 184032) | Soil microbial communities from Rifle, Colorado - Rifle Oxygen_injection B1 (SPAdes) | ecosystem: Environmental > Terrestrial > Deep subsurface > Rock core/Sediment | place: Rifle, Colorado...
CCAAAAGGTAGTTCGAGCCAACTTTTTTTGCACTTTGTGAAAGCAAAGTGCAATTATTATTTTCGTGTGCAATTTTGGCCGTATCAACGGCCTCCGTGAGGAATGTTCTCATTGGTTCGACCCAGTATGTTCCTTTCTTCCTAACACTATTAATTTTCTCTTGTATCAATGTTTTTACTCCCAACAATTCTTTCTTTTTCTGTTGATAATTAGCAGAATCGACTAATTCCTCTAAATAACCCTCAAGTAACTTATCCAACTTCTTTTCAGTTTCAGTTAAAGAAAAAGAAAGAATGTCTAATTCGCGTCTAGCGAATTTTATAGATTTCTCTTCATCTTTTTTAAGCATTTCAAGAAGTTTATTAGCCCAAATCTCTTTTAAAGAAAGTGAACCTACTAAATCTCTAAGTTGAGTTTCAATACTCGAAGAATTTAAATATGCTTGACTACAAACTCCATTCTTTTTGGTACATCTGTAGTAGGTGTATTCAACTTTACCTCTGGTTTTGGGATAATTTTTGAAATGCTTTTCTGCTGTAATACCACAACCACATTCAGCGCATTTTATGAAGCCTGTAAATGGAAATATGTTTGTATGTGGTCTTTTGTCATCTCGTTTTGCAAGTTTTTCTTGAACCAAGTCAAAATTTCTTTTAGATACAAGTGGAGTATGTGTTCCCATTACAGAATCTTTTCCATAATTCATTAAACCAAAATAAAATGGGTTTGAAAGCATCTTTTTAACTTTAGTTAAAGTAATAGGTCTACCAAACTTGCCAATAATTTTATTTTTGGTTAAAAGATTCTGTACTTCTTTAATTGAAGTAATTTCTCCTTTTGAAAACTTATCAAAAGAAATTTTAATAATTTTTGAAATTTTTGGTTCAAGAATAATACTACGAGTGTTCCTATCATTCTTGTAGCCAAATGGTGCCATAGTTGGCCAAGTGCCTTGTTTAAGCTTGTAGTGGAGGCCTCTAACTACATTCTGGGAAAGATTATCTACATAATACTTGCTCTGACCAAATGAAATTGACAACATAAATTTACCCTGTGGAGTATTATCAAACCAATGTGTTGGAAATTTTAAATCAAGAAGTTTACCTTCATCAATCAAGTAGATAATCTTTCCTCCATCTATGCTGTTTCTTGCAAGTCTATCTGGATTCCATGCAACTATGCCTTGTATTTCTCCTTTTTCTATTCTTTCAATTAAACTGCCAAATACTTTTCGACCAGTAACCTTAGCTGACTGTTTCTCTATCAGAAAATCAACAATTTCTATTTTCTCCCTTAAAGCAAATTCTTTTAACTCGAAGATTTGTTGGTCAATGGAAAGAACTTGTTTCTCCTTTTCATCTGTTGATTTTCGACAATATCCTACGTATTTCATTTTGGCAGTTTAATTGATGAAGCTTCTAGCTTCAAAACAAATTTTTACATTTTTTCTTTTTTCTCCTTTTAAGTAAACGGATTTCGTTTTTGCCGAATTCACCACACAATTTGCTTGCGTCGTCCCCATTCGACGCGAGCAATTTGAAGCTAACTCCTGAGTTGTGCACTGTATATTCGAAAATTCGAACTTACTTTGAACAAAACTCGTAATGTTCGCTCCGGCTCGGCCTTTGGCCTCGCCTCCGCAAAAAGTTGGCTCGTTCCGTTCTGCCCTTAGCAGAACAAAAAGAAAAAATGTAAAAATTTGTTAATGTTCTAAATTGTTCTTATTTAAATTTAATATTTCTGGGAAAAATATCAAGACCCAAATTTTTCCCAAAAGAAAACCCTCATAGACGTATGACTAAATGTTTTTGCGATTAAGCATAAACAAAATCTCCGTCTGGAGGGTTTTCTTGCAATGTTTATAAAACCAAAATATTCAAAGATGTTAGACTGATTTGTTTGTGCGTTTTCCACTTACCGTTGCCCAACCACACCAATTTCTGGCTGCATATTTCGCTTGGTCATTTGATCCAACTGCTTCACAAGGTACTCCCTCTCCTTTGAAACTATCACAACCTTTACAAAAAGCTGTTATTTTAGATTCTGATATTGTAGCTGGCGTTTCAAAATCTTCTGGTAGGGCACCCTTTGCCATAGCTGATGCTACAGCTTCTTGAGTATTCAATGTATCCTGTGGTTCTAGTGTATATTTTCTTAATTTTTCTGCCACTTAACTCACCTCAATTCTAAGTGAGGGAATGATACCTCATAGTCTCACAAAAATCAATATTTTGAGTTATGGGATATTCTTCCAATTTAGCAAATAACAATGTAAAATATGAAGAGTTAGAGAAACTTAATTTTTTAAGTGTCTCTATTCTCGCCCGCAGGCGAGAAAAATTGCACACAGAAAATAATAATGCGGAGGCGAGGCCAAAGGCCGAGCCGGAGCGAACATTACGAGTTTTGTTCGAAGTGAGTTCGAATTTTCGAGTATGTAGTGCACAACTCAGGAGTTAACTTCAAATTGCTCGCGTCGAATGGGGACGACGCAAGCAAATTGTGTGGTGAATTCGGCAAAAACGAAATCCGTTTATCTTCCAAAAGGGGACTGTCGCCCAATTAGCCTTGTAGCCTTAAGTTGTATGTGATACAGTTTGTATATGTCTTCTGCTCAAGATGGTGGGGTTTTAATTTCTGAAGAAGAATTGTTTTCTTCTGTTATACTACCTGAACATGCATACAGAAAGTTAAAAAGATTAGTTAATTTTGAGTTGTTTGCTCAAAAACTTCAAGAAAAATACAGTCATTTAGGTCAACATGGAATTCCTGCAGTTTATGGACTTAAGGCTATGTTATTACAATTTTGGGAAGATTATTCAGACAGAGAGATGGAAAATGCTGTTAGAGAAAATCTTGCTATCAGGTGGTTTGTTGGATTTTCTCTAAATGAAAAAACTCCAGACCATTCATATTTTGGAAAATTTAGAAAAAGGATTGGAACAAAACACTTGGCAGATATGTTTAACTTCATTAATAGTGAGCTTCAAAAAGAAGGTTTGTTTGGAAATATTTTTTATTTTCTTGATGCCTCTTCTATTATTTCAAAGTCACATCTTTGGGAAGAAAGGGACAAAGCTATCAAAGATGGCCATGACAAACTAAATAACTTAATTGTCAAAAATTATGCAAAAGATAGTCAGGCAAGATGGGGAGCCAAATCTAAAAGAAATATCTGGTTTGGCTACAAAAGACACACAGCTGTAGACATGAGATTTGGTTTAATTACTAAAACAACAGTAACTCCAGCAAATGTTCTTGACTATCAAGTAGTTGAACAAATTTGTCCAAAAGAAGGCTATGTTTTTATGGACAAACTATATGACACAAAAAATACTAATTTAAAAATCAAGGCTTGTGGTTCCTCTCCTGGGACAATTCACAAAAACAACAATCCAAACAAAAACTTTGATTTGGATAAATGGCGAAGCCATATGAGAATGCCATTTGAATCAACATTTTCAAAGTTGTCAAAAAGAACTAAATACAAAGGAAAGTTAAAAGTAATGTTTCAAAATTATGCAGAAAGTATTTGTTTTAATCTCAAAAAAGCACTGCAATATTCACCAGCCTACAACTAAGTCTCCAAAAAAAGAAATTAATTTTATTTTTTTACATCCTAATTAATTGCATTCGTCGACAGTCCCATAGGAGATAGTAAAAACATTGTTTTTGACGAAGCTCAAAAAATAAATGATCCAGGCCTGGTTTTAAAAATACTCATAGACAACGATCCTACATTAAATATAATTGCGTCCGGTTCATCGTCATTTGATCTTGCAAATAAATTAAACGAACCTCTAACAGGTAGACACCTGAAATTTAATTTATATCCCCTATCTTTTGGAGAAATTGCGAAAGTTTTAAACCCTGCTGATTCTGAATTGGCCTGGAAAAACTGTTTATTGTTTGGCTCATATCCAAAAGTATTCACCCAAAATGGCAGTGATGAAAAAATAGATTTACTATCGATTTTAATTTCAGACTATCTTTATAGAGACCTCTTAGCCTTTAATTTGGTCAAAAACAGTCAAAAAATTCATGATTTGCTTGAAGCCATTGCCCTTCAAATTGGAAATGAAGTTTCATACCATGAGATTGGTACAAAACTTGGGCTTGATTACAAAACAATTGAGAAATATATTGATCTTCTCGAAAAAAGTTTTGTAATTTTTAGGCTTAGAGCTTTTAGCCGGAACCAAAGAAACGAAATTGGAAGAAAGGTTAAAATTTACTTTTACGATTTGGGGGTCAGAAATGCACTTCTTAACAACTTTTCAGACTTAAGACTTAGGCTTGATACAGGTGCGCTTTTTGAAAACTATTTTGTATCGGAAAAAATAAAATCCTACGAGACTAAGAAAAGAACTCCAAATATATATTTCTGGAGAACATATTCAAAAAAAGAAATTGACTTTATAGAAGAAATTGATGGAAAAATTACAGGCTACGAGGTTAAATGGTCAGAAGATAAAAAGGTTAAAAAAAGTACAATTGATGAATTTCAAAAAAGCTATCCTAATTCTGAAATTATTACCGTTACCCCCTCAAATTTTAACAGATTCATAACTTAAACTTGACTAATAACTAGACTAATTTAACAAACTAGATCTTAAAAAATTCTGAGGCTGGGATTATTTTTATTCCTTCAACTGACTTGGGAAAATCAGTTTTTCCAAAAAAAACTAAATTAAGATTGGTACAGCCTAAGACTTTTTTGGCTCTAAATAACGATTTTATTTCTCTTTCAAAAGTTTCTTCATCTGTTATGTCATAACAAGCCTGATACAACGAATCAACTTTATTGTCTTTTAGGGTAACAAAGTCAACTTCCCTATTTTTATTGTCTTTCCAATAAAATAATTCTTCATTTTCGTTTGCCAGTTCTTGATATACCAAATTTTCAAACAGTCTGCCAAAATTTTTTGAAAATTTTGTAGATAATGAAGTTAAAAATCCATTATCAATAAAATAAGTTTTTCTGGGATAGCCTAATTGGTTAATAATCTTAGGGCTAAACATCTTAAGTTCATCCATAAAATATGATGATTTTATATAGGAAATATACTTATCAATAGTGGTTTTACCAACACCCAAACCAATGCTCTTAAAGTTATTAGACAACTTTGATATAGTAATGTAGTTAGAATTAATTAAAAACTTTAAAAGGGTTTTTAATGCGTTATCATTCACTACTTTGTATCTTTCGGTTATATCTTTTTGGACTACTGTTCTAAAATATGCCTGTAATAATTCTTGTTTTTTGTCTTCAGTACTTAAAACTACTGCAGGAAGCCCTCCAAAGGTTAAAAATTCATTAAATAAAAAATCAAAACTCGAATATAATGAATCTATTTTAGTATTTTTAAATCTCAAAAACTCACTAAAATTAAGAGGGTTAACTTTTACTTCCCAAGCCCTACCCCGAAGTTCCGTAGGAAGCTCGCTACTACTCATTTTGGAACTGGATCCTGTTATAAAAATTTGAATAGATTCCGAATCTAAAACTCTACGAACCCACTTTGACCAGTTTGGTATAACCTGCAATTCATCCAAAAATAAATATTTTGGTTTTTTACCAAAAAGCGACTCAATTTCAGGTATTAGTTCCGTTAAAAGATTTGTTTCCGGCTTTATTATCCTCTCATCTTCGAAGTTAATGTAAATAACATCCTCTCTGGAATAAGTTTTTAGAAGCCTTTCAATTGCTTCCAAAAGAATATAGGTTTTGCCTACACGCCTAAATCCCGTACATACAGTTGCATTTTTAACTTTATTGTTAAGTGTTACATCCAACATAAAATCCCTCTTTATAACATTTGGGAGTTTTCTTTCCTTCCATTCAAGTAAAATTGTCCTTATTATCTGGTTCACAGGACAATATTATATGGTTTTTGTCCTGCTGTCAAGAAGTTTTAAATATTTCTCTTTTATGCTTTCTATCTCCTTTGTTTTTTTTGTTATCTTCTTCCTTCTTGTGGGCTGTTTTAAGACCATTATTCCTAGAATAATAATGATTACTAGCTCCAATACAATTAAAAGCACCGTTTTATTGTTTAAAAAGAATTCCCATAACCAATCTAAAAACGATTTAATTCGTGAAATAACAATAAAGGTTAAAGTTGTGCTTTTTGCCGACAAGTTCTCCCCCACCTTAGTCGATGCAAATATTTTATATGAAGCTCTGTCAGTCGTTGGTAAGCTAAATTCAAAACTACCATCTGTCTTTGATCTAATTTGATAGTTTGGTAGATAGTAAGCATTTGCTGTTTTTACAAGTTGTAATACTTGGTTTTGACTTTTAGCAATATAAATACTAACTTCTGAGTTAGGAGTGGTTAATCCTTTGGCAATTACTTCTTCGTTGGTTGTTAAATTATTATCACTTATTGAAAGAGTGGGAGAAAGTAAGACTGGACCTACTTCAAACGAGACCTTATCATCAACCGGCAGGGCAGGTATACAAGAAGGCTGAGTTACTCGGTTTTCTATATCTTTTGCCTGAAGGCAAAGCTCTGGATAATTATAAGTTTGGGCAGAGATATTACTAAACCTAAAATACCCATTGTCTAAAGAATTAGTTCTTTCCGATACACCAATCCCAATAAGAGAAACTTCACTAGCTACTGGTCCATAACCATATATTGAAAGTGACTGACTTCCTACTGTTGCACTAATATCAATCATAAACAACTTTTACTTTTTGGGGTAAATTTTGATTGCCAACAACAGCTTCAATTAAAAATGCTCCTGTATTTTTAGAAGAAATATCAAAAATTGCTTTTCCAGTATCATCAGTTAAGCTTTGAATGTTCTCAACATTAATTTTTGTATCAGCTATAAGATTTACCGTCTTATCAGCAATACCAAAGCCATCATTATCCAAAATAAAAACTGTGATTCTAATTAAATCACCGCTTGCTCTTGCTCGCACGGGAGACGCAAAAACGTAAGAATTTGAAATAGAAATAGAAGCCAAATTAGGACTTTTAGCTTCGGGAACAACAGAAGTCTTGTTTTTAATAAACACCAATGATACGATTAAAATCAGAATTAATACAAAAATTATAAAGATAGATCTCATAAATATAATATACTCCAATAACAAGGGCCAAAACAAGTCTAATTTGTATCTATCACTCACATTGTTTGACTGCTAGTTTTCTATATACCTGTTATAGTTTTAAATCTAAAATCCTAATTCATAACTCTTACGATTTTAAAAAAATAGCATATTTTTAACTCTTACGATTTTAAAAAGTCGAACTTATTTTTGATTAACCGCTAGCAAAGTGAAAATATAAAAACGCAAGAAATATTCTCCGCAATTTTCCGCAAATACAACAAATATTATTTATAGGCTCATAAATTATAAGCCTATAATTCAAATAAATACTATTATATACCAGTAAAATAGGTGCTTTGATGTAGTAACATCAGTAAATTCATCTGCGGTAAATAAATTATTTACTGTGTGAAACTTTTAGTTTTTAATTTTAAATTATTAATTACTTTAGCCTCTTGACAGGTTCCTGCGGTATATTATTATTAGTATAGATTAGTATAATCAATATAATCTGAGGCTAAACATAAATCATGCGGAAAATCATAGAAGACTTTTTAAAATATTTAAGCATTCATGGAGTATCTTCTAATTCACTAAAATACTACAAGTCAGATTTGGTCAATTTCTTAAATTGGACAGGGAGCAAACAAATCAACCAGGAATTAATACAAATTTATATCGAAGAAAAAAGATTAACAACTCCGACATCTACTCTTAAAAGAAGACTTTCAACACTTAGAAGTTTTGGAAATTTTCTCGGTATCAAAAAACCTATTAAATCATGGCAGGACGGTATTCTACAACGCTTTGTCAAAAAACCAAAATTACAAAATCTATTATACAAACTATTCTTTAACCGCCCAAATTGGTACAGAAGATATCATTCATATCCTTTGGCTAATTACTTACATATTGCTATTCTTGTTATATTTTCAAGTCTTTCTGCATATGCTTTGTACGATCAAGTGTTTAGGCAGGCAACACCATCTTCAGCTTTTCCAACTGCATTAACTAGACCAAATAGATATTTGTCTTTTCAGGGTAGATTAACTAGTAATTTAGGTAACCCGATAACAATTGCCACTAATGTAGTTTTTAAACTGCACACAGCTTCATCTGGTGGAAGTGAACTTTGGAGTTCTGGTATCTGTTCAATAACTCCAGATTCTGACGGAATTTTTTCAACTCTATTAGGTTCTTCTTGTGGAGCTGAAATTGCCTCTTCTGTATTTTCTGAAAATGCATCTGTTTGGGTAAGTGTAACTGTTGGGGCTGACTCTGAAGCAACTCCTAGAATTCAAATTGCTACAGTTGCTTACGCCTTAAACGCAGAGACTCTCCAAGGGTATCCTGCTGGAACAGGAACATCAACTATTCCATATCTTAATTCTAGTGGAGAATTGGTAATTGCAGCCGCTTCGCCTAAATTGCAATCTACATCTGGAACTTTTGCAGTTGAAGGTGTCGCTCTTACCATAACTACTCCAAATACATCAAATGGTGTCATAACAGTTAACCCTGATGGCACAGGAACACTAAACTTAACTTTTGAAGGAGCAGCGGCTGGCGGAGCTGTTAATGGTTTTGTCAACGCGACTAATGCAAATATAACCTCAGGTGCATTGTATGGAGGCACAGTTGCATCAGCCGTATCAGGTTATAATTTTATAGATTTTCAATCTGGGGTTTCCCCCACTTCTAAATTTTCAGTCAGCGCTGTTGGTAATACCACCATGGCAGGAGATTTAACAATTACAGGCGATGATTTATTTATGACTACAAACACTGCCAATTACTTTTTAATGGCGGATGGAACCAACTATAATCCAACCTCTCCTGCCGATGCCAGAACAGGATTGGGACTTGGGGCAGGTGGAACAGGTGATATTTGGGTAGAAAAAGCCGGTGATACCATGACAGGAGCTTTAACAAATACCCTCGCTACAGGCAATTCTCTTGTCTGGGATACTAATACTTTAATCGTAAATGCCACAAACGATCGCGTCGGTATCGGCACGACGGGGCCGGATGCCAAGTTGGATTCTTTGGCTACTACAGAACAGTTAAGACTGACCTACACGGACGGAACTGTTTATTCCAGTTTTACAACCGATTCTAATGGAGATTTAACTATTGCACCAAGTGGTGGAGATTTAAGCCTTACAGGTAATTTAACAACAACTGGAACAACAGGGTTAACATTTACAGGAGTTGGTGGGGATATTACATTTACCAATGGTGAAAAAATAGATAATGACACTAATGGAACACTGGCCTTAACAGCAACTACAACATCATTATCAGGAAATTTAAAGTTGATAGGCAAAAACATATTAGATTCAGCGGGAACATCAATGATTTCTTTTGCCGTAGATCCTACAGCTATAGACAGTTACAACGTCTTAACATATGGATCATGGAAAGTTGAAAATCCATCAACTGGTAATCCTGGAATTGCTGCTTTAATAGTTAATCAGACAAAAGCTGGGGATATTTTTACGGCAACATCTTCAGCCACAACTAAATTTACAATTGAAAATGATGGTGATGTAAATATTGTTAGTGGAGATATAACTATTGGAGGCGGAAATGTAAATACGGGAAATATTGCTTTTGTAGTTGGTGATGGAACAACAGATGGTATTAGTTTTACAACAGATGGAACAGGAAATGGAGAATATACTTTCTCAGTAGATGGTATTGGGGATGCAGATTTAGATTGGGGCACTGGAGCAGGACAAATTGATGTAACCGATGTTGAAAATGGAAGTGTAAATATCTTACTTGAAACTGAAATAGACACCTCAAGTGAACTATTAGCAATCATGGATAATGAAACTGGAACAGGAGCATTAGTTTTTGCCAATACTCCTACTCTTGTTACACCAATAATAGGCTTGGCTACGGGCACTTCATTGGATTTAGGAGCAACAACTCTTTACGGTTCAAGAGCAATAACTGTTGATACAGGCGGTGTATTAAATATTAATCTTGCTTCAGCCGCGGGTGATGATTTTACAGTGGACACCAACAAATTAGTTGTAAAAGGTGATACAGGCAACGTTGGCATCGGAACGACGGGACCCGCTTCAACTTTACACGTTGCTAGCGCAGGAACAAGAGAAGGATTGTCAACGTCGGCTGTTTTTTCTGATTCAACCTAT
>Ga0208958_1004372_pt1 | contig 10217 bp, 9 predicted proteins | sample RifOxyB1_FD_184032 | JGI IMG/M metagenome (GOLD analysis project Ga0208958, IMG submission 184032) | Soil microbial communities from Rifle, Colorado - Rifle Oxygen_injection B1 (SPAdes) | ecosystem: Environmental > Terrestrial > Deep subsurface > Rock core/Sediment | place: Rifle, Colorado...
CCTTCTCCGGACGGTGCGATTCTGCATTGGGTTCACATGAATCCAAAAGGACGAGGACATGATGCCGGCTATTTGGTTTTAGACGGGAAATTGTACGGTCAGGAAGTCGACAATGCTGGACCCAAGAATTACCCACAGCCGCGGCCACGCCCTCCGCGAAGGGGTGGTAGCGGTCGGCATTTTGAAATTTTGGCGCAGGAGTAAATGGATTTTCCTGTGCCGCTGTGGCACATGGATAACAAATGAATCTGCATCCAGAACTGCTCTCAACAGCAGAGGATATAGCAAAACTTGCAGCCGCGCTAAAAGGCCATGATCTCATTGCCTTAGACACGGAATTCATTCGTGAGCAGACTTTTTACCCGATTATCGAGTTGATCCAGATTGCAACTGATAGTGATTCGTGGCTCGTCGACGCGTGCGCATTCAAAAAGAATTTTCCCACAGGTCCTAAAGGCTCTTTTGATCCTGGTATTCAGCCGCTTCTGGATATTTTTCAAGACCAGTCTATTTTGAAAATCCTGCATGCCGCTCAAGGGGATCAGGAGTGCCTTTATACCAGTTTCGGAGTAGTTGCTTCACCGATTTTAGATACAGCGATTGCGGCATCTCTTTGCGGTTACGGCGACGGAATCGGCTTGGGAAAATTACTGAAATCTGTTCTTGATGTGACGATCAAAAAAGGACATGCCCGAACGAATTGGGCAATGCGACCCATCCCGGAACAGCTCAAGGAATACGCACACGCGGATGTTCAATTCCTGGTGCAAGTGGGTCGTCAGTTATTATCGGAACTGGAAAAGCTTGGACGAAGGGATTGGGCATTAGAGCTTTCGGCTAAATGGAGTGATACCGCTGTTTTCAACATCGAAGCGGATGCCCTTGCGGCCAAATTGGGCCGAGGTGCGCATTTGGACCGAAAGGCACAAGCTGCGCTTTTCGGGTTAGTAAAGTGGCGCGAAGAGCGGGTCCGTCAATTGAATCTTCCCCGCCGTTGGGTAGCTGATGATGCGGTTCTAATTGATTTGGCGAGAGTGAGACCTAAAGACCTGTCCCACATGAGCGCTTTCAGGGGTCTCAATAAAGGTGAATTGAAGAATAGCGGCGAGCAGCTTCTTAAAATTATCCGCAATTCTTCTGAAAATGCGGAAGCTGTTGAAATGGATCGTACTCAGAGGCAGGCGTCTCCTACATCAGAAGAGGGGCAGGTCATTGATCTGGTCCGATGCTATTTGGGAATTCTCGCGGATCGCCATCAGATTGCAGCGAAACATCTCGGGACGGTGGGCCAGTTGCTGCCGCTTCTTCGAGAGTCGATCGAGGACCCTGCGGATCTGGTTAAGTACGGTGTTCTAAGTAGCCACGCGGCGCAGCTCATTGGATCGGAGCTGATTGCTTTTATGCAAGGGAAGAAAGCATTGACGATTAAGAGTATGACAGTGGAGATTGTCGAAATTTAAATTTATTGAAAGGTAGTATGGCAACGAATACTCAGATTTTAATGGCAACTGAACATTCATCGGCATTTAGACGTAGACGTGCCCAGAATTGGCTGACCCTGGGCTTAACCTATTCGGCAATGTACATGGGCCGGTATAATCTTTCGTTTGCCAACAAATCCCTGTCGACCGAGTACGGGTGGGATAAAACACAAATCGGCGCAATCATCAGCTTCGCACTTATGATCTATGGCATATCAGCCATGTTTAACGGCCCCATTGCAGATAAAATTGGCGGACGGCGGGCGATGCTTATTGGCGCCACGGGAACGGTAGTTTTTAATTTTCTTTTTGGACTGGGCGCCTACTTGGGCTTTTTAGGAACAGGTTCTTTGTTGCTTGGTTATTTTATTACGGTCTGGTCCTTGAATTCGTATTTTCAATCCTACAGTGCTCTCTCTCTAATCAAGGTGAACTCCGCCTGGTTCCATATTTCTGAACGCGGAGTTTTTTCTGCCATTTTTGGCTCCATGATCCAGGGTGGGCGTTGGTTAATTTTCTTAATTGGCGGGATTCTAGTCACGATTCTTCCATGGCAGTGGGTCTTTTTTGTTCCTTCCATGATTGTAGCGATCATGGCGTTTCTTACTTATCTGTTCGTTCAGGATTCGCCGGAGAAATGCGGTTTACCAGAATTAGACGTGCAGGACGCCTCAAGTGGCGATATGGAAAAGGTCAGTGTCAAATATGTTTTGAAAAAAGTGCTCGCAAATCCAGTGACCTTGACGATTGCCGTAGCAGAATTTTGCACCGGCTTCGTTCGTCATGGCTTTGAACAGTGGTTTCCCAGATACATGCTTGAGGCTCAAAACTTATCACTTGAGTCCCCGATTTTCCAAAAAGGTGCGGGTGCAGTGGTCATCGCGGGAATCTTTGGCGCTTTTGCGGCAGGTACAATTTCGGATTGGGTATTTAAAGGCAGACGTACTCCCGTCGCATTTCTTGGGTATGCGGTTCAGATTGCCTGTTTAGGTATTATCTGGAAAGCGCCGAGTCTTTCCTGGATTATAGGCGCTTTTATTTTTAATTCTTTCGCAATTAGTATGGTGCATTCGATGCTCTCCGGAACCGCATCGATGGATTTTGGTGGTAAGAAGGCGGCGGCAACTGCAGCGGGTCTTTTTGATGGCATGCAGTACGTTGGCGGTTCAGTGGTTGGAATTGGAATGGGTTGGATGCTGGAGAGCTTCGGTTGGGGTGCATGGGGACCGAGCATGATAGGGTTTTCCGCGATTGGTGCCATTTTAATGCTACTACTTTGGAATGCCCGGCCGAAATCTAAGGGTGCAGCTCACTAACTTAGTTCAGGTAATCCGTAGCGGAACAAAAAGTTTTTCATCCGGTCCACGTTGAACATAAAGCACCGTGAGTGAATTGTTTTTTAGTTCTTTTACGGCTTTGCTGTAGTCTTTCGTGTTCCCAATGTGGGTTTTATTCACCTTGAGTATGATGTCGCCCGTAGAGAGTCCGGCATCAAAGGCTGGAGTGCCGGGACTGACATCAATAATGATCACTCCCGCATGGACTTGATCGCCAAGAAATTCCTGGATTTCCGCAGGAATATTTTCGACCGCGATACCGGTGGTGGCTTTTTTGTCTTTCTTAGTTGCTGCTTTGCCAGCGAGTTGCTTTCTGGGAGCCTTTGCGGCTTTGGGGTCGGAACTTACGGGCAGTTCGAGCTCTAGAGAATTCCCATCTCGCCGGATATCAAACGTGAGTTTCTGTCCAGAGTGAGAGTGGGTGACTATTGATTTCAGGTGGGCTGCGTCTTCAACTGGCTTTTTGTTTACTTTGATCACCACGTCACCGGGGCGGATCATTGTTTTTACCGGACTGGCTGCTTCGACTTCGCTGATCACTGCCCCTTTTTCATTGGAATCACCTGATTCAAAAAATTCCGCTAAATCATTATCTAAATCCTGTGCTGTAATGCCCATCCAACCGCGGGAGACGTAGCCATTTTTGATTAGCTGTTCGCCGATTTCACTCGCAATACTCGCGGGAATAGCAAAACCAATTCCAGCAAAGCCTCCGTTTTGAGAAAAGATCGCAGTACTGATACCCACGACTTGGCCTTTAGTATTGAGCAGGGGTCCTCCCGAACTGCCGGGATTGATGGCTGCATCAGTTTGGATAAAGTCCTCGGTTTCAAGAACTCCCATTTGTGCTCTTCCTTTGGCGCTGATGATTCCAAAACTGACAGACTTGGACAAACCATAGGGGCTGCCGATTGCAATCGTCAGGTCACCGACTTTCAGGTCATCAGAATTTCCAAATTCAAGAACCGGCAGGTTTCTGAAAGCGGAAATCGGACCCAGTGCAGGGGCGGGCTGATCGATGTGAATTACAGCTAAATCGGTTTTGGGGTCGATTCCAACAACAGTCGCCTGCGCCTTATGCTTATCATCAAGAGCTACAGAAATATGTTCCGCACCTTCGACAACATGACTATTGGTTAAGATCATCCCATCACTCCGGATGACGATGCCAGAGCCCATGCCCAGAGCTTTCGGCATTTCGCCCCCCGGTAATTCCGGGTCCATTTGCATTTCAGGATCGAGGGCGCGAAGACTCTCCATTTTTCGGGGATCGAAGGATTTTACAGTGCTGATACTCACCACGGATGGAAGCGCTTTGGTCGTGACCCCTTCAAAAAGTCGCGACATTTTTAACGCGAGTTCTAGATTTTCGGAGTCCGGCGCGGCGAATACAGTTCTTTGTTGTGAGATAAAGCTGGTCGCCATGGCGGTTGTAGTAAAGCATCCTAATAAGATCAGAGCGCGAAATGTTGTCATGCTCCCGAAGAGTGCAGGTCCAGTGCCGCAAAATTCAGTGCAATGACTCAGCTCAGATCATCACCCGCAGCATTTTTTATACTTCTTTGTGCTGCCGCAAGGGCAGGGGTCGTTACGGCCGACTTTGGGTTCTTCGCGGCGATAGGTGCCCTGTTTCAGACCACGAGCATCTAGAAAGCGCCATTCCCCGTTTTCTTTTTCAAATAAGCTTTGCTCCCAGTGCTCCTGAGGCTCTCCATCAGCCTTCTTATCTTTAAATCGCGCACAAAAGGTCAAAGTTCCCTTTTCATCGGAGGCCTGTCCGCCTTCTTGTTTCACGATTTCAAGTCCGTGCCATTCCGAGTTTTTGGACCAGTCTTCAATTTCCTGACGCTTGACCTCTCCGCGTGTCTTGGAGTGGTGCGAATTCAAAAGAAAATCAATTTCTCCAATGGTAAAAGCGGAATAACGCGCACGCAGAAGTTCTTCGGCGGTTTTGGCAGAGCGTTGTTCGCGAATAACTGGTAAACAGCAGAGCGCGAGATTTTTTGTGGAGCCGCACGGGCAAGTCGATGTTTCCATTAAAATGGTATAAGCTGAATTCTTGATTTCGCCAAGCGCCAAGGTCAGCAAAAATTGGGTTTCGTAAGTTCAAGTGAAGTTCGTCGAGGAGGCGATTATGACAGAGCCACAGCTGAGTGAACCGGAATTCAGAGCAAAGGTTCAAGGCTTATTCGATCGGATTGACCGGGCATTCACAAATGTTGATCCAGATTTGGCGGAATCCGAGCGGGGATTGGGGACTCTTACAATCACCTTCAAAGATGGCTCCAAATGTATTTTAAGCACGCAGCCCTCGTTACAGCAGGTTTGGATGGCGCTGGCTTCAAAAGGAATGGCATTTCATTTCATTCAGGAGCCAAGGAGCGGTCTTTGGATCGATGATAAAGGTAAGGGAATCGAGCTGATTAGCTATTTGCAGCAGTTCTTGAAGGACTCAGTAAAACTAGAGCTTAAGATTTGACGAGGGATCATGGCTAAATCAATCGAAGTTTATACAATGAAAACTTGCCCCTATTGCATTCGAGCCAAGGAGCTTTTAAAATCGCGGGGAATAGAGTTTAGAGAAATTCTGGTGCCCATGGATGATGATAAAATGTGGGACGCTCTTGCTCAAAAATCTAACGGAATGCAAACGGTCCCGCAAATTTACTGCGATGGACAAATTGTCGGTGGGTATTCGGATTTAGCTGATTTGGATCAAAAAGACAAACTGCAGTCCTTAAAATAGTTTACGCCGATAGCTTGCGTTTGTGTTCTCCTCCATTCGGATTTTGAACATAATATGCGCGTGCGGATTGATTACGAGGGTCATTCAAGATTCGCTCGCGTACGCCTTTGATATCCGAGATGATTTCGGGCAAGCGATCGTGGAGTAGACTGTTGAGACTGGGAAAAACAAATCGCTCCTCTTTTTCAAAAAGCAGCTCGGTATTCTTCCGTAAATCGGCCATTTTTCGCTGGTAGAGTTCGGCTTCAACGCTGAACCGCTGAAGCTCGCTTGCGATATTGGATATTTCAGCAAACTGTTCGGCAATCTCCGCAATACGGCCCAAGGCATCCGGATTGGAAGCGGCTTCAAAAGCTTCCAGAAGCCTTGGTTCAATCACCGTGCGTTGAATTTCACGATGAATACCGAGCTCCAGAAACAGCTCTTCCACGAGCCCCGGCATCATTTCGTGAGCGCGTTGATCGAGCACCATGATCTGGCGAAAAAGTCCGCGGATTCGCTTATGGTCGGCTACTAGCAGCTTTATCGGACCACTTTCATTATTTGTCATGCCCCGAAAACTGCAAAGGGTTCGCCAAAACCACGACGGCTAATGTTATAGCCGTAATTCCGAGTGGTAAACTCCAGCTGCCTGGTCCAGTGTCAACTTGAAGCCCTCGTTTTCACAAAGCTGTTTGATGGCTTTATTCTCAACTGAAATATCGGCTACCAGACGTGAAAGCTGCTTATCGCGTGCAAAACTAATCAGCTTGCGTAATATTTCGGCCCCGAGTCCCTGTTTCTGATACGGGTCAGCTACGATCAGAGCGTAACGAGCGTCATTGATTCCATGAATCCGATTCAATCGTCCAATGCCGACGATCGACTCGGCAGAGGTCTTCGGGTCTTTTGCCACGGCAACGAGCGCCATGTCGCGATCGTAATCCACCATGCAGACTTTCGCCAGGCGTTCATGTGCAATCCGCTCGTTTAATTGTAATCGGGCTGCATAATGAGAGTACACGCTCTCTTCAGAGAGAAGATGATGAAAGCCGACCATCAACGGTTCGTCTTCAGGTCTGATTGGGCGAAGCGTAACCTGTTGACCGCTTTTAAGCTGGGTGCTGAAAGTGTACTGCAGTGGATACGGGTGAATCGCAGGTTTAGGAAGGCTGCTAACGGTGACGTCTTTGCTGTAAATCACAACCCGAGCGTCAAGTGCGAGCAGACGTTCCGAACTGGCGAGAAGCGGATTAATGTCGATTTCCTTGATCCAAGGCTGCTCCGTTACCAAACGGCTGAATTGCACAAGCAGGTGTTCGAGTTTCTCCAGCTCTACTGGCTTGCGTCCTCGCACTCCTTTCAGTGCTTTGTAAATTCGTGTTTTCTCCATCATTCGGCGGGCAAGAGTCGAATTAAGCGGAGGGAGTCCAAGAGAACTATCTTTGAAAACTTCAACGAGTTGCCCGCCAGTGCCGAATAGCAGCACAGGTCCGAATTGAGGATCTACGCTACTGCCCAAAATAAGCTCGTATCCATCCATTTTGGCCATTGGTTGAACAGTAACCCCGAGAAAGTCCTTGCTACTGGCCTTCTCACGAACAGCACTTTCGATTTCCTGATAAGCTTTTACAACAGAATCGGAATTTCGGAGATTGAGTTGCACACCGCCCACATCAGTTTTGTGCGTGATTGTTTCCGAATGAAGCTTCAGAACAACAGGGAATCCAATTTGCTCGGCGATTTTTACGGCTTCCGTCTGATTGAGTGCAATCCGCGTCTCAACAGTCGGGATTCCGTACAAGCTCAGCAGCTGTTTGGATTCATATTCGGTCAGAATTGTTCTTCCAGAAGACCGGACTCTCTCGATCAGTTGTTCGGCTTGTGTTTTGGTTTTGCGGCTATCCTGTACTTCAACCGGCAATGAGGGGATTTCGTATAAGGATTGAATGGATTCGCTATGTTTCCACATGTAGCTGAACACTTTTGCTGCTTCGTCCGGGTATGGAAAAGTTGGAATACCTGCACGGTTTAAAATTTCTTCCCCGGTTGCCACATTCACACCGCCCATCCAGCTTGCGAGTACTGGTTTTCCGGCAAACTTGGCGTAAGGTTTGAGATGTTCCGCGGTCTGAGTAGGATCCGTCATCGCTTGCGGCGTGAGTATCACTAACATTCCATCACTGTGTTCATCTTTTGCCGCGATTTCGAGAGATTTGGCGTAACGAATTGGGTCGGCGTCTCCCAGTATGTCTAAAGGATTATTATGACTCCAAGCTCCCGGAAGAAACTTGTTTAGTTCTGAAATCGTTTCGCTGGAGGGTGTCGATAGCTCGCCACCATTATTGATCAAGGCATCCGTCGCTAGAACGCCGGGTCCACCGGCATTTGTAACAATCGTCAACCTGGGGCCTTTTGGGCGAGGTTGCTTTGAAAGCACTTCGGCCATGTAGAAGAGTTCGGAAATCGCGTCGACGCGCAGAACTCCTGAGCGCTCGAAAGCGGCGTCCAATACTTCATCGCTGCCAGTCAGCGATCCGGTGTGAGAAGCTGCGGCCTTTGCGGCTGCGGCACTTCGCCCGGCTTTAATGACGATAATGGGTTTTGTAAGCGCGACTTCTCTGGCTGCTGATAGGAAAGACCGCGCATTGCCGATCGATTCCATGTAAATCACAATACTTCGAGTATTAGGATCATCACCTAAATAGTAAATCAGGTCACCCCAATCTACGTCAGCCATCGAGCCGATGGAAATAAAAGAGCTGAAACCCACATCTTCACGGAAGCTCCAGTCCAGTACACCAGTGCAGAGAGCGCCGCTCTGGCTAATAAATCCTACATTTCCTGGACGAGCGATGCTGTTTGCAAAGGTCGCGTTTAAGCCAGTGATGGGGGACATGACACCTAAACAGTTCGGACCAATGATCCGCATATTCCCTTTTCGCGCTTTTTCAACGACCTGGCGCTCATACTCGAGGCCTTGTGGGCCGGCTTCCTTAAATCCTGCTGAAATCACGATCGCGCTTTTCACGCCGACAGCAACACATTCATCGATTACGCCCGGGACGGTAGAGGCCGGAGTGACAATGACAGCCAAGTCAATGGCGTCTGGAACGGCTGCAACATTCGGATAAGCTTTAATTCCAAGTACATTGGATCGTTTTGGATTAATTGGGAATACTGTTCCGCCAAAAGTGCTTGTGATCAGGTTCCAAAGGATGGTGCGACCCACGCTGCCTTGTTTTTCAGTCGCGCCTACTACGGCCACGCTGCGAGGTTTGAAAATGTAATCGAGAGGATTTTTCCCGGTTTGTAAGTAGTCGCTGGATGGGTCGGTGATGATTTGTTTGCTCATGGCTGCTCCTATGGATTGGATGAATTCCATTCGCTCATTATCATTTCTTGAGACGAGATGACATGAATAAGGGCAGTTTGATTGATCTTAAATCTTATTTCAAAGTTGAGTGGCTGTGTTGGGCCGCAGCAATTCTTGACCGTCAATATAAGTCTCAGCGCTTTCAGCATTAACCGCCAAAGCTTGCAGGGTTTCCTCAAGAACTCGTGACCACTTGATCTCTTCTGGGAATTCGCTTAGCTGCCTTCGGAGATGAACCTGCACGATCTCAGGCAAGATTTTAAGATAAGCAGTGTGCCGAGCGAGTATCGATTGAATCGACGCGTTAGTGTTGCCCGGCACAATACTGGAGAGTTCTTGCTCTGCTTCAGGCTCTGCATACTCTTTGAGCCATTCCTTTGCGATTTTACCCATCAAAACGATATTATTGAGGTCTTCGGCCAGCTCCGCTGTGTCCGGCGCTGCGTTCTTGGGTGCCAGCTGTGCCTGTGGCTGAGGTTCTTGCTCTGTTTTGGGGGGTAGCATCCGAAGTGATTTTTTCGGGACCGAGGGATAAAGGGGGCCACACGCGAAACTGATTAGGCCCGCTATCGTTATGACTCCGACAAATCTGATAAAAACTTTATTTCGCCGTTCCATCGCGCCTAGTCATATATAACTGTACTTGTCTGGTCAAGTATAATGGTTTTGTTTGTAATTTCAAAAGCTTATCAACAGGAGAAAGTGTCTTAAGATACGTCAGGTCGGTACAAGTTCTGCAAAAGATCTGCTGATGAGATGGATCTTGTTTTTGATCGGGTTTGTCTGCTTTGCTGTAGCAGGATTTGTAAATGGCTTGATGCTCTTTAGTGCGCAAGAATCTCAGCCCGAGTGCGTATCGATCCAGTCAGGATACGGTCCAGCGGGACCTACCCCTCTCAAAATAGAAAAAATTGTGACGGGCTTAGAGGTCCCCTGGGCCATGGCGAGTCTGCCGTCGGGGGCTATTCTGGTTACGGAGCGCTCCGGCAGAGTTCGTTTGGTTGAAAAAGGGAAATTAATCAGCAAACCAGTCCTGGAGCTTTCTGTTCAGGATTCCGGAGAAGGTGGACTTTTAGGGCTCGCTGTTCATCCTGAATTCAAAAGAAATAACTGGATCTATGTCTATTATACCTTGGAAAAAAACGGTTCCACCGTGAATCGAATCGAGCGTTACAAGCTCGCGAAGGATTATCGGTCAGCGAAACCTGATCGCGTGATCGTTGATGATCTGCCTGGGGCTGAGCTCCATAATGGGGGTCGAATCCATTTCGGTCCGGACCGCATGTTGTATGTGGGTA
>Ga0208958_1004373_pt1 | contig 10217 bp, 7 predicted proteins | sample RifOxyB1_FD_184032 | JGI IMG/M metagenome (GOLD analysis project Ga0208958, IMG submission 184032) | Soil microbial communities from Rifle, Colorado - Rifle Oxygen_injection B1 (SPAdes) | ecosystem: Environmental > Terrestrial > Deep subsurface > Rock core/Sediment | place: Rifle, Colorado...
AGCGCGACCAGCCAGTCATCGCTGGCGGCCTCGGTGGACAGCGTGCGCACCTGTACACCGCGCGACGGCAGGCGGTCCAGCGCGCGTTCCAGTGGCGCCTGGAATTCGCCCTGCCACGCCTCGCGTTGCGCCGCACTGGCGAGGTCGAGTTCGATGCGCCGGTCGCCTGCCGCGAAGGGCAGCTGCCGCGACGGCGGATCGGTTTCCAGCGGGTCCGTCAGCAGCAGCACCACCACGTCATGGTGGGCCGCCAGCGCGGTCCAGCGGGTATCCGGGATGCTTGCCACGCTGTGCGGCTCGGCCAGCACCAGCAGGCGCGAACCCGGGCGCAGCAGGCGCGCGGCTTGATCGAGCGCGAATGCGAGACCGAGATCTTCCACGGGGGGCGTCGCGTACCAGCGCACCAGCGCATCCAGTACGCGCAGCGCGCCGCGGGTCCCCGATGCCGGCGGGATCGGCGCTTCCGTGGCGCTGCCGCGCAGGATCGCCAGCCGGTCGCCATCGCGTACGGCCTGCCATGCGGCCACCGCACCGGCGCGTGCGGCCTGCACCGACTTGAAGCGCACGCGGGTGCCGAAGTACAGCAGTGGCGACGTGTCGGCGACGATCAGCGTCAGCCGCTCGCGTTCGGCCTGGAACAGCTTGGTATGCGTGCGTCCGCTGCGGGCGGTCAGGCGCCAGTCGATGTGGCGCACGTCGTCGCCGGCGACGTATTCGCGCGATTCGGCGTATTCCATGCCGCGCCCGCGCAGCGACGATGCCGAGGGTCCGGTGACGGAATGCCGGCCGCGGCGCGCGTGCGGGCGCCGCTGTGCGCTCGCGCGCAACGCGATCAGTTCCTGCAGCGTGGGACGGATGCCATCGCTCATGCGCGTAGGGTCAGGATGTGGGCTGGCTACTCAAGGCAGGGGCACCACGTCCAGCAGCGCCTTCACCAGGCGGTCGCCGTCCCAGCCTTCTGCCGTGGCTTCGTAGCTCGGCAGCACGCGGTGGCGGAGCACGTCCGGCGCGATGGCGCGGATATCGTCCGGGGTGACGTAGTCGCGGCCCGCCAGCCACGCGCGCGCGCGCGCGCAGCGCTCCAGCGCGATGGACCCACGTGGACTGGCGCCCCAGGCGATCCGCCGCGCGAGGGTGGCGTCGTAACGCGCCGCGTCGCGCGAGGCGAGCACCAGTTCGATCAGGTAACGCTCCAGCGCCGGGGCCAGGTGCAGGTCCAGCACCTGTGCGCGGGCGCGGAAGACATCCTCCAGCGGCATGCGTTCGACCGCCATGGCGGGGGGTTGCATCTGCTCGCGCGCACGGTCACGCGCCAGTCGCAGGATGTCGGCTTCCGCGGCCGCCTCCGGATAGCCGATCTTCACGTGCATCAGGAAGCGGTCGAGCTGCGCCTCAGGCAACGGAAACGTGCCTTCCTGTTCGATGGGATTCTGCGTGGCCATCACCAGGAACAACGCCGGCAGCGGATACGTGTGTCGGCCCACGGTCACCTGGCGCTCGCCCATCGCTTCGAGCAACGCCGACTGTACCTTGGCCGGCGCGCGGTTGATCTCGTCGGCCAGCAGCAGCGGGTGGAAGATGGGCCCGGCCTGGAACTCGAACCGTCCTTCCTGCGGTCGCCATACCTCGGTGCCCGTGAGGTCGGCCGGCAACAGATCCGGCGTGAACTGCACGCGCGCGAAGTCGGCCTGCAGCCGTGAGGCCAGGGCGCGGATGGCGGTGGTCTTGGCCAGGCCAGGCGCTCCTTCGACCAGCAGGTGGCCATCCGCCAGCAGGGCGATCAGCAGGCGTTCGACCAGCGCGGCCTGGCCGACGATGGTCTGCGACAGGTCGTCGCGCAGGCGCGTGAACGCCTCGTGCAGGCGGGCATGCGCGTCGCCGGATGGCACGGGGTTGCCGGTGGGAATGGAATGCATGGATGCAGCCGGAATCGACGGGAAGGTGGATTCTGACCTACCTCGGCAGGGAAGGTTCACCCCTTGTAGCCGCGTGCATGCCGGATTCAGCTTCGCATGGCGCAAAGAAAAAGGGCCCCCGGGGGCCCTTTTTCGACAACGGTCACGCGTGCCTCAGCGGCGTTCGGCCACACGCAGCACTTTCGGGGTGACGAAGATCAGCAGCTCGGCCTTCTCCTTGCTGCGACCCTTCTTCTTGAACAGGTTGCCCAGGAAGGGGATGTCGCCCAGGAACGGCACCTTGGCCACGCTGGCGCGGTCGCTGAACTCGTACACGCCGCCGATCACCACGGTCTGGCCGTCTTCGATCAGTACGGCGGTGTTGATTTCGCGACGGGCGAGTTCTGGCACCTGACCGAACTGGCCCAGGCTGATGAAGCGCAACACTTCGTCTTTCTTCACGTTGAGGTTCAGGAAGACGCGGTTGTCGTCGGTGATGGTCGGGATGACCTTCAGTTCAAGCAACGCCTCCTTGAACTGCACCGTCGGCACCGCGGCATTGCCGCCGCCACCGGAACCGGTGATGGTCAGGTAACCCACTTCGCGACCCTGCTTGATGACGGCTTCACGCTGGTTCGTAGTCACCAGACGCGGATTGGAAATCACCTCGCCACGGCCTTCTTCCTGCAGGGCGGAGAGCTCCAGATCCAGATTGAAGTTGCGACCGAGCAAGGTGTAGGCAATGCTGGCGGCGGGATTGGTGGTGAAGGTGCCCGCCGGCAGGTTGAGGTTCAAACCGTCGGTCGCGGTGTCGCCTTCCACGTCCCGCACGAACACGCCGTCGTTGATGATGCTGGTATTGCCGCCCAGCGAGCCACCAATGGCCTGCGTGCGATCACCCTGCCGACGCCCCTGGAGACCGAACTTCGCGCCCAGGTCGCGGGCGAACGAATCGGTGGCGATGACGATGCGCCCTTCGATCAGCACCTGATCGACGGGACGGTCGATCACTGCGATCAGCTCGCGCATCTGCGCGATCTTTTTCGGGATGTCACTGATCATCAGCGTATTGGTGCGCTCGTCGGCCACCAGGCGACCACGCTGCGACAGGAAACCGTTCTCGTTCTGGTTGTTGCCCGTGCCACCGCCGCCGCCGCTGTTGCCGACGCCCTTGGCCTCGGTCAGCGCCTTGAAGATGGCGCTCGCGGAGTGGTAGTTGATCTGCACGTAGTCGGTGACCAGGTCCTCGCGGTTCTCGATCGCGATGCGTGCATCCTCCTTGTCCTGCTCGAACTTGGCGAGTTCGGGCTGAGGCGCGACCCAGATCACCGCGCCATCGCGACGCTTGTCCAGACCCTTGGCGCGCAGGACGATGTCCAGCGCCTGGTCCCACGGCACGTTGACCAGGCGCAGGGTGACGTTGCCCTGCACCGTGTCGGACGCGACGATGTTGAGGTTGGATTCCTCGGCGATCAGCTGCAGTACGGTGCGAACGGGCACGTCCTGGAAGTTGAACGTGACCGGCCGGCCGCTGTAGCGGCGGGCTTCGGTGGCGATCTTCTGCGCGGCGGCCACCACGGCCGACGAGCTGGTGCCCGCCGTGGCGCTCGCGCCGCCCACGGCCTTCTGGCCAGCGCGGGGCACGATCTCCACGACGTACTCGTTGCCCGACTGGTAAGCCAGGGATTCGAAGTCGCCGCGCGTGCTGAGCACCAGCTGCGTGCCGCCAGCCCGGGACTGCGCTTCGACGCGCTGTACGGGCGTGGCGAAGTCGACCACGTTCAGCGGCCGCTGCAGGGATGCCGGCAACGTGGCGTTGCCCACATCCACAATGACGGTATCGCCCTGGTTGCGGAGATCGGGCGTAGCGCCCTGGCCGTCGAACCGGACGATCAGCCGGCCGGCGCCGTCCTCACCGCGACGGAAGTCGATGTTGGACACCGACACTCCCTGGGCCGCCGTGGCGGCGACCGGAGTGGCGGAGGCCTGCTGGCCCGGGGACGTGGCGCCAGCGGCGCTGGCAGCCGCCAGCAGGCCGATGGCCAATCCCAGAGAGCAGACCCGGAGGGTGGCCAAGCGCCGGGACGGCCGCAGGCGGTAGGCGTTCGAAGCGGTCATCGTGTATCCCCCAATCATTGATCTTCAAGCGCGATCGACGCCGGCCGTTCCAGCCAGCCACCCGCGCCATCCGGCACTAGTTCGACAAGTTCCAAGCCATCTTCGCGGACCGAGGTGACCCGGCCATCGCTCTGCCCCAGGTAGTTCCCCGGACGTACCCGGTAGGTGACCTTGTCGGGCCCCATTACCAGTGCCACCAGCCCCGGGCCCTTGCCGATCGTGCCGACCATGTCCAGGCTGTCCAGCGGGTACTGTTCAAGCGTCTCCTTGCGCCGGTCCGGGTCGGGGCGCAGGCCACCGCCCTCGGCGTTGTTCCAGGCATCGCTGAACGGGTCGCGCAGCGTCTGCGCGGCGTACTCGAAGGTCTCGAACTGCTGCATCACGGGCAGCGGGTCCAGTGGTGGCGCGGGGCGTGCCCTCACGTCCGCGACCCAGCTTTCCAGGTTGGGAGCATCGCCCGGCGTGCTGGTGATGCCGCGGGCGCAGCCGCCCGCCATCACCAGCGCGCACAGGATCAGCCAACGGGCGTCACTGCGGATCATGGTGCTCCCCCTGCGGCGGGTGCCGGCGTCGCCTGACCGTTGGCGGCCGCAGCGGCGGCTTCCTGGTCGGCGACTTCCTTTTCATCCAGATAGCGATAGGTCTTCACCGTGCCCGACAGCTCCAGCGCGCCGCGATTCACGCCGCCCTTGCCTTCCTTCGGCTTCAGCGAGATGTCGTGCATGGTCAGGATGACCACGCGCGGCAGCGAGGCCACGCCGCTGACGAAGGCGCCGAACTGGTGGTAGTTGCCCACCATGCGCAGCTGGATCGGCTTCTCGGCGTAGAACTCCTTCAGCGTCTCCGGCTCGGGCTGGAACAGCTCGTTGGCTAGGCCGCTGGACAGCGCGGTCTGCGAGATGTCGATGATCAGGTCCGGCATCTCGGTCTTGCTGGGCAGCTGGCGCAGCATCTGCTGCAGCACCTGCTCCATCTGCGCCAGCTGCTGCTTCAGCGGTTCGAGGTTCGCGGCCTTGGCCTGCTCCTTCTCGAAGTCCTGGCGCAGGCGCACCTCTTCCCCTTCGAGCGATTCCAGCGTCTCCGTCTTCCCCTTGATGAAAAGGAAGTAGGCGAACGCCAGGATGAACAGCGCAAGGATCACCGAGAAGCCGATCTTCGCGTTCTGCGGCCACGCGCCGATGTTATTGATGTCCAGGTTCTTGAGCGACGTCTTTTTCTGGCTCATGAGGCGCTCCCGGTGGCCGGGGGAGTGTTAGCGGGCGGCGCGGCCGGTGGCGGTGTCGACGGGGCGGGTGTCGACGGCGTTGCAGGCGCGGGCGTGGCGGGTGCAGCCGGCTGTCCCTCCAGCGGCGCCGCGGGCGCGGTACCGGCGGGGGCGGTGCCGGCGGCGGCCGTTTCCGCTTCCTGCTCGGCGGTCGGGTTCGCCAGGCGGACCGTCAGCTTGAACACGTAGGGCAGCGCGCGGCTGGCACCGGTGTTGGTGAGCGTCTTCACCTCTTCCGGCTTGGACTCGATGATCGACAGCTCGGGCTTGGTCATCCAGCCGGAGGTTTCCAGGTTGCGCATGTAGGTACTGACGCGCGCGTTGGACTGGGCCCGGCCCTCGAGGGTCAGGACTTCGCCATCCTGTTTGATGTTGCCCAGCATCACCCCGTCAGGGATGGTGCGCACCAGCGAATCGAACAGGTGCACCATCTGCGAGCGGTTGGCCTGCAGCTTCTCGATCACGTCCTTGCGCGCCAGCAGGCGGCGCTTCTGTTCGTCGAGGCGCTCGATTTCCTTGTTCTGCGCCTGGACCTTGGCGATCTCGGCCTTGAGGAACTCGTTGCGCTCGGTCTGGCCGGCCACCTGGCGGTCGTAGTGGAACCACAGCAGGAACGACAGCAGCAGGCCGGCGACGGCGGCGGCGGCCAGCATGACGTAGAACTCGCGCTGCCGCTGGACGCGACGCTCCGCGCGCCACGGGAGTAGGTTGATTCTTGCCATCAGTCGAAGCTCCTCAAAGCCAGGCCGGTGGCGATCATCAGCGCGGGAGCGTCCTGCGCCAGCGCATGCGCCTGCACGCGCGGGCCCAGGGTCATCTGCGCGAGCGGGTTGGCGACGACGGTGGGCACGCCCAATTGCTCCTCCACCATCTCCGGCAGGCCGGGCAACGCCGCGCAACCGCCCGCCAGGACGATCTGGTCGACGCGGTTGAACTCGCTGCCGGCGTAGAAGAACTGCAGCAGGCGGCTGATCTGCTGGACGGTGGCTTCCTTGAACGGCTCCAGCACTTCGACTTCATAGCTTTCGGGCAGCCCGCCCTGGCGCTTGGCCAGGCCCGCTTCCTCGTAGGTCAGGCCGTACCGGCGCATCACCTCGTCGGTCAGCTGCTTGCCGCCGAACACCTGTTCGCGGCTGTAGAGGCTGCGCCCGCGGCGCAGCACGTTCAGCGTGGTCATCGTCGCGCCGATGTCGACCAGCGCCACCACGCCGTCCTGCGGCACCGGCAGGTCGCTGGCCATCAGGGCAAAGGCGTTTTCCACCGCGAAGGCTTCCACGTCCATGACGCGCGCGGTCAGGCCACCCAGTTCGAGGGCGGACTGGCGCAGTTCGACGTTCTCCGAACGCGACGCCGCCAGCAGCACCTGCACCATCTCCGGGTTGTTGGGCATGGGGCCCAGCACCTCGAAGTCGATGTTCACTTCCTCGATGGGATACGGAATGTAGTTGACGGCTTCCAGTTCGACCTGCGCTTCCAGGTCGTTCTCGTCCAGGTCGGCCGGCATGGGGATGATCTTGGTGATCACCGCGGACCCGGCCACGGCCGCTGCCGCGTACTTGGCCTTGGTGCCGGCGCGGTTCACCGCGCGGCGGATGGCCTCGCCGACGGCCTCGACCTCGACGATGTTCTTCTCGACCACGGCATTGGGCGGCAGCGGCTCGACGGCGTAGTGCTCAACCCTGAAACGGTTGCCCACGCGCGACAGCTGCAGCAGCTTTACCGCAGTCGAACTGATGTCGACGCCGATCAGCGGCGACTGGCTTTTTGGGATTAGCCCCACGGTCTTTCCCCTTCCGACGGGCACAGGGCGCACGACGCGCGCCCACATTAATAACCAAGTTTTTACGCTTGGCAACCGACGTTGACGTGGCTGTGCGGCTTGTCACGTTTCACGAGGGTTGTTCCCCAAGTCCCTGTTCCCCTTGGAATCGCCCGTGGCGATCCCGGCGGTCATCTATACTCTGCCGTTACGAATTCTGCAATCGGAAAGCACTGGATGTCCCGTTTCCGTCGTCTTCTCCGTTGGACCCTCATCACGTTCCTGATACTTGCCCTGGCCGGCGCGGTCGGCCTGGGGGTCCTGTACTACACGGTCTCGTCCAAGGTCCCGGACGTCCAGGCCCTGCGGAACGTCGAGCTGCAGGAACCCCTCTACATCTATGCCAGCGACGGCCGGCTGATCGGGCTGTACGGGGAGATCCGGCGTTATCCGGTGCAGATCGACCAGGTTCCGGCCCGGGTCAAACAGGCCTTCATCGCCGCCGAGGACAGCAAGTTCTACGAGCACAAGGGCATCGACCCCACCGGCATCGCCCGGGCCGTGTGGCAGATCGTCAGCCGGAAGGAGGGCCGCGTGGCCGGCGGCAGCACGATCACCCAGCAGGTGGCCCGGCAATGGTTCCTGAGCTCGGAGTACAGCTACACCCGCAAGCTGGTGGAGATGATGCTGGCCGTCCGCATCGAGAAGATGCTGACCAAGGACGAGATCCTGGAGCTGTACCTCAACAAGAGCTTCTTCGGCAACCGCTCCTACGGCGTGGCCGCCGCGGCCGAGTACTACTACGGCAAGACCCTGGACCAGCTGACCCTGGCCGAGACCGCCACGCTGGTGAGCGCGCTGAAGTTTCCCTCCAGCGGCAACCCGATCAGCAACCCCGGCCGCAACCAGCAGCGCAGCGCCTATGTGGTGGAGCGGATGCGCGAGGACGGTTACGTCACGGCGGCCGAAGCCGCGCAGGCCAAGGCCGAGCCCATGCATGCCAAACCGCATGAGCGGCCGGTGGAGGTGTACGCCCCGTACGTCGCCGAGATGGTGCGCCAGGACATGATCGCGCGCTTCGGACCGGAAGCGCTGACCAAGGGCTACCACGTCACCACCACGCTGGACGCCACCCTGCAGGCGGCCGCCAACGACGCCGTCCGCGACGGCCTGGGCCTTTACGACCACCGTCATGGCTGGAACGGCATCGAGCGGCACTTCGATGTCGCAGCCGACGCCGACGCCGCCGCCCTGGCCAGCCACTTGCGCGGCATTCCTGCGCAGAACGGCCTGATCCCCACGGTGGTGGCGCGCACCCACGACGATGGCAGCGCCACGGTGGTCACGGCCGACGGCCGCGAAACCACCCTGCCCCCGGCCGCCAGCAAGTGGACCGGGCGCACGCCGGCCAAGCTGTTCAAGCGCGGCGACCTGGCCCGCATCAAGGCAGGCAAGGAGCCCGGCAGCTTCCTGGTCGACCAGATCCCGCGCGCACAGGCCGCGCTGGTCTCGCTGGACGCCAACAACGGCGCCGTACGTGCGCTGGTGGGCGGCTACAGCTTCGCCGGCAACAAGTTCAACCGTGCCACCCAGGCGCGGCGCCAGCCCGGCTCCAGCTTCAAGCCGTTCCTGTACGCGGCCTCGTTCGAGAAGGGCTTCAACCCCGCCTCGATCGTGCTGGACGCTCCGGTCGTGTTCCGCGACCGCCGCGGCCACATGTGGCGGCCGCAGAACGACGGCGGCGGGTTCCGCGGTCCGATGCGGCTGCGCGAAGCCCTAGTGCAGTCGCGCAACCTGGTGTCCGTGCGGCTGCTGGATGGCATCGGCGTGCCGTTCGCGCGCACCTACATCAGCCAGTTCGGCTTCGACGAGGCCGAACTTCCGCCCAACCTGTCGATGTCGCTGGGCACCGCGTCGCTGACGCCGCTGTCGGTGGCGCGTGGCTACGCCGTGTTTGCCAATGGCGGGTCGCGCGTGACGCCCTGGTTCATCGACGAGGTGAAGGACCGCGAAGGCAACGTGGTGTTCAAGGAAAACCCGGCCGTCGCCTGCCGCGGCTGCGGCCAGGGGGCGCAGGGCGGGGGCGCACCGGCCAGCCAGGTGGTGGATGGCTTCAATTTCGGCCCGGCCGCGACCACGGCCGCCGCCAAGCCGGCCGCCGCCAAGCCGGCCGAGGCCAAGCCCAAGGCCGAGGAAAAGCCCGCCGATCCGAACGCGGTCACCGCGCCGCGCGCGATCGACGAGCGTACGGCCTACCAGCTGGTGTCGATGATGCGCGACGTGGTCCAACGCGGCACGGGCACCGCGGCCAAGGTGCTGGGCCGCGAGGACGTGGGCGGCAAGACCGGCTCGACCAACGACCACCGTGACGCCTGGTTCGGCGGCTTCGGCGCGCAGTACGCCACCGTGGTGTGGGTGGGGCGCGACAACTTCCAGTCGCTGGGCTATCGCGAATACGGCGGCAAGGCGGCCCTGCCGATCTGGATCGACTACATGCGGGTGGCCTTGAAGGACAAGCCGGTGGCGCTGAACGATCCACCGGACGGCATGGTGCAGGCCACGCTCAACGGCGTCACCGAATGGGTGAAGGTCGAGGACATGGACCGCATCCAGGACTACGACCTGTATGGTCCGGAAGACGCGGTTCCGGATGAAGAGGCGTTCGACATCTTCTGACGCGTTGGCGTGAAGGCGCCCTGACGGCGCGCGTGCGCCGTCATCGACAACGCGGGAGCATGGTGTACATTCGGGTCTGTTTCGACGCGGAGGCCTGTCATGCACCACGCCCGTCAGCACGCCGAAACCCGCACCCGCGAGCGCCGCCAGCGGCTGGCGCACGAAGCCGCCCGGCTGATGGCCGAGGGCGGCATCCGCGACTACCACCAGGCCAAACTCAAGGCCGCCAGCCGGCTGGGCATCCACGACGATGCCTCCCTGCCCCGCAACCGCGAAATCGAGGACGCACTGCGCGAGTATCAGCGCCTGTTCGTCGGCGAGGCGCATGTGACGGGCCTGCGGCGGCGGCGCGAGGCGGCGTTGCGCGCGATGGAATTCCTGTCCGCGTTCGCGCCCCGGCTGGTCGGCCCGGTGCTTGAAGGCACCGCCGATGCCAACACGCCCGTGCACGTCCACCTGCACAGCGACGACCCGGATGCCGTCACCCGGTTCCTGGAAGAACACC
>Ga0208958_1004374_pt1 | contig 10216 bp, 6 predicted proteins | sample RifOxyB1_FD_184032 | JGI IMG/M metagenome (GOLD analysis project Ga0208958, IMG submission 184032) | Soil microbial communities from Rifle, Colorado - Rifle Oxygen_injection B1 (SPAdes) | ecosystem: Environmental > Terrestrial > Deep subsurface > Rock core/Sediment | place: Rifle, Colorado...
ATGCGGCGCTGGATGCGTCATCTCTGCGCGCGTTGGCCACGGCCGGCGGCGGACGCTACGCACCGGCCACGACCGACCATGGCGATCTCGCCGCGCTCGGCGTCGCAGCGCCCGCGCTGGAGACGGTGGGCGCATCGACGATGCCCGGCGGCGGCAAGGCGTGGCGCGACGAAGGCTACTGGTTGCTGGTCCCCCTGATGGCGCTCGCGTTGCTGTGGTTCCGCCGCGGTGCGGCGCTGGTGCTGGTGGGTGCGCTGTGGCTGCCGATGTCCGCGCCCGCGCGCGCCGCCGGCATCGACTGGTGGCAGCGCAGCGACCAGGCCACGCATGCGCGCCTCGAAGAGGGCGCCGATGCGTATCGCAAGGGCGACTATCCGGCCGCCGAAAAGGCGTTCACCGGCATCGACACCGCCGAGGGCCAGTACAACCTGGGCAATGCGCTGGCCAAGCAGCAGCGCTACGACGATGCCGTGGCCGCCTACGATCGCGCGCTGCGCCTGCAGCCGGGCATGGCGGACGCCATCGCCAATCGCGCCGCCGTCGACGCCGCGCGCAAGCGTCCGCCTTCATCGGATGACGGGCAGGGCAAGCCCGGACAGCAGGGCAGCGGCGACCCGGCATCCTCGGGCGCAAAAGGCGATGCATCCGACGCAGACAAGGCCGGAAAGCAACAGAAGCCGTCGCCGCAAGACGCATCGACATCGCCCTCGGGCAAGCCGGGCCAGGCGCAGGCGGGCAAGGGCGCGCCGCCGCCTGCGCCGCCCAAGCCGTCGCCCGATCCCGCAGCCCAGGCCGCCGCCGATGCCGCGCAACGCGAACGCATGCGTGCCGCCATGGGCGGACAGGACGGGCAGCGCACCGGCAAGACGCCACAGGATGCGCCGGCCGTACAGGCCGAAACCGCGGAACAGCGCGAGCGCCGGCAGGCCGTCGACGCCTGGCTCAAACGCGTGCCGGACGAACCCGGCGCGCTGCTCAAGGCGAAGTTCCGGCTCGAACACGAACGCCGGCAGAAGGAAGGGCAATGAAGTACCGCATCTGCATTCTGTTGGCCGTGTTGCTGGCCTGGCCCGTGTCGCTGCCCGCCGCGACGCGGGCCTGGCTGGAGCAGCCGCAGGTCACGCTCGGCCAGGCGGTCACGCTCAACGTGGAAACCGATGCGGTGTCCGCCACCCCGGACCTCACGCCGCTGCTGCGCGATTTCGAAGTGGAAGGCCAGTCCGACAGCCGCAGCGTGCGGCTGGTGAACGGGCGCATGAGCGCCAGCACCACGTTCTCTCTGACCCTGCGTCCGCGGCGCGCGGGCACGCTGGCGATCCCCGCGCTGCAGGTGGGCAGCGAGCGCACCGCTCCGCTGACCCTGGAGGTGGGCGCCACGGCGACCGCACGTGCGGCCTCCAACGGCCTGGTGTTCGTCGAAACCGAGGTGGACGACCCGAACCCCTATGTGCAGCAGTCGGTCGGCGTCACCGTGCGGCTGTACTACGCGACCCCCCTGGTGTCGGGGCAGCTCGACCTGGATCCGCCCGACGGCGCGCTGCTGCAGCGCGTGGGCGAAATCGTGCAGTCCAGCCGCGAGATCGACGGACGGCGCTACAGCACGGCCGAGCGCCGCTTCCTGCTGGTGCCCGAGCGCAGCGGTGCGCTGACCCTGCCGGGCGCACGCTTCGAAGGGCGCGGCGCCGGTGGCTGGATGGACGATCTGCTGGGCGGCAACAGCCGTGTGGTCGACATCACCGGTGCGCCGCGCACGTTGCAGGTGCGCGCGCAACCGGTGGGCGCGCCGCAGCCCTGGCTGCCGGTGCGCGATCTGCGGATGCGCTACACGGCCGTGCCGCAGCAGTTGCGTACCGGCGAAGCGGGTACGCTCACCATCGAGACCACGGTCGTCGGCGCGACGCAGGCGCAATTGCCGGAACTTCCCGCGCCATCGATTCCCGGCGCGCAGGTCTTCGCCGAACCGCCGCAGTTCGACGAGCGCTTCGCCGGCGGTACGCCGCAGGTGACCCTGACGCGCCGCTATTCGGTCGTGCCGTCGCAGGCGGGCACGCTGGTGGTCCCGGGCACGGCCATGGCGTGGTGGGACGTGCGCGCCGGCGCGGCGCGGCGCGCGACCTTGCCCGACCTGACCCTGCCGGTGGTGGTCGGGACCGGAGCGCCGTCGTCCACGCCCGTCGCGGGCGCAGCGCGAGGTGCCGCCACGCCCGCGGGAGCCGATGACGACATCCTGCTGGAAGGCGAACGGCGCGTCCCGCCCCACCTGTGGCCATGGCTGGCCGCCGGCTTCGCCTTGCTGTGGCTGACCACGTTGCTGTGGGGACTGACACGGCGTGCAGGCGCCTCGCCGGGTCCTGGCACTCGCGTGCGAGCCCATGCGGGCGCGCCGGCCATGGCGTCCGCCACCCACACCGCGGCCGACCTCAAGCGCGCACTGGACGCGGGCGGGCTGGACGACATCGAGGACGTGCTGCGTGGCATGGCGCGCCCGGCCGCCGCCGACCTCGACGACCTGCATCGCCGGCTCGCCCCGTCTTCGCAGCGCGCGGCGGTGGAGCTGCTGCGCCGCGCGCGCTGGGCGGGCGGCGATGCCGCACAGGCGCGGGCGGCGGTGCGCGAAGCCTTCCGCGGCGGGCCGCGTTGGCAGGCAGCGGACCCGGGCGAAGTGGAAGAGCCCCTGCCTCCGTTGTACCCGCGATGAGGGAAACCGGGCGGACGTTCGTCATTCCCTTGGCCATGGCGACGATGCCATCGCAGCACATCCGGCCAGGCCCGTCGCGTATCGACGGGGCGTCCTGGCCGGTTTGCTAAGCTCCGGACTTTGCCCTTGCAGGACCCGCCGATGACCGACGCCACGCCCGCCACCCGCGCCAGACTCCCGCTGCACTGGAAGATGGCCATCGGCTTCGGCGTCGGCCTGATCGTCGGCCTCATCGTGCATGCCACCGGCCAGGGCGACGCGGGCTGGGTGCAGGACGTCACCAAGTACGTCACCACGCCCTTCAGCAAGATCTTCCTCAATCTGATCTTCATGCTGATCGTGCCGCTGCTGTTCTCGGCGCTGGTCTGCGGCATCGCCGAGATGGGCGACATCCGCGCACTCGGCCGCATCGGCTGGAAGACGCTGGCCTACACCGTGCTGTTGTCCGCCGTCGCGGTGCTGCTGGGCCTGCTGCTGGTCAACCTGTTGAAGCCGGGCGTGGGCGTGGATCCCGCGCTGGCGCAGCAGCTGATCGCCGAGAACGCCGAGCGCACCAAGGAAATCGTTGCCAGTGTCGGCAGCCAGCCGACCGGCATGGACATGCTGCTGTCCATCGTGCCGGACAACGTGATCGGGGCGGCATCCAGCAACGCCGCCATCCTGTCGCTGATGTTCTTCGCGGTGATGTTCGGCATCGGCCTGGTGCTGACCCCCTCGGAGAACACCGGCATCCTGAAGCGCGGCATCGAGGGCGTGTTCGAGATCTCGATGACGCTGATCGGTCTGGTCATCCGCCTGGCGCCCTACGCCGTGGCCTGCTTCATGTTCAACCTCGCCGCGATCTTCGGCTTCGACCTGCTGCTGCGACTGGGCGCCTACGTGGGTGTGGTCGTGCTGGCGTTGGGCCTGCACCTGCTGGTCAGCTATTCGGTGGCGTTGAAGCTGGCCGGCTATTCGCCGCTGCGCTTCTTCCGCGGCGCGCAGGAAGCGATGGTGATGGCGTTCTCCACGGCGTCCAGCAACGCCACCCTGCCCACCGCGCTGCGCGTGGCCGACGAGAAGCTGGGCCTGCCGCGCACGGTGTCGCGGTTCGTGCTGACCGTCGGTGCCACCGCCAACCAGAACGGCACCGCGCTGTTCGAGGGCGTGACGGTGATCTTCCTGGCCCAGTTCTTCGGCGTGGACCTGTCGCTGGGCCAGCAGTTCATGGTGATGCTGGTGTGCATCCTGGGCGGCATCGGCACGGCCGGCGTACCGTCCGGTTCGCTGCCGGTGGTGGCGCTGATCTGCGCGATGGTGGGGGTGAACCCCATCGGCATCGGCCTGATCCTGGGCGTGAACCACTTCCTGGACATGTGCCGGACCACGCTGAACGTCACGGGCGACCTGACCCTGGCCTCGCTGGTGGCCAAGGGCGAACGGGGCGACGTGAAGCTGCCGGGCCAGCCGGGCTAACACCCCCGAAAGCACCCTGCAACCGCGACAGGGCGGGCGGGGGGTGGGACAATGGGTGGCCCGCAGCCCGCCGGGCGCCGCCCCCTCCGCTCCGACTCCCATGACGACGCCCACCCGCCGCCAGCTCGCCAACGCCATCCGTTTCCTCGCCGCCGACGCGGTACAGGCCGCCAATTCCGGCCATCCCGGCATGCCCATGGGCATGGCCGACATCGCCGAAGTGCTGTGGAACGATTACTACCGCCACAGCCCGTCGAACCCGCACTGGTTCAACCGCGACCGTTTCATCCTCTCCAACGGCCACGGCTCGATGCTGCAGTACGCGCTGCTGCACCTGGCCGGCTACGACCTGCCGCTGCAGGAGCTGAAGAACTTCCGCCAGCTGCACAGCAAGACCGCCGGCCATCCGGAGCGCCACGAGACCCCGGGCGTGGAAACCACCACCGGCCCGCTGGGCCAGGGCTTCGCGAATGCGGTCGGCTTCGCGCTGGCCGAGAAGCTCCTGGCGCAGCGCTTCAACCGTGAAGGCCACGCCCTCATCGATCACCGCACCTTCGTCTTCATGGGCGACGGCTGTCTGATGGAAGGCGTCTCGCACGAGGCCGCCTCGCTCGCCGGCACCTGGGGCCTGGGCAAGCTGGTCTGCTTCTGGGACGACAACAAGATCTCCATCGACGGCAACACCGACGGCTGGTTCACCGACGACACGCCCGCCCGCTTCGAGGCCTATGGCTGGCAGGTGGTGCGCAACGTCAACGGCCACGACCCGGTCGAGATCAAGACCGCCATCGACACTGCGCTGAAGACGGCCGACAAGCCCACGCTGATCTGCTGCCGTACCACGATCGGCTTCGGTTCGCCTAACAAGGCCGGCAAGGAATCCAGTCACGGCGCGCCGCTGGGCAAGGACGAACTGGACGCCACGCGCGCGGCGCTGGAATGGCCCTACGGTCCGTTCGAGATCCCCGCCGACATCTACGCCGGCTGGAACAAGGTCGAGGCCGGCAAGGCGCTGGAAGCCGAGTGGAATGCGCTGTTCGACGCCTATGCCGCCCAGTATCCGGATCAGGCCGCGGAGCTGAAGCGTCGCGCATCCGGCGAGCTGCCGGCCGATTTCGCCGCCCAGGCCGATGCGTACATCGCCAAGGTGCAGGCCGAAGGCCCGGTGATCGCCTCGCGCAAGGCCTCGCAGAACGCCATCGAAGCGTTCGCGCCGCTGCTGCCGGAACTGGTGGGAGGCTCGGCCGACCTGGCGCATTCCAACCTCACCCTGTGGAAGGCGAGCAAATCGGTCTCCAGCACCGATCCGAACGCCAACTACGTGTACTACGGCGTGCGCGAGTTCGGCATGACCGCGATCGCGAACGGCCTGGCGCTGCACGGCGGCTTCGTGCCGTTCGACGCCACGTTCCTGGTGTTCAGCGACTACGCCCGCAACGGCGTGCGCATGAGCGCACTGATCCCGGCGCACGCCATCCATGTGTACACGCACGACTCCATCGGCCTGGGCGAAGACGGTCCCACGCACCAGCCGGTCGAACACCTCGCGTCGCTGCGCTACATCCCGAACAACGACGTGTGGCGTCCCTGCGACGCGGTGGAATCGGCGGTGGCGTGGAAGCAGGCCATCGTCCGCCAGGACGGCCCGAGCTGCCTGGTGTTCTCCCGCCAGAATCTGGCGCACCAGCCGCGTACCGAGGCGCAGGTGGGCGAGATCGCGCGCGGCGGTTACGTGCTGGCCGATGCCGACGGCACGCCGGACGTCATCCTGATCGCGACCGGTTCGGAAGTCGGCCTGGCCACGCAGGCCAAAGCCACGCTGGACGCGCAGGGCATCAAGACGCGCGTGGTGTCGATGCCGTCCACCGACGTGTTCGACCGCCAGGACGCCACCTACCGCGAGGCCGTGCTGCCCAAGGCCGTGCGCAAGCGCGTCGCCATCGAAGCGGCAACCGCCGACTTCTGGCGCAAGTACGTGGGCCTGGATGGCGCGGTGATCGGCATGACCACGTTCGGCGCCTCCGCGCCGGCCGACGCGCTGTACAAGCACTTCGGCATCACCGTCGACGCAGTGGTCGAGGCGGCGAAGTCGCTCTGAGGCGGACTCGCTGGAAACAACGGGCGCGCCTCGGCGCGCCCGCTTCTTTTCTGGAGGATTTCCATCGGCGTCATCCCGGCTTTCGCCGGGATGACGAGGCTGTGGATCGCGCTTGCAACGGTCAGAACCGCTAACGCGTTTCCCGTAATCCCAGCGCCAGCAGCTTCGCTTCGATGCGCTCGCCCAGGTTGCCGGGCGCGGCGAGGTCCATGCGCGTCATCGCCTCGGCATCGTCCGGTTGTGCGCCCAGGGCACGCAGCACGGTGCCGATCTTCTTCCAGGGCGTGGCGGTATTCGCCTTCAGCCAACCCAGTGCCTTGACGATGCGCTGCTCCACCTCGGTGAAATCGCTGCCCAGCGGGTAGTCGGGCAGGGTGCCGTCATGGCGGAATGCACGTAGTCGCGCCGACAGGTGTATGGGCGTGTTGTCGGTCCAGTGGACGGGCGCATGGAAGCCGGCACGCAGCTTGCCCGCGCGCTGCGCCTGCTGCACCAGCGTCCCCTGGAAGCGCGCGTCGGTAATGCCGCCCATCGCGATGATGCAGTCCTCATCGTTCCTGCCGCGCAGGTCGGCGATACCGTACTCGTTGACGTACAGGTCGCGGAGATGACGGGGAATGGTGGTGTGGCCATAGTTCCAGCGCACGTTCGACTCGGCCGCGCCGGCATCCTCGCGCACCGCGCGGAACATCAATACGCTGCGCGCAGCATCCAGCGCATTGGACATGTCCACGAAGTTGTACTGCCCACCCACACCCGACACCACGCGGCCGTCTTCCAGTCCATCGGAGACGGCGGCACCCAGCGCCGTCACCATCATGCAGGAGTTGAAGAAGCGGGCCTCGTGGCGCTGCAGGCGGGCGAGCGATTCATGGCCGCGCTGCAGTTCGTTGATCAGGCTGATGCGGCGCATGCCGATGGCGCGGCGCTGGTCGTCGGGCAGGTCGCGCAGCCACTGGTAGAACGCGGGCGACCCCAGGTAGAACGCGCCGTGCAGGTATTCGCCGTCGCGCTCCAGCCGGGCCTGGTCGCCGAGATTGGCGGTCCCGTCGGCGATGCGCCGCATCAGGGCTTCGTCATCCACTACCTTGCGCCGGATCACGCCGGTTTCGACCAGCCGCTTGAATCCTTCGTTGACCATCTCGCTGCAGCCGTACAGGCCGATGGCGAAGGGGTCCAGTCCGCCGCTGGCGAGCACGGCGGGGTGCCGCTCCAGCTCCGGGTCCAGGGCCGCCAGCACGCGCCGGTAGGTGGCATTGTCGGTGTGGCGCAGCACGAGCGCGTGGCACAGCGCATCGGCCAGCGCCCCGATGCCGATCTGCAGCGTGCCGCCGTCGCGCACCAGCGTGCTGGCGTACAGGCCGATGGCGTAGTCGACGTCCGATACCGGCTGGCGCGGCAGCCCGAACAGCGGCGGATAAGGGCCCTGCGGGCTCACGATGATGTCGAAATAGGTGTCCTCGACCGCTGCCGTGCCGCCGATCCAGGGCAGCTGCGGGTCGACTTCCGCCACCAGCAGCGGCCGCGCCAGGCCGCGTGCAAGGTGCGCATCGACCGTGTCCTGGGTGAGGTCGTTGTTGCACGAGAACGACAGGCGCGTGCCGCCGGGCTCGCGCGCGACCTTCTGCACGATGACGTTGAGCGCGCGGTCGGCGAGCGCCCGGGCGACGTGCGTGTAATTGAGGCTGGCGTACAGGCGCTGTGCGGTGGTCGAGCGCAGCAGGGCACCGCCCTGCATGTAGAACTCCTCCACCTCCATGTGCGCGGGCAGTGCGTCGCGCTTCATCGCCCGCACGTAGTCCAGGCGCGGGAAGTCGTCGCCGAAATGGCGCGTGGCGAAGGGCGTCACGAATCGTCCCTCCAGTCCCTTGCCACCCGCAGGCGGATCGAGCGAGAGGGCGGTGTAGAGCGACCAGGGGCGCGAAGGGTCCGCCGCGCCGCGTGCATACAGCGCATTGAGCAGGCGGTGCGGCTTGCCGATGCCCAGCGGTGCGCCGATGCGCAGCGGGCCGTAGGTGTGGGCCAGGATCAGGTCGACGGCTTCGTCGAGGTCGGTGAGGTGGCGTGGGCTCATGTGCGCCAGCGTAGCGAGCCCAGCGTTAATCGGCCATGGGTCACTGCTCCAGCATGTCCGGCCGGAACAGCCGGCGCCGGGAGACTTCGCGGCCGGCGACCATGAAGCGTCCGTCGCCGCGGTAGTGCACCGTGCGCGGGATGCGCGGCGAGGGGGCGACATGCGCCGCCACCACGCGCCACACGAACAGCGGGTAGTCGGCGGTGATCCGCGTTTCGTGCAGGCGGCATTCGAACTGCGCGTGGCATTCGGCGATGCGCGGCGCACCGACTTCGCACGAACCCAGCGGAGCCAGGCCGAAGCGCTCGAATTTATCCTGCTCGGTACTGCTGCAGTTGCCGATCCGCGCCACCGTGTCCAGCAGGTCCTCGGTCGGCAGGTTGATCACGCATTCGCGGCTGGCCCGGGCCAGGGCATGGCTGCGGTTGGCCTGCCAGATGTACGTGCCGACCAGATCGTAGCCCAGCATCATGTGCCAGCCCAACGTCATGATCGCGCGCTCGCCGCGGTGTGCGGTGCTCAGCAGGACCACGGGGCCCGGCTCCAGGTAGCGGCGCGTCTGGTCGACGGGGAGGGACTTCCAGCGCGTGGGGTGCTTCATGCGGGGCGCTCCGGTGGCGTGACCGCAGGATAGGGCGGCGTCAGTCGAGGACGTGTGTGGAGTCGGCCACGCGACGCACTTCGTCCGGGTGATGGCTGACGTAGACGATGGGCAGGCGGATTTCGTCGCGCACGCGCTGCAGGTAGGGGATCAGTTCCTCGCGACGCGCCTGGTCCAGCGCCGACAGGGGTTCGTCGAACAGCAGCATCGACGGTTGCGAGAGCAGGGCGCGGCCGATCGCCACGCGCTGGGCTTCACCGCCGGACAGGTTGCGCGTGCGCCGGGCCAGCAGGGGCGCGATGCCGAGCAGGTCCACCACGGTGTCGAATCCGAACCGCGGCGCGCCATGCCCGCCATGCCGTCCGTAGAGCAGGTTGCGGCGCACGTCCAGGTGCGGGAACAGGCGCGCATCCTGGAACACGTAGCCGACGCGGCGGCGGTGCACGGGGACGTCGATGCCGCGCGTGCTGTCGAACAGGCTGCGGCCGTCCACGTCGATGCGGCCGGCGACCGGCGTCACCAGTCCGGCGATGGCGTTGAGCACCGAGGTTTTGCCGGCGCCCGACGGGCCGACCAGCGCGATCACGCGCGCATCGTCCTTGATCCGCACGTGGCGTCGGAAAGTCCCGCGCCGCAGTTCGATGTCCAGTTCGAGCATCAGCCATCCTCGCCGTGACGGGTGGGATGGCGTCGCACCAGCCATTCGGAGAACAGCAGGGCCGCCAGCGAGATCGCGACGGCGACGGCGGCGAGGCGCCAGATGCCGGCCTCGCCGCCGGGGACCTGCATCAGTCCGTAGATCGCCGACGACAGGGTCTGGGTTTCGCCGGGGATGTTGGAGACGAAGGTGATGGTGGCGCCGAACTCGCCCAGCGCCTTGGCGAACGCCAGCACGCACCCGGCGACCAGGCCGGGCCAGGCCAGCGGGAGGGTGACGGTGAAGAAGACGCGCCACGGCCCGGCGCCCAGGGTGGACGCGGCCTGTTCCAGACGACGGTCCGTGGCTTCCAGCGACAGGCGGATCGCACGCACCATCAGCGGGAATCCCATCACCGCGCACGCCAGCGCCGCGCCGGTCCAGCGGAACGCGAACACCAGACCGAGGTGTTCCTTCAGAAAAGCACCCACGGCGCCCTGCGTGCCCAGCGTGACCAGCAGTGCGTAGCCCATCACTACCGGCGGCAGCACCAGCGGCAGGTGGACCAGCGCATCCAGCAACGCCTTGCCCGGGAAGCGGGTCCGCGCCAGCAGCCAGCCGACCAGCACTCCGAACGGCAGGCTCGCCAGCGC
>Ga0208958_1004377_pt1 | contig 10211 bp, 11 predicted proteins | sample RifOxyB1_FD_184032 | JGI IMG/M metagenome (GOLD analysis project Ga0208958, IMG submission 184032) | Soil microbial communities from Rifle, Colorado - Rifle Oxygen_injection B1 (SPAdes) | ecosystem: Environmental > Terrestrial > Deep subsurface > Rock core/Sediment | place: Rifle, Colorado...
TTCCTTGCCTTATTAATCTGTAACTTCCCGGGATAGGTATTAGGACTCCTTGTGTAAAATCCCCCTAACTCTCTTAATTTGTTCTCGGAAAATGTGTTATTTGCTTGACAGGTTTTGCTTGTGTGATAGACTCCATAATACCTATAGGTATTATGGAGGTCGCAATGTCCACATATCCGGATTGGGTCGAATGCCATCGTCAACACGGCAGGGAAATCAAGCGCTTCAGTGACCGGTTCTACCTGTATGAGTACAAGACCGTGTGGAACAAGGAATCTCATAAACCACAGAAATGTTCAGGATCCTGCCTCGGCCGCATCACCGAACAGGGACTCATTGCCAGCACGCCCCGGAATCGCATGCCTGTCCCCTGTTGCCCTGTCCAGGTTCTTGAGTACGGAGCTTCGACGTTCCTCACCCAGATGTCCCAGGATATTCGCACCCTGCTTGAGCAGCACTTCCCGCAGCACTGGCAGGACCTCTATGTTATGGCCCTGTTGCGCACCATCACCCCGCAGCCATTCAAGCGGATTAAGGACCACTATGAACGGAGTTGGCTGTCCATTGGATACTCCGATGTGCTTGCCGGCAGGAACGCCATCACGCGCTTGCTCATTAATGTCGGCGGGATGCGTGAGCAAATGGTCCGGTTCATGCGATCATTGTTCGGCGAAGGGCGTTATCTGCTGTTCGACGGTACCACGATCACGACCTTCTCCAAGGGCATCGAAGGTGCCGCTGTAGGCTACAGTTCCACGCAGTCCTGGGATCCGCAGATGAACCTCATGTATGTGTTCCGCTGCGGCAACGATCCGGCACCGGTGTTCTTCCGCACCTCGTCGGGGGATGTCAGGGATGTGGCACTATTCCGCCAAGTCGTCATGGAGACAGAACTTAAGACCATGGTGGTTGTGGCGGACAAGGGTTTCGCCTCTGAGGAGAACTTCAGTTTCCTGACCAAGGAGGGCATGCACTACATCGTGCCCCTGAAACGCAGCAGCACCAAGTATGACCGCACCGCCTTCACCCTGCCGGGCAAGACTGGATTCCCCCAGTGTTTCCTGTTCAACGACCGGCCAATCTGGTGCCGGAATGAAGCCAAGGATGGGTATCGGGTCATCACCTACATCGATGGAGACTTGAGGCTGCACGAGGAGAAGGATTTCCTGCGCCGCATGCTGAACAAGCAGGACGGCTATGACCATGGGCAACTCGTGTCACGGGAGCCATTGTTCGGATCCTTCGTCCTGCAAACCGACCTCACGGAATCCATGGAGGAAATATACCGCCTGTACAAACAGCGGGGTGAGATCGAGCAGTCGTTTGATCACCTGAAGAACAACCTCGAACAGGATAACAGCTATATGCAGACCAGGGAGGGATTCGAAACCTGGTGTTTCCTGAATCACCTGAGCATGCTGCTCGTGTACCGGATCTACAACATCCTGAAGAAGGCCGGCCTGATTGAAACATATTCCACACGGGACATACTGGACCTGTTCAGCGGTATCAAAAAAGTGAGGATCGCCGGCGAGTGGGTCAACTCCATTGTCACGAAGAAAACGTTGAAACTGGCGGGAGAGTTGGGCTTCAATGTCGAAACATAATACCTATCCCGGGAAGTTACAGATTAATTATTGTTGCCGCTCCTTTTTAAATCTGTCACCATACAACGGAGTAGCAACGATCTGAATCTTAACAGGAACTTTATACTTCTCAAGATTGGATCGACAATATGCCTTGACTTTAGGGATAAATCCATCGATTTCAACACCTTTATCAAGGAGTATCTTTGCACATACAATATTGCCTAAGAGCGGATTCTTCTCCCCATATACAGTGACTTCACAAACACCCGGAAATTGGAGAATGATGTCCTCCACTTCCTGCGGATATACTTTTTCCCCACCAACATTGATCAATTCAGACTTTCGACCAAGAATCTTAATATAATCTCCATCCTGTTCCACGAGATCGCCCGTAATGAAATAACCGTCATCGGTAAAGGGGCTTGGCGCATTTAAATAGCCCAGCATTGCAGATTCTGCTTTTATCTGGAGTATGGAGTTTACGATCCTGGTCTCAAAACCTTCTCCACCTATCTTTACCCACAATGAATCGTCACTTTTTGATTTCGATCTCAGGACGCCAAGTTCTATCAGTCCATAGGTCTGCTGGAATTTAACGTCTGGAAAGATCAAACGCGATTTTGCCAGAGTTGAAGGAGGCATCGGTTCGGTGCCATAAGTTATTAGCTTCAGGCTACTCAAATTGAAACGCTTGTACGCCTCACTGAGGATCAACAGATTGAGGAAAGTAGGAGACACAGGTAAAAGCTCAATTAAGTATTTTTCAATGAAGCAGCATATCGCTTCAGGTTGCCTGCTGTTTGTAGGAAGCACCACACCGCAATTTGAAATTGTATGGAAAAGTGTATTCAAACCTCCCCAATGGTCCCACAAAAGGAAATTTGCGGTCCTTAATGCTTTCCGCTTAGTCTTGAATTTTTCAAGTAATTTTGAGAAGTCGTGAACTGCAGCCTTCGGCGCCCCAGAAGTTCCGGAAGTAAAAAGGACAAGCCCGGGTACACTACCTTCCTGAAGCCTCGAATAGAGTGGGTGTCCGACTTTTCTCCCATGGGATTCGTATTCATATGAATCAGTGGCCACATCAATAAGGATTTTCTTCTCGACATGGGCAATCTCCAGTTTCTTAAAATCCCGTTCTTTTTGTGGCCAGCAGAAAGGAACGATGATGTTTCGATTTGCTATAAGTGCAAGAAGAAATGCAATACTATTGGGAGTGAAATCACCATAAAGTGCAACTACTTCCCCCGGTATGATGCCTTTCCCGGCGATAAAGGCCTCAGCTTCAGCCATCCTCGAAATCAGCCATTCGTAATCATACTCTTTATCATTCCAAATTATTGCAGTCTTTTCTAAATTGCTTTTAAAGTTATCGAGCAGAAATTCTATTGGCATAATCTCTCCTAATATCGTATTACCGCTGTTCCCCAAGAAAGACCGACGCCAAAACCCGAAAGAAGTACAAGGTCACCCTTCTTGAGTCGACCCTCTGTTTCTGCATCCTTCAATGCAATAGGGATGGATGCAGATACACAATTGCCAACTCTATCAAGATTGATAAACATTTTATTTTTTGGAATACCAAGGACTTTCACAAGCGAATCCAGAGTTAACTTGCTAGCTTGGTGAAAAACGAATAAATCAACATCCGAAATGGCTATGGAGTTACGTTCCAACAGTCGGTTTATCTGAAGGGGAACAACTTTAGAAATAAAATGCCAGACGCTGAACCCATTCATATGGATATTCTCCTGAGATCGGATGCTACCACTCGCATCCTTGATTTCCAAGGCTGTATCTTTGCTTTTCGGGATTCTACAGCCTCCGGCTGGAATGTAAAATGTGTCGAATGATTTTCCGGATGAGGAGAACTCCATATCGATGAAACCCGATTTCGTCGAACCAGAATCACAAATAAAACTAACTGCGGCTGCATCTCCGAATAGAATACGAGTCGAACGATCCCGTGAATTGATATATTTCGAATACGTATCCCCATTAACAAGCAGAACGTTCCGGACTACATGCGCCTCGATCAAAGCCTTTGCCATGGCTAATCCATAGATATATCCCGAACATGCCAAATTATAGTCAAAAGCAAAAACATGCTCGGAAATTCCAAGATACGCATGAAGGAGGAACGAGTTGGGGGGCATGATGTAATCTGGTGATTGTGTACAGAAAATAATTCCATTTATTGAATTCTTTTCGATATCCGAATTCGATAAAAGTTTCTCGCAGGCAACTGTAGAAAGATCAAAGGCGGTTTCATTGGAAGCAGCGATATAACGGCTATGTACCCCGGATTTTTTTTCAATCTTGGCAATATCCCATTCTGGGTGTTCTTTCTCAAGATCTGCGTTTGTGATCTTCTGCTTAGGTAGAGCATACTCGATTTGCTTGATTTCAACCGCCATCAAACGACCTCACAATCAGATCAATATTTGCAGAATCGAGTGTAAAAGGGTCACCATGGCCTGGGTAAACCAAATAATCTTCGAATTCAGCAAAAATAAATTTGGCAGTACTTCTAATCAAATCAGTGTCGCCACCAGGCAGGTCTGTTCGACCAATCGTCCGTCCATAATAAAGGTCTCCGGTAAAAATTGATCGACCGAAGGCAAAGACTACACTGCCCTTGGTATGGCCAGGGGCCGGTATCACTCGAATACTATCTTTGCCTAATGGCAATTCTGAAAATTCCTCTAGTTTAAAGTCTATTTTAGGTACTTCGCCAAAATCAGTCCCGCCAGCAAGCTTTCGGTACAAGTTGACTTGGCGCACCAGTCTGAGATCGCCAGAGTGGATATAGCTAGGAACTTGATATTTGGATTGAATTGTCGCAACATTGCTGATATGGTCGAAATGTCCATGAGTGCATATAATCCCGAGAATATTGGCCCCCCCCAATAATAACGCACTCTCCAGCTTTGGATAATCGTCACTCGGGTCAATGAGCCATGCATCATTTCCGGATTGGATAAGGTAAGTATTGACTTTCCATTTGCCAAGTATGACTGAGAGAATGGTGGAGTCCACTAAACACCGCCAAGGTAGATGGTTTGCCCAGTTACCGCGTGGCTGCGGTCATCCACCAGGAAATCAATCAAATTTACAACATCTTCCATTTCTCCAAAGTCAGGGATAGCATTTCTAGCCAAGACATCCATCAGAGCATCTTGATCAATTCTTGCAGAAAGATCAGTCTTGATCGCTGAAGGTGCAACGCCGTTGACAGTAATCCCAAATGCGTTGACTTCCTTGGCAAGCACTTTGGTATAAGAATTCAACGCTACCTTGGTCGCGGTGTAAACGCTCTCCCCGGGCACTTCAAGCTTCGCTGCCATCGAACTAATGTTAATGATTCTCCCTTTCTTTTTCCTAACCATCATCTTTACTGCTTCCTTGCATATCTTCATCACCGCAATTATATTTGTCTCGAAAGCTCGGTGAATTGCATCGGAACAAACCAATACAGAAAATGCGATATCCGGGTTTATTGCTGCATTGTTTATCAGAATGTCGAGGCGCTTAAACTCCTTGCGTATATCACTGAACATCAGCAGAATGCTGGTGTCATCTGTGATCTCGAGCGAATAGTGCTTATACCTCTCGCTGCTAATTGTACCTGCTGTCCTGCTACAACCGATCACGTAGTCACCTTTGGAAAGAAAATGATTTGCTAGATATCGGCCGATACCCCTACTGGTACCAGTTATCAAGACAACTCTTGGTTCAAGCTTGCTTTTCATTTTCGTTTATAAGTTCCATGATGTGCTTATTGAGGGTCTCTATCGACTTGAATGGGCTGCTTGTATCCAGCATAGCCTTCTCATTCGCGATTGTAATATAATGACCTGTCTCGGTTTCGACAATTTCCTCAATAACTGTTATGAGATTGACCAGTCCGATTGAATCGAGAAGCCCTTTAGATCCAAACAATCGTGTTTCAGGGCTCTTTATAATCTTTTCTTCCTGTTCTTCGTTCAGAATATCGATCGCTTTGTAAATAATGAGAAGAGTTTCGTTGCTGTTCATCACAATAGACTCCTTTTTTCTAGTACTTTGCCTTAACGGCAATCCATTCTTCAACGATGCTGATCGGTACATCCACCTTGTCCAGAATCCTTGGCGGATTCCCCAAAACAAAAGCACCTCCCATCACATCTTTCAAAATCAAGCTGCCCATACCTATCTTGGCTCCCGGACCAATTTCAACTCCCTCACCGATATTACTTCCAGAACCAATAAAACTAAAGCAACCGATGCGAACCCCAAGCGTCGTAGTGATACTTGATCCAAGCAGCGATCCTCTCCCAATCAAGTTTCTGACAGCAATGACACAATTGGCAGCGACGATACAGAAAGGACCAATTCTGCTTTCATGAAATATCACGGTTCCATAATGGACTATACACCCAGGACCGATATCTGCGGTAGAGAAGATCTTGGCGCTTGGATGAATTAGAGTTACGAATCTATCTTGCTGTATACCAAGTCGTACAAGAATACTTTCTCGGATTATCCGCGTAGAATGGGAGCCAATAGCGAATACAAATTTAACATCTTCTGGATATTTTTTAGCAAGATCAATGGGACCATTAATGACAATCCCATCATAAGATTTCCCTATCAAGGCTTCATTGTCATCAAGGATTCCGATAATCTGATATCTAGCTGAAACTTGATTGATATCATTGATTAATTCCTTGATCTCCCAATATGCGTTGCTTCCACCGATTATTACAAGCTTGATTAAATTACTAAGCTTCATAGCACCACTCCTAGACTTTTTATACAATCGAACTCCACCAATCACAACCAAAGGACATATTGCTTGTTACCCCTGCAACCAGTAACTGGAAGCCATCAATGCTTGATATATTCAGCGATGACCGCACACACATATTGCGGATCAACACCATCGTGGCAAGGCAGGGTAATCGTTGTAGCCTGCAACTGCTCGGACACAGGTTGGACATCATGATACTTATTCCGGTAATAGGTACACCCTGACAAACAATAAGTACCAATAGTAGATTCTATCTCTTGTTCTTTAAGATGCGCGATCAGCCCATCCCTGGAGACACCCTCCTGAACAATGAACACGAGCGACTGTACATTATATTCAACATCATTTGCTACAAACTGGGCCCGGAATCCCATCGACTCGAGCCTCTTCATGAACTGATTTCGTAAAGCTCGTCTCGAAGCTACAATGTTGTCCAGTTTCTTGATCTGCACCATGCCCATGATGGACTGCAACTCTGGCAGTCGGTAATTATAGCCATAGTCGATGAAATCGAACTTGCCGTTCTCGAATTTGGAGCCATGCTCAAGCTTGATCTTCAGAATCTCATTCCAGTCATCACGGTCGGTCATGATGGCACCACCTTCGCCAGTTGAAAGTAGCTTACGGGGATGGAAACTATAGCAAGTCAAATCGGCTATCTTACCACACTTGACACCGTGCTCAGAGGAACCTAACCCACATGCGGCATCCTCGATGAATGGGATGCCCTTGTCTTTGCAGATATTTTTTATTGCGTGAATACCGCTAGGATTCCCGAGGGCATCGACGAAAATGACCGCTTTTGTATTTTTCGAAATGCGTCGCTCGAGCTCCTCAGGGCGCATGTTGAATGTATCCGGATCGACATCGGCAAATACAGGTCTTGCATATAAATCTTCCACTACATTAACAGTAGCAGGGAACGAGAAGTCGGAGACGATCACTTCGTCTCTTGGTTTTATTTCCAGGAGCTTGAGGCAAGTGGCTAGTGCCGTGGTTGCCGAGGTGGCAAGATGAGCATACCGCGCTCCAGTATATTCCGTCAGTGCTTTTTTGAGTCCTTCTACATTAGGCCCTTTAGTGAACCATCCGGACTCGAATACCTTCCTGAATTCCATTTCCACTTCGTCATAGGATATATACGGCTTTATGAGTTTTATCACGAAGGCCTCCTGGAAAACTCTTCCTTGTACCAATCTATAGTCTTACGTAATCCCTCATCGAACGATGTAAGCTTATACTCTATCATCGATTTAAGCTTGACATTGCTGGCATTATGACAGAACACATCAGAAATTCTGGACTTCTTGCAGAGTAACTCACCTTGATACCCCATAAGAGCAGCAACCGCTTCAACTACTTCTTTAATTGAGACCTTGCCATCAGTGGAAATGTTCACACTGTCACCAGCTACCAGAAGCGGGAAGACCTTTAGGATTGCATCAATTGTGTCAGAGACAAAAATGAAGTCCCGGCTCTGATCACCACTTCCGTGGATTTCCGGTTGAAGCCCGGCATGCACCTTGTAGGCGGTAAGAGGAATGACAGCTGCCAGGTACCCCCTGTAGTTCTGTCTAGGTCCGAAGTTGTTGAACGGTCTGACAATGAATGCATCCACTCCAAACATCCGGACATACGATTCTACAGCAAGGTCTGCCGCTGCCTTACCTGCAGCGTAGGCGGTGGTTGGGTTCCTGGGATGTGCCTCATCCATGGGCTCATAGACTGCAGTGCCATATACTTCCGAAGTAGAAAAATGGCAAAGACTATGGAATCTTCCTTTGCGCTGCAACTCAAGTAAATTTAGCACCACCTTCACATTTGTTTCAAAAGCATTAAATGGGTTAATAAACGAATAATTGAGTGCTTTGGTAGCACAATTGAAAACAATATCAATGCTATGCTTTTCCAGAATATATTCGATTGAATGTGCTAACTCCGCATCGTCTTTATAGAGCACTGCACCGCGTGCTAGTGCAGACACAAGGTTTTCTTCCCTGCCACAGAAAAGATTGTCAATTATAACGACCTCGCTCGCCCCTGTATCGAGGAGCCTATCTACCAAAGTGCTTCCAATGAATCCAGCCCCACCTGTGACGAGTATCTTCGAGTTCTTTATACTAGGTCTCATATTGTTTCCTACTTGTTCATATGAGCATCAGCGGTCTCGAGCACCTTGATCACTCGGATCGCAGCATCTGGTCCACTCTGAGAAGGACTCCCCGTCTCAATACATGTAATAAAATGGTCAACACTATTGTAAAGTGCATCTTGTTCGGGGATAAATGGTATCCAGACATCACCTGTACGTGTCTTGACGGCATAGACTTCGTACTCTATGTTGTCGCCTGAGACTATGTCCACGCCTTTATCGTAAACCATGAGTTTCTCGGAAGATTTGATGTCATCAAACACAACCATTTTTTTCGTACCTGCAACGACAAGCTTCCTTTCTTTAAGAGGTGATATCCAGCTTGACTTGATATGGGCAACGAATCCCTCATAGCGCAGAGTCAAAAAGGTCAACGTTTCTTTGGGATTATAGTGTTTTTCACCGACGGCACTGATGAAAAAAGGTTCCCTGCTACCCGCTAGGTATTCAATGATAGATAGATCGTGCACAGCAAGATCCCACATTGCACTAACATCCTTCTTGATTTGTCCAAGGTTCATCCGCTGAGCATCAATATATAGGATGTCTCCAAGCTCACCTGCATCAATGATATCCTTTATTTTCCTTATGCACGGATGGTAGATCATGATGTGATCCACATGTATCGTAAGGCAGCAAGACTCGGCAAGGGCTTTCAGGTCTTCGGCTTCAGCAATTGTGGAAGTGAAGGGCTTCTCAATGTAGACATGTTTACCTGCTAAGAGTGCCTCTCTGGCAAGTGCATGATGAGCACTGGTCTCAACTGCAAGGCAAACAGCCTGGATTGATGTATCAGACATGATCAATCGATGATCCTCTACATACGCGACCTTTTCAACATAGAGTTGTCTGGCTTTTACAATGCGGTCGGGCTTTTTATCGCATATGGCAACGAAGTCAACTTTCTTGTTGGCGTTGAGTTGCCTGGCGACATTAGGACCCCAGTAGCCATAGCCAATAAGCGCAACTCGCATCATGGATTGCCTCCGAGAAGTGAGAACCTTTGGCCACAGTCAGGACATGCACCGGAAGAATCAAGGCGTTGGCCGCATTTGCAGACAAAACCGATCAAGCGGGCAGGATTACCTACCACAAGGCCATGATCCGGAACATTCTTCGTGACAACACTTCCAGCACCAACAAGTGCATATTTCCCAATGATATTCCCGCATATTATCGTAGCATTCGCACCTATCGAAGCACCTTTGCACACAAGTGTAGCAGTAATCTTCCAGGAAGTGTTAAATGCCCTTGGCACAAAGTCGTTAGTAAAAGCGACATTGGGACCAACAAAGACATCATCCTCTATCTCCACTCCATGATAGATGGAAACACCATTTTGCACTTTGACACGCGAGCCTATTTTGACTTCAACATCAATGTAGGTATCCTTGCTGATAATGCAGTCCTGACCGATCTGGGCCTTTTCCCGAATTTGAGAGTTGATCCAAATCTTAGTACCCCTGCCTATACTTGCTTCCGGTGACACATTGGCTGAAGCATGAATAAAAACATCGTCCATTCCGGTTCCTTTTTTATGGCCTACCCGCATCATGACTAGAAGAGCCTATCATATAAGATATGCACTTGCTCGACTGCTTTGCTGTTCTACATGATAAAATTTACCTTGATAAATATTCGGTCTATGTCAAAGCATGCTTGGTTTGTATGTGCCGAAACC
>Ga0208958_1004381_pt1 | contig 10199 bp, 7 predicted proteins | sample RifOxyB1_FD_184032 | JGI IMG/M metagenome (GOLD analysis project Ga0208958, IMG submission 184032) | Soil microbial communities from Rifle, Colorado - Rifle Oxygen_injection B1 (SPAdes) | ecosystem: Environmental > Terrestrial > Deep subsurface > Rock core/Sediment | place: Rifle, Colorado...
ATCCTCATGCAGAGAAACTTTCAATCGAGATTGTCGAGAAAAAGGAAAATCCCCTTCTAGATCGAGTGGAAATCACTGCTCGCGTGCATGCTGAAAAGACTCCGAGCAAGGAGCAGGTAAAGGAAGCGCTCGTTTCTGCGCTTAAAGCATCTGCCGAGGATGTAATATTGAAGAATGTTCTTTCCTCGTTCGGCTCCCATGAATTCAAAATTATTGCATATTTGTACAAAAACAAGGAAACCATGCAGAAACTTGCGATAAAGAAGAAGAGTAAGGATGGTTCGGAGCAGGGAGCTCAGGGTTCTGAGTAGAGAGCCGGGAGCGCGGGGCGCGGAGCTCGGGGCGCGGAGAGCGGGAAACGAAAATGGGAAAAAAGAAAAAAAGGAAACGAAGGGAAAGCAAGCGTTACACCAGGTATAAAGTAGAAGGCGGAAAAGTTTTGCGGCCAAGAAATTGCCCGCGATGCGGGCCAGGAGTTTTCCTCGCAGCATCAAAGAACAGGATCCATTGCGGCAAATGCCATTACACTGAATTTATCTCCGGCACGCCAACGCCCGTGGCGAGTGCGCCTGCAGAGAAGAAGTGATAGATCAGGATTAGTCACTCATAGTACTCTTCAAAAATTCTCAAGAAACTCTCAAGTGTTCTCTTTGAATCAAAACCGGATGATTCGATAGCTGACTCTAAGACTTTGCGAGGTATATCTGCCGTGGCAGCCGAAAAACTTTGTTTTAGAGTGCCAGCGAATAAATCACCCTGTTTGGAATAAACTTGTTCTGCTAACCCATACCCTATTGCATGATATATCTCTGATGAGATTTCATGTAAGTCTCGAGCATCTTTTAAGAAAGCCTTTATTTCATCCTCAATCTGTCCTAAAAATTCTTCCTCATTATACATTCTAATCTTTCCTAAATACTTCTCAGTAGATTTATGTAGACCATTCTTTCCAACTTCAAGAAATCCAAGATATCTTCCAAGAAATTCATTAGCTGATTCGCGGAACATCCATTCGTTAAATACGTCTCTTCGGACAAGTTTCTCATCTGGTAAATTTCCTGTTTCTCCCAATAATGTATCATAAATTAAATGTCCGACTTCCTCACATACAACTCCATAAAATTCTCTTGCATCTATTTCCGGTCTGAATCTTAAAGTATTACTTTCCACGCGATAACTCGCTTCCCTTAGCAATCTATTATTAACTATTACTTTGACTTGCTGTATCTTCCTTACTTGAGAATCCGTTAAATTAAAGTATGGCACTAATTTATCTGAAGCAGAAACAACAATTTTTTTTGAAAGTTTCCCTACACTCAAACCTTTTGATCTTGCGTAGTCTTCAATTCTCATCTTTGCATAACCCTGAAAATCCCACCATTTCCAAAAAGCCTCTTGCAAAGCTTTTTAAATCTCCTCCGTGTGTGAAGAATCAATTGTTATTCCTCGGGGGATAACAAGATGTGCGCAAGAGCATAAACCCTGGGGGAGACATGTTTAGTAGAATGAAATAGTTACTAAAGCTGTCCCCCCTGGGGAAAAAGAGGTAATATTTGTATGTCTATGGCCATATTTAAACTTTTCGGTTTCTCATTCCATAGTGACTACAAAACTTCCGGATTTTTCCGGTCTTTTAAGTTCGCATAGCAATGGTTATAAACCGATCTAGAGGTAAAACAAGCAGAAACAGGAAATAAAAGTCAGATAAATAGTCAATAAAAGATAGATAAAACTCAAAGAGAAAAGATGACAAAAGAGGACTTTTTCACGCATGAAGAGGAGCCAGAAGCCGAAAGGCCTGACCTCACCAATGCTTCATGGGGGAGAGGAAAAGGCTCGGGGCGCGGGGCAGGGAGCACAGAGCTCGGGGCTCGGAGCGCAGGGCAAGGTGCACAGAGCCCGAGGCAGGGAGCACGGGGCAGAGTAGGTCATGAAGAGATATACAGCCTTATAACAGGGGACGAGATAAGCTGGCAGGCAATCATCTATAATCTTGTGCGAAGCGAACAGCTTGATCCCTTGGACCTGGATATAATCCTTCTCACCAGGGCCTTTCTGGAGAAGATGCATAAGCTTGAAGAATCAAACTTCTTTGTCTCAGGCAAAGTCTTGCTGGCCGCAAGTATCTTGCTGCGCATGAAGGCAGATAGGGTGTTTAATCAGCTCCAATACCTTGATGAGCTCCTTAACGGAAAAGAAGAGGAAGAAGAACTAGCGTCCGGAGAGAGATACTTCATCCCCGCAGGAGAACTTCCACTTATCCTGCCACGTACTCCTTTGCCAAGACTAAAGAAAGTTACTATAGAAGAATTGATGAGTGCCTTAAAGAAGGCTATAGAAGTAGAGGAAAGAAGGCACAGGCGTTTTGAATCTATATTCGAGGCAGAAAGAGATGCAGGAGTTGTTCTTCCGATCCAGAGAATTAACATCACCCAGAAGATTGAAGAGATATTCAACAAAATAAAGGCACATTTTTCGGTGCAGGGCACTGAAGCGCTCACCTTTTCAAAACTTCTTCCTTCCGATAAAAAAGAAGATAAGATTGCGACATTTGTGCCCCTACTTCACCTTGATACCAGGGAAAAAATCACACTAGAGCAACAAGAGGCTTTTGGAGAAATATACATCTCATTATTCAAGAAGCTCGAGGCACAAATCCAAGAACTAGAAAAAGAGTTCAAGGGAGAGAAGCATATATCGCTAAGTGAAGAACTCGGCGGGGAAGGCCATGAGATGATAGGAATTTTTGGCTCAACAGATGCTCTAAAGGCGAAAGATCCAGTGGCAAAGCTAAAGCCAAAGAAGAAATAAAAGAAGAAGAAATAATAATCTACAAAGAAAAGTTTAAATATCTTGAAAGGGATTTATTCAGATGAAAAAGAGAGGTGAAGCAGTTGTTGTAATCTTTGCAGTATTATCTCTAATCCTTTCTTTATTCTACACACCGTTTGTGCTCGCATCTTCACACTCTATTTTTGTAGATGATGAGGGGAGAGTCCTTGCGGATGCTTGGTCTGAAGATGGCGGATTTGAAAGCTCGATCGGGCAAGAAGTTATCACCTATGACTCAGGTGCGATTGGTGCTAGGAATCCTTTCTATAGTATTGATACTCTCTTGAATCAATTTCAAGATACAGATGCAACCGCGAGAGAAACCATAGCTGAGATCAAAGAGGCCCTTGCTGCCGGAGACGCGGCAGCCACGAATGGCGATGAAAAAGAAGCAGTGAAACATTTCATCGCAGCCGGCAAGGCCTCAGCAAACCTTAGAGATACCTTCCAAGAGCTCCAAGGGGAGATAGAACAATTGAATAATATAGATGAGATCATCGAGCAGGAGAGAAAAGTCTTGATGCACGCAGAAGTCATAAAGGAATTCAAAGGAATTTTGGTCCAAGAAGTTGTTGCTGGAAAAGTGAATGAGGATTTCTTAGAAGTTTCATCACTTGATTCTGCATTCGAACAAGTAACATCTCTTCAAACAGCAGTGCTTGCAAAAAGAAGAGAAAAAATATCTTTGTTGGCAGAAGAAATGGGCAAGACCGAGCTAGAGGTCGAACTAGATGTTGTAGAGCCCCTCGAAGAGCAAGCAGGAATAACCACTATTTACACGAGTGAGATAAATCCAGGACTGCAATCATCCAAATTCGCATTGACTGAAATTAAGGCAGAATTAAAGCAGGTAGAGGATGCCGGTGTAGAACTTTCAAACAAATTAGCCCTTCATCAGGCAATAAACGAGGCTACTGTTGGTGTGGAAGAGAGCAAAACCCTGCTCATGAATGGTCTTGTAACACGTTCTTTCGAACAACTCACTAATTCTCAGGCTCTTGCTTTGAGAGCGGACAAATTCCTCGAAGAACTTCAAGAGACTGGAGAATTATCCAGCAAATCAAAACAAGAGCTCGTACAGCTTGGAGCGGATGCAGATGAATCTGGCAAGAAAAGGATTGATGATGCAAGAGCTATTGTGCAAGAATTCGAGGCAAGTAAGCCAGAGATATTAGCGAAATACCCTGAAAAAGAGAATCAGCTTAATGAGTTAGAACAAAAATCTAGAAAGGTTATTGAGCTTTCAGAAAAATTGGATTCATTATCTTCTAAAGAGTATGAAAAATTAGTTTCTAATGGAGTATCGTCTGAAGATGCTAAAGTGATATTATCTGACAGAGCCTCTACAACTTACAAGCATTTGTATGGAGAGCCATTCATTCCCCCCGGATTGGATTTTTCCCAGACGAAACAATCTTCAACAGGATTCATTGTGGGATTCACGTATAAAGAACCTTCGAGCGGATATGATTGGAAGGTCAAGAGTAATGGATGGGAATACACAACTCCAGAAGGAATCAGCTTCGAGGAGAAATGGCCTAAGGGGTACACTCCTCAAAAACCTGTCTTCAATGCAGGTCCAAAAACAGTGACCATTAAGGCAAATACAGAGGAGGGAGATTACATTTACAAATATTCTGCAACAGGATATGAAGTTGTAAATCCAGACAAATCCTCTGAGAAATTTGTTTATCCGGATGGTGCATATAACGTTCTTGGTGGAGGAACATTCGAGATCAAAGCTACCGAAGTCAAATATGAATCCTCAGATGGGCAGAAATGGGAATATGATTCTTCTCCAGGTCCATCATCAACCCCACCAATTACAGGTACAACAGATACAACAGATACTGAAAGTGGCACCAGTGGCGGGAGCGGAGGAAGCTTAGGGGGTGGAGGAACCAGCGAAGGCACTTCTAGTTCTGGAGCAAGCGAAACTGGAAGCACAAGCACTGGAAGCACAAGTGAGAGCAAGGAAGAGAGCTCTGATGTAACAAGCACCTCTACTTCAGAAAGAGCTCCAGCCCCAAGCATTTCAGCACCATCTGTCACAAGCGCAATAGGATATGCTGTAAGAAACTCACAAGAATCTGGAGAAGGAGGATTCTTCACAGGGTATAGTGTTGGATTATACCGGCGTTTCAGGGGTGGAGTTAGCATCTCAACAAGTCTTGGTGGGAACATTGCAGCATCAAGTGATGTTGTCCGTGCTGTACCAGACCTTATCGTACAAAAGATCGAGGCAAACTACTACAGGAATGAGGAACTTCATGCAAATCTTGCCGACGTCATCGTCACGGTCGAGAATATAGGCACTGCAGCAGCAGCGAGCAATGAAATAAAAATCGACGACATGTTCGGCTCAAAGACCTTTGTAGTTCCAGCGCTTTCACCAGGCGAAGAATATCCGCTTACACTCACTTACTACTACCTGAAATCATACACCCATAAGGCAATCGTGGATGTGAACAACGTGGTCAATGAAGCGAACGAGAAGAATAATGCAGAGAGTCAGGTTGTATAATCCTTTTTCCCTTCCAGAAAGCTTTTTAAACAGATTTCATCTGATTCATTCCTAAATGAGGAACGCACGGAATGCATAGCATTCCGGCGCGCAGAACTTCGTTCACGCGAATGGGACAAGAGTCATACACGAAACTCAGAACTATCTTCTTAGTCTTCTTCATAATCAAACTAGCTATAGTCTTAAGTCTCCCGGCTATTGTTGCGCAGGATACAAGTGATATAAGCACAAGCAAAAGCGGAACCCTTGAAGAGGTTTCAGTGGCTGGTGAAGAGGTTATTCTTCCAGATGCAGGGACAACCCCTGATTCTCCTTTTTACGGCCTTGACTTGGCCTTTGAAAGGATGGGAGATGCCATTGCGCTCGGAAAAGCTGCAAAGGCTGAGCGTGGGCTAAAACATGCGCAGGAAAGGCTTTCTGAAGTCAGGATTATGGTAGAGAAGAACAAGCTTCAGGCAGCAGAAAAGGCGAGAGCAGAACATGCCCGCAAGTTGCAGGAAGTAGACACTGAAAGTGATGATGATGGGATAGATGACTCGAGAAGAAATGAGATCAAGAGAAGATTGATTCAAAATCGCATTCACGCTGAAAGAATTTCTGATTCTATGGGGATGAAGATGAGATTAAAGGCCAGAGAGATGAAGCTCTCGCAGGAACAGATGGATAAGCTTGAATCTTTCCTCGCATCACTCGCCGAGGAGAATTCTGCTTTCGAGGACACAGATGATGACTCTGCTGACGACTCTGCCAATGGCAACCTATCTGAATTCAAGGCAGAGAAGGCCACAGAGCAAATCCGCGAGGCCACAGAGGAGATAAAAGAGGCAGAGCAGGAGCTTGGAGAATTCGGAGATAATGAATCCCGAACAACAAGAATCAGCGCAGCCCGCAAATTGATTGAAGAGGCCAAGAAAAAACTTGCTAATGCAGAGACTGCATTCGAGGAAGGAAAGTATGGAAGAGCTTTCGGCCAGGCAACTGCCGCAAAGATGCTTGCGAAGCATGCTCAAAGAATTCTTGAGCGAGCGAGTGATGAAGATGATGACGAAAGTGACGATGAAAGCGAAGATTCAAAGGAAAGGATAAAAATCAGGATAAACACAGATCCAAGAGATGATTTGATCAGAGCAGATGTTAATGCTAACTTTTACATAGAGTTCAAGGATAGAAAAGATTTGGTCGAAAAGATCTTGAAGGAGCTCTCCCTGAGCGAGGAACAGGTAAGCGAGCTCTTGAAATCCGGAGATGAGGATGAAGATTTTAACCCTAAAAATCAGGAAAAGAAGAAAATTGAGCTGAAAATCAGGGCTAAAGAAGGAATCGCTAAGGTTGATTTCCGAATGCGCTTTTTCATAAATACTGCCGAAAGAAGCAAGGCGGCAAGCGAAATCTCTTCGGTTCTTACAGCCTTGGCAGAGAGTGACCTTAAAGACGCTCTTGTGAGCCGAGAGATGGATCGAGTAAAAGAGATAAAGAATCTGAAGATGAAACTTCTTGAGAAGCGCGGGAAAATGAAGCAGGGAGTGGAGAGAGTAGGGCAGAAAGAGATAGAAGGGGATGACGATGAAGATGGCGATAACGAAGATGATGATTCAGATTCAACAGGCTCAAATTCTAGTTGGAACTGGAGTGGAAGAAGGCGTGGCTGAGGCTAAAACTTTATAAGCAAAGCCGCCCTAAAGAAAGATATAAAAAACCTTTCTCCATACTATGAAAAGAAAAAAAAGAGTAAAATCTCGGGATAATATTCAAGATAGGACTCAAGAGAGAAACATGAGAAATATCATCGGAACTGCATTGGCTTTGTTCGCAGGATTATTTATTGCATTCCAAGGTTATCAGAGTGTTACTGGCGCAAGCATTACAGGTAATGTTGTTGGAGCATCTCTTTCTACAGGCGGAAGCAGTCTTGCGATCATAGTCGGGATGCTGATACTTGTCGGAGGATTCCTGATGATAGTCACAGAAACAATGCGTGTTGGCGGAATGCTCGTGATAATCTTCGGCCTTCTGGGGGCAGTTACAACCCTTGGTGCATCCCTTGTGCCATCAATCATTGCAATCGTAGGCGGATTCCTGGGAATGACTGCGGACTGATATTACTATTTTTTTGCACTAGTTAAATACCCTGTCTTTTCAATACCATATAACTTCTCAAACTCATCAACCAGCTTCTTTTGGTCGTAGCTTGCAAACATTCTGCTTATTCCAGATCCATCTTGAAACTTTTCCTTTGATGTACCTTGAATAAAACACTCAAGTCCTTCGCCCTCGAACATAGCTCCTACTAGGTGCTGTTTAATTGTATCATAGCTTGTTATATGTGGAACTCTTGTCATAATTCTCGCGATATCTCTATAAAAGTATGGGGCTTCTAATCTTAATCCATGATGCGCGAACATCTTTCCCATCCTGGCAATAGCATGCTTGGGCAATCCGCCCCTGCCTAATTGTCGGTCGGTTTTCTTTAGTCCAAATGTCAGCGCTTCTCTAAAATACATATCTCCCTTGTCATCTGTTGGATAACCCAAGTCGCGTGGACAGTATCCATAATCGTTGATCATTTCGTTTGGACCTTCGCCGCAGAAAACTGTTTCTACACCTTCACTTCTAATGGCCTGCCCTGCAAGATACATTGCAGCAGCACAAAACAAGTTATCTTTCTTCGGGCTCCCGCTTATATCCAGAGAGTCTCTAATCACTTTATCCAGCGTTATTCCTTCTGCAATTCTTTTAGAGTATAGAAGCTCCCTCTGCGGACTGTATTCTTCTAAAGTTATTGATGCTCCTTTCTCATCATATCCTATTTTAGTCTCTAATAGCTCGATTTGAAATTTCCTCGCGATTTCTCTACTTTTGGAGATATCTTTTTCATCCTCATCAACCTTTAATGTAAAGGCAATCACTTCTTTGCCTCCCACCTTAGAAAGTAGATATCCAACGCTCATGCTATCGAGTCCTCCAGAGAGGAGTAAGCCAATCCTTTGATCGGGAATGCTTTGCAGTCTTGTTTCTATCGATTCCTGCAGTAATTCCCTTATTCTCCTTCCTGCCTTTCTGAGATCGGTGCAATCAAAAGATTCTCGAAGCTCATAATCCTGCAATGTCGGCCCCATCTCTTCTTCTTTTGGTGATGCTGAAGCAAATGCTTGATCATCAATAGTTACTTTGGTGTTGCCGGAAACCGCCCTTACACGTTCCCATGAGAATCCCCTTTGATGCTTCTCCAGATAAATCTTAATGTCTTGTATGTTGCTTGCGATTATCAATTCAACCTTTTTTGTGTCCATATAGTAATGAAGTGGGTTCTCTCCCAGAAAATCCCTTTCTAATTCTACTCCCGAGTCGGTTTCTCTAAGACTAGAGAAACGATAAGCTAGGCCCGGAAATACGTCTCCCCTTCTCAAATCAATGGTACTAAATTGCCTTTTCATATTACTATCTCGTAGTAACATTAAGTATATTAAATTTACCATCTATATTTTTTACAAAATCGATAAATTTATATAATAAACAAGGCTTTTTATGATAATGAAAGCGAGCTTAGATGCAAAGGATAGAAAAATCCTTTATGAACTGGATATTAACTCTAGGCAAGCAAGCTCTAAGATAGCTAAGAAAGTAGGGCTTTCAAAACAGGTAGTAAATTTCAGAATCAAACGTTTAATCAAGGAGAAGTTAATCTCTTTCTTTTACACTGTTATCGACATTTCAAAGCTTGGATTTGCAGTCCATAAGATATTCCTTAGGCTGCAGAACATCGATAGCGAAAAGGAAAAAGCGCTTGTCAACTTTCTAGTAAAACATCCCAATGTCGTATGGGTAGCCAGTTGTGATGGGAAGTTTGATCTTGCCTTTGGAACATGGGCTAAAGATATATTGTTCTTAGATAAAACTCTCACTGAATTAGACAAAAAATTTGGTGGGTATATTGCAGAACGCCAGATAGCTACGATCCTTAGGGGTGATTATTTTATTAGGGATTACATAATTGGTAAGGAAAAACCAAGTTCTTACAGAGAATCCTCTTTTGGCGCAATTCCAGCCCCAACCAAAATAGACGAAAAGGATTGGGAAATCCTGTTTTTATTGGGGAAGAATTCTAGAACAACAGCAGTAGAAATTGCAAAGATGGTTAAATTGAGTGGAGATGCCATTGCTGGAAGAATCAAGAGATTGGAAAAGTCTGGAGTTATCAGACATTACAACATTGTCCCAAATGAATCGAAGTTCCCTTATTTACACTACAAGGTCCTTATAGGTTTTAGAAATATATCTGAAGAAAGAGAAAAGATTCTAAGAGAATATTGCCGGACTAATTCGAACATAGTGTATATTGTAAAATCACTTGGCCAATGGGAATTTGAGATAGACTTAGAAGTTGAATCAGCTGAACATTTTAGAGAAATTATGATGGATCTTAAAAAAACGTTTAGCGATATCCTTAAGGATTACTCAGCGCTTCATATCTACCAAATACATAAATACAACTTCTGTCCCAGCGTCGATAAGGATGTTGTTGCTAAATCATAGCTATTTCAAATCCTTTACAGAAACAAGATTCTCCTCTCCTGTCCTCATGTCCTTGACTTTTACTTTCTTTTGCTTCTGCTCTTCCTTTCCGATAAGGATTGTGAAAGGAATGCCGAGCTTGCTTGCGTATTCCAGGCTCTTTCCAGGGCCTCTATCCAGGAGTGCGATATCAGCATTGAATCCCTTCTTCCTCAAATCCTTCAGGACATCAATCGCATATCCTCTCTGCTCTTCTGAGATCGGGATTAGATAATACTTGGTAATGCTCTTGCTTGCACCATAACTCCCCTCTCCTTCAGCTCTGCTCTCT
>Ga0208958_1004384_pt1 | contig 10192 bp, 30 predicted proteins | sample RifOxyB1_FD_184032 | JGI IMG/M metagenome (GOLD analysis project Ga0208958, IMG submission 184032) | Soil microbial communities from Rifle, Colorado - Rifle Oxygen_injection B1 (SPAdes) | ecosystem: Environmental > Terrestrial > Deep subsurface > Rock core/Sediment | place: Rifle, Colorado...
CGGCGAGGCACGACCCGCCATTGGCAATGCGCCGAGTCTCTGCCATATTAATGCCGTTTACCACAACCATGTTTTCCAGAAATTCGGTCAGTTCCGCTCCGTGTCCGTCTGGATAGCCATCCATTTGGCGGTACAATACGGCAATTTCTTCGGCTTCAGCATCGGGATATTTAGTATCATAAAGAACGGTCAAGCAACGAGTACCCATTTTATATCTCCTTTTCTGTTACATGAGATGTTTAAGATCAATCCAGATAAAATACTTGCCCATATCTTTACTATATTTTGCTCCTTCTTTATCTGGATTTCTCATTGCTCGATAAAAATAAATATCGGCTATCCATTGACAAAGATTTTTCCACATATTCAGACTCCTTTTATCTAATTACATAAAAGAATAGATTTATGTACTAATTATGCTAGAAATGATTCTATATATTCCGGGATGCTTTCCAATATTTGAACAGAATCGCTCGAATATCCTTGCTTCTGAGATTTTTGTGAATCTTGTTCCATTAGTTTTCGATAGTTTCTAACAACTTTTGATATTTTATTGTCGTCTTTTTTTATTTTGAAAATTATATCGTTTATTTCTTTGGCTGTTTTCTCGGCAGCAGATTTGTTCTTGAAAAAATAATCAAGGCCGTTACCACCATGCCGATAATATGCCCCATTTCTCATTGCTAAAACATGATAATTAAATTCAAGAAGGTCTCCGATTCCTTTATTGAAGCAAAAATCAAAATTTCCGGGATAATCTCCATCGTTTTGACCAAGTTGCAAACCTACAAAAAATGATCCGTTGTCCGGTTCATCGTCAAGATCGTTGAATTCTGAAACTATGGCACGAGGATATGTCATTTTGATTCTCCTTACGAATAAGCGGGCGTGAGCATAAGCGGAGTAATTACAACGGGTCTACCGTCATTTAAGTCTTCCGCAAATTGTTTACAACTTTTCAAATTCCAAAAGACGAAGTGAAGAAAAGGATTGTTTGCTTGACGACTATGATAAATATTCAGAAAATAATGTTTTACCAAAACAGTTCCGCCACAGGAAATAATCTCAAACAGTTTCCCGGAATATTCGTTGCCCATCCCAACGGTGATTTTTGTATCATCATGAGTCGTGTCTTTAGTCCATTTGAGAGTCATTTGTTTTTTCCAATCTTGCCTGAAGTATAAACCTGTTTCTGTTACCTGTCAAGGGTTTTTGTTACCAATTTCATCACCGAGTCATACCCTGCAAACCAGGTCTGGACGCTGTTACCTGTTCGGCATGGGGCAAAGCGGGGTTGATTTTCGCGAGCGGCTTTTTGCCCGGCCAGATAAATGTCAAACTTCCGACAGATCATCTTTTTAGTTTTCTTCATTAAGCAAGTTCCCAGTATTGATTGAAAGTATCCAGAATATACTCAATCTTTTTTCCCACATCCTTATTGTAATCGCTGGACTCAACTTTACAATAAACCCTGTTATCTTTTTTTGACACGCGTAAGACTCGAATGATTACATCCTCGGCGAAACGACCTTTCCAAGCGTCCCCCTTTTCGGGGAAGTAAAGGCCATTGCAAGCATAACCAAGATGGACAACGGCGGGAGCATCGGAAATAGTCTTGGTAAACCTGCGACAATCGAGTTCTGTTCCAACGTGCAAGATTTTCTCATCCACAATATGCCCTTGCTTTGCGGATTCTGCGTCATTTTCCGTCCATACCTGCCAAAGTTTCTTAGCCATTTTGAGTCTCCTGTTATTCAACTAGAACGAGGATTCTGTTTCGTACCCAATATTCAAAAGTATCCAACAAAAGCCACTCTTGGATTGACGATAAAATTCCTGCGTCTGCGAAGTGAAAATAAACTCTATCTGCCGGATTGGGTCTCTGCTCATCAAAATAGTGTGTAAGATTAGTAACAACAATTTTACACTTACCTGCCCCATATTGTTGTCCAATTTTTATGTCTGTCATGTTTCACTACTCCTGTTCTACCACCGGAGTATATTCAATAACGTTGGTATCCTGCCAAGCATTAGGGGAATGTTCCTCAACAAAATATGCAAAATCAGCGGAGGCGGTATCGTCGTCATCGTAATTGATACAAACCTCCCCGTAACTCCCGAAATCATGAGGAAAAAACTTAACACTAAACCACGCCTGAACATTTTCAGGAACGGGAAATTTATTTTCCAGCATGGTTTTATAGCGACGCAATTCCTCTTTCATAGGTACAAGATATTCGCCGGATGGTTCAACCTGTACACAATCTTCAGACGATGGGGAAGAACCAAGTTCCATATATTGACGCATATTATTTACTCCTATGCCTGAATTATACTATAACTTCTGTTACCTAGTCAAGAGGCAATCTAGCACGATAAAATAAAAACCGTCTCATGCTTTCCTGACACCCGGTCTTCCTCAGGGTCAACCAGGATGAGAGATTCACAGTAACTACTTTGTTCAATATTTTCCCAATCGGCATTATCCACATTCAAGATTTTCACATGCCGCCAATAATCGCCGGTAGGTTGAGCAATGTACACTTCATCGGTAGGGTCAAGGTCTTTCAAGAGTTCAATTAGTTTTTGCGCTTGCATTTTTATTCTCCTTGCTGATTATTAAGAACGGGAATATAACCCTCGCCAAAATCCTCCCGCACTGGTCATAGCGGCGGCGATATTTTTACGTCCGGCAGGATTAGCAGAATGAATATCCCAGGTCATCGGCGGAATGTTGCCATGAAAAGCGAGGGATTCAATTTGCATAGCCAACCAATAGCCGTTGTCTAGCGTTCCAAGATCATGGTCAAAGCTGATATGAATTACATCGCCGGTTTTAATGAGTTCCAATAACTCATGAGGATTCTTGTACCAAACATTAAATCCTTCTGGCATAGGTCTAACGTCATCAAGCCAAACTCTGAATCCCATTGTGTTACTCCTGTTCTATGAAATCGTTATTTTATCTACTGGTAGATTTTCGAATAGTATCAAATGCCTGTAAAACTTCTGGACTGGCGTATAATATTTGAATCATTGCACGTTTTTCTACATCTACAAATGCCAAAAACGAGGCATCTTTAATCTGATTCACAAAGTCAAGGGACAATTTTAATAAACTCATTCGAAGTTTTTCTGTTTCTAACTCATTCATAGCAATGCTCCTGTTCTAATGAAATCATTGTTTTATTGGAACGTTTGTTCTAATATCCACAATCTTTCATAACAGATTTATGAGCACGCTCATAAATACCACCGGCCCCGTTTTTGCCTCTGTTCGCGCACTCATCATAACAAGCATCGCATTTCCAATGATAATCAGAACGAGGATTATTTGAAGCATAAGCGGACAGCCATATATATTCTTTGCAAACATCATATAGTTCAGATTCCGTTTTGATTTTTAACGATTCAATAAACTCGCTTTTTGGTTTTCCGTAATTGTCAAGGTCATTCATTTTTAATCTCCTGTTACATAAAATCCTAGTTTCATTGCCTGAAAGTGGCCCACCCCGATAATTGCTCAAACCCGTTTGCTAATGCCCAAACATCTATCCAATAGCACACTTGCTCAAATGTTGCGGCTTTTTCCTCAACGGGTGTTTCTCCACGAACAAATAGGTATGATCCTGTTTCGGTCTGGAAAAATTGGGCATCACGTATACCCCAATGTTCTACCGCCCAGGATTCAAGTCGTTCCGTGTTTTTGTTGGTGATTAGTTTTACGCCGCTAGACGTAATAATTTCCATGTGCGAATCTCCGAAGAATATCTGTTTTAGTAGATTTTCAGTTTGCGGTATTCAATGGCATACGCGTTATTGACAAACACTTCGACCCATTGGATTTTACCAACACGAGCCAGGATAAACCGGTTCATCGATTCTCGTGTTTTGAATTCTTTTGTAATCCACATTTTCGTTCTCCACATCTGAATTATACACCCATTTCTGTTACCGTGTCAAGGGGCAATCTGTTATATAAAATGCCCAGTTAAGATAAGAGATATAAAATCTCTTAACTCATAATCATTATTCTTATCTTGCAACCAATCCCACAGGACGGTTATTTGAGCGTTTGTTAAATCGTCTATGCTATTTATAAAATCATTAGTCGCGCCAATAAAAAGATGGTGGGGGAGTAACTTTTATCCAACGCAATCTCTCTAACGCCCGTTCTGGGTTTACGGCTAAAAACAATCGTGAGGCTTCTGTCAAGTGTTTAGAAACATGGCACTCGTAAAATCTTCCTTCTGGCGACAACCAGCCATTCATTATTATTTACTCCAATAAATATACTATTTTACAGCGTCTTTTTTATTTCAGCCCGAAGTCGTTCTACTTCACCGGCCCAATATGCAATTCCATGAAAATCCACAAGCCCGCTTTCATGTTCAACCAGCCAGAGTACGGCTTTTTTAGCATATTGAAGTTTTTCCATTAGTTCATTCATATTATTGCTCCTGTTACCTGATTGTATCGCAAGATCACCTGAATTGCAAGGGTCAATCTGTTACACGTTATAACCGCATTGCCTGAGATGTTCTATCGCGTCCCGCTTATACCTGAACCACGCCCACGTTTGAGAAGGGCCGACAACCCAGCCAGGACAATTAGGGCCAACCCATTGCAGAGTATAGCCATATGAGCGAGAGATTGACTTACGAACGATGACATTAATCATTTTGTTCTCCTGCTCCGTATGCGTTCGTAAAATCCAATACGACCTGTTTCTTTTGCGCTTGTTCTACAAGATAATCTGCTTGTGACTTTGCCTCGCTTAGGCAATATTCATAGCCGATTTTATCATCCGAGTCAGGATAGAATCCCCAGCACGATTCGATGTTGTTACCTTCGGCGTCTTCCACGATGTAACCGTATACATTACCGGTCAAATAATCGTCATAGGTTTTGACTTCTGCGACAAGGCAGTTAATCGCTTTTTGTTCCACCGTTTTATTATAGCGAGTTTTGCCGAATTCCTTAATGGCATCGGCTTTGCTGATATAAATCCAGCCGACTTGACCGGAATCCCATTCGGCGTGCTGTGCGCGTCCGACAAAAGATATCGTAGAAATACTGATCCCGCTATGGTCATAGAGATTCAGGGGCAGAAAAATATAATGACGATTGATAACCTTCCAGATAAGCGATTCTGGCATATCATCAAAATAATTTTTCCCCGCTTGTTCCGCTAGAGACTGTAACCATGCTTGCGGGTCAAGGCGCGGTTGTTCATGCCCTAGATTATATCGCCTATGCCAGCACACCATTTTACCGGCCATGTCGAATTCCTTAATCGGATTCATACCATCCTCGTCAGGCAGGATTTTAATGGTATAACCTTTGTATGTTTCTTTGTGTACTACGTTTTCGTTGCACATGATTTTTATCTCCTGTTATTGATTGTGTTCTTCGATAATCTGATAAATCTCTTCTCGTGTCATATCCCCTTGCCAAGAAGCAATGACTTCGCCCGTCCAGGCAGTAAATCCAGCGTGAGGATAATTGTTTTCTTGGGAGAAAATAATCAGGTGGGATGTTTTACCTATTTTCTGTTCTATGTATCCAGTCCAGTCTCCCGCGCTAGAGGTAGTATCAAAAAGATTCACATCCCTCACGGTTTTAAACTGTGAGAAATATTGGCGAGGAGCATACCAAGAAAGAGGTAGATCAGGAAAATTGGCGGTATTAATCTCGCGATTAGTCAAAAGTCGTTTGTCCATTTTGTTATCTCCTGTTCTGTTACCTAATTATAGCACTTTTGCGGCAACTGTCAAGATTCAATTTTGACAAGATCGTGATAATCTGTTATCGGATAAATCGCAGTGTCTTTACTGTTCAGACGAACGAGGTTGAAAAAACATTCGCCCGTTCCGAGGATGTTGATTCTAACCTTCGGGGCAATTGAATCGATGATTGCTTTTTCGCCAGGCTTGAGGGTTTTTTGATTATCCCCAATCTGAGGATAATCAAAATATTGACAATTTGTTACTTGCCTGACTGTTACCTTATCGCCAACACGGAATCCTTTGTATGTATTCATGGGTTGATTCCTGTTAAAATTGTTTGAATATATAGACGGCAATTATCACCAGAACAAAGATGTCAACGAGCAAGAAGATTAATCGTTTCATAGAACCTCAAATCTATTTGAATCATAATCTCCAGCGAGTTTCGTATCATCCCTAATCACCCTGAACCATGTGACAATTTTACCTCCCATATAATCCGGCATGACTTCTTTTTCCTCATGAAGCAAATCATAGACTTTACCAAACGTCAACTGATTCTTAATCCCCCCAAAAGCATCTTGGTTGTCAATACATTTTATCTGTTTCATAGATTGACTCCTGTTATTTAATTGCAAGATCAGGATACAGAAGATTATAAATCCGCTTGAATCCCGCGATGTTCGCTGGAATTACAGCAAGGCTAAAAACATTTTTTTCGTTTTCGTCTAGCGCATCGTAAGAAAATAGGGTATGACTAGCCAACAAGGATGCAATAGTCAAAAACCGCTCAAACATTCGTTGACTTCGAAAAACACACTGAACAGTTTTCTTTTTGCCATCTTCGGAGTAAAACTTAATGTGTTGATACATGGTGAGACTCCTGTTTAGCGAGAATAGATAGGCGCAACAATTCCTTCGCCCCCTCATGGTTTTTTTGAGCCATTTCTCCGTCGGCCAGATAGAATAGTTCGTCCGCTATCTTGTCCCAAGCGGGTTTTATATCGGGATAAATCTTGGAGGGCCACCAGCAGCCCATTGTAGTCATTTTGATTTTTTTCTTATCTGCGGTATTCATGAGTAGACTCCTTTGACAATGAAATGTTGATTTTATGGTGCGTTAGAATCGATTTTCTGTAAGGTTTCAATGACGTGAGTCACAAAAGGAAGATAATCAGGTTGCCAAAATTCCACAAGAATCCAACCGTTGGATTCGTCATAGCCCTGTACAAACGCGCCAGCCCGATTACTTAAACGATAATCGGCGGTATTTATAAAAGGATTAGACACGATATACTTTATTGCCCGGATAGTTTTTATCTGAGCGTCAACCAGTTCTATACATGGCATATTGTGGCAAGATGTTGTTACGGTTATTTTTTCCATTATTCCTATTCCTCAAAGTCATCGGGAGACGATTGATAATCTTCATCGTCTACGAGGATAATCTGATTGAAGTAAACATACCAGCCAGACCCATTTTCGTCACCAATCCAGCAGCGATGACGAGAATCGTCTACTTGACTCACGGTAAAGATTTCACCGTTTTTATCGTCTTTTAATTGTACCCTATCTCCACAAGAAAAATCCATTTTTCACCTCACAATAATTTTACCACAAACTAACCAAAAGTCAAGTTATTTTCTCAGGTCAAACAGGGCTTGACCGTTAAAAACTATGTCAAGAAAAATCAAATTCCCTTGTGCATCTATTTTTAAGTTCCTGTTACTAAACTCGAAAAAATATTTATCCCCATAATTGGCGCAAGCATTACCGATTGATTCGAGAGATTCTATAATGCTTTCCGGGAGTCCTTCGATTCTGGCCGCGTCTATGATTTTATTATTGTACTCATACCCCCAAGTATTTTTACTCCCTTGCCAAGCAGATGACGATAGGATTCTTTTCCAGATCACTTGTAATTTTTTAGCCTGTTGCCAAGCGAACGGAGATTCCTTCATAAGGCGGCTATAAAAAGGCATAGAATAGATTTTATGTTTTTCGTCCTGAGAATCGCCCTCGCTTCTTATGTCTGGGACATGTAACCCGCTTGCAAACTCGGCTATTGCCTCTTTTGAATAATCATTATTTTTATCCCCGTTTTTGACAAACGAATAAACCCGATTCCCGATTCGGTAACAGGTTGCAAAACTTCCCCGGCCTAAAAATTCGGCATCATGGGATTCATATTCGCCCCAGGCATTCGGGAGTTTTATCGTTTGAGTCTTTGACATAATGGCCTCAAAAAGATTATACCACTAAAGGAAAAATGAACATTAAAATCAGTTAAGAATTGGATTAGAATGTTTTACTTTGAAAGTGGGGCATTGTGCTATATAAATGAAAGCGGGGAATTTACTCTCAAACAGGAAAAAGGTTATTTTTTAATCAAAAATTAATCTTTTTGTCAAGATAGACTGTAAGGTTTTTGCCCTTGCTAAATTCAAATAAGATTGACTCAGTATGAATTATAATTGGATAAAGTTCGTCCGGTTATTCACCACATAATTAAAAATATGTCAATCCTTTTATGAGCGATTTAATGCAATCGCAAAGAATCTGTAAGGATTCGTAGAACGAATGTTCTAGTTTATTTTGTCAGCTGGAAAAATTCTTAAATTGCTCAAAAGTCATTTTACGGGCGAAAATATGTTCTATGTTAAAAAATGGGTAAATCGTCCCATTTTAAGCCTATTTTTGACCATCTTCTCCCACTTTGGCTTGTTTTACCTTAAAGAATCGGCGTTTTTGATATAAAAACTGCTATCTTCTCCCACCTGCCAAATAAGCCGTTTTACCTTAAAGAATCAGTTTTTATCTCTCATAAAACTCTTGACAATCCAATAGTTTTATGAACGTAGAGTAAATCTCGTGTCCCTTCTATTATATAGACTCCTGCCGGTTGAAACTGGTTATAATCCTCTTATCCGATTCTCATATTGTTTTAATCTTGCTATGATACACTATTTTTATGTACCTGACTTCTCACGCTATAGATCGAATCCAGTCCCGTCTTAATCATCTTGTCACCTGCCAGGATGTTCTGACAAGCGTGACTCGCGTTAATCCACCAACAGCAGAAAAAACCTTTATCGAAGTCAAGCGGCTGGAAAAAAGCATAGAAATTCCCGATCCTGAAATTTTTCCTGACGGAATAGCAAGAGGGGATTCCATTGTAGCAATCTGCAAGGCCGGACAAGTAAAAAGTGTAATACTACGAAAATCTTGGAGTCAGTCAAAAGAATATAAAATCATCCCTTGCAATTTTCGATAAAGTGTGATAAGATTCAAGAGAGGTGAAAAATGGAAAAGAAACTAAAGGGAAATACAATACTTGGCTCAAAAACATGGTATTATGACGATGAAAATAACAGAGTCTTTGGGATTCATTCCGGCTTGAGCGGTGATGTGTCCGGCTTGCGCGGCAATGTGTCCGGCTTGCGCGGTTATATGTCCGGCTTGCGCGGCAATGTGTCCGGCTTGCGCGGTTATATGTCCGGCTTGCACGGCAATGTGTCCGGCTTGTGCGGTGATGTGTCCGGCTTGAGCGGTGATGTGTCCGGCTTGCACGGCGATGTGTCCGGCTTGCACGGCAATGTGTCCGGCTTGCGCGGCGATGTGTCCAGCTTGAGCGGTGATGTGTCCGGCTTGCACGGTGATGTGTCCGGTTTGAGCGGCGATGTGTCCGGCTTGCGCGGCGATGTGTCCGGCTTGCGCGGCGATGTGTCCGGCTTGAGCGGTGATGTGTCCGGCTTGCACGGCGATGTGTCCGGTTTGAGCGGCAATGTGTCCGGCTTGAGCGGCGATATTGATGATTGTGATATAACATACGATGACCGCGAAAACGGAATCGACATTCAAGATTTAATAGGAGAATAAGAATATGGCAAAAACTTACAAGGTCGTCAAGAACACAATCAAGAACGAAAAAGACGCGGACGGGAAAAAGACCGGATTCCAAGTCAAGAATCGCGAAATTATCAAAGGCGGCTTGACTTGGGCGGAAGCGCTAGAGTACAAGCACGGCGACAAAGATTTTGAGATTGTGGAAGAACAGCTTACGGCCCAGGGGGTAAAATAATGCCGTTACTCATTTAACTAATCAGGAGCAGAAAAAATGAACGTCTTAAAAAATACTTTCCCTGTTGAAAAAAGAACCATCGTTCTTGTAAACCTTGAGAATGTTTGCGATATACGAAAACTTGAGGTTAATACTAATCATGTTCTGACATTCCAGGAAATAACCAACATGATTGTAGGGGCCGGACTTGACCCTGAAAATTATGTTTGGCGAAGACTCGAAAACATGGAAGATATCCGAGCACTAGAACAATCGTTCTAATGAAAGAGTTATTTTATAACCCTTGACCCGCCTTAATTGGCGGGTTTTGTTATCCTTCTGTTCTATTTTACCCGTAGTAATGACTTGTTCAGAGAATAAACCTCGTTCAAGCCCTCCTGTG
>Ga0208958_1004386_pt1 | contig 10189 bp, 6 predicted proteins | sample RifOxyB1_FD_184032 | JGI IMG/M metagenome (GOLD analysis project Ga0208958, IMG submission 184032) | Soil microbial communities from Rifle, Colorado - Rifle Oxygen_injection B1 (SPAdes) | ecosystem: Environmental > Terrestrial > Deep subsurface > Rock core/Sediment | place: Rifle, Colorado...
TTTGTTGGCAATATAATACAGTTAAAGGCGTTTGAGATTGGTTGACACCAGTCAAGCTTGGGGAAGAAATCTTTATAGAAAGTAGAACCTCACGGGAAGTGCCCGTAATAGCACAAAGAGCTTGTCGCCGAGAGGTGGAGAGCTTAGAGAAATAATTAGGGTGGTACCGCGGGTAAGAATACTCGCCCCTGTTCCAAACAAGTTTTGGAGTGGAGGCGAGTTTTTTTGTATCCTCCGCACCATAAAGAAAGGAGGTGAAAATTTATGTCTGAAAAGGAAAAAACGGAAGGGGAACAGTTTGAGAAACTTCTTAAATTGGAAAGTTTTAGATTACTATGTCCATACTGGCGAGAATGCCCCCGGGCACAAAGGATCCTGGCTGGTAAACTTGAACCAGTTGTGTGTGGAGGGGTTACAGACCCAGATTGTGTTGGGGTATACTTGAAACACTATACCGGAGATGCGGCTGATTACCCGTAAATAAAATGGAATACCATGCAGTTGTTCGAAAAATAATCAATATTTTGGAAGGTGGTAAAGTCTGGTTTGAGGTTTTCGAACACGAATCGGTAAGAACGAGTGAGGAAGCGGCCAAAATTAGAACCGGCTATTCATTAAAGCAGGGCGCCAAAACGATTATTATTAAGGCAAAAACCAGTAGTGATTTAAGTAGTTATTTCATGCTCGTTTTGCCCGGAGACAAAAAGTTTGACAGCAAAAAGGTAAAAAAAGCTCTAAAAATAAAAGACATTCGTTTTGCTACTGAGGTGGAGGTTTTGTTAATTACGGACGGTGTCCAGCCTGGCGGAGTGCCACCTTTTGGAAATATTTTTGGCTTGCAAGTAATAGTTGATCCGACACTTATACAAAATGAAAGGATTATATTCAATGCCGGAGACAGAAGGTGCTCTATAGCGATGAAGACAAAAGACTATGTTGGTATGGTTAAGCCTACAATTGAGAGCATTGTTTAAAGAACTGGGGTAGGTTCGGGAGTCACAGGTTCCGGAGCTATAGTTGGGATGGGGGGTTGGGCATCGGTAGGCAACTCTACTGGGGGGTTAACTTCTTTAACTACCGTTTCCGGCTTGGTCAAGGTTTCCGCTTCCGGGTTAGGGGAAGGCTTGGGTAATTTGTCTTCCAGGGCGGTTAACTCAGTCTGGGCGGTTTCATAATCTTTGGAGCTCTTGTCCACCAAAGCCAGCACGTTTTTCATTTCAATAATCGCTTTTGGCAAATTGCCGGCTTCCCGGTAAGCGGTGGCTAAATTATAATGAGCGTTAGCCCAATCTGGTTTGGCCAGAACAGCTGTTTTGAAGGCGTCAATGGCGTCGTCATAAGCTTTGGCTCCAAAATACATGCCGCCCAAAGTTAAGCGCAGTTGTGGGTCCAAGGGATCCAGGACAATGGCTTGGTTGGTGCTTTGAATGGCAAAATCCATGGCTCCCTGAGCAAACGGAGCGACGGCCTGATAGATCGTAGCCAAATTGCTCCAGTTGGTGGACTTTTGAGGGTTCAAAGAAACCGCTGTTTTAGCTTCATTAATGGCCTGCTCAACTAATTTGGTAATGGTTTCCCGATCAGCGTCGGCCAATTGTTGACTGGCATTATTTTGAATGATCGCTCCGGCCAAAGAAATATTTACCTGGGAAGCGTAAATATGATAGCGGTCAATCTTAGGTGCGATGCCAATGGCTTGGTTGACCTGATCATAAGCGGTAACACCGTCACCGCTGTTGCCATGGACTAGGGCTTGATTGAAAAGGTATTCGGCCCTGGTACTTTTATAAGTGCCAGCTGTCACCAGGAAAGCGATGGCCAGCAAGGGCAGGGCGGTGACAAACAAAGGAACGGGAGAGCCGTCGGTTAACTTCACCTGACTTTTTTGGGCTGAAGCAGAGAGGCCCAAAACCAGCATTAAAATTAAAGTAATTGTTAAGTTGGTAAAGAGCAAACCCACCAAAACGGACAAAGTTAAGCCGTCAAGAACAGAAAAGCCTTTGTCTTTGGCGGATAAATCTTTGAAAGCCAAAGTAATCAGATAAATTAAAGTGATTAAACCCAAAAGACCCATTTCCGTGACCAAAGTCAGGGGATAATTGGTGGCCGACTGGAAACGCAAACTCCAAAACTTAGTAGCGTTATAAGAGAGTGGCCGATAGCGGTTAATGGCCGACAGGTAGTTTGACGTACCGATACCGATCAAAGGTGAATTGCGAAAAGAGTCGATCGCTACGTTCCAGGAGGTAGACAGGGGGTTGGTCATCAAAGCATTCTTCTTGCCCGGCAATAACGTATAAACATTCACAAAGACACCGGCCGTGAGAATAAAGATGGCCAGGTAATGCATGACTTGTTGATAGACAGCCTTAGTTTGGTTGGCGGAAATAGCCAGCATAATAATGACTGGGACTAAGAAAGTTACCAAATAAAGACTTCCGCCCAAATACCCAAAATCAAACAGGCGAAGGTTTTTGGGCAAAAAAGTCAATTTTTGCCAAAGCCCCAATTCATAAACGGCTGACAAGATAGATAAGATCACACCACTGGCGGTCAAGGTGACCAAAAGAGGACGGATTAAATGTTTGATCCGATAACCGGCTAAAAGAAAGAAAACAAAAGCCAGTAAGTAAAGTGATGACCCCCCGGGTGCAAAAAAAGCTTCGGTGTAATTTTTGGTTCTAAAAACAACCGAAAGAATGGAAAGAACGGATAAAAGAAATAAAGGTAGGGTATAGCGGCTTTTGGTAAATGACAGATGACCACTTAGTAAAATCTCAATGGCCAATAAAATTAAGTAAATTGCCATCAGACCAATAAAGGCCAACTGTTTGACGAGCATCGTTCCCAAGGGAGGAAAGAAAATCAAGGGAATAATAACAAAAGAAGCTACTAATAAAATGTCTTTTGATAACTGGATTTTTTCTAGTAAGCTATTTTTTGAATCTGTTTCCATATTTTTTCAACTGTTAGATCGCCACGCCCCTCTGGGGCTCGCGATGACAAGAGAGTGCGAACACTTCCGTTGTCATTGCGAACGAAGTGAAGCAATCTCTATGACACAGAGATAGATTAACTATTCAGGATATTCATGACTTTGTCAAGAGCAAATTTGTCCAACTTTGTTAAAAATACTTGGACATGTCCAATTATTGTGGCTGAAAGTTGGTGCGAAAGAGGGTGTTAAAAAGGCCTCTGCCTTAAAAGGAGCCGAAGGCGGGCCTCCGCCATGGGCGGAGAAGGCGAGGCCTTAAGAAGCGAAAAAACAAAACCTTTCATAAGGCCACCCCTTTAACGCAAAGGAGGTGGCCTTTTTAGCTACAAAGGCAGAGGCCTTATAACACCCCAATCACTAGCCAATCAAACTCAATCGCCTCTGCTACGGATTGGGAGACGGCAACGGTGAATTTTCCTTCACCTTTACTCTTTATATAGAGGATATTGTTGAAGGTGGAGGTGGTTGGGGTAAGGGTGATAAGTGAATTAGCCAGAGTTTTGGGTGCGACAACTTCAATTTCCATCAGGCCTGCCTCCAAAATAGTATGGCCTGAGATATTTTGATTGTTTTTGATAGTGAGCGATTCGGTAGTCAGGCTGGGGGTTTCCACCCTTGGGGCTGTAAGGCTGCCGTCGGTGGCAATCGTTGTTTTGCCACCCATAAAGTTCACCGGGGCTTGGGCCAGTGACTGAATTTCCAAGGGGTTAGTGAGGGTATTAATGTTATTGTTTGTGATAGATAAGTCGGTACCCAAGGTTAGACTGTCGGAAAGGGAAAGTGAGGTGACAATAGCCTTATTGGTCACAAACAGGTCGGAAATAGTAAGGGCAGTGGCTTGGGATTCAGTCACCATTTGCTCGGTTATGGCTTTTAGGGCATCAATATCCAAGGTAACCGAGTTTTTCAAATAGTCTTCAATTTGGGTAATTTGGGCCTTTTGGTCGGCCAGCGCGGCTTCGGAGACCACTTTGTTACCTTTTGAGTCGGTAATTAAGTCGGCCGTAATTTTGTCGGCTGTGATTTCGGTGGCGGTTAGCTTGCCTTCTACCGAGATGGTCTGTTCATCCACAATAGGGGATAAAAGCGTAAAGAGACTAGCCAATTTTTCCTCCTGCTCCTTAATAATGGGTATCAAGTAGATGGGGATCTTGTCATACTTAATGCTTTCCGGCTCCCCTAAAGCGTTATAAACCACCAAGGTTTTTAAGCCCATCCGGTCTAAGTTTTCTGCCAGATAACCAATTTCTTCCTCCTCTCGGTCAATGTATTGGTAGCGGGAAGGGGAGAGTTTTAGTATCTTTTTATAGTCGTCGGTAAAGTCATTGATATTAGTCTTGTATTTGGTCGAGGAGGACTGTTTATATATCCGACCGGCTTCATCAACGACCAAAGGCGTACCACTGGCACTATGAATCGTTGAGACAGTTAAATTGCCGGCCATGAGGGTATTTCCGGCCGCATCCACCGAAAACTTGCTGGTTAAAGCACTGCCGGATTTAAGATCCAATAGATTAAAACCCAAAAGATCATTGCCCACTTCACCATAATAGAGAGTGCCGTTGGCCATGTTCGCGTTTGAGGCATTAACGAAGCCGTTTGATATGGGTGAAGCCCCTTCAAACAATAAGTTTAGATTGCCCCCGCCGTCAGGGGAAAGAGTAATCGGGGAATTGGAAGTGTCTCCCGACGCCAAAACCAGGCCTCCCTGGCCCTCAATCATTAAGGAACTGCCTAAACTGGTGGATTTCAAGCGCGGCAGGGTGGCGGCCAAGACCAGGTCACCATATTCATTAATGACGGGAATGGTGTTTTCGGAAGCTGTCTCACTGGCCGTGTAACCGTCGACAGTGGTTGTGTTTTGAGCGTTGGCGACCGTAGCAATCGGTATTCGGGGGTTGATTTCGGTATCGGAGTTGATAGCCATGGATAACCAGAGGCCGGTGTTTTCGTAAAAAAGGTAAGAGGGAATCTCGGAAGCTTCGGAGCAATCAAAATTGACGCCATTGGTGGCCCCCAGGGTTACAGTAAACGAGCCATCTTCTTCCGGACCAACCAAACACTCTTTGGAGTTCCAGACTAAGTTGCCACCATCGGGGGCATCATACAAAGAAAAGACAACGGGAACGGTGCTCCCCACTTGGTAGCCCTCCGAATTCATAATTTTGCCGGCAAAGGGAATATACTTGCCGGAAGTTTCGTCTTTGAGAACAGGGATGGGGATTTGGGTTGTTTTAACTTCCGGTTTTTTGGCTACCAAACTAAAAACAACCAAGCTCCAGGTAAACAGAAACACCCCCAAAAAACCTAACCACTTGGTGTTAAAAGGTCTGGCTTCAGTCTTAATAAGGGGTGACCCTGCCAAAGCAGGGCCACCCCTTGAGAAATTTGTGCCGGTGTTTTCTGTGTTTGCCTTTTCCTCCACATATCCCTTTTTCTCAGCCCACTCCAAAAATCGCTTAAGGGAAGACTGTTTACGGGCCAAGGTTGAGGAGGCGTAGTCTCCCGAAGCCTTGTTTAAATACCCTTTTGTATCAGAAAGATAGTTTTTGATAGTGTTTGTGGGGGTGTTTAAAGAGACTAAATGTTTTTTATACTCAGTTAGTAAATCAGGCGCCGGAGCAAAGGCGGTTTCAGGTTGGGTAATAATTCCGGTACCCCGAAGATAATTGAAAAAAGCTTTTAAAGAAGTCCGGCGGCGATTAATCGTTGAGATTGACTCGGCCTTGGCGTGCAGACTACTTATATAAAGAGCAAAGTCTGTCGGAGTTAGAGTAGAGAGGTCTTTGTGGTTGTCAACGGCCCAGCTTTCAAAATTATTGGCATCAGACAAATAATTCTTAACAGAAACGGCGGCAAAATTCTTGTCTTCTAGATACTTTTGGTAGTTGGCAGTTATAATAGACATATCGTGGCTAATTTATATTATTTATACTTTATATACCATTATGCTTCTTAAATTTTGAGGCTGTCAAGGGGTAATAACCAGAAATATTTCACAAAAATACGTAATACAATTACCGCATAAGAATTTAATTACTTAAATATATCAGAAGTATACAAACATGTGTCTATAGTAAATATTAGTGAAATTTGTCTTTTTTATCGAAGTCGACGAATATGGCTGTGCGGTAATTACGCGTTATACTTATATCAAGTTGTGTTGATGATTAGCTGTTCCCAGCTTTGACTAAGACACGGTTTAAGCTCGATTTGGCAATGTGGTAGCTTAACTGCTAGATAATATTTTGTCTGGATTAACCCGATTTGGTGATGAAAACCGCACAAATGTGAATTTGCTAGTCGGTTTAGGCTATTTTATTTTTTGATGTTTGTTTTTCGTTGGTGGCTTGGCGGATCGATGACCGATTTACTATCGACCTAAATAGATAACTTAAGGCTCCCAGAGCCGAAATGAGGATGAAGGGGACCACCACCACCACCTTTTCCTTTTTATACATTATTATACCAAGGTCATTTTCTAAAACTAAGCGAATTTTAAAGATCCCGATAGGTAGGGCAGGATACAACCGACAGCTGTTACCGGAGGGGTCACATCGGACATTTCTGATACCTTTTGCTATGATAGTATCATCTATGATGGGGTATTTTTTTGATGAACCAATGACGGGAACTACCTCCCAATAACCCCGGGAGGTGTAATAATTAGCCCCCAGGTTTTCAACGGTGCTCTTGGCTTGGATGGGTAAAAGTGAGTCGGAAACACTGGCGACTTTGAAGTCTTTGACCTTGGGGATCTGGTCCAAAGTCCCCCCTGATTCAACCTGGGAGATTAGAAGGGGGGTGCCGATGACAACCGCGGGAGTAAGCCCCTTGGGGTTGTCAGCTTCGTTTTCCGCTTCGAAGGCCACAAAAAAATATTTATCGGGAGAGATCTCAGTTCCGGCAGAATATTTAAAAATGAAGGCTTTCTCCTCATTGGCACCCAGAGTCACTTGTTTACCCAAAGCCATCAAGGGGTAGGCCAGAGAGATGTAATTAAGATCGGAGTAGGGGTCATAAACCAACAAACTGTCACGCAACTGAATATTTCCCTCAACGTCTGCGGAATAAAAAGGATAGATATCCGGTTTGATGGTGGTCGGGTCACTACCATTGTTTTTGACCAGAATTTTTTGCCAGACGATGCCACCGGGAGCCACGGTTAACGTACTTTTGGCGGGAGTGACGTTGATATCAATCATATGGCGCCAACAACAAAATATTTGATCGTTGAGCTGTAGACAAATTCCCGTTTGCTTATCGGATAATTAACCAAAAAGTGAAGCGTAGTAAGGCTACTGCCACCTCCAATTTTGACTGGCTCTTCCAGATCGGCCCTGGAGGGCAAGGGCTGATAACGCCTTTGTTGATTGATCCTGACACCCAGGCCTAAGCTTTTATTGTTGGTCCATTTGGGTAGAGCCAACCCGTTTTCATCCTGGAGTCGATGATTGGATAGTACATAGATTGAGCCGGTTAGATAGAAAGTGCTGGTTAGCCGATGGTCGGCCGTTAGAGGGGAATTGGCGAAGTTGGAAGGGATTAGTCGGTCGTATTCAAAGGCAACATTCGTGGAACCAGTGCCGGTAACCTCCACGCTTGGTTCGGAGGAAAAGGGGGTGCCAACAGTGGGCTCCACAATCACCTGGTAGTTGTTGGAGCGGTAGTCAACGGCGGCGACTGGCTGGGGAGACAGGAGTATTAAGGCTAAAACCAGGACAAATTGCTTCATGACTCATATTAGCATAATTTTGTTATATAATAATTTTTATGGATTACGATCACCGAAAAATTGAAGCCAAGTGGCAAGCCAAATGGGCCAAAGACAAGCTTTACGAGCCAAACGTCTCCCACCCTAAAAAGAAATTCTATAATCTCTGGATGTTTCCATATCCCTCGGCCGAAGGCCTACATGCCGGCCACGCCTTTGCTTCAACCGGCAGTGATGTTATCGGTCGTTTTATGCGGATGCAGGGCTTTGATGTTTTTCAGCCTTTTGGCTATGATTCCTTTGGTATTCATGCTGAGAATTACGCATTTAAAGTGGGTGAAAGTCCCAAGGTCATGCTTGATCGGGTGACGGCTCACTATGAGGCGCAAATGAGAATGTTGGGGCACGGTTACGATTGGAGTCGGACAGTGACTACGTCCAAACCTGATTACTATCAATACACGCAATGGTTGTTTGTGCAAATGTTTAAGGCTGGATTGGCATATAAGAAACCGGCCGAAGTTAACTTTTGCCCATCCTGCAAAACTGTTTTGGCCGACGAACAGGTGATCGCCGGAAAGTGTGAACGATGCCAGACAACGGCTGAAAAAAAGAAGCTGTCGCAGTGGTTTTTTGCCATTACCAAATATGCCGATCGGCTACTGGAAGGCCATGAGGATATTGACTGGAGTGAGAGGGTTAAAGTGGCTCAGCGCAATTGGATTGGCAAGTCTGAAGGCATGCTTATTGAATTCAAAATTCAAAATTCAAATGACAAAATTCAAGTGTTTACGACACGCCCCGACACCCTAAACGCGGTAACTTTTTTGGCTACTTCCAAGCTCTACGAGGAGGGCAGTCGCGAGAAAAAAGGAGTTTTTTCCGGTGATTACGCCGTCAACCCTTTGACCGGTAAGGAAATCCCCATCTGGGACACCAATTATGTGGCACCGGATTATGGCACGGGAATCATTATGGGTGTGCCGGCTCACGATGAACGTGATATGGAGTTTGCTAAAAAGTATCAGATAGATATAGTCGATAAAGCACCAGATTCCGCTTTGTGGCAGAAAATTGAGACAGAGGGTTGGGGTAAAAAGCAAACTAATTACCATTTGCGCGACTGGCTGGTCAGCCGTCAACGCTATTGGGGGGCACCCATTCCCATGATTGAATGCCCCAAGTGTGGCTGGGTGGTGGATGAGAAACTGCCAATTCTCTTGCCAGACATTACCGATTACCAACCTAAAGGTGATGGCCACGGGCCATTGGCCAACCACCCCGAATTTTTTCAAGTTAAGTGTCCTACATGCGGGGGAGAAGCGACTCGTGAGACAGATGTGATGGATACCTTTGTGGATAGTAGTTGGTATTTTCTGAGGTATCCGAGTGTGCAAGGGTCTCTGGCACACCCCTCGGGTGGTGGGAGCCATTTCACCCAAGGGGTGTGCACCGCTTGGGACCCTGAAATAACCAAGGCTTGGCTGCCGGTCGATTTGTATTTTGGCGGAGCAGAACACTCGGTTTTGCACTTAATGTACGCTCGGTTTGTGACCATGGTTATGCACGATTTGGGTTTTGTAAATTTTAATGAGCCTATTTCAAAGTTTTTTGCTCATGGCTTGATGATTAAAGACGGGGCGAAGATGAGCAAAAGCCGAGGTAATGTGGTTACTCCTGACGCCTACCTTGAAAAATACGGAGCCGATACTTTTAGGCTATACACTATGTTTTTGGGTCCCATGGACGGCTACCCGGATTTTCGAGATGACGGGATTGAGGGTATGCATCGTTTCGTTAAACGGTTGTGGAAGTTGTTTGAAAAAGGTCTCTCCTTAAAAGGAGCGAAGCGGGCCCCGGAGGGAAGGAGAGACCTTGAAGGAATTTTGCATAAAACCATAAAGAAGGTGACGGAGGATATCCAAGCTTTCCGTTACAATACGGCCATTGCCAGCCTGATGATCTTGGTCAATGCTCTTGAAGGTCTGACCAAGACAGGGTCTCACCCTGAAAGTGGTGTGGCCCGCGCAGCGGAGGGTGAGACCCTGTGGCAAGAGACTTTATGTAAACTATTGGCCCCCTTTACACCTCATTTAGCTGAAGAAGTGTGGGAGAAAATGGGGCACAAAACTTCTGTTCACACAGCCATCTGGCCCAAGTGGGAGGAGAAATACCTGATTGAGGACACTGTGACTATTATTATCCAAGTTAACGGTAAGTTGAGAGGGCAACTGAGCCTCCTCGGACCTGCCTGCCGGCAGGCAGGGGTGACGAAACTAGCCAAAGAGCAGGTGGCCAAATGGCTGGAAGGAAAGAGTATTAAAAAAACGATCTATGTTCCCGGAAAACTGGTTAACTTTGTGGTTTAAGAAACAGCCTCTCTTTGCGATCTTTGTTGGTTTGGGGGTTCTCTTGACGGCAATAGGTGGAATCGTGCTGTATCAAAAAAGTACTACCGGTAATTCTTCAGTGGAAATAAT
>Ga0208958_1004395_pt1 | contig 10154 bp, 18 predicted proteins | sample RifOxyB1_FD_184032 | JGI IMG/M metagenome (GOLD analysis project Ga0208958, IMG submission 184032) | Soil microbial communities from Rifle, Colorado - Rifle Oxygen_injection B1 (SPAdes) | ecosystem: Environmental > Terrestrial > Deep subsurface > Rock core/Sediment | place: Rifle, Colorado...
AGCTTATTGTTGAAAGACCCCGAACCAATACATTACTAGTCCAAAATCTCTGTGGTCACTATACCACACTCTCACCCAAATCACAATTATAGGATAATTATTGTTACACCGCCTCTAGCCAAACCCCGTCTATTCGCATTCCCTCCGCTCCCAGATTCTTCTTGAGCTCTTCTGGATCATTGGGCCCAACTAATACAATCGTACTTATGCTCTCATCAGCTGTCAGACGCCTGGTCCTTATTAAGTTTGTTCGTCCATCCAATTCTACTATGCAATCTAATGGTTTCCCTTGAGGCAGTAAGAACAAAATACCCGTCACCACAAATGAGTAATTAATTAATTCCCCTTCCAAAATCTTCCCCTCTTCTTGAGCCACCAACAAACTCACATTTTCCGGTGTAACACAAATCGGCATTCCCTTATTCTACTCTGGCCGTCAAATTGATCCCCACTTCTTACCCGAGTAACCCAAGCCCGATAATCCCTACGATAATCAGATATATCGCAATTAGATAATTTAAGAACTTAGGGAACATCAGGATCAAAATTCCAAACACTAGTGAAGCGAGCGGACTAAAATTTGTTGAGAGATTCATAGTCTTACCCCCAATAAGCGAGCCACCAAAACAATCAGTGCTCCCACCAATAATAAGTGAATTAATCCTCCTCCTACGTGCAGCGAAAATCCGCCGAGCCACGAAATAACGAGAACTAGTATAATGATATCTAGTAATCCCATAAAGATCTCCATTTTGCTTGATTAATATTTACGTTAGCTTTGTTTCTCCATCGAATATATTCTGATTAACTTCACAATTCCCCAACCCAATATGGCATATACAATCAAAGCTACCAACGTGGCTGGTTCTAATACCGAAGTTGTCTCTACTCCCTGAGCAAATCCTCGGCGGAATATCCCCTCAAACGGCCAGATGAAAATTCCCGTCAAACCGTAAATCATCCGCACAAACCCGCTCGCTACACTCGCTCCCGTCAGTTTCAGTATCAATCTGAATGCCAGGATTATCTCGAGTGCACCCAAAATATAATAAACCAAGTACTCCGCTGTCTGAGAACTCGAGGCTTCCACTTTTGTTTCTTCAATTAATTCTGTCATCCTACCCTCCTACTCTGTCACGATACATTACGAATATTTTCAAAAACCCACTCTTAGAGCTCTATCTTCTTAATTACCGTTACCTTGGGTAAATAAGTAATTAGAGCGCTTTCTACTAAATTTGTTAAAGTCAGATCTTCCACTACCGCCTGAGCTTTTGCCTGTTTTAAGATTGCCGTATTCAAAAAAAGTGTTACTCTCTGCTTGTTTGTAGGTGTCATACATCACACACTACCACTAGTCGTAGTAGTTGTCAAGCATCTAACCTTCCCCATTACCCCTTTTCGCTAATTTGTCGTATTATTACCCTATGTCCGAACCCAAATATCTTGATCAAGCCTTTATGGCGGTCTGCGAAGAAATGCTCGCCACCTTTATCAAAAAGCACCAAGACTACGGCAAAGGCAACATCCTCTCCATCAAAGAACTCGGCATCGCCTTCCGCACCAGTGAAAAAGTCGAACGCCTCAAAAACCTCTTGATGGACCCAAATAAAACTCCCTCCAACGAAAGTATCGACGACTCTTGGCTCGACATCGCCGTCTACGCCGTTATTGCCAAAATGTATCGCAAAGGCTGGTTCCAAAATCTTGAACTTAAGCCCTGAAAGGAGTCGCCATGAAAACATCTCTCATTATCTTTTTCCTTATTCTCGGTAGCTTCTTTTTTACTCCCCCAACCACCGCCAAGGATGAGGGAGACAAAGGCCCGCTCACCAAAATCACCTATATTCACTACAAAAAATTGCCCAACGCTGTCAGACCTACTGAACCAGGGAAAACAAAACCCTCTCTCTGTTATGGCTACCTCGCCAAAGGAGCCAAGTGGAAAACTACCGAAAACTATTTTGTTAATCCGCTCTCTTCCGCTCTCGATTCCAATTTTGTCCTGCAATCAATTACCAGTGGAGTCTCCACCTGGGAAGAGTACGGTGGTAGTACAATTTTTGGCGAGGGAGTTTTAGATACCTCATCCGTCTACAATGATTCCCTCCCCGATGGGGACAATGTCGTCGCGTTTGGTAGTTACCCCAGTGATAACGTTATCGCTGTCACCAACGTCTGGGGTTACTTTAGCGGAGCCCCTCAAACCCGTGAATTAGTCGAGTGGGATATGCTTTTCAATACCCGTTATCATTGGGGAGATGCTACCCAAAATTCTACCTTGATGGACCTGCCTAATATTGCCACCCACGAACTTGGGCACAGTGCGGGGATGGATGACCTCTACACTACTACCTGTAGCACCGAAACAATGTACGGTTACTCTGGCGAGGGTGAGACTACCAAACGAGATCTCAATCAGGGTGACATCCAAGGCATTACCAATCTCTATCAGTAAGCAAATTTATCCCCACCAACTCTAAAGTTTATCGCCTAACTCTTCACGGCTATCACACTCATTTCCATCTTCGCTCCCAGCGGTAACGCCGCTACCCCCACCACCTCCCTCGCCGGCAACACCTCCCCAAAATGGCGCGAATAATACTTATTCAACTCCGGTAACATTGTCATATCTGTTAAATATATCGTCACTTTAACTACATCTTTAATCCCAGCTCCACCCGCATGCAATACTTCTGTGATATCTTTAATAATCACTTCAAGTTGAGCTTCCACCGAGCCTTCTACCAACTTCCAATCGTTAGTTACCGGAATATATCCTGCCGTATAAATCAATTTCCCCACTCTTACTGCTTGCGATAACAATCCAGGAGCACTCGGCGCCTTAACTGTTTTAATTTCTGTTTTCATAATCTATTTTCATCCTAACATTTTTTACAAATTAAATTATCGTAAATATAGTTGCATCACTACCGTCACCGATCATCGTCGAGTTTCTCTTCTCAAAAGAGGATAAATCCTCCCAATCATCCTTCTCTAATCGTATTATCCCTCCATCAATAATTATAATTATAGTGCCAGAGTTAACCTCATAACCATTGTGTCGCTTCCTTTCAAGCCACCCCTTAGCAAACGAAATATTCCTCTCTTCAACGTCATTCATTCCGGCGATAATAACCCAAGATTGACATCTTCTCAAACTGATGTCATAATTGTTGACACTTTATGACACCAGCAGAATACTTAGCTCAATTAGGTCTATCCTCAAAACAAATTGAGCTCTATTTAGATCTGGCCGCTCACCCCGAATCAACCGTTGTCAATCTCAACAAACGCCTCCACACCCCTCGCAGTTCGATCTACCTAGAACTCGAACGTCTAATTGATAAGGGGTATGTCATCTGCAAAAAAGTTGGCAAATCCACGTATTACAAAATTACCGACCCCAAAATTCTTGAGCTATCTCTAGAAAAAGAAGCCGAAAAGCTTCAGTATCTTACAACCAATCTCGACTCTTTCCATCAAAGCATTAATAAGCTCAAATCTTTTCCCGAAGCTCCCAAAGCTATCAATATTTACAAAGGTCAAACTGGTATCAAGCAACTCCTGTGGAATATTATCCTCTCCCGCACCAAGCTAGTTATCGGTTTCAGCCCCGGCCAACTCGAACATGTCACCGATCGAGATTTTGCCGAAAAATGGCGCGAAGAATTTCGACGTCGTCACATGCATAATCAGATTATTTTTAATCGTCCCAAACCACTTATCTGGTCAAACGTTCCTCGTTTCCTCGAAGAAAATGTCGAAGCCAAAACTCTGGATGAAAATAAAATCAAGTTCGATCGCATGACTTTAATCTATGACAATATTCTAACTGTCTGCAGTCTCAAAACCGATAGCGATCAATATGGGATCGAAATTCGTGATGAACTTCTGATTAATTCTTACAAACAAATTTTTAATTTCCTTTGGGAACACGTGGCTGAGCCGATTCGACAATAACTAATCCACCCCCACTCCGACTGGTTTTTCTCCCAAATCCTCGTTAAACATGAGTAAATATCCGTCCGGGTCCATAACCAGTAGTCCCCTCATTCCCACCAATACCTTACCCTTGCGCACCCAATAGTCCTGAGGTTCTTTTTTAATAGGATAATTATGCTTCTCTAGTTTTACTACCAATGGTCCTATTGCATCAATATCTATCTGTAAATGAATCCCCCTCCCCCGCGGGTATTCTAGCTCCCCCGTATACCAAGGACTATCCTTCTTGTCATTCCCTCCATCAATCATAAGTTGAGAACCCTGAAAAGATAGGTAGGCAAAGTTAGATTCCATCCGGTCGTACTCCACCTTAAATCCCAAAATTTGGGTATAAAACCTAAGACTTTTCTCAAAATCTACTACCGACAATTCAGGAATCAGATGATTATATTTCATATATTCTCATCCACCAAGTCAGCTACTTTGCCGTCTTGGGCAGACTCTCACACGCTTCTCCATCTTTGTTTCCGTCCAATCGGTTTACATCGTTCCCGACTCCCCCCACCTTCTCAAAGAAAGCCTGAGCTTCTGGTTGAGATGAAAAATCATCACAGTTATACTCATCTGCCGTCTTCCCTCGTGAGCTATCGGTCGTGATATTACCCAACTTATCAAATAACACATTTCCTACCGCATCCCGCGCAACCTTCGATTCCTGGAAAGATCCCGTTTTCATCAACGTTCCCAAATCCCAATCATTTTGAGACACTTCCAATCCAAAAGCGGCTAGCAAGGTGATAAAGATTGCCGCTAGAGCTATCCTGGCTTTTGTCCAAAAAACAAACATAATCCCCACAATCAGCATCAAGATTCCAATCACCCACAATCTCACTTTCCTACTTCCTCTCAACTGGTTTACTTTCGAAGTCCCAGCTTTTTTCTCAGTTACCTTCTCTGACTTTGTTTCTAAAGTTTCCATCTTCCCTCCTAACTCGTTGTTACTAATGTTTTTCCATATTATGATCTTTCCCCATTAGATTACAAGCTACCTCTACCCCCTCCAAAGACTCGCTAGATATATAGTTGCAATGATAGATACCACCATGACACTTTGCCAAAATGTTTGATACCCAAACCAAATTGCATCTCCTTGGTAAAGCTCGTAACCTCGCAAATTTCGCGGTGGATTTCGCTCAATCGTCGAAAACTGCTGATTCAGCCAATATATTGTTTCTCCTAAGCTCCTCACCACCCAAAAAACTGCCACTATTAGTCGAAATAGTTCCCAATCCTTTATCCAAAAACACCATAAAGTAGTCACTAACCAAAATAGGCCAAATATTACGGCATCTCCCCACACAAATATCCCGGCAAAAAACAACAGGGGTGTCTCTCGGTAAGCATTCTTTTTCCGTCTCGATTCATCCAAACCCTTTATCAATACCCCGAACGACCCTATTCCGATGAAAAGTAGCAATACAGCTTGCAAGGTACTCATTCAAAAATATTATACAAGGTCTTACTCATCACAATTAGAAACCCTAAATATCCTAAGAATGGGCTGACTCTCTCGCTCAACTACCTGTTCCCGCTCACAATGTTCTTCTACCCATTTATTAATCGGCATTTCTCCATCCCTCCTTGATAACATTTGGTACCCCCACCCATCCGGTTGCCAGTACGGATATGTTAAAGCCGCTTCGTCTATCCATACCTCTCCCTGCTCCACCAATTCCTTTAACTCATTCAAATCTGATTCTCCTTGTCTGATAATTAACAATGGGGTAACTCCCATTTCTTCATAAGCCATGCGTACGCTATCACTCGTTACCCATCTTTGTTGTTCAGTTTTCTCCCTTACCACCTCTTCCAAAGCCTGAATATAATTTTTACTCAATTGTGTGTTTATTGCCCATCCTGCCTGAGCTACCAAAAGAATTATCACCACCCATCGCTTCCATCCAGTCTCTCTCAAGAGTATTTCCCCTCCCCACCAAGCTGTAGCTAGTAACATGCTAATTCCCACCCTGCCCCAATACCAAAAATGCCAGTACTGTACCGCCACCAACGCCGAAATTAGGATTACTCGCCAGATCCACTGCCCGCCGTCTTTCCTCCCCTTCCAAATCCCCCAGCCGATTAGTCCCACCCCCACCGGACCCAAGAGATTCCATCCGGCAAATAAAGCGTTGCGGATGACCCTTCCCCACCAAACAATTATTCCTCCGTTAGCCGACACAAAACTTGTCGCAAATCTGCTGTACTTTTCCCATACTACTGATATCGACCCCAGAACCGTCCAATCGACCGCTCCAGCCACGATCCCCATCCCCACCCCCCACTCGATTATCTCTTTCCAGCTTAGCTCCCTCTTCCACTTCCAGTATAAAATCAAAGGTAGCCAAAACATCCAGTTCCCGATCGTTACCAGTTGCCCCAGTCCAGCCAAAACTCCCGATAAAACTAGCCATTTCCCCTGCCGTAACCTCAAATACTTCACCATTGCCCAAACCATCCAAACCTGAAACATTAATAATATTCCCTCGTACATAATATTTGTATTAATTACTATCATTCCTGGTAGTAACAACAGCACTAATCCACTCCACCAAGATCCTCCCATTTCTTTGACGATTCCATTCCATCCGATCACGACCGTCAGTCCCGCCAGCAAACTCAAAACCGCCAAAACCATCGCACCTGTCCATCCCGTAACCTCCCCCAATCCTCCCGCCATCAACAAATAAAGCGTATGCACCGGCTGGTGACTCTCCACAACTGCCGCCACCACCCCCATTTCCCGTGCCTGATCAACCACTCTCACATACTCAAACGCATCGTAATACACGGGTCTAAGCTGCCAACAAACTAACCTAGTCACCAAATAAATTACAATTAAAAATAATCCCTGTCTTTTCACTCCTTCAATTTTACACTTCCAGATTCTTTATAGTTAATGCTTAACCACTAACTTTTTCTGCTTTAACACCTCATCAATCAAAAATAACTGATTTTTCCTAAGGAGTGGTAGCTTATCAAGCGCAAAAAACCCATATTCCGATACCTCATGAGTAGGCTCAAACTCTCCCCCAATTAAAACGCCGGTATAACACAAGTCCAATCTCGCAGTCTCTCGGTCAGTGCGCGTCTTTAGCGACTCATCTATGCTCACAACTAGCCCAGATTCCTCTTTGATCTCTCTTTCCAACGCTTCGCGTGGGTGCTCCCCTGCTTTCAAATAGCCGCCGGGGAGACTCCAGGAATGCGATCTGTAAGTATGTTTAAATAGCAACACTTCTTTTTTGTCATTTAGAATAATTCCTGTCACCCCCACCAAAAATTTATCCTGGAAAAAACGCATTACAAACAGCTGAACACCTTTTGAAAAATGCAATGCCTTATAAATTTTCCCCAATAATTTTTTCACAAAGCGTTAGGATCTTCAGATTCACTCTTAGGATTATGTTTTAATTTTTCGTTTTCCAACTCCAATTGATGGACTCGTTTCGTCAGTTCCAGCACTTCATCTTTACTGTTCTTGATTTCTTTATCTTTACTTCTAAGCTTAAAAGAAGTTGAAATAGAGTGGATTAAATAAACCAGATAAGATAGCGCTAAACCAATTACAAACGAGCCCACAATCACATAAAATAGCGGAATATTTGCCAGAGTGTACACTCCCAAATTTACCGAAACTAGCATGAAATTATATTTCGAGATATAAACAAACCCCGAACCTACAATCAAAAGCAAGATTAAAATCAACATAACCCCCTAAGTATACCCTATTCCCGTCCTCTATATCCTAAATCAGAAATTAAATTCTGCAAAGAAGTCATTAATTCCTTGTCAGACACATTATTGTTATCCAGTAGATAATCGTAATCGAACTTAATTCTCGAAGCCAATTTGTTTATTCTCACCAATTCTCCCTGCTCGTATGGAACATGGGAAAAATAATCACGCTTGCGAATGCGCTCCATACAAATCTTCGGATCTGCACTGACTTTTATTAAAACAACTTTATAGCGTGCTTTTAATGAAGTAACAAACTGGTAAAAATTTTCTGATGTTCCCGTCGATTCTATGCTGATCGCTTTATTTTTACGAAATAATCGATCTAAATTTTTTATAATTTCTACCCTTCCCACGCGTACTTTTTCACTCTTTTTCAATTTACGTTTTTCCAATCTTAGCCATATATCCTCAATGCGGAAAAAATATATCCCAAACTCTCTTTCCATCAATCTTGAAATATACGACTTCCCCGCCCCCTTAGGCCCAATCAACAAATAAAGTATCATTAACTAATAATTTTCGGTAATTTGGACAATCTTTTACCCACGATGACAAACCACACCATCATGGGAATGAGCGATAAGAATGAGAATATCAAACCAATTGTCCCCACCGTTGGGGGTATAAGCATCAATATCCCCATTGCAATTCCAATATACGCAGTTATTCTGGTAAAAAACTCGCTTTTCAGCATGACGAAGGAATCAATAAGCAGAGCTAAAGCAACAAGGATATAACTCACATTGAAAGCGGTGCCCTGATAGGTCGCAAGTAACATTTGTCCTGCCGAAAGTAATGAGGTTTTTTGAACTTCTGTCGCAGCGATCGCATATTGTCCACTCAAAGACAGCATTTCAAACGCAATTCCTGAAGAAAAATAAATCGCTATGCCTACCAAACCCAAAGCCGTAGCTAATAACATATACGATTCATTTTTACGCTTAAGAAGGATATACAAAGTCAAAAATAATGGAATCTGTAAAATCCAATCGATAAACATGATGACATCCAAAGACAAGAGTCCTAAGATTATGTTTTTCTGAAACAAATTGAAAAAACCGATGACATCTTTTGGAGGTGGATTAACTACATAAACGATTATCTGAATGAATACTAAAAAAATTATTGTATATAAAGCCAAACCAGTAATCCAAAACAGTGGCTTCCACTTCACTAAAACCTGATTTTCAGCTTTCGGTTTTGGTGCCATCAATATAGTGTATCAGAAAATCTAGATTAGACCGGAAAACAGCAAAATCAAAACAACGGCAGTAATAGCGGCGAAAATTCCCACCGTTTTAACGAATAGGTCAACCGCTTCTTTTTTCTTTCCTTCAATAAATAACAGGAGGGGTTGGTAAAAAAACAGGTATGCCATTACCGCGACAGAAAGCGTCAGCACGAATAGCATTGTGATCGGAGCAAAAAAGGTATCAGGCTTGTTCCGAAGTGGTTGCGTCACAAAGGTCATCACCGAGACAACGAGGATAATATACGCTGAAGCGCTCAGGGCATTAATAAAAGGATTCTTTGTCATCTCTCAATTTTATCAAATTTGCTCCCCATTCCTGATCTTACACGAACCATCAATACTCTATACTCTAACTTTCAACCCAATTCTCTCAACCTCTTCTGCCCCAACTACCGTTAACATATCCGCTCTTCCCCTACCTATTGATATATGAGGTCCCCCAATTCCACCAGTTGAATATGCAAAGGTATACGAAGCATCATCCTTACTCACCCGAGAATGAGGCATAGCAACTAAAGGTCTGTTGAAAACATGGGTATAGACAGCGCCACTAGTATCTCCCCGAAACGGCGCCGATATTGCATCCTCCCATTCTTCCTTAGTCACTTGAATATCAAAAGCCTGGACAAATCCCAAGTCATATGCCAATTCAGATAACAACGTTAGCTCTTTCGTTCTCTCTTCATTCTTTGGATCAGCCTTCCACTCAGTCAATGATTTATCTAATCGTCCTTCTAAGGCTACCATTAATTCCTTACTCCCTTGATCCTCAAACTTCAAGTTCATCAATGTATGATAAATAGCTTGAAACAGCAAAGGGACGGCTTCATCTCCGGGCTCAAACACCTCAATCGTCCCATCATCCTCAAATGCCGGAATGCAAATCTCCACGAACTCGACTCCCTCTGGCCCTGCCACCCAACTCCCCGTCCAACCTTGCCCATAAACAAGCGTTCCATTATCGTTTTTCTCGGCATCAAACTCACAAACAAATACTTCTCCCTCAGGATTAACCCCAATCCAAGTCGCACATCCTCTCATAATCTTCTCTACAAAAACTCTTGAACCAGTCCAATGTTGAATTGGCGTTGAACAACCAGGCTCTCCCTGAATATATGCCGCGTCCATCTCTTTTGCTAGCTCAAGATCGTCAAACGCA
>Ga0208958_1004400_pt1 | contig 10143 bp, 13 predicted proteins | sample RifOxyB1_FD_184032 | JGI IMG/M metagenome (GOLD analysis project Ga0208958, IMG submission 184032) | Soil microbial communities from Rifle, Colorado - Rifle Oxygen_injection B1 (SPAdes) | ecosystem: Environmental > Terrestrial > Deep subsurface > Rock core/Sediment | place: Rifle, Colorado...
CGCCCTGCAACGCCGCGGAATCGACAGCCGCCTGATCGTCTTCCCGAACGAGAACCACTGGGTGCTGAAGCCGGCCAACAGCCTGCAATGGCACAATGAGGTGTTCGGCTGGCTGAACAAACACCTGGCCCCCGCCCAATAGGGGCGGTGCTCCGGAACGACGCCGGAACGACGAAGGGGCGCAGCCGCAAAGGCCGCGCCCCTTTTTTAATGCGCGACGGGGTTAGAGGCCGGCGCGGTCCTGGGTCGAGGAGACCAGCCGCTCGTACTGCCGCTCGGTCATGCAACGGGGCGCGGCCCAATGTTCACCCGCCCGGCGCGCGGCCATGGCGTCCTCCGCCGTGACGAAGACGGGCGCGGCGCCGAACTCGCGCTGGTAGGCGCGCCGGGTGGCGGCGTCGGTTTCACAGATCATCACCGGCTGGACGGCAGAGCTGCGCGTCTGAGCGCGGTCGAGCTCGGCGCGAACGGCCTGAAGACGGGGCTTATCCTGCGTTTCGGGCTGGGTTTGGGCGTGCGCCAGACCGGGCGCGATCAAGGCGGCGGCGATCAGGGCGGGGGTGATCAAACGGGTCATCGGGCATCCTCCTACGGCCTGAATTAAAGTCAGGACTCGGACCAAATATGCGCGCATTTTCTACAATGTAAAGCTATTGCGAAAAATATGCGGTAAACGGACCAATATCGAGGCGGATGAGGCGGGCCCGAAAGGGGCGGCGGCGCCAAAACCGCCTTGGGGCGTTGTCTCTGCTTCTGGAGGCCGGCCCTTGCCCAAGATGTTGAACTGGAACGCCTTAAGGACGCGGATCGGCGCGGGCGCCGCCTCGGCCAAGGCGCGCGCCGTCCAGGGACGCGACTGGATCAGGCGCAATGATCCCGTCTACGCCGCCGTGCGCCGCCCAGGACCGGCCGAATGGTGGGCCGGCGGCCTGACCCTGTTTCTGATCGCCGTCGTCCTGATCTTTCTGGCCTGGTTCGACTGGAACCGGCTGAGGGGACCGATCGGCCGTTGGGCCTCGGCGGAATATCACCGCGACATCGCCATCGACGGCGATCTGAATGTTCATCTCTTCAGCTGGACCCCCTCGGTCAGGGTCCAGGGACTGAAGATCGGCGGCCCGGACTGGGCGCGCGATCGCGACACGGCCAGAATCGACACGGTCGAGGCCTCGGTGCGGTTGCGGCGGCTGCTGGCGGGCCAGGTCGAAATGCCCCTGCTGCGCTTCACCCGGCCGCAGGTGGTCCTGATCGCCGCCGAAGACGGCCGCAAGAGCTGGGCTTTGAACGCCGACCACGCCGACGACGGCCAAGGCATGAAACTGCCGGTGATTCAGAAGCTGGTCATCACCGACGGGCGTCTGGTGTTCGAAGAGCGGCGGCGCAAGATGACCCTGGATGCGGCCGTCGATGCGCACGAAGGCGCAGACGGCGACGCGGGCTTCCTCCTGCAAGGCGAAGGGACGGTCAACCGGTCGCCTCTGACGCTGCGGATCGAGGGCGGGCCCTTCGTCAATATTCGCCGCGACCGGCCCTATCGCTTCAAGGCCCGGATGGCGGGAGCGGGCTCCAGCCTGACCGCTACGGGCGCCGTCACCCGGCCCTTCGACCTGGGTCGGTTCGACGCGACCCTGACGTTGGAGGGGCGCGATCTGGCGGACCTCTATCTGCTGACCGGCCTGACCCTGCCCAATACGCCCCCCTACCGGCTGAGCGGCGCCCTGAAGCGGAACGAGGCCGTCTGGACCTTCAACGACTTCGACGGCCGGGTGGGGGCCTCGGACCTGTCCGGCGATCTGCGGGTCCAGGGCGGCGGCCGGCTGCGGGTCGAGGCCGAACTGGCGTCGCGTCGTCTGGACATCGACGACCTGGCGGCCGTCCTGGGGGCGCGGACCGTCACCAATGCGCGCGGAACCGAGACGGAGGCGCCGGTGGCGAAGGGCGGAAAACTGCTGCCGGACGCGCCGCTCCAGACAGAACGGCTGCGCCAGATGGACGGCAGCCTGACCTATCGCGCCGCTGCGGTGAAGGCCAATGAGCTGGACGTGCGGGCGGTGAACCTGGGCGCCGAGCTGAAGGACGGGATATTGAACCTCGACCCGATCAGCTTCGACTTCAATCGCGGGGCGCTGAACGGGACGGCGCGGATCGACGCCACCCAGGCGCGGCCCTACAGCCGGGTCGACCTGCGGCTGAGCGGCTATCCTCTTGAGTCCATCGTGCCCGCCCGGAACGGCGCGCCGCCGCTGACGGGTCGTGCCCTGGGCCGCGCCCGACTGGAGGGACCGGGCGCCTCGGTCCACCAGTTCGCCGCCTCGTCCAAGGGCACGATCAGCCTGGTCGTGCCGGACGGGCGGATGCGGGCCGCCTTCGCCGAACTGTTGGGCATCAACGCCAGCGCGGGTCTGTTGAAGTTGCTGAGCGGAGATCAGTCGACCGCCCAGATCCGCTGCGCCGTCGCCGATTTCAACGTCAGCGGCGGGACGGCCGCCGCCAAGACCCTGGTCATCGACACCGATGTGGTGCTGGCCCAGGGCGGGGGGTCGATCGACCTGGGCCAGGAGACGCTGAATCTGCGGATCGACGGCGAGTCCAAGAAGCCGCGCCTGCTGCGGGTCTGGGCGCCCATCACCGTCCAGGGGCCGCTGACGGCGCCCCGCGTCGGGGTGGACGTCGGCGCGGTGGCGAGCCAGGGCGGCTTGGCCGGCCTTCTGGCGACGGTGGCGGCGCCGGTGACGGCCCTGTTCGCCTTCGTCGATCCCGGTCTGGCGGAGGACGCCAACTGCGGCCAGCTGATCGCCGGCGCGCGCTAGGGACTTCCGGAAAAGAGTCTCGACGATGTTGAGCCGATTCGCCTCGTCGGGCGTATTGAGGTCCATGGATCGGATCAGATGACGCGCCGGGGCCTTTTCGCGCCCGCCCTGGGACTGGTGGCGGCGGCCTGTTCGCCCCTGAGCTCCCCGGCGCTTTCGCCGCTCGGCCTGTTGAACAGCCTGGGCCCGCGGGATGCCGGCGCGCGTCGCGTGGCGCGCGACCTGCCTTACGGCGACGACCCGCGCCAGCGCATGGACCTCTATGCGCCCAAGGCGCCGGGTCCCCATCCGGTCCTGGTCTTCTTCTATGGCGGGGGCTGGGATTCAGGGTCGCGCGACCTGTATGGCTGGGCGGCGCAGGCCCTGGCGGCCCAGGGGTTCGTCGTCGCCCTGCCGGACTATCGGCTGGTTCCGCAGGTGGTCTTTCCCGCCTTCGTTCAGGACGCCGCCGCCGCGACGGCTGCAGCGGCCGAGGCGGCGGCGGACCACGGCGGCGACCCCCGCCGCCTGGGCGTGCTGGGCCATTCGGCCGGCGCCTATCTGGCGATGATGATCACCCTGGATCGGCGCTATATGGCGGCGGTCGAACGGCCGGACCTGATCCGGGCCGCGGCCGGTCTGGCGGGGCCTTACGACTTTCTGCCCTTCGATGTGGCGGCGTCCCGCAACGCCTTCGGCCGGGCGCCCGATCCGACCCTGACCCAGCCGATCACCTTCGTCCGCCCCGACGCTCCGCCGATCTGGCTGGGCCACGGCACGGCGGACGTCGTGGTCCATGACGAGGACACCCGCCTGCTGCACGCGCGCCAGCGCGCCGTCGGCGGCCGGTCTGAGGCCAAGCTCTATCCCGGCCTGGATCACGCCGATCTGGTGGCGAGCTTCTCGCCCCTGTTTCGCGCCAAGGCCCCGGTTTTGAAGGATGTGACCGGATTCCTGCGACGCGCCTTGGACCGGGACGACGAAACACTTGCTTAAGCACAAAAGCATCTTTTCAACACTGCGACTTAGTGGCAAAAGCCTTCGCAGGTCGAACCTGTATCGTACCTCGATCTTCCACGGCCTGTTCCGAACCTGACTGGCTCCGACGCGGCGACGCGCCGAACCTGACTGGCTCCGGTACAGGCCGTGCAGTGTCGGCCCGGCGTAATCGCCGCCCCGATCGCGCCGCAGAGGCGACCCTTCCACATCACAGGTCCGGCCGTCCGGCACGCGCATTACGGCGGCGATCGTTCCGGCGCGTCCGCTATTCGACACCCGGAAACATCGGCCGGCAGGTCCGGTTACCTCCGCATCCCAATCAAGGAGCGGATGTATGGCTGTGATGACAGACGACGTCTGGCGCGAGGTGTTCGTGACCGGACTGAAGAACGCCCATGGGGTCGAACATCAGGCCCTGGCCCTGATGGACCGTCAGATCGAACGCGCCAAGAACTTCACCGAGGTCGCCGATCAGCTGACGGCGCACCGGGCCGAGACCGAACAGCAGATCACCCGGCTGGAACAGCTGCTGGGACAGTTTGACGAGACGCCTTCCGGCCTGAAGGACGCCGCCCTTTCCATGGGCGGATCCATGGCGGCCATGGGCCATGTCTTCGCCGAGGACGAGATCCTGAAGAACGCCTTCGCCAACTTCGCCTTCGAGAACTATGAGGCGGCCGTCTACAAGGGGCTGATCCTCCTGGCCCGGCACGGCGACTATACCTCAGCGCTCGATCCGCTCGCTGCGACCCTGGAGGAGGAGCAGCGGATGGCCCGCTGGGTCGATGAGAGCCTGCCGACCCTGACCGATAAATTCCTGCGCCTTAAGCGCGAAGGCGAAAACCCCAGCCGTTGATCGGCGATACAATCTAGGATTGCTCCATGTTCATGCACAACAAGAAGCTGATGTATACGGTAAGAGTGGCCGAGCCGAACCCCGGCTTGGCCACCCTGATGCTGGAGCAGTTCGGCGGGCCGCAAGGCGAGCTGGCGGCGGCCATGCGCTACTTCACCCAAGGACTGGCCGACGAGGACGTCAATCGGCGCGACATGCTGATGGACATTGCGACCGAGGAACTGAGCCACCTGGAAGTCATCGGCTCCATCGTCGCCATGTTGAACCGCGGCGCCAAGGGCAAGCTGGCCGAGGCGGCCGAGGAAGAGGCGGATCTCTACGCCAGCATGACCTCTGGCGGAGACAGCCACACCATGTCGATCCTCTATGGCGGCGGCACGGCCCTGGTGAACTCGTCCGGCGTGCCGTGGACGGCCGCCTATATCGACTCCATCGGCGATCCGGCCTGCGACCTGCGCTCCAACATCGCCGCCGAGGCGCGGGCCAAGATCGTCTATGAGCGGCTGATCAACGTCACCGACGATCCGGGGATCAAGGACGCCCTGTCCTTCCTGATGACGCGCGAAGTGGCGCACCAGAAGTCGTTCGAAAAGGCGCTCTACGCCATCCCCGCCAACTTCCCGCCCGGCAAGATCCCCGGCCGGCCGGAGTTCGCCGACAAATATTACAACATGTCCCAAGGCGAGGGCGACGCCTCCGGTCCCTGGAACGAGGGCGAGCAGTGGGAGGTGGTGTCCGATCGCGAGATGCAGATGGCGGTGGACGGCGGCGACGGCCACGCCACGGTCGAGATGGACGCCAAGGCGGGCAAGGCGGTGGAAGCCTTCATGAGCCGGACCATGTCGGACCCCGAGTCGGACCCCGTGACCGGCGCGGACCTGGGCGCAGGGGCGGGCGCAGGTCGGACGACCCCGATCGAAGACTGAAGAGACGAGAAGAGAGACGGCGGGCGCGGCTGCGGCGGCGTCCGCCGGATCTGATCTTTGGTGCGGGTGGTCGGGCTCGAACCGACACTCCTCTCGGAACTGGATTTTGAGTCCAGCGCGTCTACCAATTCCACCACACCCGCACAGGCGCGAAGGCACCGCTCCTATACCGGCCTCGGCCGCAATTCAACCGCGTCGGCGTCGGCCCACCGTCAAGCGGCGGGCGGCGCCGCGACCTCCACATGGGCGTCGGTCCCGCCGGCGAGGATGCGTTTGGCGCGAATGTAGATTTCGACGCGCTGCATGACGATCAGCCCCATGGCGAAGACCAGGAAGGCGTCGGTCACGGCCATTGCGTTCAGATGCCACTGGGCCGCATGACCTTCGATCAGGTCGCGCAGGGCCGTGCGGCCCGCGAACAGGGCGACCAGCAGGATCAGCCCCAGGGGCGAGGCCTGAGCCATGAGGCTGCCGTCCGGCTCCTTTTCGATGGCCACGGTCTTGCCGCGATACCAGCCGGCCAAGCCCCCCAACAGTCCGCCCAAGGCCAGGATCGCCCAGCCGGCGGGGCCGAACGGCGCGTGGACCGCGCCGGGCGCCTGGGTCGAACCCCAAAGGCCAAGCGCGATCAGCGGCAGGACCACCGCAGGCGTCACCCAGATGAACTTCAGCTTCAGCGGCCGCCGCCGCCGGTTCCGCAGCAGGACAAGCGCCAGGACGGCCGGGAAGACCAGAAGCGGAATCAGTTTTTCAGGCGGCATGTCGTTCTCCGGGCCTCCCCCCCGGAAGCCGACGTGGGGCAGCCTACACCCGTCAGGACCCGGCCGGAAGCGGGGCCACCGTCTGTTCGATGGCACCGAAGATGGAGCGGTGATGATCGTCCAGCATTTCGATCCGCACCGTGTCGCCGTGGGTCAGGAAGGGGGTTTCGGGCGCGCCGCGCAGGATCGTCTCGACCGTGCGGACCTCGGCGATGCAGGAATAGCCCAGGCCGCCTTCCGTGACCGGCTTGCCGGGTCCGCCGTCGGCGTCGCGGTTGGAGACCGTGCCCGAGCCGATGATCGTTCCGGCCGACAGGGACCGGGTCTTGGCCAGGTGGGCGATCAGGGTTCCGAAGTCGAAGGTCATGTCCACCCCGGCGTCGGCCTTGCCGAAGTCCTTGCCGTTCAGCTGGACCGTCAGCTCGCCGTGCAGCTTTCCGTCCTTCCAGCGGTCGCCCAGGGCGTCGGGGGTGACGAAGACGGGCGAGAGGGCGCTTGAGGGCTTGGACTGGACGAAGCCGAAACCCTTGGCCAGTTCGGCCGGGATCAGATTGCGCAGGGAGACGTCATTGACCAGGCCGACCAGGCGGACGGCGGCCAGGGCCTGGTCCCGCGTCGCGCCCTGGGGCACGTCCCCGGTCACGACCACGATCTCGGCCTCAAGGTCGCAGCCCCAGGCGGGGTCGGCGAGCGGGATGGGGTCGCGGGGGGCCAGGAAGCCGTCGGAGCCGCCCTGGTACATCAGGGGGTCGGTCCAGAAGCTTTCGGGCATTTCGGCGCCGCGCGCCCGGCGCACCAGTTCGACATGGTTCACATAGGCCGAGCCGTCGGCCCACTGATAGGCGCGGGGCAGGGGGGAGGCGGCGTCCCGTTCATGGAAGCGGCCGCGCGGCGCCAGCTGGGGGCCGCAGCGGGCCCAGTCGTCCAGAGCCGCCTGGAGCGTGGGGGCGATCAGAAAGGCGTCGGTGAACCAGTGCAGGTCCTGCGAGACGACCACGAGGCGGCCGTCGCGGCCGTGCTTGAGCGAGGCGAGTTTCATGCCCCACGCCTAGACCGAAATCGCGCCCGGGGGAACAGAGGGAGGGATCAGTGGGCGCTGCGGCCGTGGCTGGGCGTCTGGCCGCCGGGGCGCGGCGTGGACAGCTGGCGGTGGGCGGCGCGCAGTTCCTCGATCCGCTCCTTGCGGCGGCACCAGTGGTCGTTGAACTGGGCCACGGCCTCGCGCAGGGCGGCCAGCTGTTCGGCCTTTGTCATCTCTCGCTCGATCTCCTTCTCGACCGGCTTGGCGGGAGCGGGCGGCGGGACGGGCTGGGGCGGGAGCGGGGCGTAGGGGGGCTTGTCCAGCACGGCGACGCCGGGGGCTTGGGCGGGGCCGGATTCATCGGCGGGGGCGTGCTCCACGCGGTCACCCTTGATGACCACATGGCTGTTGGAGACCACGGTCACATTGGCCGGGACGGCGGGGTGAGGGGGGGATGGACGGTGGGCTTCTTGGTCGGGCTTGGCCGTCGGCTCTTGCGGCGGCGTCTCTTCCTTGGGTTTGACCGTCTCCTTGATCCGGCCCTTCAGGGCGTGATCGACGGCTTTCAGCGGCTTGGACGGCCCCTCGGCCAGGACGACGACGGCGCCCAGACAGTCGTCATAGGTGGCGCGCAGGGCCTTGGCGGCGCCGACCAGGGCGTCGCTGTTGGCGGTCATGGCTGCGTGGCAGGCGCGGTCGACGGCGCGCCAGATTGATTCGGCGGCGTCGGCCTGGGTGGTCGTGGCGCCCTTGCCGGCCCGCCAGGCCAGGACCGTCAGACCCAGGATCAGGGCCGCCAGCAGCAGGAGCAGCAGCGGGTGGACGCCAAGGAGTAGAGTGGAGTCAACGGGTTCTAACGCCGCCGGATCGGGTGTCTGGAAATCCTGCGGATAGTTGGAGACGCTCGCCGACATGCCGCACCCTGTCTGACCCTTTGTTCGCCGAACCATGATGCCGCAGCGGCGAAGCCGGGCCAAGAAAAAGGTTAACAACAGCCCTCAGGCCGCAGGGGTCAGCAGGGCCCGGGCCTCGGCGTCGGTCTTCGCGGTCGTGGTGATCGCGATGTCCATGCCGCGGACGGCGTCGACCTGGTCGAAGTCGATCTCCGGGAAGATGATCTGCTCCTTGACGCCCATGTTGTAGTTGCCACGGCCGTCGAAGGACTTGGCCGAGACGCCACGGAAGTCGCGCACGCGCGGCAGCGAGACGTTGATCAGGCGGTCCAGGAACTCGAACATCTTCGCGCGGCGCAGCGTCACCTTGCAGCCGATCGGCCAGCCGTCGCGGATCTTGAACGAAGCCACCGAGACACGCGACTTGGTGACCTGCGGCTTCTGGCCGGAGATCTTGGCCATGTCGGCCACCGCGTTCTCGAGGATCTTCTTGTTCGTCGCCGCCTCGCCCACGCCCATGTTCAGCGTGATCTTGGTCAGCTTCGGCACCTGCATCGGATTGGTGTAGCCGAACTGCTCCATGAGCTTCGGCACCACTTCGTCCTTGTAGAACTTTTCCAGACGGGTATTCATGGTCAGATCGCCTCACCGTTGGAGCGGAACACGCGAAGGCGCTTTCCATTCTCCAGGATCTTGGTGGCAACGCGTTCGCCCTTGCCCGTCGCCGGGTTGAGCAGCATCACGTTGGAGATATGGATCGAAGCCTCGCGCTCGACCAGCCCGCCGGGCTGGCCGGCTTGCGGGTTCGGCTTGGTGGCGCGCTTGATCAGGTTCAGGTTGGAGACGTACACGCGCTCGCCATCGACGCGCAGCACTTCGCCGGTCTGGCCCTTGATCTTCTTGTTGCCGGTGGTGACGACCACTTGGTCGCCCTTCTTGATACGGTTCATGTCTTAGTCCTCTCCGCTCACAGCACTTCGGGGGCGAGCGAGACGATCTTCATGAACTTCTCGGAGCGCAGTTCGCGCGTCACCGGCCCGAAGATGCGGGTGCCGATGGGTTCATGCTTGTTGTTGAGCAACACCGCGGCATTGCCGTCGAAGCGAATCAGCGAACCGTCGGCGCGGCGCACGCCCTTGCGGGTGCGGACCACGACGGCGTCGTAGACGTCGCCCTTCTTGACCTTGCCACGCGGAATCGCGTCCTTCACCGACACCTTGATGATGTCACCAATGCCGGCGTAACGGCGCTTGGAGCCACCGAGCACCTTGATGCACATCAGCTCCTTGGCACCGGAGTTGTCGGCGACGTCGAGAAAGCTCTGCATCTGGATCATGGCTGTCTCTCCTTAGTCGGCCGCGCGCGCGAGGATCTCGACCACGCGCCAGTTCTTGGTCTTGGACATCGGCGCGCACTCGGCCACGCGGACGGTATCGCCCTCGTTACACGAATTCTCGGCGTCGTGGGCGTGCAGCTTGGTCGAGCGACGGATGTACTTGCCGTAGAGGGCATGCTTGACCTGGCGCTCGACGAGCACCGTGACGGTCTTGTCCATCTTGTTGCTGACCACGCGCCCTTCGACCGTGCGCACTGCCTTCTCTGTATTGTTGTCGGTCATGGCGGGTCCTTACTTCTTCTCGACCAGCAGCGTGTTGACGCGAGCAATCTCGCGGCGCACGCGGCGGGTTTCATGGGTCTTGGCGAGCTGGCCGGTGGCGGCCTGCATGCGCAGAGCGAACTGCTCCTTGTGCAGGTCGACCAGGTGGGCCTTCAAGTCCTCCGGGGACTTCTCGCGGAGCTTCTTGATTTCCATCAGCGCACCGTCCGGGTGACGAAAGTGGTGGTCACCGAGAGCTTGGCGGCGGCCAGGCGGAACGCTTCGCGCGCCACCGTCTCGT
>Ga0208958_1004401_pt1 | contig 10143 bp, 11 predicted proteins | sample RifOxyB1_FD_184032 | JGI IMG/M metagenome (GOLD analysis project Ga0208958, IMG submission 184032) | Soil microbial communities from Rifle, Colorado - Rifle Oxygen_injection B1 (SPAdes) | ecosystem: Environmental > Terrestrial > Deep subsurface > Rock core/Sediment | place: Rifle, Colorado...
TATGGCATGGGAGTTATCGGCGCCTTGTTTTATTTCCTCCAGCGGACAGACACTTTAGGCGAGGGAGTGGTAGGGATCATAAAGGCTATCTTCTGGCCACGATGGTGATCTATCAAGTCTTGGGGATGCTCAAGCTTTAGCGTCTTACAAAAAGGCTCAGACAAAGTCTGAGCAAGTTATGGATGGTCTTTCAACGGGTCGAGGGCGATGAGAGATCTGATGATCGTGACGAGTCTGCCGCTCAATTGACGGTTCATATAAACCATCTTGATTAAAGAGCTGAGTGCGAGCTGATTGTAGCTTATATTATACTCTATCGGTCATCTCTAGAGTCGGTCGACGGAGTAGATATCGGGGTAGAAGAGGAAAATGGTGGAGCAAAGCTCGACGAGGAAACGCTGAAAGTCGAGGTAAATCAGACGGCGACTGGCCTGATCCTTGGCTTTGCGGCCGTCTTCCAGAAGTTTATCGATCAGATCGTTTTCGTGGTCTTCGTTGATACTTTTTTTGATGTAGTTGACGAGGTTGGTGGACTGGGTGGAATGCCAATAGACGTATTGGTCCGGATCATGGGGAATGTTTTGCGTATAGAGCAGAGCCTGAAAATTGACCGGTCTGGAGGTGACGATCTTGATGTCGACCTCGATACCGAAAGGAGCCCAATCTGATTTGAGTTTCTCGGCGACACTGATCAGCTCTGGAGTGGTGGACAGCTCAAACTTGAGCGGGTTTTGGCCGGGGATACGGCCCTTGCTGATCAATTCCTTAGCCTTTTCCTGATTGTATTCATACGGTTTGACCGCGGAGTTGAAAGCCCAGGATTGTGGGTGAAATGGTGAAACTGCCCGACGAAGGCCCATGGATTTATCCTGGATCGCATAGGCTAGACCCTGACGTAACTCTTTGTTGTTTTGGAAAAGTGGGTCCTGAAGATTGAAAAAAATGGCGGTGTATGAATAGAGATCGGTGCTGGGGGTGGTGGTTAAGTTGGGCCAATCGCTTAGTGGTGGCTGCTCGGACAAGCCGATCAGGTGGTCAATCTTGCCCAGCTTAAAATCGGTGACTGCCTGGGTGATGCTGGAATAAAAGAAGTATTCGATCGTATCTGTCTTGGAGTCGAGGGTGATGTGGCGTAAATATGGACCATCGGTGTCGACCTGGGAGACAGAGTAGGCTCCCAGAGTGTAAATCCCTTCCCGAAGGAGAGGCTTGCTAAGGACGGCAGGAAACGGGGCAAAGCTTTCGGGTAGGACAAACTCGATGGTGTCCGGTGGTGTGTGATTGATCTTGACATCGGGAATGGAGATGGAGATATCAGAGACAGTGAGTGGCTTGCCGTCGGACCATTTGAGATTTGTGTCTAGCTGAAATTTATAGGAAGTGCCATCAGGACTGACTGTCCAGGAAGTGGCGGCACCAGGCAATGGAGTCTGATCAGGGCCGATGAAGGTGAGTCCCAGACCAAGTTTGGTGTCTATGGCGGTGGGTATCTGGGTGACGGTGTGTTTGCCAACCAGGCCGTAATAGGCATGTTTTTTGGGTTTGGGCAGATGCGGGCCCAGCAGAAAAACGGCCAGGCAGATGAGCAAAGTGAGGACGGTGCTACCGATGAGGATCAGGCGGTACTTTTTGACAAAGGAGGAAAGAAACCAAACTGATCGTCTGAGAAGACGATACATAGTTAAAACAGATTATTGATGATGGCCATGACGACAAAGAGGAAGGAGACGAGTATGGTAGAGTAAAAAACTGATTTTTCGATACCTTTTTTGGAACTGTAGCGGATGTTTCCCCCACCCCAGGCGCGGCCCAAACCGGCGTCGCTAGATTGGAGTCCGATGAGAATCACCAGGGTGATGCTGAGTATGATCTGGAAGATGAGTTTTAGGTCCATGTATTTAGAGTAGCCACCTTAGAGAATTGGTAAGCAGACTGATTATAGACGATGCGATGACAAAGGAGAAGAATTGGTTGAAAAAGATGGGTGGGGCAATGAAACCGTTGTAGACGAAGCCGGAGAATTGATAAGTGCCGACGTGGTATCCGGCGACAATGGCAGTGAGGATGAATAGAGTGAAAACATTGATGAACCAGCGAAAAACTCCGAGAGTGATCAGATTGATCGGTAGCAACAGGAGCTTGAGCAACGGTTTGACAAAGCGATTGAGGATGGTGAGGGTGATACCGGAGATGGCTAGAGTCTGGAGGCTGCCATCGTAGACAATGCCGGGAAAGATGAGATAAGCAAGATAAAGAATGAGGCTGTTGATGAATAGCGCTCGAATAATTCCTTTCATAAACTCATTGTGACAATTTATGTGTGTAAAAGCAATCTGGCCGAACGGGTACGGATGAAGCGATTGACAAAGCGATGTGTCTCATCACGCAGTGAACGCAGGAGAAAGAGGGCGGGTGAGGAGAGATCTAGCCGAAGCTCCTGGAAACCGGCTTCCTGGGGAATAACTATCGTTTCTTCTTTTTTAGCTAGAGCAATCACGGGAATGGAGGCGGGAATAACAGGGCGACAGACGGATAGCTGTGGTTTACCTCCGTCCAGAACGACTAAATCGGGAAGATGCCACTCCGGGTGCCGGAAGCGACGGGTGAGAACCTCACTCATGGTGTGTGGGTCTCCCAGTTTGTTGCTGCGAATGATGAACTTACGGTACTGCGATTTGTCGGCTGAGCCATTGATGAAAACTACCATGGCACCGACCGTCTGGGTCTGATTAATGGTGGCCATGTCGTAACACTCAATTCGATTAAGTGAAGAGGATAGGTGGAACATACGAAGCACTTTACTCAATTGAAGTAAGCGTAATTCGGTATCTGGAGGTGTGGCCAACAAAGAGGAAAATTGGTGATTTAGCTTGGTGGAATTGAATACGGCCGTGTATTGACTCTTGAGTACACCGGCCTGCTCAAACTGATTGCTTTTGGAGAGCCTGGTAATCTGGGAGGCTAGTGACTTTAAGAGGGTCGTGGTTTGCCCATTGAGAAAGCGCTTAATCTGGGTAATCTGCCGGCGATATTGTGCTGCTGAGACTGATCCGACACAGGCACCTGAGCACTGACCCAGGTGATGGTAGAAGCAGGCCCGGTATTTGCCGCTGTTTGGTGGCGTCTGACAGAAATGGAAAAGCTGACGAAGTAGCTTGAGGAGAGTGCGAGTGGTGGAAGCGTTGGTGAACGGTCCATAATAATCGGCTGAGGAATTCAGATCAGTCTTGCGGCTAACCTGGACTCTGGGAAAAGCATCCGGGGAGATGGTGATGTAGAGAAAGGTTTTGTCATCTTTTTGGATGATGTTCCAGGGTGGCTGATGAAACTTGATCAGCTTGGCCTCGAGGATAATCGTCTCCAGCTCGGAGGAGAGAGGAATGAGCTTAAGAAACGCGGTCTGACGGATGAAGTGCTTCCGGGAAATTTGGGAATTTTTTAGATGCTGGCGGATGCGTGTCCGCAGATGAATGGATTTACCAATATAGAGGGGGGCGTGGCGTGCGTCTTCGAAGATATAGACGCCAGGCGACGAAGGTAAGGCAGACAAGAATGAGTCCGGCTGCGAGGATCGCGGCCAGGACAATCTCTCGGGTGAGGGTGGAGCCGGCGGTAATAGCAAGTGAGGCGGTATGGTCACCATAGTTTACGTCTAGTTTAAGTGAGCTGGGTATAAAACGGAAGCCGGGAAGAGGAATGTTGACGAGATGCTGGCCAAAGGGAGGGATGTGGAGGCTGGGTAACGACTGATTTTTGCCGGAAAGGGAAATGGAGAGAGGAGCAGAAAAGGCGACTCCGGAGGTATTTTTGAAGATAAGATCGACCGAGGCGGGTTTCTGGGTATGAGTGAGAGTGACTGAGGGAGGGGGAAATTCGGACGGTGAGGCCGGGTTGAGCAGGAGCATCTTGTCGGTGGAGTTTTTGGGTCGATACGAACCGGCAGGCAGAGGCTTCGTGGAGCTATCGCCGTGGATGACGAAGGTAAAATGGTTGAGATCAAGCTTGGTGAAATAATCCACACCGCCGGTGGTCTTGCCCCAGGTGGGGTCAACTTGATACCAGCGGTCGGTGGAAGTATCGTAGAAATCCGGCCAAGCATGAAGGATGTCCTGGGTGAGACTGAGGGGGCGCAGGAGTGAATTTTGGGTGAAGGCATAGCCATTGTGCTCTCTGGCGGGTACGCCGGAGGCGCGGGCTAAGGCAACAAAGAGATCAGTAAACTCGGTACAGATGGCTTTGGTAGGGTCGCTGAGAGTAGCCAGGGCTCCCAGGCGGGAAGAACTAAGGTAGACTTTGCTGTAGTCATAACTTAAGTGCTCGACTAAGTACTGGTAGATTGATTTGGGTGTGCCTAACTTAGCTGCCAGAGCGGTGATGCTGGTGTCAGTAACTTGCCAGTGCTGGGAATCACCCAGATAGCGTTGGTAATCTTCCGGAGATAGTGGAGAGAGCGCAGGAAGAAAATTAATCCGGGCAATACCTTTGGTAAAGATGGTTTGCTGCTGATTTGGCGGCATGACGAATTGGGCAATCCAGTTGCCGTCGACATCAACCGTGACATTCTCCGGCGAAGGATCGATGCTGTGGTAATACATATTTTGGTAGTTGGTATCCGGGGGGATGGCCACTGCGAAGGTTTGTGTCTCAGGCTTGGGGTTATCGAGGAAATACTTGATCTCGAAATCAATGTATTGGGTGGTGCCGAAGATGGCGGATATGTTTTGTGACGAGGTGGATAGGTCAAAGAAAAGCTGAAGATACTGATCCTCCTGGGTCAGGTATTTATAGTGCGGTGTGGTGTAGGAAGGGGTGCCGAAGGTGACGGGTATCCTGAGTGTGGTTTGCTGCTTGGTGACTAACTCCTCGGAGTCGAGCTTGGGGATATTTATTTCCCAGATAGTACCCTGCTTGGCCGCAATGTCTTTAGTTTGATAAGTAATGGTGAAATGATTTGACTTATTTTTACCGACGACTTTGTCAGGAAAATTGAAGCTGATGGTGGCCTGGTTGTCAGTCTTCGCGACTCGGTGAGTGATGAGACCCTGCCTGTCTCTGATCTCCAGCTTGGAAATATCAGTAAGGCCGATGGAGAGGGTGTATTCATCAGCATAAACATTGCTGATGTTGTTGGTGAGGACGATGTCGTGCTTGACTAAGGTGAGTCCTGAGTCAGAGATAGTGTAGTGGTTTTCGTAGCTGGCGGAGAATTCGGAGGCGGCGGAAACAGATTTCGGATTTGCGAGAACAGAAGTCAGGGCGAGAATGATGGTGAAAATGAGTTTGGAGAAGCGGCGCACAGATTAAGTATAAAGCAATTAACGTCATTCCGACTGAAGCGAAGCGAAATGGAGGAATCGCTTTTAATAGATTTAGGTGGGAGTGTTGAAAGGGATCCCTCGACTGCGCTCGGGATGACAGGACTCCGGCTTTACTTAAGTAGGGCGCGAAGTTCTACGCCGGTGACGGATTTTGTATTTTCGGTGATTTCTTTGGGAGTCCCTTGGGCGACGATGAATCCACCAGCATCTCCCCCCTCCGGTCCGAGATCGACGACATGGTCGACATTTTTAATCAGGTCAAGATTGTGCTCGATGACGACGACGGTGTGACCCAGATCCACCAGACTGTTGAGAACTTGGATAAGTTTGTTTAGGTCCTCGAAATGCAGACCGGTGGTGGGCTCGTCCATGATGTAGATAGTGTGACCAGAGTTTATCTTGGCCAACTCGGTGGCTAGTTTGATCCTTTGTGCCTCTCCCCCACTGAGGGTGGTGGCTGATTGCCCCAGGCGGATGTAGCCCAAGCCAACACTCTTGAGTGTTTCCAGACGGCGATTGAGTCCGGGGACGGATTTGAAAAAGCCGAGTGCTTCATCGACGGTGAGATCGAGAATCTGGGCGATGTTTTTGCCCTTGTATTCGATCTCTAGTGTGGGCAAGTTGTAACGTGAGCCGTGGCAAACGTCGCAGGTGACATAAAGGTCGGCCATAAACTGCATCTCGATCTTGATCTGGCCATCACCCTGACAGGCTTCACAGCGACCACCCTTAACATTGAAACTGAAGCGGCCGGGGGTAAAACCCCGAGAGCGGGACTCGGCGGTATTGGCAAAAATTGACCGGATGTAATCAAAGGATTTGGTATACGTGGCTGGATTACTACGGGGGGTACGTCCGATGGGACTTTGGTCAATTAAACTAACCCGCCTGACTTCTGCAGGGATGTCGACTTCGGTGAATTTACAGGGTTGATGACGATGCTGTTTGTTTAATTTTCTGGCTAAAGCTTCATGCAGGGTCTGGACGATAAGCGTGGATTTTCCGGAACCGGAGACTCCGGTGATGCCGATGAATTTACCCAAAGGAAGATGAAGATCGATATTTTTTAAGTTGTTGTCGCTGGCACCATAAAGGCTAAGCTGGGCACCATTTAGGTTTTTGCGCTTGGCCTGGGGGTGAGAGATGGTCTTTTTGTAGGACAGGTACTGACCGGTGATGGAGTTGAGATCTTTTTTGATTTCCGGCACTGTACCCTGGAAAGTGATCGAGCCTCCCCGATCTCCAGCACCGGGGCCGAACTCTACCAGGTGGTCAGCATTGTTGATCGTCTCGCGATCGTGCTCGACGATAATCAGGGTGTTGCCCAGAGACTGGAGATTTCTAAGAGTATTGATTAATTTTTTGTTGTCTCGTTCGTGGAGACCAATGGTGGGTTCGTCGAGGATATAAACGATACCGGTAAGGCGGGAGCCGATCTGGGACGCGAGGCGGATACGCTGGAGTTCACCACCAGCCAGAGTGTCTGATTCCCGGTGCAGGTTTAGGTAGCTGAGACCGACAGAGACTAAGAAGGAAAGACGGTCCCGGATCTCGGTGATGATGGGAGCGGCAATAGTTTGCTCTTTTTCTGTGAGTTTTTGGGACAGGATCTCAACCCATTGGTGGAGAGAATCAATACTCAGCCGAGAGATGTCAGCGATAGAAAAGGCGTCGATGGTAATAGAAAGAGATTCGGGCTTTAAGCGTTTGCCTTTACAGCTGGGACAATCTTCCTTGATCATGAACCTTTCGAGCTCGTTACGGACGAAATCGGAGCTGGTTTCCTGATAGCGGCGCTCCAGCTCGGGGATAATCCCCCGGTAAACCGTGGACCAGACCGTGGGACGACCCTGAGAGTTTAGACCCTCGACATCATGAATGGTCTCGCCGGTACCCTGAAGTAAAACTTGTCTTTGGTCAGGAGTGAGGTGATTGATGGGGTCTGTCTCTGAAAAACCGTGTTTGTGAGCGACAGTCTTGATGAGGCGAGCCAACCAAGTGTTTGATTCAAACTGAGAGGCGATGGGGATGATGGCCCCCTCATTTAGGCTGAGAGAAGGTGCCAGGAGGAGCTCGGGGTTGACGGTGAGTCTGGTCCCCAGACCGGTGCATGTGCTGCAGGCACCATCTGGACTATTGAAAGAAAAGGTGCGAGGCTCGATTTCAGGTAGAGAGATGTTGCAGTGGGGGCAAGCGAATTTTTCGGAAAATAAGTGATCCTCAGTGGATTGGGGCTGATCGGGAAAAGAGAGACTCTGATCGAGCACGATGGCGGCGATGACCAAGCCATCTGAGAGTGAAAGTGAGGTCTCGATGGACTCAAAAAGACGGCGGTAGGAATCTGAGTCGGAGAAAGAGTCAGCGGCGAAGTCAGATTTCCCGAGTACCAAACGATCAACAACTACATCGATTTGGTGAAAGTTGGTCTTGGAGAGTTCGGCGACGTCTTTCATGTCGTAAAAACGACCATCAACTCTGACCCGTTGGTAACCTTTCTTTTTGAGATTGGTGAATAAATCTTTAAATTGCCCCTTTTGGTTTCTGACGACCGGAGCAAGTATGGCGATACGGATGCCGGCATCCTGGATGAGTTTCGGGTGCTGCTGGCTAAGTGAAAGGATGTTTTTGCAGATCGTTTGAACATCCTGAGTGGAAATTTCACGGCCACAGCGGGGACAAAAGGGGTGACCGATGCGGGCGAAGAGAAGGCGGAAATAATCGTAGACTTCGGTGACGGTGCCGACGGTGGAACGGGGGTTGTGTGATCCTGATTTTTGGTCGATGGATATAGCCGGAGAAAGACCATCGATCAGGTCGACTTCTGGTTTGTCCATGACTCCCAGAAACTGCCTGGCATAAGAGGAGAGCGACTCGACGTAACGCCTTTGGCCCTCGGCATAGATAGTGTCAAAGGCGAGACTGGATTTACCTGAACCAGATACACCGGTGAAAACAACCAGCTGATTTTTGGGGATGTTGATGGAGACGTTTTTTAGGTTGTGCTGACGCGCACCTTTGATGATGATGTGTGTGGCTGGGGAGATTTTTGTGTCGATCACAAAGATAGATTATACCAAATATATACCGAAGGTGCCAGCGTGGAGGAGGAGAAAGTAGGTGCTAATTGATTTCACATTATCGGGCGTGTTATAGTGCTTCTGATGACTAAAACAGAGTCCGAAGCAAGAATACCAGAGGCGTGGATGCAGGAGCTGCCATGCAAAGAATATGAAGCTGCAAATGGGGCGGTGCTGAAGGTGTATGGTCTGGAAACTGAGAGCGGCAATGTAAATGGTAAACCAGTGGAGATGATGATCGGTACAGCAGCCATGCCTTGGGTGGTGCGGTTTTATGCAGGGGTGATGCAGTATGATTTTGGTCTGCCTTACGGTGCAGGAGAAATAGTCGACACAATAGACGGAGTACAGGCAAAAGATCTGGAGAGTGTCCTGGAGATGATGTCGGCGCATGGACTGGATCATGTGTTTTATTTGGGTAGAGTAACGCGGGAGATCTCGATGATGGGTACGCTGGCAAGACGGACCTGGAATGGAAGTGGATATTGACGGGAAGATTAAGTATTGTAGAATTGTGTCTTTGCACATGGAGGGAATGGTGAGATGTCCGCAGTTTTTGATGTGTTTTGGGAAGTCCGCTTGTCTACCGGTAAAGTTGGTTTTCAGCGTCATCTACCCCACGTCGGTCCAGTAACATATGAAAGTGTGTTGGCGCTGCCCGAAGGAGCGATCGTGGTGATGATGACCGGAAGAAGAAAGCAGGCATGGAAGGGGGTATTGAGACAGGTGGATTAGTTTTTTGCTAGCGATTGCTAGCATTTTTTTTAGACACATTATAGAATTGGGTTAAGGTTCATTTATTTTTTCTGGGAGTGGATGTGTGTAAAAAACGTGATATGTGCCCCAACTGCACCGCTGGGTGCAAACCGCTGGCGGCAGCTGGGTTGCTGGGTAAGCAGGGTCAGCGAGTACTGACTCCGTGTGTAACCCTGTCAACCAACGTGAGAATTTCGTTGGGCGATCCTAGCCCATATGCTAAGGGCGCGGATATCGATCCGGCTGAACACCAGTTCGCAGTTTTCTACGACAAAAATAAAGACGGTGTTTACCAGCTGCGAGGCGATTGCCTACACCCTGTAACATAAACAACACCTCCCCCACCCGCGGCGGCCAGCCTGGAATACCCCTCCTAAGCTGGCCGCTTTTTTTGTGGCTGTTCCCCGGTAAAACGCCTGTAGTTTGAGGCTAATTTAGTTGAAACAAGGCCCGGCCTTGTATCTATAGCGATTGACAAATATAGGTTGGTTTGATAATATGGGCTTAGTTTTGGTATTCGCACACTCAAAATACGAGTGTTTTTTAGGGAGAGAAAAAGATGAAGTTCACGTTTCGTAATCCCTTCACGGGTGAAGTTGAGGAACGAAGCGCAAGCTGCTGTGGCTACAAAGTCATCGTCGATGGTCGTCGAAGCGGTCCTGTGATCGGAACTACTGCCGCAGTGCGGGATCCGAAGCTGCCCCAGGTGACCCATCACTTCGGAATCGACGGCCAGGGCCGGGCCATTCACCAAGAAGCGCGGTTTAACCGCTAAAGCCCGCCTCCTTCAATCGCCCAAAAACGGTAGACCAAATTCGGTTTGCCGTTTTTTTGTGGTGTAAATCTCTCCCTAACCCTCCCCTTCCTCCTGAGACGGACAAGTTGCAGGGGAGGGAATGAAAGAGGTGAGCTGAAAAGAGGCTTAGTGTAAAATGCGATTAACGGTTCTTTAAAGAGGCATCTGTAATGACAAAACTGACCCAGCTAGAGAT
>Ga0208958_1004403_pt1 | contig 10142 bp, 6 predicted proteins | sample RifOxyB1_FD_184032 | JGI IMG/M metagenome (GOLD analysis project Ga0208958, IMG submission 184032) | Soil microbial communities from Rifle, Colorado - Rifle Oxygen_injection B1 (SPAdes) | ecosystem: Environmental > Terrestrial > Deep subsurface > Rock core/Sediment | place: Rifle, Colorado...
ATTTTTAAGTCGCCTGCACGAGATTTCCTACTCAGGCGTAATTGTGTACCGGATCCAGTACACCAGATACCTGTAGCAACCTCCATGTTTTCGCATAGTTGTATAAAGGCAAATCCTTATTTTGACGTGGCGCATCAAACCGCGCTGTGCTAAGACCCACAAGTACGAGGAATACCCATGAACAACCTGAACCTTTTAATGATTACTTTGGGATCGTTGTTATCTTTAAATGGGCACGCAAACATCGCCTACGGATTGGTGCATCTCGAAATTCCATCGCAAATTGAATCCGCCTGCATTTTCCCTGATCATGGCGGTGGATACTGGGTCTGCCGCGAGCATTCGTTCGAGCTATTTCACACAGCGACTTCAGCCAGTGAAATCAGAATTCGCAATTTGTCCGTCCCGGTTTCAGTTCAAGAGCATTTTGTATTTAGCAATTTGGAACCAAAGCAAACGGTTGAGATTACTCTCATTGATAGTCGGGACCAGAAGCATAAGGGACTCATCATGGTCGAAGGAAAGAATCAGCTCGAACTTTCCATTTACCAGAATAAAACGCTACTCGACAAACAAGTCATCATTATAGATTTCATGCAATTTAATGATTTCTAATCTAGGCCGCATTCTTATTTGCAAAAAGTGGCGACCGGATCTTTGCCACAAAGATACGCTTTGATCGCCGCATTTTCGTGTTTAAGATCAGTAATTTCTTTTTGTTTTGCGGCATTCTCCAATTGCAATTCCATGACTTTGGATTCGACAGAAGCAAGGCCCCTGGCTTGATGATCCGCTGATCTAAACAACTCTTGTACATGTCCTGCGAGCGTTTTAACTGCTTCGATCAGTGGCGAGACGAGGTGACCATAGGCGACAGACCTTAAACCGGTCTTCTGATCGGTCACGACGACCTCCGGATAGACCTTCTCCAAGTCCTGCGCGATCAAGCCTATTTGTTTTCCGTTTCCGAAAACCTCTGGATTCTTCCACGAGTAGCTTACACCTTGCAGTTTTAAAATATTTTCCAACGAATCATTCAGAGGTTCGATTTCTTGTTTTAAACGGAGATCGGAACTCGAAGTGCAACCCGCGCTAGTGCAAACCTGCGTTCCCGCAACTCGAAGTCCTGTGCTCGAATTGATGTCGCCAACGACATCTAATGCATACGAAGGGTCTGATTTACCAATTCCGACCTTTCCAGAGGATATGATTCTCATCGCCTCGGTGAAAGTGCCATTCCCCACGTTGAAGACTAAACCGAAGTTGTCTGCGTCGACTCCGACCCCATAGTTGCCCATGAATCGGTAGCCGTAGCTTGCTACGGTCCCTGCACTCACGATATCGCCATCCCTGCTGACGGTGAATTTGTCGCCGCTATTGACAGCGAGCGCCATCAACAGCGATCCGGAAGCACTGGCCGTATCGGTCAAATTGGCATTAATAAGAATTGGACTGCCCGTCGTGTTCCAGGTGCCGGAAAGATCAATCATGGAGCTGGCGTCGCTACCAGTCAAAGAGTAGCCGTCAATTTGAAGCGCCTTTGAATTCGCCAAACTGGTTGTGTGGAGTCTTGCAGTTGGGCTCGTAGTCCCAATTCCGACTCTTCCGGCACTGGTAATTCGAAGTCTCTCACTCAGGCCACCAGAATTCGTAGCAGAGGTGTGCATGACTATTGCGGTTGGGAGATTGCCAGAAGATACGGCTCCGTCGACCACAGCATTGATAGAGGCACCAATAACCGTTCCTGTTCCAGACGTGCTGTCAGTCTGTCCCGCGAAGCCCAGCCCAGGTAGATAGTTTCCTGTCGAAAGCGCGCTAGTAAAGTCGGCATTCCAAGCCGATATCCCGGAACGCATTCCAATTAGGGCGTAGACGTTCTTTGCATCCGAAGGAGTTCCACCAACCGCAGCGTGATATGGAGCCACGGTGTCTCCAGTTATATCTGCCAGAGCATTGATCTGTCCCGAAAACGTAGAGCCCTGGCCATGTTCAACAGAAGTATAGAATTGTGATAGATCGGCGGCTGCTCTATCAGCTCCAGGTGCGAATACTTTTTTACTTATGAGTTCACCATCAGAAAGATCCAAAACTCCGCGAGGTGTGGTGGTCCCAATTCCGACCTTTCCACCTCCCGCTTGTAAGGCAAGATTTCTCTTAACACCCGCATCATCAACCTCAATTGCACCGTAACGATTTGTGGCCGTCGCATCGGTCTTAATACCCATTCTTAAAGTCAAAGGGTTTGCTGCATCCGAACTTGCCGCTTGAATAATATTTTCAAAAGCGGCCGTTGTCGCTTTGGCGCTTGCCCTTCGAGCGTCAAGCTTAGTAAGCGGCGAAGCGGTTGCAATTCCGAGTTTGCCGTTCACATCGAGGACCATTCGCTCAACGAGCGGCAGAATATAAGTAGACCAACGAAATTCTTGCGCTTGAAAATAGAGAGGAGAAAAATCGGTACCCCAAGCCACACTCCTTAAAAAGCCCTTGCGATTAGTTGTATCATAGCCCAAAAATAGACCCGCATCTGTGAATCCAGGGGGGGTTTCGCTAATCGAACTCGTAATTGTTTCATCAGCTCCATTTATGAATAAAGTCCCCGTTGTGTGAACACTCTGAAGGGGATCCGTAGTCCCAATCCCGACTTTCCCATTCAGTATTGTATTCTGCCCAGCTTTGCCTAAAGTCACTGCTCCGGCAGCCGCAGTACCAAAATTCACTGCAGTCGTAAGATCCGTAGAACCTCCCGGTGCTGCCCAAGTTCCATCAGCTCGTAAGAAGTCCGTCGTGTTATTCGGGAATTTAGGCATTAAACCGTGCTTCGTCGTGCTTGCGTTTCCCGTCGTGTTGTCCGCGAACGAAAGATCCGCTTCTGTGATTGCACTAAAGCTCGGATTACCTGCCGCGTTTCCGTGCAGTACCGTCGTGGTCGTGCCCTGATTTGCAAAATCTGCAGACGCCAAACCCAGCGTGATGTTACCTGATAACGCTTTGCCGTTCACCGTTCGCGCCGTGGTTACAAGCGAACTCGCTGCGGGTCCATCTATCAGCTGACCCAGGTTGTTCCATTGCGCGAGATTTCCGTCGGTTGTTGCGCCGGATTTTGGAGTTCCATCCGTTATGCCGTAACCCGATAAGGTCGTCGGCGTACCAGAAGTGATTTTACTCCAAGCTAAGCCCGGAATATCGGTCGGATCCAGAGATCTGAATGCCGGAGTTCCGGCGCCACCTGATGGTCCTGCAAAAATTTTGTTCTGTCCGGCAGAAGCCCACGTTGCAGATACGCTCCCGCTTGTAGTAACCGCAGCACCCACACTGAATTCCGCTGGCATTGTGAGCCCAACGCTGGTGACGGTTCCGCCAGTCGCCGGATCTGCCCATCTGGCTACTCCGTTTGCATCAGACGTCAGAACTTTTCCAGCACCTTGGTTTGTGTCGACAATCTTCAGTGTGGCGCCGTTAGTACCGCTGATTTCCAGTTTGGCTGCTGGACTCGGCACCCCAATTCCAAGTTTGCCGGCAAAGTATCCGTCGCCAATATTACTAACACCGAATTTTTCGGAGTATGATGCTCCACCAGTTCCTGCCGTAATAAGCCTCTGTATGCCCGAACCTATGGCTGTCTCTGTGCGATTTACAATCAAATCGTAATTAGAGGCCGTTCCTGAGGTTTGGTTGTACTCAGGAGCTATGAACAACGCACCGTTTTCTCCCGAGGTTTGAGAGTGAGTGCCAGCCCCTAAGGTCACCGCAAATTTATCTGCAGCGCTGTATGAATTGCTGCCAATATTAAGGACTCCATTTGTTCCGCCCGTACCATAAATATTGGTAAAATACGCACCAGTAAACACTCCGGAACTCGCGCGCAACACCCCGACAGAGTCAATTCTAACCAGCGCCGTACCAGCATTGTCTTGCCACTCAGCTATATTTGCGTTTTGGCCCGCTCCAGCGCGCACGATTGATCGGGTGACGCCAGTACCGGCCGTCTGGTCATAAACTCGTAAAGTTCCACTGGCATTCGTGCCTGAAACATCCAACTGTGCAGCCGGTGCTGCTGTCCCCACTCCCACTTTCCCCACGAAATTAGCGGGAGTGGCGGCTGCACCAATCGTAATACTAGTTGCGCTCGAAGTACCAACAGAAAGTCCTGCAAAACTATCGAGCCTTGTACTGACGATTGGATGATTTACTTGAATGTAACCGTTCCTAAAATCGAGAGAAGACCCTATGCCGTTGAATCGATAGCCCGAATCAATCCAGAATTGCTTAGTACCATCGCTGTCCAATATTTGAAAAAGATCACCTGTTTGGCCTGCGGTGGCCTGAATAATTTGTCCGACATCGGATACAGCAGTCGCGCTAATATGTGCTTTAGCCCCGGGGCTTGCGGTCCCAATCCCCACGTTGCCATTCAGAATCGTATTCTGCCCAGCTTTGCCTAAAGTCACCGCTCCGGCTGCTGCAGTACCGAAATTCACTGCAGTTGTAAGGTCCGTAGAAGTTGGCGCAACCCAAGTCCCATCTGCGCGTAAGAAGTCCGTCGTGTTGTTCGGAAATTTTGGCATTAAGCCGTGCTTTGTCGTACTTGCGTTCCCGGTCGTGTTGTCGGCAAAAGTTAAATCTGCTTCTGTGATTGCACTAAAGCTCGGATTACCTGCCGCGTTTCCGTGCAGTACCGTCGTTGTCGTGCCCTGATTCGCGAAATCTGCTGACGCTAAACCCAGGGTGATGTTAGCTGATAACGCTTTGCCGTTCACCGTTCGCGCCGTCGTTACAAGCGAACTCGCTGCGGGTCCATCGATCAGCTGACCCAGGTTGTTCCATAGCGCGAGATTTCCGTCGGTTGTTGCACCGGATTTTGGAGCTCCATCCGTAATGCCGTAACCCGATAACGTCGTCGGCGTGCCAGAAGTAATTTTACTCCAAGCCAAACCAGGAATGTCGGTTGCGTCCAGAGATCTGAATGCCGGAGTTCCGGCTCCTCCCGAGGGTCCTGCAAAAACTTTATTCTGTCCGGCAGAAGCCCACGTTGCAGACACGCTCCCGCTTGTCGTCACCGCTGCGCCCACACTGAACTCCGCAGGCATCGTGAGACCCACACTTGTTACCGTTCCGCTCGTTGCGGGCGTTGCCCAACTCGCCACGCCATCTGCATTAGAAGTAAGCACTTTACCAGCGCCTTGGTTCCCATCCACGATTTTCAGTGTCGTACCGTTTGTTCCAACGACATGCAATTTTGTGTCAGGGCTCGCTATGCCTATCCCGACGTTGCCTCCATCCTCTACAAATATTCCATTTTCTGAGTCATCGGTCAGGAACAGCCCCAGATTATTCCGTCCTTGCACATGAAGACCATCGACGCCTGAGTAGATAAGCCCCTTATCAGCGCCATTGCGACCAAAATACAAATCAAAATCCGAATCATTGTTGGTAGTAAAGAGCGCGTCGCGTCCTGTGGCTCCACCGTTATGGACAATCGTGAGTCTTTCAGCTGGAGTGGCCGTCCCTATGCCAACATTGCCATTCAGTATTGTATCCTGCCCGGCAACACCTAAAGTCACATCCCCTGCAGCCGCAGTACCGAAATTCACTGCTGTCGTAAGATCTGTAGAAGTTGGTGCAACCCAAGTCCCATCTGCTCGTAAGAAGTCCGTCGTGTTGTTCGGAAACTTTGGCATTAAGCCGTGCTTCGTCGTGCTTGCGTTTCCAGTCGTGTTGTCCGCGAACGAAAGATCCGCTTCGGTGATTGCACTAAAGCTCGGATTACCTGCCGCGTTTCCGTGCAGTACCGTCGTGGTCGTGCCCTGATTGGCAAAATCTGCTGATGCTAAACCCAGGGTGATGTTAGCTGATAACGCTTTGCCGTTCACCGTTCGCGCCGTTGTCACAAGCGAACTCGCCGCAGGTCCATCAATCAGCTGACCCAAGTTGTTCCACTGTGCGAGATTTCCGTCGGTTGTTGCACCGGATTTTGGAGCTCCATCCGTAATGCCGTAACCCGATAAAGTCGTCGGCGTGCCGGAAGTAATTTTACTCCAAGCCAAACCAGGAATATCGGTTGCGTCCAGAGATCTAAATGCCGGGGTTCCGGCGCCACCCGAGGGTCCTGCAAAAACCTTGTTCTGTCCGGCAGAAGCCCAGGTTGCCGAAAGATTTCCGCTAACCGTAATCGCCGCGCCCACACTGAATTCCGCTGGCATTGATAACCCAACGCTTGTGACCGTGCCACCCCCAGTGGGTGTGTACGTCACCCATTCTGAATTCGTTGCATCCCAACGAACTGACTTACCATCTCCAACTCCAGCACCGATTCCTGCTGGATTGAACGTGCTTCCTCCCAACTGTCCGCTCAACGCGTAGCGATCATCGTGCTTGTGAAGCGTAGATGCGTTTGCACCCCCCACAAGCGTCTCAATATTTGCTTGAGTCACGTTGGTGGAAGTTTGCACAAACTCCGAAGGAACCATCCCCTGCAATGTTTCAGCAACCAACGCAGAGGGAACCCCTGCAATCACAAGATCTGGAGTCAACACCACGGGCGCTCCCGCATTTGGGGTCACCGTCACTTTCAGTTTTCTGGTGTCTCCGGCCTGAGGTGTATAACCCCCAAGGCATCCGGGAGATCCCACCGGTAAAATCTCAGATGAATTTGAAAATATTTGCGCCATTGAGAGATGAGGAACCGGATCATTTGCGGTGCGCTTCACAAAATCAGCACTCGGGGCCAAGCCTGAACCGACGAAAAGAGAAACCAGTCCGTCCGACAAAGAAAGATCGATTCCAGTCTGAGACTCCTCATACAAAAGGCACGCTCCCTGCGGAGCATAGATTCCAAAAGTAAGGTCCACCGTTTCGGTCAGTGGTGCCGTCCCCTGCTCGTTCATGAACCGGCCTTGATACGTAAACCCCTGGTTCGAGGGCGTGGCCTGGGCTGATGAAATCATCAGAGTCAAAATGAATAATATATTTGCGAACATTTGGCGCTCCTTACAATAGACCGGGGGCTATTAAACCTCGCCTGACTTATCGGAAGGTACTCGACGAAACTTTCGTCTTTAAATTCGTTTAGTTGTGCGCAAATTTCTCGGGTTACTTAACTTCCGAATACGGTCCGCTTGTTAGGATAATTATAACAAAGTATAGAATACCTGACAATTTTTCTTTTACTTGTTAATTCGAAGGGTTATTGCGTTTTGCTGCCACATTTTGCTCAAGTTCGGGGACTAGACCTTTGCCGGTCGTCACGAGCCTGATAACCCATCGTTGAAAATCATTTTTTAGGTCAACCTGCATTGTCTTAGCAGTCTTGGCCTTTTCGAGCCGCTTAACCCAAAGCCGAAATATTTTTGCAGATTCGGGAGTGTGCAGGAATTTTATCCCGTAACCTGCAACGCCGCTGTTTCGCCGATAGACAATTGTTCCTGAAACCGTAATCGGCGGAACTTCTTCTTTAAAAAACAAGCACACTGTCGCCGAAACGGGAACTTCAGCGTCTATAGAAACAAATACGCCACCCTCGGAAAGATCGTGCACCTTCCCGGTGAAATGCTTCGGCGTTCCCGCCTCCTCGTAATCCACTCCCACCGCAAACCGGACGGCGTAGCGGGTCTGATTATCCCACCAACGTACCTTGGGATCGAAGTACGTCCGGCGCACTTCTGGAATAAGAAAATATCCCACAAGAATAGCATCAAGCACGACCGTCACAAACAATAACGAAACTGGAAAAATTTCGGGAGACTGAGACCACTGTCTCACGTTCGAAAATACGGTGACAGCAGCAACTCCCAAGAAAACCGGATAGCTCCACTTCCGACATGAATAGATGGCCCATCCCGCAAGCGGTATCAACGCAAAATCTTCCACTAAGCCCAGCAAACTTTCGGACGCCACGAGCGCGCTGAAATATTTGAATGGGCTTACGTGTTGAATTAAAGAACTCAGCAGAATATTGCCGATAGGTCCCAAAAAATGAAGCCACGCTAAAATTAATAAACTCCAAGGTCGGACTTTCACAATCTTCCTTTCTTCGTGATTCCAGCGCCCAAAGATCAATGAAACTATTCTAGATACATACACCCATGATTACCAGCAATTACTCATGATGACCCGGGGTCCCTTGACTCAGATTTGTGTTAGCCGGATAATTGAGTGTGTAATGTCTTATTTATTTGGTCAGTACTTTCGATCCGCCCCCCTGCTCGCAACCGCAATGCTTTGCTTTGCTATGATCGGCTGTACGAAAGTCAAGTTGGTCAATTCTTCCGGTCGCATTGGGGTAGAGACTCCCATAGAAGAAACACTGGCCCCTTCTGATCCCAACACAATGAGTCCGTTCCAAGTAGGTTCCGGAGGATCAAAAAGCTCTGGAAGTGGAATCAGTATCCGTGCCTTAGTGGGGTCGCCAACTGGGGTCGATTCTGCTGCGGCCGTTCAGACCGGAAGTGGAATTAAAATTGTTCCGATTGACTCGGAATAGTACTGCGGCTCAACCGAAATCCTGTGGGACAACCAAACAGAGTCTACCTGACGGCCGTCATGACGTCGGCCGTGCGTGAGTCCCATTCTTTGGCTTCGAATCTGCAAGTTTTCTGGTTCAAGCGTCGAGCCGAGCAATCCGGAGGTTTGTATGGAGTGTAATGTAGGATCAAGAGAACGAATCGCACGAATCGGTTTAGGAGGAGCAGCGTTGTTGGGAGCGCTGTTCGGTAAAAGTCCTGCTTGGATGCGAGCGATTTTATCCACGATCGGCATCTCGGGATTAACTACGGGAATTACGCGGCGCTGTCCCGTCAATCAGCTTGTGGGCTATAATAGTTGCGCTCCAGAGAACCAACTCAATTCACTCAATATAAAAACTGAGGTGTCTGGTAGCTTCGAGCAGGTCCTCTATCGGCTGACGGCCGAGCTAATGAACGAGGGTTTTGGAATTTTGACTCGGATCGATCTTCACGAAAAACTTCGTGAAAAGCTTAGGAAAGAGATTCCGGCAACGACAATTCTGGGAGTCTGTAATCCTCAATTTGCCTACGATTCGTATTTACTCAATCCAGCAGTCAGCAGTGTTCTGCCCTGCAACGCCGTAATTCGCGAGATCGTGCCGGGCCGCTATTCAGTAGAAATTTCGCGTCCCAGTGCACTCATAGAATTGCTGGAAGACCCCAACCTGACGGAAATCGCAGAGATTGCGGACCAAAGCTTGGAAATTTGCGTCGAACGCCTGGCTCTAGCCCAGGCGGCATAGCTACGAATGTCCGCTCTTCATTACGATCTGTCGCGGGGTGTGTAGCAATTTTTCGCGCGTGTGCTGCTCTGAAAGAACAGGAAACTTATTTTTCAGTTTTTTTGAATAACCAAAATCCACATCCAAAATAATGAGCTTTTCGTCGGACGAATATTCGAGCATGGGTTTGCCCGAGGGCGCCACGACCATGCACTCGCCAGCAAAATTCATCCCACCACCCGAGCCGATTCGATTTACACCCAGTACAAACGCTTGCGTATCCATGGCACGCGCGCTGAGAAGCGTTTTCCATTGCGCGGATTGTGAATCCGGCCAACTCGCCATAATAATGAATGCATCCGTTCCGGCTTCGGCGCCTTTGATGAAAGGTTTTGTAAAACGAGTATCGAAGCAAATCAAAGGCGTGAACTGATAACCCTCATACGCAACGGTAATCATTTGCTCGCCCGGCTCATAATACCTGTGCTCGTCGGTAACGGTAAAAAGGTTCATCTTGGCGTACGAAGCTACAATTTCTCCATTCCTGAGAACCAGGCATTCGTTGGTATATTTTGCGCCGTTTTTAATGGCGGCGCCGATGAAGACCATCACTTGCTTCCCACGGGTCATTGCCGCGAGCTGCTTAATTGGGGGGCTTCCAACCTCGAGTGCGGCCGCTTCGCGCTGCATACAAAAACCAGTAAGGGCCATTTCTGGAAAAACAAGAAGCCGCACGCCCTGGGCTTCGGCATCATCAATGGTGTCTTCAATTTTATTGAGATTGGCTTGTACATCAAGCCATACGATATCCATCTGACAGAGCGCAATTTTCATATCCCGACTTATCGCTCCTTCTTGGGCGCACTACAAGTGCATTATGGTGCCGTCCGCCAAAGAGACTGGGTGTTGCCCACAACCC
>Ga0208958_1004405_pt1 | contig 10140 bp, 16 predicted proteins | sample RifOxyB1_FD_184032 | JGI IMG/M metagenome (GOLD analysis project Ga0208958, IMG submission 184032) | Soil microbial communities from Rifle, Colorado - Rifle Oxygen_injection B1 (SPAdes) | ecosystem: Environmental > Terrestrial > Deep subsurface > Rock core/Sediment | place: Rifle, Colorado...
ACCAGCTATGGGGCAATTATCTGATAACACTTTCCAAGTAGAAGCTAGCTCGTCAGCATACGCTGCATCTTCTATATAACTTCTTAGAGCACAATTCTCAGAACCGCCACATATTCCATTTCTGCAAGGAAAAGTTTTGTGTTCTTTACTTTTTTTCAATCTGTATATTGTAACTTATTTTATTATTTTTACGAAAATAAACGATGCTGACAAAAGTATAATAAAACTTGCTATAAACCAGCTTACCAAAATTCCTACCGGAATATTAAACATTAAATACGCAGGAAGTGTAAAAAATAAAAAAGACATTGCAACCATTAGGTCGGCAAAATAAAATATCCTTTGCTTTTTATTCTCCGGCAAATGCTTCCGCAGGTAATAATAAATTAAAGCTAGTGATACGCCCGTCACAAAAGTAAAAACTAGTGATGTAATCATGAATTCCGCAGGTGGGGGACCATTACTTGGCATCATTAATTTACTCCAAAGTCCGAAATATTGCGGGTCAGTATAATAACCCATTGTCAAAAGAGCCTCAACTTGTCTTATGACAAATGAAATTACAGTAAAAATTGCTCCGCTCAAAATTACTTTTTTCCAGGAGATTTCTTTAATCCAAAAAACCATGTTTTTCACCACCTTTCCAATAAACTATTTTTTTCTAAATAAATCTTCATCTTCGGGAGTTTGTTTTCCTAATGCAAATCTTAATCTTGCTTTACCTGTTTCAATCATTTCATTGTCACCTGTAGCTTTGCCAGATTCTATTAATCTCCTTGCATCTGTAATATCCTGAGCTTTCAACCAAGCTTCGTTACCTACAACTGACATTTTTTGCTCTCCCTGTGTTGGAGAAACACCTATTCCTAATCTTTCCCACCATTTGCTCATAAAATTTTAAATTGTTCTAATACTTGTTTATCCACTAACATTATTAAATAAAATTATACATCAATAATAATCAACTTCGCAGTTCAACAACTTTTAAAGAAGATGTAAGACCTTTTACAATTCTTAAATTGTATGGCTTAACGCTGAAATAATTCGCCAAGACCGAAATTACTTCTTTATTTGCCATACCTTTGTAAGGAGGTGCCTTTACCCAAACTTCATAATTCCCAAAACCTTTCTTAATTACGTTAGTTTTTTCTTTTCTTGTCTTAACACTCACATCCATCCTCATTTAAAAAATTATACAATTACATTCTCAGAAATACTAATTGCGTCGAGTCAAATTTCTATAAATTTATACCTCTCTCGCTTCCAAACACAGCTTTATTGATTCTTCCCTTATATGTTCTGTAAAATCTTTTCTCAATCTGGATCTGTTTCCTGCTGCAACCGGCGCTTCAATTGCCTTACCAAAAGAAACCTTTACAATACGCTTTTCTCCGTTTTCACGAAAACTTGGCAATGCTCTGCCTTTAGGCAAAACTTGCTCAAGACCTACCAACGCAACTGGTATAATTGGTCTTCCGGATCTGATCGCCAACTCCGCTCCACCTGTATGAAATTGTCTTCTGTCGTTTGGAAGATTAGACCGCGTTCCTTCAAAAGACATCACCAACGAGTATCGTTGCAAGAAATTTTGCGCAATATCCAAGCTTTCATAAATACCGCTTGTACTGCCGCTTCCTCTTTGCATTGGGAAATTTGGTACCGCCAGTGAACTCATCACACCCATCACGTATCCAATCAGTCCCCCTTTATACCAATAATCAGCAGCCGCAGGATAAATAAGATTTATTCGCAGATCTGCCGGTATTGCCCATCTTACAACTGGGGAGTCCACGTGTGTTGTGTGCGGGAAAAATGCAAAAATAGCGGTTTCTCTGGCTGTTTGTTCGGGATTTCGTAAAAATTGCAGATTTTCTTGCCCGATTACATTGAATTGCATTCTATCCAAAAGTTTTCCGAAAGTATTCCGTGCGATTTCTTGATAGGGTTTATGAAATTCGTCTTCCGTTCTCACGCGCATATTCTAACTATACGAACGAAAAGTAGCAATATGTGGAGTCAAATTTGATGAAATATATCTGTTAAGACGTTTCTTCTTTTTTTACCACTTTCATTCTCCTCGATAATACCTGAAGAACCATTGCACGGTCTATTTCAAATCCGGGAAGCATAGAGATTCTGTAGCCTTTACCACCTTGCTCAAAACCGTTAAAAGCAGATTGCATGAATGTCCAAAGTGCAAAATTCATTGCAACTTGACTAGCTAAACCTCCAAGATCAGAAGTTTGTGCTTCCGTACCACGAGAGATAATAGAAATATATACATGTGTATAACTCAAATAATTACTTATTGCGTTTATGTAAATGGTAAATATTTTTTGGACATTACTCTCAAGAGCAAACAGATGCTTCTTACCTTCATTCCGGATAGCTGTTTTTAATATTCCATCTATTTCGGAAGCCCATGTTCCAGTTTCTTTCAGATTCGCACCGTTTCCAATTATTTTTCTACCTACAGCATCCATATTAACTTTCAATCTTAAATTCATCCAGTCTGAATTATGTAGGGTATGGTATTGTCCCGATCTTTCATCCGCCTCTGTTCTATACAACTCTATCTTTCTCAAACCGGACTTCCCAGCCAAAGCACTACCGTCCGAATTAATTCCGACAATTTGTACCTCTGAGGCACCAGCATCTCTCTCATGATAACCAACAACCCTTGTGCGAGAAATGCCTCCCAATTGCATTAATGCTTCAACCCGACGTGTGTTAATACGAATTTCCTCTTCATTAATCCATGACGGAAAAGGTAATTCAATTTTTAAACGATCCGAGTGAAAGTGGCTATTGTTTAATGCAAACCAATTATTATCCCGCTCAGCCATAACGGAGCAATTATATTGGTATAGGCCACTAAAATCAATTATTTGGGGTTAACTTGGGAGAAATTAATTTTTTATTAGATTTGTTTCCAGTTTTGTAACTCTTTTTTCCAATTTATCGAATTCTTCAATAGTTGGTGCATCTTCCTCAAGAAATGCAAGTTGCTTTCCTATTTTGTTAATTCTTTTTGTTAATCGTTCTTCGACACCATCGATTTTCTCATCTAACTTATCGATTTTATTACTTAAACCATTTACTTTGTTATCAACTTTCTTAATTTCACCAAGTAATTCCTGCTTCATGGCAGACTGTCCATTTACAATTGTCCGAAACATTTTCTTTACATCGTCCATGTTTACATTTAACTCTGTGAAAGACTTTAGGTCAATATTTAAAAATTAACAATAGTGGTCAAATTGGGAGAAATTAATTTAGATTCGGATTAATAAATTTGATATCTTCCATGGCGGTAGACTTTCCGTGGTGAAAGTAATTAAGTAAGTCAGGATCCTTTAACGCATTTAGATCTCGTACAGATACAGGAATTCCTAAACTTACTCCATTATACCCAAGTTTAAATGCCCAGTCTTGTTTTGCAAATCTTTCCCTTTGTTCCGGTGTTAATTCAGAAAAACAATACCTTTTTCCATCCACGATAAAATCTCCTAACTCATCTTGGGAAAATTCTATACTCATTTAGAGAAATTATACATTTTGTACTCACTAGAGGCAATTATATTACAATCCTGACAATTGTGGTGAGTTCAATCGAACCAGTAAAATCGAAGGATTACAATCCTGAGTGAAATCTAAGGACTGCGAAGCTAACCAAAAGTCGAAAAAACATATAGATGATTATTATGTATAAAACAATTCAATTTCCCGGGGTTGAAAGTTCAAAAATATTTATTCCAAGTTTTGCTGATATCTTTTGTTTCATTTTGTAAATATCCTTATCAAGAAAATTAAAGAACTTGTCAATTTTTCTATCCATTTTTATAACTCTTTTTTCTAGTGGGTCTATTCTTTTAGCGACAATGTTATCAATTGCCTCCAAATCAGAAGTCGTTAATGCCATATCTCTATTTAACTCCATGAAACAAACCCTGTCAACGCGAAACAAATATGTGTGAAGCTATCCAAAAGTCGAGAAATTATGGGGTCAAATTTGAAAATATTAAGATCTTTTTAACTTCCTGAAGGTTGATTCCCTTTTCCTATATTTTTTAAAATATTTCTTAACACTCCTGCTTCTCTCTAGTTTTCTGATTCGTCCTGATAAAATATTTACTGTATCCTTTTCGGATGGTAAATCACCTTCAGACATATAACTATTATGTAAGTTTTAAATGATGAAGTCAAATTTGAAGTTTTATTTACAAATTAAGCATTTGGAAAACTTTGTAAACTATAACTGCCGGCCAGAAGATAGATTTCACAATTCCCAGCAAAACCGCAGCAAAAGAGGTTGCGGTTTGCATGAAATAAATAAATGCACCGAATATTCCGATTCCGTAAAGTGCACCGCCTCCGGCGTTACATTTCATATTATTTCCGGACATCATTAAATTATTAAATCAAAATTTAAAAAAGTCAACAAGCCACAGGATCAAATTCATAAGTTTACTTTAAATGCTTGGTTTTCAAGGCTTCTTCAAAGGAATGCTTGTATTAGGTGTTTTTTGGAACTGAGATGAATCAGGACACGTTCTTCTCCCACAATCGATTTTAAGTTCCCTATAATATTTTCCATCCTTTCTTATTGTAACTGTTCTACACGGACGAACCAAACCCCCGTTGTATTCTCCGTAGAAATCCGACACTTCTGAAGTAAAATATGGAGGTGTTAAGTACAACTAAGATAACAATGGCTTGGGAATTGTTTGAAGCTGGGGTGCCAAAGCGGCATATTGCTTCCAAATTGGGGCTTCATTGGGAGACTGTTGGTATTTGGATCCGGGGAATTCAGGATCATGGACTTCTGGAGTTTTTAGATATCTACGCAAACGCTAAAAAAGGACCAAGGGTTAAAAGACAAGTTGATACTCTTTTGAAAAGGTGGGTTTGGGAAATAAGGGATAGGGAAATGGATTGTTGTGGCCAAAAGATCAGATACTTTTTAGACAAAGAGCATAACACAAGGCTTTCTGTACCTAAAATATATGAAATACTGGCTGAGAAATACAAGATAAAAAGCAAATGGAAGAAAAATCAAATAAGAGGACCCGTTCCACACGCTTCCAAGCCTCGTGAGGTAATTCAGATGGACACGGTAGACTTTGGTGAGGTCTTTGCCTTCACTGGGATAGACATCTTTACTAAAGAGGCAGATGTAGTCATCTTTCCCTCCTTAACTAGTCATGAGGGGCTAATTTACTTAGAAACAAGCATGAAAAGGAGATTTGATAATCACTCTGATTTGATCCAAACAGATGGTGGACCTGAATTTAAGAATGAATTTAAAGCCAATGTCCATCGATTTTCCAACAGGCATAGAGTGGCTAGGCCATACAAGAAAAATGAGCAATCTTTCATTGAGAGTTTCAACAGGAGCCTGAGAAAAGAATGCTTGGGCTGGATAAAATACAAACCAAACCAGGTAGACTATTTAAACAACATTGTGATAAATTACCTTGAGAGGTATCACTACCATAGGCCACATATAGGCCTGGGCATGAAACCTCCGTTAGAGAGGGTCTAGTGTCGGATATTTACGGAAACATACCGATAGTTGGGTTGAGTTTCAATCTAACTAAACCCCATAAAACCAATCCCATCCCGGATCAAGAACTTCTTTAATACTGCTTTTGTTCATTTTATAGACTCCCTCCTCTTCTACCGTCACCCATGTTCCTTCGTAAAAATGATAAGTTACTTCAGGATTGTTCCAGGTGCTTGTTGAAAACTTTACTAAAACACTGTCTTTACTTCCCTCTTCCAATTCGGTCAAATAAACCCGGACGTCAATGATATCCGAAAATCTTCCCGACCATTCCTCGAATTCGGTTTTTTCCCGATATTTAGCCGATAAAAGCTTATATCCTTCCTCCATATTTCTTGCCCCTATGTAAGTATAAAAAGCAAACACAGCATCTTCGGGAGATTCTGCCGGATTAAGGTCGACTTTTTTTATATCACTGTCGGAGAAACCGAAGACCTGTTCATCCAATTTATATGAGCTTATAAACATAGAAATACCCCCGACTCCCAAAGTATTTATGCCGACAACTTTACCGCAGGCTTCAAGCAGCGGTCCCCCACTCATTCCTTTTACTATATTAATGTCTGAAATTACAAAAGGATTTCGGAAACCTCTTAAGTTTTTTATACTGTCAAACTTACCCTTTAGAATTGTCGCCTCACCGATAATATCCGTACCCATTGGGTATCCGATTGCATACAAAGGCTCGTTTGGCCCTAAAAGCCCGCCTTTATTTAATTGAATTACCAATTCTGGATGAGTTTCGCCTAACTGCAGAACAGCCAAATCAAGGCTTCTGTCCCCTGTCAATTTAATGGGGGTTACAAGTCTTCCGTCGGGGAAAATAATTTTCGGTGAATCTTCACCGTCTATAACATGGAAATTGGTAATTATTTTATCGGAAGTTATAAAAAATCCGCTTCCTTCTCCAAGTCCTCCAACGACTCTTACAACTTTACTTTTATTTTCTCTAATAAAAACGCCGGGAAAACACATAAACTTCCCTATATATCCGTAATTTTCGGTTATATAGTCTACAATCACAAAAAGTGAGGCGAAGATATATACAACCACAATAAAAATAAAGGCTGATTTAAAAAAGTTTTTCAGACTTTTGAAAGGAAAAACCGCAGCATCAAATATCATTTTGATAAATGAAAAAGTAAATCTGAAGGCAAGCTTTACACAGTAGTAAGCAGAGTAGGTAAATATTTTAATGGGAAATAAATATAGTGGAAATAATAAACGTCTGATGTAAGTTTTTATACCTGTGTATGCATCGGAAGTTATTTTAGCGAGTCGGGAAAAATATTTATCCAAGTTGCCTGTAGTTTACACTCCAAATTAAATTGTTACCAGAAGAATGAAAATAATTTAGTCTGAAGTTTTTTGAAATACAACTGTAATTGCAGAAAAATCGAGCGCTTTACCGTTTATGGATTCGGAATGAATCAACTTTTGCTGATACTTTATTAAGCTAAACTTTGAATATGCTTTCAATAATTCTTCTTTCGTATACTGCTTTTCAAACTTTCCGGATTCGGAAAAAACTGTGCTGTTTATTTCCGGTCCCGGCTCTTTATCCACCCAATCCGTTCGTCCTATTCCGCAAAATAAATAATATCCTCCTTTTTTTAACACTCTATAAGCTTCTGAAATTGCTTTTTTTCTTCCTAATTCTTCAATACAAATTGTTGCATTAACATCTAAAATTGCGTCAAAGCTTTTTGTATTAAATATTGTCCAGGGCTTACCTATATCAAATACTTTATAAATTATTTTTAAACCGCTGACTTTTTTTCTTGCAAGCGCAATTGCATTTTTTGAAAAATCAATTGCGTTTACCAAATAACCCTTTTGTGCTAAATAAATTGCATTTCTACCGTTTCCGCAACCAACATCCAATATTTTTGATTTTTTTAAACTGCCGATTTTTACAAGCCGTTTTTCGAATTCAATAACGGCTAGAGAAGGATTATCTTTATGAATTCCGGGAAAAGTATTTTTACTCTTAAATTCTCGCTCCCAAAATTGCTTTTGATCCGACATAACCGTTTTATTCTACTCCCCGACCTACACATTTGCCAGAAGATTGATTATTAATTAAATCGTGTCGTAAGTCTTATAAAAGAGAAGTTTGATAGATCAAACCACCATGAAGGGCCGATTTTACCGTTTACATCATCTGTGTTTACTACAATCAGACCATTTGCTCCCCAACCTGTTACATCTGTAATCACAAAATCCGGGTGGGCTTCACTAAACAAGCTTTCAATTTCCACGCTTTTGGTATCTTCCTTTATATCTTTGCCGTCTGTGCGAAGAACAATATAGCGGGTTTTACCCAAATCCTTAAACTTTAAGAAGACAAATTTATTGTCAGGAGAAAAAGTATTTTCAGGAATGACAATTCGACTGTCCTCGTTTGAATCTTTTTCAAATATTTTTATGGGGGTTGCTGAGCTTTCGGAAGTTATGAAAAAAATTTGGGTAACAATACCATTTAATTCTCTTCCATTTTTGAGAGCAAGTGTATAAGTTCCGTCGGGAGAGGGTATATCCAGATTCTCCTCTTCAACTGCCTGCACCTCAATTTTGGATTCCGACAAACCGGATGCAGGTGCTATTTCATTTTTAACCTTTATAGAGCCTACGACAATCACGCCTAAAGTAATTAAGGCAGCAACTGACAATATTTTTATAAATAATATGCTACGGTGCTTGTCCATAAATTATAATTTTTGTGCCAGACTCACCGGGTGTTGAAACTTTTTGGTCCGGTTCCATTGGCGGATCTGCCCATTCATAAAGCTTTTTGGCATCAATCGTACGCATGTTGACGCATCCATGGCTCATTGCGTGACCGAAATTATCATGCCAGTATGCCCCGTGCAAGCTAAATCCGCGAGAGCCTGCAACTTTTGCATTGGAAAAAAACATAACATATGGGACATTGGGTAAATAGTAATAGTCCGCTCCCTGACCACCCGACATTTTGGTGGCTCTAATCTTGCGCCATATTGTAAACTCGCCTGTCGGAGTCGGAAACCATTTACCCGTAGAGACTTTGGCTTCCATATAAAGACTGTCTCCCGAATATGCTTTTACGGTTTGGGTTGATAAATCAACTTCTATCCTTTTCTCCCCTGTTTGGCTTTCTGTTCCCAAAACAGCAGTTTCCTCCAGATCTTTTGAAAGATCAATTTTAGGTGGCATGAGGGCAATTCCGGCAAAAACGGCCTGTTCGTCGTTATTTACTGATAACTCAAGACTTTCCTTACAGCTTAAAGAATTGGCACAGGCAGATTGGTTTGACCTTTGCTTAAATAAAAAACCACCCAATATAACGATTGCAATTGAAAAAACTGCAAAAACAGCCGGGGACAGCTTTGTTTTTTTACGGGCCATAATAAAGACTAACAAATATTTTCCCGGAAATCTAATCAAAAACTTGATAATAAACCTATAATATGCTATTATTGTGCCTACTGTTCCCATTTGGGAACTTTTTTTATGTACAAATCAACTGTACTTCTTTCGATTATAGTTTGTATATTGAGCCTGAAGATGATGTCGGGCGAATCTTCTATGGCAACAAACGGCAATAGTTATGTTTCCCAAAATCAAAATACTTTGGCCGAGAGGTCATTTTCACTTGAAAACAGGTACGAGGTAAAGCGCGTAAACGACGTATTTAAGGATAATATTCTGCTTACTTTAAGCTACTTAAAAGGCGATGTTAAATCTAAGGCTGATATTGATTGGGGTAAAGTTGAAGAGCCAAAGCTTTTTGAATTTTCGCTTAAGCCAGGGGACAGCTTTACATTCCACGATCAAATTCTACCGGATTACAAAAATAATGTAGTTAAAATGACTGATGCGCATTTTAATTACCAGGACGGATTTAAATCCGACGGGTATCTTATCGGCGACGGAGTTTGTCATTTAGCATCGCTTATGTATTGGGTCGCAAAAGAAGCGGGCTTAGAGGCTAATGCTCCAACAAACCACAACTTCGCCAAAATTAACGAAGTGCCGAAAGAATATGGGGTTTCTATATATAGTTTACCAGGCTCATCCGGAGTTGGCTCTAAACAAAATCTTTATATAAAAAATAATCTTGATAAAACCATTGCTTTCGTTTTCAACTATGACGGCACAAATCTTTCAATCAAAGTCGATAAAGAAAACATTTAAGAAGCTGAAATTTTTTAGTCGTTTTGGATTCTTTGCATCTTTGCCCTAACCGGTGCGAGGATATCTTCAACATTTGTCTCTGAGTCATGTTCATCTTTATTGTGTTGGGCTAGAACTATTGAAAGCAATTCAACTGCTTCGTCGTCATCGTGTGCATGAATCTTGGCAACATACTCACAACCTACAACATCACATTTTGCGCTGTGAGTTTTTAGTGAATGATCGTGTTTTTGTGTATCGTGCATAAGCTAATATTACACCACTTTCTTTACATTTTAAACCCTGGTTGTAAATACACAGCGGTATGTTTCCGTAAATATCCGACACTAGACCCTCTCTAACGGAGGTTTCATGCCCAGGCCTATATGTGGCCTATGGTAGTGATACCTCTCAAGGTA
>Ga0208958_1004407_pt1 | contig 10139 bp, 14 predicted proteins | sample RifOxyB1_FD_184032 | JGI IMG/M metagenome (GOLD analysis project Ga0208958, IMG submission 184032) | Soil microbial communities from Rifle, Colorado - Rifle Oxygen_injection B1 (SPAdes) | ecosystem: Environmental > Terrestrial > Deep subsurface > Rock core/Sediment | place: Rifle, Colorado...
CATGAATTTTGATACCCCACAGCTTGCTGTGGTTGGGAGTTTCATTTTTAATTTATTTAAAACTTCAGCAAATTCGATAGTAAATTTATCCAGAGAATTTAGTTCTTTATTTATTCTAATAGAACCATTTTCATCGATATCAATTTCCATCCTAAACTCATCCAACTATAAAAATCTAATTACTTTGTTTTGTTTTCCTCAACTTCATCTGCTAAAGAACTCTCCTTCATGCGAAGCGACTACGTCGGCGAGCATCCGTGGAAGGATCTTTATCACTCTTCACGCGAAGTCACCGCGTGGACGAGCGTCTATGAAAGAAAATTTCAATTTTCTTTCTTTTTCTCTTCTTCTATTCTTAAAGATTCTTCCTCGTCATGCACTCTAACTAAATCAGTAATTGAATCTCCCGACTGAAGTTTTACAATTCTAACTCCCTGTGCTGCTCTGCCCATGACTCTGATTTCTTCTAGATTCGTTCTTATTACCATTCCTTTTGCCGTCGTGATTATTGCTCCGTCCTTGTCTGAAACCGAAACAGTTGTAACAACTTTGCCAGTTTTATCTGAACATTTCAAATTAATTACTCCTTTTCCTGCCCTCGCTGTTTTTCTGTAATCCTGAACTTCAGTTCTCTTTCCATAACCATTTTGTGTAATTGTCAAAATTGCTTTCGTTCCCAAAACTTCAAGGCTTACAACTTCATCTCCTTTCTCCATCTTAATTCCAGTCACACCATAAGATGACCTTCCCATCGGTCTAACATCCTTGGAATCAAATCTAATTGCTTTCCCGTCTTTAGTAGCAAGCATAATTTCCTGTCCTTCTTTAACAATCTCAACACCGATTAAATTATCTGAATTGTCCGCCGGAAGATTAATCGCTCTAACACCAGATTCTCTTGGTTTTGAAAATATATTCAACGCAATTTTCTTAACCTGCCCAAGTTTAGTTGCCATAAATAAATAATCCTTAAACTCATTCACCGAAATAACATTAGTTATTTTTTCTTCTTTCAAACTAAGAATATTCACAAGTGCTTTTCCTTTGCTGTACCTTTCTGCTTCCGGAATTTCATGTGCCTTCAACCAAAGAACTCTTCCTCTCGACGTGAAAAACATAAGATAGTCATGAGTCGAACACGAGATTAATTGTTTTGTAACATCATCCGTCGAAAGATTGCTTCCAATAACTCCTTTTCCTCCACGATGCTGTTCCTTGTAAGATTTCGTATCCATTCTCTTGCAATATCCTTTTTCAGTAATGGTAATAATAACTTCTTTCTTCTGAACCAAATCCTTCTCAGAAATTTCAGAAAATCTTTTCATAACCTGCGTCTTTCTGTTGTCGCCATATTTTTCTTTCAGTTCCTTAACTTCTTTAACAATAATTTTTAAAACTTCTTTTATGTCGCCCAAAATTTTTTCCAGTTTTTCGATTGTCTCTTTCAATTCTTCCAATTCTTTTTTCAACTTGTCTTGTTCAAGTGCAGTCAATTGTCTTAACTTTGTTTCAAGAATTGCTTCTGCCTGTCTTTTAGTGAATCCAAATTTTTTCATTAAATTATCTGCTGCTTCCTCTCTTGACCTTTTGATAATCGCAATTATCTCGTCGATATTCTTCAATGCAATCATTAATCCTTCGACAATTTCCAATCTTTCTTTTGCTTTCTTAAGCTCAAACTTTGATCTCAAAGTAATCATTTCTTTTCTGTAACTAACATAATTATCCATGACATCTTTCAAATTCAAAACTCTTGGTTGTCCGCCGACGAGAGCAAGAAAATTTACATTGAACGATTCCTGAAGTCGTGAATGCTTGTACAATGAATTTATTATAAATTTAGAATTTACTCCCTTTCTTAATTCAAGAACAATTCTGATTTTTCCCTTCGATGATTCATCTCTCAAATCCCAAATGTCCTTAATTTTTTTATCCTTAATCAATGTAGCAATTTGCTCAACCAGTGTTGCTTTGTTTACCATGTAAGGAATTTCGGTAATAACAATCAGCTCTTTATTCTTCTGCTCTTCAGTCGTGATTTTTCCTCGCATAGTTACTTTTCCACGTCCGGTTTTGTAAATTTCTGTCATGTCTCCAAAAATCAATCCGCCCGTCGGGAAATCTGGTCCTTTAACAATTTCACATAATTGTTCAATTGTCATTTCCGGTTTGTTTGTATATTCAATAATCGCATCACAAACTTCTGACAGATTATGCGGTGGAATATTTGTTGCCATACCGACGGCAATTCCTGTCGCACCATTAATCATCAGCGATGGAACTTTCCCCGGAAGCAATTCTGGTTCTTTCAAAGAGTTATCAAAATTAGGTGCGAACTTTACAGTTTCTTTCTCAATATCCTGCATCAATTCCATTGAGATGGGTAAAAGTCTTGCTTCAGTATACCTATAAGCCGCAGGCGGATCTCCGTCGAGAGAACCAAAGTTACCTTGTCCGAAAACTAAAGGATATCTTAAAGAAAAATCTTGAGCCATTCTTACCATTGCATCATAAACAGCAGTGTCACCATGCGGGTGATATTTACCAATAACATCTCCGACGATTCTTGCCGATTTTTTTGTCTGCGTTCCAGGTTTCAAACCCATCTGATGCATTGAAAATAAAATTCTTCTCTGAACCGGTTTCATTCCATCTTCAATTGCCGGAATCGCCCTCGAAACAATAACTGACATGGCGTAATCCAAATATGCTTTTCTAACTTCACCAGAAATTTCAGTGTTAATCACTCCTTTCTCTTCGGCAGTATTAATCCCAACTTTTGTTTTCTTGGGTTTCGTCGGGTCCGAAGTTTCTTCCTCTTCTTCCTCTTCTGCCTTTTTGGAAGACGCTTTCATTTCTTCATCATAACTATTCATCTCTTCTATTTGGCTATCTCTTCCCATTTTATAAAATTTGTAAAATATCTTTCAATGATTTAATTGTTTGAGTTGGCTGACCAGTTTCTTCATTTGGAGTTTCATGAGCATAATCTCCATTTTTTATCCAGTATGTTTTACAGCCAATTTTATTTCCAACACTTATTTCTCTTTTCATTCTATCGCCGACCACGAAAGTATTTTTTGTCGAAGCATTTACATTATTTATCGCTCGCATAAAAATTTCCTCATTTTTTCCATCTCCAACGACAATTTCATCAAGATAAGGTTTTAATCCAGACTCTTCTATTTCTCTGTTTCGGGTTTCTTCTCCTTTTCCGGCAATAGAAACCAAAACTAATTTGTAATTCCGACTTCTTAATTCTTCAAGAACTTTTTTTGAGTAATTAAACAGACCATTATTTCTTCCATATAAAGTTCCAATCCAATCTAAAATTATTAATCCTTTCATATTTTCAACCCCCTCAATTTAATTAATAAATCTTCAAAATTTTTCCATTCAATTATTTCATCAGTCATATCTCTTAAATAAGATTTTTTAACATCATCTTTTATAGCTAAAATAAATCTTTTCTTTTTTGAAAGAATATACCCAATTTCCATTAATAATCCTTCACTGTGATGTTCATTTCTTATAAGAGTCAAACAGATATCACTTTCATCTATTATCTTAAATGAAAATCTTACCCAATCACCTGCTTTTTTAAATTTATTTTTTCCTTCTTCCTCCAGCGTCGAATACGGTTTCAATCCTTTCTGACTTAGAACATCATAAATTTTTTCCATCTCCGAATTCAAAACTTTCATATCTTGCCCGGTTACTGCCTGTCCAATAAATATTTTTTTCATTTTAATCTTCATCCCCTGTATCTTCGTCTTCAATATTATCTTCGTGATGCAAAACTAATTCGGTTTCGTCGTCGATTTCAACTGAAATACTTTCTTTAGTTAATTTTAATTCTTTTAATCTCATTATCAAATCATCAATTTCCTCGTCGTTCACAACCGTTTCAATAACCTCAATTATTTTTTCGCCTTCAGCTTCATCATCGCTTTCATCTGCTTCAATCTCTTCCCCTTCTTCATCTTTCTCTTCAGTTTCGTCATCGGTGTATTCAAATTCTACCGCAGGTTTATCTTTTTTGTTTGGCATTTTAATATTTAACCCCTAATTTGTTTAGCTCATCAATCAACTGATTTGTATTCTTAAATAATATTGGTTTCATTCCTAATGTTTTTGCCGGTACAATATTCTTTTCTAAGTCATCAACATAAATAATTTCCTGAGGAGAAACTTTTAATTGTTTAATTGTTTCATTAAAAATACTAATATCTGGTTTTGCTTTTTTGAATTTGTATGAGGCAGTAATTACATCAAATAATTTGCCTAATTTTTTAGTTAGAATAATTTCTTCCAACCAATCCTCAAGATGATTTGATAATATTGCTAACTTATAATTTTTCTTTAATTTTTTAACTAAATTAAAAACATCATTGTTAAGTCCCCAATAGTTCATTAAATCTTTTCTAATAATTTTTTTATCTATTTTTAAAAAATTGGCTAATTCTTCCCAAAAGACACCTGAATTAATTTCATCTACTCTTGCTTTTAACCATAATTCAACTATAAGTTTTTCAAACTCATCAGAATTTGCTTTAAATTTCGGAGCATACATTTTTGCAAAACTACGAAGACTTGTTTCTTTAGATAAAACTCCACCCCAATCGAAAATTATTGCCTTTATTTTTTCGTTGCTCATTCTTCTTCCTCCAAATCTTCTTCGGGTAATTCTATTGTTTTTTTGAAATCTTTTTTTAATTCGTCTTCGTCCGGAAGTTCAACATTTTTTTTATCAAGATATTCCATAAATTCTTCTTCAGTCAAATCTTTTTCTTTAACATTCATTCCACGCCATCCACACTTTTTACATTCCCATTCTTTTCCTCTTTCTTTTCCGACGACAATTATAACTTCATCACTTCCACATTTCGGGCACAATCGCAATTTGAAAACTCCTTTCTTTTGTTTCTTAACTTTGATTCCTTTTTTCTTATTGTATTCTTCTTCCGAATCGAATCCTTCTAAAATCCAATCCGGCGTCGCGATTTTTGATTTTTTTGGCATTTTATTTTTTGTTAATTTGATTATCTTCATTAAATTTAGGAATTGATATTGCTAATAATTTTATGTTTCCAATATTTTTATATTCAGTTTTTTTAGGAATAACAATTAAATCCCCTTTCTCTAATTTAAATTCTTTTTCTTTTGTAATACAAGTTCCTTTTCCTTCAAGAACATAGTAAAAATTATCACTAACTTTATCATAATCAAAAGTTTTTTCTTCACTGTTTCTATCTACTTTGGTGATGCTGATATCTGGAAAATCCGAAATAAATAAATCTTTAACTTTTGTCTCGCTATTTCCAAATTCTTTCATATCTTTTTCTTTAATTATTTGAATTTTCATTTTAAATATCCAGATTTGCATCACGTGCATTTTCTTGTATGAATTCTTTTCTTGATTGAACGTCGTCACCCATAAGCATGCTGAATGTTGCATCCGCTTCGATTGCATCTTCAATAAAAATCTTTTTTATTTTTCTTGTCTTTGGGTCCATCGTCGTTTCCCACAACTGATCTGAACTCATTTCTCCAAGTCCCTTGAATCGTGTAACTATTGTATTCGCCCCAAGTTTCTCGCTCATCTTTTTCAATTCATCTTCGGTGTAAACATAATAATCTTCTTTTTTTCTTATTCTGAAAAGTGGTGGAAGAGCAACGAAAATATTCCCGTTCTCAATCAGCTTCGGCATAAATCTGAAAAAGAAAGTAAGTATCAAAACCTTGATATGTTCTCCGTCGACATCTGCATCAGTCATAATTATAATTTTATTATATCTTAATTTTTCAATATCAAACTGCTCGCCAACTCCTGCCCCGATAACTGTAATCATGTTTGCAATTTCTTCGCTCGAAAGTGCCTTTGAAATATTTGCTTTTTCAATATTCAAAATTTTTCCCTTCAACGGAAGGATTGCCTGATTATGTTTATTACGTGATTGTTTCGCTGAACCGCCAGCACTTTCTCCCTCAACTAAATACAATTCTGTCTCTTCAAATTTTCTGCTCGCGCAGTCTGCCAACTTTCCCGGAAGTCCACCAAGTGAAAATGCATTTTTTCTTCGGACTAATTCTTTTGCTTTTTTTGCAGCAAGTCTTGCCTTCGCAGCGTCGAGAGATTTCTCGCAAATTCTTTTTGCTATAGGTGGATTCTCTTCAAAAAATTCCCCAAGAGCAGCCGTAACCGCGCTGTCAACTAATCCTTTAACTTCTGAATTCCCTAATTTTGTTTTTGTCTGTCCCTCAAATTGTGGATGAGAAATTTTTATGCTTATTATCGCTGTCAAACCTTCTCTTGTATCTTCACCCATCAAACTGTCATCTTTCAAAAGTCCTTTTTTCTTAACGTAATCATTTATTACTCTCGTCAGTGCAGTTCTGAAACCAGCAACATGTGTTCCGCCCTCGACGGTGTTAATCGTGTTTACGAAACCAAAAATATTTTCCTGATAACCTTCGTTGTACTGAATCGCAGCTTCCATAATTATTCCTTCCATTTCTCTTTTGAAATAAACTGGTTTGTGCAATGCTTCTTTTGATTTATTCAACCACTTAACAAATTCAACAAGTCCACCTTCAAAATGGAAATCTTCTTTCTTCCCCGTGTTCTCGTCTTTGAAAATTATTTTCAATCCGGCATTCAAAAAAGCAATTTCCCTGAAACGATTTATCAAAGTTGAAAATTCAAATTTCACTGTAGAAAAAATTTCTTCATCTGGGAAAAAAGTTATTGTTGTTCCTTTTTCTTCCTGTGCACATTTTCCTATAATCTTTACTGAATCTTGCGGAACACCTATTTTGTAAGTCTGAGAATAAATATTGCCATTCTTTCGTACTTCAGCAGTCATTTTTTTTGAAAGTGCCGCAACGACGCTTATACCCACACCATGAAGTCCTCCAGAAACAGCATAAGCCTTATTATCAAATTTTCCTCCAGCGTGCAATTTTGTAACAATAACTTCCATTGCTGACTTTTTGTAAACCGGATGCATTTCTACTGGAATTCCTCGTCCGTTATCTTCAACTGTTACACTTCCATCTTTGTTCAAAGTAATTTTTATTGTGTCGCATTCGCCAGCCAAAGCCTCGTCAACAGCATTATCTACTATCTCATAAACTAAATGATGCAATCCTTCTTTTCCGGTGCTTCCGATGTACATTGCCGGTCTTTTTCTGACGCCTTCCAATCCTTCAAGAACTTTAATCGACTCTGCATCGTATTCATCTTTTTTTCCGTCTGTCATTTTATAAAAATTTGGATAAAACTTTATATCAATCTAATTATCCCATATCAAAAAATGAACTCGGCTTTATAAACCTTTTTGGTGTTTTATCGACGGGAAAACATATTTTGAAAAAATTTCAGCTTACATCACAATTTTTGTCATTCCTCTTGGAAATACTATAATTTGGATTCCATTTTTGTTTATCAAAAGTGTTCTTTTTGGATGAAAATGTCCCATGACAATTTTTTTGCATCCAAAATCTTTTGCTAATCTAACTGCTAAATCAATTTGTTTTTTTGTAAGCTTGTTTTTATTACCCTCACATAAATCTCTAAATAAATACAATGCTTCCCAATAAATTTTACTCTTCCCATGATAATTTTTTCTTCTATATCTGTGTGCTTTTTTGAATCCCCACTCGATAATGTCGCCGTGAATAAATAAAATCTCATCTCTAACAATAAATGAATCTTCTTTTTTCAATGGAAAAACTTCATGATTCCCATCGATAAAAACCCCCCCAGCATCAAAAACTTTTTCAGCAATATTCTTCCTTAATTTTCCAAGTTTTTTCAAATCTTTATGTAAAGCATTTCTTAAATCAAAATTATCTCCTAAAAAAATAGTGTTCTTTGAAAATTTAATTTCTTTACCGTCGGATTTTTTTATAAACGGATTTATTTCCCATTGCCCGCCAATGTGCAAGTCGGTGTAAATTGTATACTCTTTCATTAGAAAAATTGTCAAAAATCGTTTTTAATGTTTGTGATAATTAAGTTATCTAACTTTTCCAGAATTACTTTTTTTCTTCAGTTCTTTTTATTTCTTCCTTATGAACCCATCTAACTTTTCGTCTTTTCATTTTCATGTTCTTTCGGCATTTCGACGAACACAAATAATTTATTGTTCCATTATTTGCAACTAAAGTCAAACCTTGATGAAGACTATATTCTCTCCCACAATAAACACATTTTGGCATTTTAATAATCCTTGTCGAATCCGACATTTAATTCAAAAACATGTCCATTCAAAATTGAATCATATTTAGAAGTGATTGATGTTTTAGAAGTATAACTTCCATATTTTTTCCCATCTATCCTTTTTCTCACAAGCAATATTTTTTTCTTTTCTGGAGAAGTTATTTTGAGGGTGCTAATTTCAGGAAAATCTTCCTTAAAAAATCTTCCAACTTCTTCAAACATGTCGTCAATAGTTCCCATTTAAGTATACGCTCCTTTGATAACTTTACTTTTAATTCTTCTTGCTTCAATTTCTGTTTCCCTTAACATTAATGTATCGCCAACTTTTATCGGTCCTTTAACATTTCTTCTCATACTTCTTCCTTTATCTCTTCCATCAAGAATTAAACATTTAACTTGCGTGATTTCTCCTCGGAAACCTGTTCGTCCAATTATTTCTTCAACCGTTGCCGGAACTGGCTCGCCCATAGCAATTCTTGTAGCTGAAGCTTTCTTCTGTTGCTTTTGCTGGTCAGTTAATTGCTGTCCGCTTCCACTCGTTTGCTTTTTGTTGTCTTGCTTTGCCATGTTTACAATTTCCTATTGCGAAAATTTATTTCTTGAAAACTGAAGCTAATTCGGATTTTGCTTCGCCTTCGTTGATAACCGCAACTGATGAAGTAGCAACTGGAAGTCCTATAGAAACACCAAGCTTTTGTTTGCTTTCAACTTCTTTGCAATGAATTCCTTTCTCTTTACAAAGCAAGGGAAGATGTGCGACAATTTCTTTTGGTTCTACATCACTTGCATAAACCACAAATTTTGCCGTTCCTCTTTCTATAGCTTTGGTAACTTCGTTAGTTCCCTTTTCAATCTTTCCGGTTTTCTTCACTTTTTCGAGTACGCTGTATATGTCCATTTTTTCGTTAATAGTTTAATTGTCCGGAACTCACGAGAAAATAAATCCTCGCGATTAATCGTTCATCGGATAATAACAATAAAAAAAACTGGTTTTTAAACCTTTTCAATTATTTTATTATCAAGAATTTTATAACAACCTTTCAATTTTTTCCAAAAAAGAAAAATATAAATACAATATAGCTATTAATATATCAAGAGGTGCAACATGCCAGCAAAGAAAAAGAAAGCTGTTAAGAAAAAAAAGTACTACTCAAAGAAAAAAAAGAGGGCTTGATTCTATTTTTTCTCGAGGGGGATTACTTTTTTGTTAACTAATCCATTCAAAGAATAGGGCATTCGTATAAGGTCAATGTAACCACGTGAGACCCAAGGATCTATGGGATAATTGGAAAATTTTTTTGTTATTTCTCTTCTTCTTTTATTGTTCAGATTGAATGCCTTTTTATCCAGAACATGAAGATGAAACCCCCGCCCAGAATAAACTAGCACAATTTTGTCAAAATATTTTTCTAAATCCCCTTTCATTTCAAGAGCAATCATCAAAAGTTTTTTTATGCATTCTTTGCAAATCTTATTCTTATCTTTACATTTACATTCAATATTATCTGTATCTAAATCGAAAACCAATTCTTGTTTTACATAATTTATAAACTTCAATTTTTTCAATTCTTCCTCGGGATTCTTGTAAACATTTCTATCATAATAAACGTCCTCGGGAAGATACTCGCTTATTTTTTCTTTGAGTTCATTGAACGGGAAATACATTAAATTTCCCTTGAGTTTTTTATTTAGAATAATTCTAGTATCTGTTCCTGGGTCAAGTGCACAAATTTGCGGAAGTGCTAGGTGGTTTTTTCTGAACCATTCTTCTACCCTTTCAACAGAAAAATTTTTATAAAATTTTTTTCTTTCTTCCAAAGACGCCGGTCGGAATTCATTTTTCATCTCTTTTAATAATCAAGGATAAGTTGTATATAAAAGTTATCAATAATCTTTTTATACTTGTGGTGATTTA
>Ga0208958_1004409_pt1 | contig 10135 bp, 9 predicted proteins | sample RifOxyB1_FD_184032 | JGI IMG/M metagenome (GOLD analysis project Ga0208958, IMG submission 184032) | Soil microbial communities from Rifle, Colorado - Rifle Oxygen_injection B1 (SPAdes) | ecosystem: Environmental > Terrestrial > Deep subsurface > Rock core/Sediment | place: Rifle, Colorado...
TCTTCAGTTTACGAAGCATTTCAAAAATATCTTAATACTTGCAATGTCCCAAAAAAAGAACTTTCGTTTGAGAAAGGTTCAAGTCTTATAAAAAATTCCGGCGGGAAAGTTGTCTTAGCCCACCCATTTGGGGACAAAGAACATTCGCTATTAAAAGTTGAAACGAATTTTCCAGAAAATGATTATCCCAGAATGGTCAGAGAAATGAAACCATTTATCGACGGGATTGAGACTTTTTATTGGGATTATACCTCCGAACAAATGGAATTATGCCAGAGAATTGCCGAAAGATATGATTTAATCCCAACGGTAGGAAGCGACCATCACGGCGGAGAAAAAGACAGAGTCGGAAAAATTTATTCTTTACAAGAAATATCAGATTTTCGGAAACTATTTCTTTAGGAAAAAGCTGATTATTGTTGTCCTTTTTTAGTAACATTTATAAACGAGTATTTCTCCAGAAAGTTATGGGAATAGTATCATTAACAAAAATTTTGGACAGAGTTGTAAATGCTGGTGAGCAAATTGAAGAACATGAAAAATTAATTTTGAATAGAAGAAATTTTCTTCAGCTTGCTGCTTTAGCTGTGCCCGTGTCAAATCAATTTACGCGAAATGATGAACAAAGAATTCTTTCCGAAATTGGAATCGCAGATTATCATCTAAAAAACGGAAAAGGTGGAACAAACAAATTCAAAAAAAACTTTTTTGACACGGTATTAGGAAATGGAATTAGTGGATATTACACCCTCGATGATTTAGGCAATTCTCAATCAGGAAATAAAGTTTACGAATCAACATTCAAAGTCGAAGCGTACGACGGCAAAGAAAAAATTTACGAATCGATGTTCAGATCATTTTTCGAAAATGAAAAAAATAAACTTAAAGTTTTTGCTGATTGCAGAAAAGTTATGGACAAAACAGGAAAATTTGAAACGGTAACTATCTATGATTACACTGGAAGAAATGCACGCATGAGAACTATCGACGGAAAAGCTTATGGATTTAACACCAGAATTTTTTCAGAAACCCAAGGTTTCTGGCCTTTAGTCGCAAGAGGAATTTATTTCAAAGATATCAACACTGGAAAATATCCATCAGTAGTTTCAACAGGAGCAAATTTATTTTCGAGAGAAGTTGAAGTCAACAAAACTGACGACGACATTAGTTATTCATTTTCTGCAATTGTCGACGGAAAAAACCAAGTTTTTAATTTCGCTTACAATCAAGACGGAAGTTTCTTTGTAAAAATTCCTGGAATGCCAATGGGAAAAAGTTTGGATTAAAACCAATTATTTAATTTTTTTCTTTATAGACAAATTTTTTTGGGTTTCTTTTTTTATTTTTTCTTGTAATTCTTTTGAAAGATTAAATTTTTCTATATCCTTTCCCAATTTTTTTACGTTCAACAAATTTTCAAGTTCTAATTTTATTTTTGTTTTTTTCTCTATTCTGTCTCTAATACTTGTTTGTTTCCAGACTTCATCAACTAATGGCCCCACTGCCTTAAGTAAAAAAAACAAAAGATATAAGGAGAATATAATTAATCCAATTCGTTAAAATTTGTCCTATCGAAAGATTGGTATTTGCTATCAAGAAAAGATAACCTAAACCAAGAAAAAATAAAAGAATCATGATAATAATTGAAATTCGATATTTATTTTCACTAATCATTTCCATCATTTACCCATAATTATAAAATTCTTAAACTTATCTATTCGTCTTCTCAACGGTTTCTTTTTTGGCAAGTTTCTTATCTTCCTCTTTTTTTACAAGTGCACCAATAACCTTAACCATCAATCCTGGAAGCCCAGTACCGACGGGAACAGGCTGATTCAAAATTATATTTTCAATGACGCTTGATAATTTATCTGAACCGCCCTTGATTGAAGCATTAACAAATTGTTTCACCGGCGTCTCGAAAGTTGCTCTTGCAAGTATTGAAGATTTCTGTGCGATAATTCCCATCCTTGTTATACCCTTAATATCTCCGGTGTTTGTCATTGCATCAGCGACGAGTTTCAAGTGTCTTATATCAATATCAAGTCCCTGTGATTTCAAAACTGTTTTAATTTCATCAATAATTAATTGTCTTCCAGCTTCAATTCCGAAAACTCTTGCAACTTCATACAAATCATTCGAAACAATTTTGTCCGGATCAACTTCTTTAAACTTAATCATCTCAACCAAGTTTGAACCAAGAGTAATAACCACATAATCTTTTTCTCTCTTAACAATCAAAACTTGTTTAATACTTGGAATTCCAGAAACAATTGTTCTTTTCAATTTTTCTTTAAGCTTGTAAATATCTCTGAAGTTCAACTCACCAACGTTCAGCGAAATAGAATCTTCTTTCTCCTTAACTTTAAATCCAAGCTCATTAAGTCTGTCCGCGATTTTCTTGATTCCGACGTGAGTCTGTCTCAACGAATTCTTGTCAATAACAATTTCAATATGCTTATCACTGAAATTAAGATTTATTTCAGAAGCAATTTCTTTCAACGAAACTTCCTTTATTTTTTCAGCGAAAATTCTTGCATCTTTTTCATTGTTGAATTCTTTATTCAAATAAATCTCCATCTTTGGTGAAGAAGGATTTTTTCTCGCATCGAAAATTTCAATTAATCTTGGAAGACCAGTTGTAACCTGCATTTCAGCAACTCCTGCATGGTGGAAAACATTAAGAACCATCTGCGTCGACGACTCACCGAAAGATTGTGCTGTAACAAGCCCAATTGCTTCCCCTGGAGAAACTTTTTCTTTAGTATGCAAAGTTGAAACATCAATTGAATCGTCACCGAATTTGAACTCAATAATATTATTGTTACTATCTCTCACAGTTCCATCATATTCAACTCTCATGTCTTGAAGAGCGTTAGCCAATCTTCTGTAAAGATAACCTGACTTCGGAGTTCTCAGAGCTGTATCCATCAGTGAGTCCCTTCCTGTAATTGCCTGGAAGAAAAATTCGTCTGGTCTTAATCCTCTAATGAATGAACTATTAATGAAACCTCTCGATCTTGAAGAAATATCTCCTCTGCTGAAAAAAGATAAAGTTCTATCTTTGTAACCAATATCAACACGACCACCTTCGAATGCCTGCTGACCAACACAACAAGCCATCTGCGTAATGTTAAGAATATTTCCTCCACCACCAGACTTAATCATATAACTAACCGGATTTGTCGCCGGGAATTCTTTTCTTACAGTCTGTCCGATTTCAGTTCTCACACCATTCAAAACCTGAAGCATTTTAAGTTCTCTAGATTCCTCAAGAGTTTTTCCGGGAATAATTTCCAAAGTTCCTTTATTATATTCTTCAACCAAATCTTCAGATTTTTTAACTGATCTGTCAATAATTTCCTGTGAAGCTTTCAAAACAGATTCGTTCAAATCAAAATCATTAACTGAAATACTTATTCCTCTGTCTGAAAGATAATTTTTCCCAATGTTAAATGCTTTCTGGATTGTCAAAAGAGTTTCGTCTCTTCCAAATTTTTTATCAATCTCTTTAGTTATTTCCCCATCTTCCTGTGCGAAAGCAGTCTTGTCAATTTTACCTTCTATAATTTTTCCGTCCTTAATTTTTATTGAATCATTTGAGAAATCTATTTTTGGAAGAAGTAAAGAAAATATTTCTTTTCCTGAAACAGTCTTTTTAGAAACCTCATGATTAATTCCTGATCTGTACAAAAGTTGATTCGCTTCGTCTGCAGAAAATTCCTTGAAACCAAGAAGATATCCACCAGTAACTGAATCAACAAGACAACCAATAAGTGGAGAATTATTTTTCGGCGACATAATATTTCTTTTTACATCAAGTAAAATTTTTGCTTCAGCTCTTGCTTCTTCATTTTGTGGCGAGTGAATATTCATTTCATCACCATCGAAATCAGCATTATATGGGAAGTTCGCAGCAGGATGCAATCTGAAAGTTCTTCCAGGAAGTACCTTAACGAAATGTGCCATCAAACCACCTTTATGAAGAGTTGGATGTCTGTTGAACAAAACAACGTCGCCGTCTTGCAAATGTCTCTCAACAATATAACCGGGGGAAAGTTCAGCCATGATTTCAGTTTTCAAATCTGCAGAAATTTTCTTTCTTTTTCCATCTGGTCTAATAATATAATTTGCCCCTGGATAAATTTCTCCTTGTTCAATAAGTTTTTTTAATTTTCCAATATTCAAATCAGTAACAGTTTCAGCAACGGTAACAATTCTCGCAATCTCGTATGGAATACCAACTTCATTAATTGCAATCGATGGGTCTGGTGAAATAACAGTTCTCGCAGAATAATTAACTCTTTTACCTGCAAGATTTTTTCTTATTCTTCCTTCCTTACCTTTTATTCTTTCAGTAATTGTTTTCAAAGGTTGTCCACTTCTATGTCTTGCTGGCGGAATTCTTGCAGTAGTATTATCAAAAAAGGTTGTAACATGATATTGAAGTAAGTCCCACAAATCCTCGATGATAACTTCTGGCGCACCTGCATTCAAATTTTCCCAAAGTCTTTGATTTGCTCTGATGATATCTGAAAGTTTATGTGTCAAATCATCTTCACTTCTCTCTCCGCTTTCAAGAATAATACTTGGTCTTACCGTTACAGAAGGAACAAGAAGAGAAGTAAGAACTGCCCATTCAGGTCTTGCAGCAACTGGATTAATACCAATTTTTTTCAAATCAGAATCACTTAAGTTCGCAAGAATTTCTCTAATTTCCGTCGGGAAAATTCTTTTTTTGCCAATAACGAATGAAGTTGGTTTTTCCAATTTAACTTTTTCATGAAGCTCACCACAATGAGGACACTTTTTTGCGTCTTTTGATTTCTTAGCTCTCAAAACTGCAGAAGGAAACTTTTCCAAATCTTTATCTGAAAGAAGAAGCTTCTTACATTTGTGACAGAAACATTTTAAACCAAGTTCAATCAAAGAGATATATTTCAAATGAATTACTGCTCTCGCCAAATCAATTCTTCCAGGATGTCCTAAACATTCTTTCAATCTTCCACCACAAGTACGACATCTAACTCCCGGATCAATTGCACCAAGTCTCAAATCCATTAATCCACCGTCGACAGGATAACCATCAATATCATAAAGTTCTGGAGTTACTATTTTAGCAGCAGAAATTTTCTTAATCTGTTCCGGACTGAATAAACTGAACTGAATTTCTCCGACTTTCTTGATTACTGGTTTTGGCATTATCTCCTACCCCCAATTAATTCTTCACTATTCAAACCAGTTTTGTAAATAGGACAACTATTAAAATCTGATGAACAGACTTCATCAATTCTGCCGACTTCCAATGCTTTTGCACATCCATCATAACATTGAGGACAGCATGGAATTCCTTGAGATTTCATATTAATAAAATATTGTCGTGATTCCGGAACTCCAGCTACAGCTCTAACTTCTTTAGACAAATTTCTTTTTTCTCTCTCCCCTGTTAGACCAAGTAATGTAAGGTCAAAATCGGTTGAGTGTATATCAGGTGTCATTTTATTCGTATTTGTTTTTTAATTTAAATTTAGTATGAATATGAAGTCCTTGTAATTCTTCAAGCAACAATTTGAAAGCGTACGAAATTTCAACCGGCTCGGCTTCTTCCGACGAACAAATTGGACAAATAATTTTATTTCTAATATTATCTTCAATTGCAATTGAACCGCATTTTGAACAAATGTGAAGTACAACTTTATCTGAATCATATCTTTCTTTCAACAACAGCGACGCACCATGTGCAACTAATGCTTGTTGTTCCATCTCTCCAAGTCTCAATGCTCCACCTCTTGATCTTCCTTCAACAGGTTGTCTCGTCAATAAAGCAATTTTTCCTGAAGCTCTTCCGTGAAGTTTGTTACCAACCATATATTTCAATTTTAAGTAATAAAGATTTCCGACGAAAATTTTTGCTTCGAATCTTTTACCAGTAACTCCGTTGTACATAGTTTCTTTTCCGTCGTATCTGAATCCCATTTTCTTCAGCTGGTCTTCAAGTTCCTTTTTGCTTTCTCCAGAGAATGAAGTTCCGTCGACATTTTCTCCTCTCAAACATCCAACTTTTCCTCCGAGTAATTCTAATAAATAACCAACAGTCATACGTCCCGGCAAACCATGTGGATTGAAAAGAACATCTGGTCTGATTCCCCTCGACGTGAAAGGAATATCTGCTTCAGGAATAATTGCACCAATAACTCCCTTCTGACCATGAGCTGTAGCAAATTTATCTCCAAGTTCTGGAATTCTTAAATCTCTTGTTCTCATCTGAACAATCTTGTTTCCTTCTTTATCCATAGAAATGAAAACAGAATCAACAACTCCTTTTTCCTCTTGTCTCATTGTAACACTTGATTCTTTCTTTGTTCTAACAGAAATTTCTCTTGCTTCTGAAAGGAATTTCGGTGGTGAAGATTTTCCAATTAAAACTTCGCCCTCGCCAGCTTCAGCCTCGGGATAAACAATTCCATCATTTTCTAAAAGTCTATAACTTGCTTCTGTTCTATAACCAGAAGTGTCTTTATCTGGAACAAGAATTTCATCTTTCAGTCCACCAGCATAATTCATTTCTACTGCAGAATAAGGTCTGAAATAATAACTTCGCCCCATTCCTCTATCCAAACTTCCTTTGTTAAGAATCAAAGCATCTTCCATATTATATCCTTCATAAGTCATAATAGCGACGACAAGATTCTGTCCTGCAGGATAAGTATTCAAAGTATCATAAACAAAACTTCTAACAATTGGTTTTTGTGGATATTGTAAAATACTTACATCAGTATCAAGTCTACAAAGATAATTTGCAGAATACAAACCAAGTGCCTGCTTCTGTGTCTTACTTCCTCTGTTAAGTCTCGACGACTGATCATGATTTCCGTATGGAACAAGTGAAGTTACAACACCGAACAAATCCATAGAGTCAATCTCAAGATGAGTGTGATTCATAGTAATTTCTTCTTTGTACAAAGCAACCAAAGCATTTTCTTCTTCACCAGCGTCGAGATATTCAATAATTTTTTCATCAATCAAATCTTTCCAAGAAATTTCATTCTGTTGTAATTTTATCAAATGCTCGTCTTTAAGTCTTGAAATTCCACTCTCAACAATAATTAATGGTCTTAATGCTCTTCCAACTTCAGTAGTTATCAAAACAAGTCCGAAGACATCATCATATCTGAAATTCATTTGCAATGGAAGTTGTTGCATTCTTCTTTTTTCTCTTAATGACGAAATAAAACTTAATGGTTCAGTAACATTTCCAATAAAAATTCCGTTGAAGAAAACTTCTTTTCCTTCGAAACCAGTCTTGTCCATTCCAAGCTCTTCAAGTTCTTTCAAAAATTTATCCTGGTCAAATTTAACTTCAGTAGAAATTCTACTTAATATCGCAAGATTTTTTCTCAAACCAATTTCAGTTCCCTCTGGTGTTTCAATCGGACAGAATCTTCCGTAATGTGTTGGATGCAGAGTTCTTGCTCTGAAATTTTCCTGATCAGATTTCAACATACTTGAAACTCTCTGCAACTGAGAAATTGTTGCTAAATAATTTGTCTTATCCATGTTCTGCGTAATTCCTGAACGCATTCCAGTCCAAGAACCAGTTGCAATTGCAGATTCAACTCTGTGTGAAAACAGCGTCGATTTCGCGATAGTTTTTATTGAAAAAAACTTTTTTCTCTTTTCTGATTTTTGCAAAGAATATTGAATATCTCTAATTAAAATTCCTAGATTAACTCTGAACAAACTTGAAAGAAGATCGCCAGAAAGTCTAACTCTTTTATTTGCGTAATGATCTTTATCTGTAATCATTCCCTCGGGATTTTCCTTTGCAATCAAAAATTGTTTTATTAATTTACATAAAGTAATTGCTTTTTTTATTCTGTCTTCTTTTTTCAAACCAATATGTGGAAATAAATATGAATCAACTCTTTGCTTAACTCTGTCAAGAATTTCTTTTTTTGTACCCTGCAAATTTGTCTGCTCAGCGATATGAAGCATGGCATCCTCTGGAGTTGCAAGATTTACAAACTCGTAAAGATTAACAATAACACTATCAGTTTCTTTTCCAATGTATCTCGCGATATCAGATTCTTTAGTCAAACCCAAAGCTTTCAAAATAACTATTGCTGGAAGATTTCTAAATCGGCTAAAAGACAATTCAAAAAGTCCTTCTTTATTTTCAGAAATCACCGTCGGTATTCTGTAAGTTCCCCTTAAAGAAAACATTCTCAAAATTAAATTTCCTCTCGAATCTTTTTCAATGAATGATTGATTTTCCGCCAAGTCTTCAGCCATAACCATAACTCTTTCGTTTCCATTAACAATAAAATAACCACCATAATCCAACGGATCGCTGTAATTTTGTATAAGCTGTTCTTTATTCATGCCCCAAGTATTACAAGCTTTACTCTTAACCATAATTGGAATTCTTCCGATTTCAACAGTTTCAGAATCGACTTGTCCATCTTTCTTAACTGTGATTTCTAAAGTTACCGTCGCTGAATAGGTTAAATTTCTTAATCTTGCTTCATAAGGAAGAACTTTTGAAACACTTCCATCCGACTCAACAACCTGTGGTTTTCCGACAGAAATTTTTCCCAAAGTAATTTCAAATTCATCATTCTCGATGCTGGCAGAAACTTCTTCTACAATTTCTTGCATTTTATGTTCGATAAAATCATTAAAAGAAATAATATTCGATTCAACAAGTGAGTGACCTTGAAGATATTTTTTCACGACGAGATGATTATTTTTTACCATTATACAACAACCCGATAGAACACATTTACTTTCTCTTCTTCTTTTCTTTCAACCTTGATGACATCTCCCAATGCACATCCTTCGGGCAAAGCAGCGTCGTTAATTAAAATTTTTGGAAGTTGGGGTTTAGAAATATTCAGTGATTTAAGAATCTCTTCAGCATCTTTTTCACTTATCTTGGTATGTTTTGGTTGTAGATTATGCATTTTTCACCGACGGGAGATTTTTAAACATCTGCAAATTATATTTAATAGTATTAGCAACTTGCGGATAATAAAAGATACCAAAAAGTGGTTTAAAAATGTTTCCTTTTTCAGAAGAAAAAAGAGTAAAAATATAACTAAAATAAAAGAACAAAAATTCTATCTTCTAGCCCACATTTCGAAATGATTTCTCATAGCCGCCAGAAAATCGTCGCAAAGTTTCATTGTTTCTTCCTGCAAATATTCAATTCTGTCCGGCAAAATCCATTTTTCGTAAATTTTTTGCATCCATCTGTCCCAACCAGATTCGGGGTCAAATTTATTATTTCTATCTTTAATCAAATTGCCTTTAATAATCACTTCAAAAGTTCCTTTATTTGCTGAAATTTTTTTTCCGTTAGGGTCAGTGATTTCCGTTTTTGACATCGCGACTAATTTAAATTCTATATTAAGTTCATATTGAAAATAGTCGGAGAATTTTTTTTTGGCTGTCCATTTATTGTCAGGTTTCTTGTTTCCGGTCCAGTAATTTTTTCCATGTATTGATCTTCAACGACGTCGAAATCTTCTTCAATCAACCACAAATAAGCATATTCATAAGCATCGGTAAACTTGAAAGTTCCACCATATTTTATTTTACTACCATACACCTTCTCTTTTTCTGACATAATTCGTTAAAGAAGAAGTAGTTTAAATATTCTTTGAAATTAATTTTTGTAAGAAATTAAAAAGAAAATCTGTCTGCAGAAGAATTACTAATCTTTTTTTCTAAATCAGCTTTCAACTTTTCTTCTCCAATCTTTTTTATTGCCAATTTTCTTTGCTCTTCTCTTTCAACCTTAAAGTTATCAGTAGCAATAATCTGAGAAAGATAACCTTCCCAATCTCCGTTTTTATATACCTCAACACTCCAAGGTTCAACAAAGGGCAAAGGAAGTTTTTGTTCGGATTTTTCATCTCTGAAAAACTTTTTTCCAGGCTCTGTACCACTAATCTCAGCTTCCAAGGCATAGCCACTTTCAGCTTTCAAATGTAATTCAATACGACTGATATTTCCGTATCCTCCGCCAGTAGTGTACTTAATTAAAACAGTTTCATCTTCAAATCTATCTATTGTTTCAGTTCGATATTCATGAACATTCCGAACATGATTTCCATATTTAACGGCAACATCT
>Ga0208958_1004411_pt1 | contig 10131 bp, 11 predicted proteins | sample RifOxyB1_FD_184032 | JGI IMG/M metagenome (GOLD analysis project Ga0208958, IMG submission 184032) | Soil microbial communities from Rifle, Colorado - Rifle Oxygen_injection B1 (SPAdes) | ecosystem: Environmental > Terrestrial > Deep subsurface > Rock core/Sediment | place: Rifle, Colorado...
AACCAGTTGAGCTACGTCTGCAATCTTGATTATCCTAACCTAAACCGGTGCCGATTTCAATCCGGCCGGCTGGTGCCGAGGGTGAGAGTTGAACTCACGACCTAGCGCTTATGAAACGCTCGCTCTAACCACTGAGCTACCCCGGCAAATAAGGAACAAAAAAGCGCCGCAAACATTGCAATTTATCCACAAAAATGGCAAAAAATCAACCCCCTAAACGTATTTTGCTGGCGCAAGCCACGTGACAAAAGGAGCAGTATCTTCTGATACTGCTCCTTTTGTTTTACGTGGTTGCGGGGGTGGGAATTGAACCCACTACCTGGAGGTTATGAGCCTCCCGAGCAACCGTTACTCCTCCCCGCGATTCTATAACCGACATCCTACCACAATTAGTTACAAAGGGAAAGGGTTTAAATACAGGGCTTAAATATAATGGAATTCGCGGAAGACCTTCTCATAAAGACCGATTGTCTTCCTGGCCTCGCGTTCCGTCAATTGATACTGGGCCTCATGAGCGATGCGATTGCGAATTTTATGAGCCTCCCAAGCCTCTTGAAGGGTGAGGAAGTCAGACGGCTCAATCACTCGCAAGCGCTCGCCCAAATTGGCGCCCGGATAACCCATCTTCTCCACCATCTTATCAAGTAGTTTATCCGCTTCAAGAATCGCCAGCTTCCAATCTGATGAGTTTTCCGACTCCAGATATTTGAGCAAGTTATCCCATTGCTCATTGCGATAGGTCTTAGCCTCCAAGTCGCTGGGCAACACGCTCGCGAACTTAATCTTTTCCTCTCGCCTAATATCTCTAATCCGAGAAATAAAATAAATCATACCGATAATCAGCAAAATAGAAACCAAGACCGACCAAATAATCCCCTTGATTAAAGAGTCAAGGAGGTCAAAATTGGCACCGGTTGCCCCGCCGGTAACGAACTGATAAATCCGATTGAAGAAATACTCTAAATTTAGAAAATTAACATCATACAAACTAAGAGAAAAATTGCCCGCCACAATAGCGAGAAAGATGACCAAGACGATAATAATGATGGCATCGGCGTGACCTCCCATAATCAAGTGGTAATTGCTTTGCTTATGGCGAATAAAATTTCCTCCTGTTTGGCGCCAGCGGTAAATTGAATACCAAGCGGCAAGCCCGACTCTGTTTGGCCGCTCGGCACCGAGATCGCCGGCACGCCACCGATATTAACCGGCACAGTGAAAATGTCTTCCAAATACATGGCCAGCGGATTGCCAATTTTCTCGCCAATTTTAAACGCCGGTCCGGGCGCTGTTGGGGTGGCAATCACATCCACTTCTTTAAACACCCGAGCATACTCCGCCTTGATTAAACGCTGAACCGCCACCGCCCGGTAATAAAACTCGTCGGCATAACCGGCCGAGAGCACATAGGTGCCAAGGATAATCCGTCGCCTCACCTCGGGGCCAAAGCCCTCGCCCCGAGTGGCTTGATAATCGCCCAGGAGATCGGTTCCCGGTCGGTAAGCGCCATAGCGTAAACCGTCTAAGCGAGCTAGGTTGGTGCTGGCTTCAGCCGGCATTAATACGTAATAGCAGGCCAGCGCGTATTTAAACGACGGTAGTTCAATATCAACCACCTCATGACCGGCGTGTTTTAATTTGTCTAAAGTCTCGGCGAAATTTTTTGCCGTCTCCGGATGCAAACCCTCTTTAACAAAGTCGCGCGGCACGCCAATCTTCAGTTTAGTTTTAGCTTGATTTTTATCCAAAACAGAATCAGACGACCAGCTAGTGGCATCCAAATCGTCTTTACCCCTGATGATGTCGAAAACAAGTTTGGCATCATCAATCGTTTTGGCAATCGGTCCGACTTGATCGAGTGAGGAAGCCATCGCCATTACCCCCCGGCGCGAGACCGCGCCATAAGTGGGTTTAAAACCGACCACACCGCAGAAGCTCGCCGGCTCGCGGATGGAACCGCCGGTGTCGGAGCCAAGGGCCGCCAAGGCGAGGTTGCCGCCCACAGCGGCGGCCGAGCCGCCAGAGCTACCGCCCGGCACTCGCTCGGGGTCGTGCGGATTGCGCGTCACACCAAAGGCCGAGTTCTCGGTTGAGCCACCCATCGCAAACTCGTCCATGTTGGTCCGACCTAAAAACACTACCCCCGCCGTCTTCAGTTTCTCAATCACAAACGCGTCGTAAGTGGCGACATAATTCTCCAGCAACTTAGACGCCGAGGACACTTTTCGCCCTTTAATCAAAATATTATCTTTAATCGCCATCGGGATACCGGCGAGTTCGCCCAACTCCTCGCCGGCCTTTCTTTTCGCATCAATTTTATTCGCCTGTTCTAAACAATCATCAAACACTTCCAAATAAGCATTAAGGGTTGGGTTGCGCTCGGCAATCGCGTCCAAATAAGCCTGAGTTAACTCGCGCGCCGAGAACTCGCCCGCGCGCATGGCGGCGGCCGCTTTGGCAATAGTCAAATTTTCCACATCAATTTTGGCCATCTTAGTCTTTATTCAAAATCGGCTTAACCGACAAATAACCCTTGGTTGTTTTGGCCATCTGGGCCAATAATTCATCAGTATATAGACCCGGCTCATGGGCCTCGCCGTCTGCCCTAAGGACATTAATCAGCGGATGCTGATCAGCAGGCAAGTCGGCCACCGGCGCCTCTTTAAGCTCCGAAACATAGCCCAAAATCGATTCTAAATCTTGGGCCAACTTATCAAGCTCCCCGGCCGGCACAGCCAAACGGGCCAGTTGAGCCAATTTTTCGACTTCCACCCGCGTAATCATGGCTTAATTATACCATTTCTTCTCTCCACAGCAATCATTCCAAATTACACGCATATGCGTTTATTTTGGTATAATTGAAATATAAATATATTACAGATGAATAAAAACAGAAAAAGAACACTCCCTCGAATTCAGAGCCCTACCAAGCAAAAGATCTTGTTACTACTCTTAACTGGTGCAGCTTTAAGTTTGACACGATCACCTAAAGCCCAAAGAAAAATCTTTCGGACATTAACCAAAGATTGGCGAAGTATAAACCGCCAATATCTTTATCGAATTATTGAGGAATTCCGCAACGAGCGATTAGTAGATTGGCAGGAAAAAAGTGACGGGACCATCAAGGTGGTTTTAAGTGAGAAAGGTAAACTAATTGCCAAACAATACGACCCAGACAATTTAACCATTAAAAAGCCAATTGTTTGGGATAAGCGTTGGCGAATTGTGATCTATGATATTCCGATTTCTAAAAACAACGCTCGGGACTCTCTTAGGCGCAAATTAAATGAATTAGGGTTCAAGGAGTGGCAAAAGTCAATTTTCATCCATCCCTACCCTTGCCGTAATGAAATTGAGTTCATTATTGAATTCTTCGACATCCGCCCATATGTCCGCTATGCCGAGTTGATTAATCCAACCAATGAAGCTGAACTGAAACTTCACTTTAATATTTAATTATTCCATTTTATACGCATATGCGTTTGTTTTGGAATATTGGAATATTTATTTTAGAAGTTTGAGAAACTCGGTTTCCGAGAGGATTGGCACGCCCAGCTCTTGGGCTTGAGCGTATTTACTGCCCGGCTTCTCGCCCGCGACCACAAAACTGGTTTGGGCCGAGACACTGCTGTGCACTTCCCCACCCGCTTCTTTAATTCGCTGTTTCGCTTCATCACGAGTCAGCGACTCCAAGGTGCCAGTTAAAACAAAAGTTTGGCCAGCTAATTTGCCAGTTGGCTTAGCCTTGAGTTTGACGGGTAAAATTTTCACTTCGTTCAACAAATCCGCGATTATTTTTTGATTATCACGATTGGCGAAAAATTCAACAACTTTGCCGGCCACCACTTCGCCCACGCCGTTAATCTCGGCCAAATTCCCCTGTTTCGCTATCATTAATTTGTTTAGAGTGCCGAAGTGATTGGCCAAATCTTCCGCTGTTTCCTCCCCCACTTGCGGGATTGAGAGCGCGGTGATAAACCGAGCCAGAGTAACAGTACGCCGCGAATTGATAGACTTGACTAACTTCTCGGCTGAAGTGGCGGCAAAACGCGGCAGAGCCAACAGCTCGTCTTCAGTCAATTTGAAGATATCAGCGTAAGTGCTAATCAATTTATTTTCCATCAAAACATCAATTTGCTTTGGCCCCAAACCGGGGATATCGAAAGCGTGTTTGCTGGCAAAGTAATGGAAGCGGCGCGAGACTTGAGCGAAAGTGTTTTTATCCACCGCCCGATAAGCCGCCTCGCCGGGCCGCCGCTCAATCGTGCCAATCCCCGGCAAACTCTGGGGAAAGTGGTAAGGCTTGGCGTTTTTGGGCCGAAGCTCCTTAATCACCTCAATGACATCCGGGATGATGTCGCCGGACTTTTGGATAATTACCGTGTCGCCCACTCGCACATCAAGTCGCTTAATCTCGTCCTCATTATGGAGAGTGGCCCGGGCCACTGTGGTACCGGCCACTTGAACGGGGCGAAGCTCGGCCACCGGCGTAATCGCCCCTTGTCGGCCGAGCTGGAGCGAGATCCCCTCCACCACCGTCGTTACCTGCTCGGCCGGGAATTTGAAGGCGATAGCAAAACGCGGACTCTTGCCGGTATAACCCAGCTTGGTCTGCAAGCCAGTGTCATTAATCTTCACCACCACGCCGTCAATCCAATAATCTTCTCTAGTCTTTTTCTCTCCCCATTCCTGCCAATATTTAATGACGTCCTCAATATCTTTAACCTCGGTAAAATGCTTGTTGACCTTAAAGCCTAAACTTTGCAACAGTTTCAGTTCCTCATATTGAGTTGCCGGCAAAACAAAATCCGCTTTGGCCAAGTCGTAGATAAAGCTATCCAATCTGCGAGCGGCCACTAATTCAGTGTTCAGTTGCCGGATGGTGCCGGCCGCCGTGTTGCGCGGATTGGCATAAATTACCCCACCTTTCTCCGCCTGCTCGCGATTAATCCGCTCAAATTCCTGCTGTCCCAACCAAATCTCGCCCTCCACAATCAAGTTAACTTTTTTCTTCAATTCCAACGGGATTGATTTAATAGTCCTAATGTTGGCGGTAACATCCTCACCCACCTCGCCGTTGCCCCGGGTGGCAGCGGTGACTAACCGACCAGACTTATAAGTGAGGACAATTTTGAAACCGTCAATCTTAAGCTCGCAAGTATAGATGAGTTGATCGGTACCGGCCAACTTTTTAACCCGCTTATCAAACGCCCTGATATCCTCTTCATTAAAAGCATCGTCAAAGGACCACTGCGCCACCTCGTGTTTGACCTTACTGAAGCCGGGCGAGACCCCGCCCGAGACCCGGCGCGTGGACGAATTCGGGGAAGCCAAATCCGGATATCGCTCCTCCAGTTGGCGCAATTCTTCCTCCAGCGAGTCATAAGCCTCGTCCGAGATCTCCGGCGCGTCGAGCACATGATAAAGCCGCCGATGATAATTCACCAACTTCTCTAGCTCGCGCATCCGCCGTTTGGCCACCTGTTTGTCCATTACCTCCGATTATGCCACAAGGGACGGTGGTTTAGAACATCCTAGAGACTGCCGACATCAATAATCGCCCTCTCGACTCGCCGCGGATTATCGGTGTCGTCACAGCCAACATTGTAACCGGTAGCCGACAGAACCGACTGATTGGCTGGCCTGAAAGTGAGAACAGCCCAAGCACAAGCTCCCTCCACTTCAAAATTACTGCTGGAAGAGCCGCCAATTGAAAAAATTCTCTCATCGTCTGAAAACGGGCCACTAGGGGAATAATCCCCTTCCACTTTCAGGGTTTGATTGCCGCATTCAATCTCGTTGGGATTATTTTCTGGTGGATAATAAGTAAAGGTCGTGGCACCAGTATCTTCATCAATTGTTTCCAACCAATAACCAAAAACATAGAGAAAATTACTGTCTTCATTACTGTCTTCATCGCGAGCGCCATGGACACCCCAATGGATAACACACTCCTTAATCGTATTAGCCGCGTAATACGCCTGTTGGGAAGCCGCGCCGGTGGAGGAGAGGATAATCTGCTTGCGCAGGATAGACGAGAGTCCCAGGCCAACTGTCAAAACCACGCTCGTTAGCAAAACGGCGTACAAGAGAGCAAAACCGGCCGATGATTTGGAAGGAGTCATAATTTAGCGGAAGATAATTGAATTAAGGGTAAACGAGCGGTCCGGCGAAGCCGGTCGATCGCGCCAAGTCACAATGACGGTTACTCTGGCCATTCGCTCTTCGTCATCATCGTTAGGGAGAGGATCAAACGGATCAACTGCAATCGTCCGGGTAAAAATAGTGTCTTCACCATCTTCGTTATAACCATAGAAACCATTATCATTGAGACGCATCACCGGGCAAAGCCCTCCCTCACACAATTCAAAGCGTTTTGGCTCAAGCTGATTAAGGGTGCCCACATTATCGGCCGTGCCAATAGAACAAGCAGTAGAGCAACGCCGCATCCCGTCGAGCCAATATTCATTAGCTCCATCTTCATCAACACTACCTAAAATATTCACCCCGCTGGTTTTTCCTTGCAAGCGGTTGATGTTGCGCTTGCCGATTACCAGCTCTTGGCCTTCCTGGGCGAGGAAGAAGGCGGTGATTTGATTTTTGGCATAATCGGCATTGACCAGCGATTGAGCCAAAAGCGAGAGGACGCCGGTCACGCCAATGGTTAGCACGGTAATGGCTACCAGCGCCTCAATCATCGTAAAACCTCGTTTGTTGGTTGGTTGATTCATAAGTTAGTTGCGCTCGGCCACGCTGGTTTGAATGCTAAAGCTGGTTAAGGTCCGTCCGGCGCCGGCGGTGCCTCTAATAAGCATTACCGCCCGTTTGGAGGCCTGATTATCAATATTAACGGCAAAATCCTCAATATTAATCTGGTCGGCAGTAATTGGTTCAAGTATGCAGCTGCCATAAGACGCAGACGGGTTATCGCTGACACATCGGCCAATTTGTTGGCTGTTGGACATCAGACCGTAAAATATTCTCTTCCGGTTGCTGCTACCCACGGTTTGGAAAGAGATGGCATCGCAAGTGCCACTGTCACTTGAGGACTCACATTTATAATCCGTCCCCTCGCGCATCCTAAGCGCCATCGAGTCGAGCGAAAAGTTGAGATTATCCATCACCAAGCGGATGCTCTGGGCCTTGCGATTGGCATCAACAATAGTGATGAAAACGGTGGTGATAACCATCGCCACAATCACAAAAATCGCCACCGAGACCATGGTCTCAATGAGAGTGAAGCCGGCCTGCTTGGGTTGCTTAAATTGAGAGTTGGCGGTCATGGTGGTTAAAATTATTATTGGACCTCGCCCACGCTGGTGGCAATTTGGCCATTAGACCAAACATTAACCTCGCGGGTCTTGCCATCACGGAGCGACTTAATCACAATATCGACCCGGTTAATGTTTTCATCAATACCGTCGTTGACCCTAAATGTGGGCTCCAAATTTGGCCGGGTAAACATAATCTGAACCGGACCAGAACAAGAATTTTCTTCGCTACATTTAACATCATCAATCTTGAACCCGCCCGAAAGCGCGTAGCGCTCGACACATTCGCCAACGCAAGTAATGTCTGATTGGTTGTTGTAGTCACCACTACCATCAAGATCACGGAAAAGATCGAACTGGGAGTTGGTCTGATCAATGTAAATACCAAAAGTCGGCGGGTCGCCAGTATCATCAACCCCCACTCGCCCACCACCGCCGAAGACCTGCGCCCCGCGGATGGTAATGGCCACCTCTTGAGCCACCAAGTCAAGTGATGCCTGGTTGCGAAAGGTCGGCAAGTTGAAAAGGAGGATAGTGGTCACAATGCCGAAGATGGCAATCACCACCAGCATCTCCACCATCGTGAACCCCCGCTTGTTAGAACGGCACAACATTGAGGTTGGTGATTAAGACCAATAAAATGCCAAAAATCAGGAAGGGCGCGAACGGCAACTCGCTCTTAAACTTAAGTTTAAGATTGCGCGGCCGCCAAGGCAAATTGCTCTTGGCAAGCGCGATGAACGCCAAGCCCACCAGCGCTCCGGCCCAAAAGGCAACCAAAAGCGCCGTCACTCCTTGGAAGAAGCCCAAAAGGAGCCCAATGCCGGCGGCCAGCTTGGCGTCGCCCAAACCAATCCACCTTCCTTGTGAGTAGCGCCACAGGGCCCAAAACAGGAAGTAGAAGAGGAGCGCGGTTAAGATAACATGCGCCCACCACACCACCACCGCCGAGAGCTGCCAATCATCAAGCCGGGTAACCACCGGCGCAATAGCGCCGAGGGCGATGAAGATAAGCACCAAGCCGTCGGGGATAATCTTATGCCGCCAATCGTAAACGGCGATAATAACCAGCAAAGTGGCCACCACCCAATAAAACAGGAGAGAAAATGGCATCGTCGCGAAACGCTCAAATAAGAGCACGAAGATGGCGGCGGTAATTACTTCCACCAGCGGATACTGGGGGGAAATTTGGGACCGGCAATTGTGACACCGACCGCGTTGGAGGAAGTAACTGACGACTGGGATTAGCTCCGGCCAAGTGAGTTGATGACTGCAAGAGAGGCAACGCGAGCGGCCGCGCAAAGTCATGCCGGTGTTGTAACGGAGGATGACCACATTGGCAAAGCTCCCGGCGACCAAGCCGAGCAAGGCGGATAACCCATAGCCAACAATGATTGTTGCCACTGCCTTAATTTTACCACAAGGTTTACCGAGCACCAATGCTTACTCTGGTGCTTGGCCAAAACAAAATCCCCCAGCAATGGGGGATTTTGTGAGTAAACTATATTAACGTGTACACTCTGTCCCTGTTCCGAGAGCGGCTGAGGAAATCCCAGCAAAACCCGTGCTGTCTACGCAATATTCATCATCATTAGACAAAGTTAACTCTACTGCATAAGCGCTACCGTCAGTAGCAACGTTAGGAACTGCTGTAGTTCCGGTCTGAAGCTCAGCAGCATCAACTAAAGCAGCCACATCTGCATCAGCAAAAACTCCAGTATAAGTACCAGCAGTATCAAAGAAAATCTCTGCCTGAGCCCGAACTGAACTCATACTACCTTTAGCCGAGGCATCCTTCGCCTTATCGCGCGCGGTGCCAAGCGAGGTGAGGACAATACCCGAAAGGATACCAATGATGGCGATAACCACCAGCAACTCAATTAACGTAAAACCTTTATTTTTTTGCATATTTTTGGGAAAACTCTTAAGTTTCGACCTAATAATATTTATATTAACCTAATTACCATTATACCGCCCCGGCCGTTTTAGCTCAATCCCCTTGTGGATATCGGTTTAAATCCCCGAGGCGACATTGTAAATCGGCACCAAGACGGAAGTGAGGAGCACGCCCACCATTAGAGCGAGCGCCACAATGAGAATCGGCTCAATCAGGCCGACCAAGGTATCCACCTCATTATTAACCTCCCGGCGATAGAAGCGGGCCAAAGTATCAAGGACGAAGCCGAGCCGGCCCGACTCCTCGCCCACCTTAATCATTTGGACCATAATGCTGGGGATCTCGTTGGGATACTTGGTCATGGCTGAAGAAACGCTCTCACCGGTTTTAATCGCTTGCGCCGACTTGAGCAAAAGCTCTTTATACACCTCGTTGTCTACCACCTCGGCAGTTACTTCTACCGCCTTAACCATGGAGATACCGCTCGTGATCATGGTATTTAGGTTATCGGCAATCCGCGCCAAATAAAGCTTCTTATACAACCGGCCCATGTAGGGAATGGAGATTTTGAAACGGGAGAGAGCCGAGTTGCCGGCCGCCGTTGGCAAGTAGCGAGAGAGGAAAAGGACCAAAGCGCCGGCCAAAATCGCCAACAACACGCCGTAATCAACGAAGAAGTCGGATAAGCCAACGATAATTTTGGTATAAATCGGTAGTTCTTGCCCGGTCTCAATCAAGATATCGGACAACTTGGGGATTACGAAGACCATCATCAAAATCATCACCACGATAAAGGTCACCACGATAAACGCCGGGTAAACCAAGGCATTTTTGGCCTTGGTGACGAGCTCGTACGAGCGCTCTAGGTGGTCGGCCAAATAATTGAACGCCTCCGAGAGCTTACCCGACTCCTCACCCGATTTAACCATACTGACATAAAAGTCGGAGAAGATGTCGGGGTGC
>Ga0208958_1004412_pt1 | contig 10127 bp, 5 predicted proteins | sample RifOxyB1_FD_184032 | JGI IMG/M metagenome (GOLD analysis project Ga0208958, IMG submission 184032) | Soil microbial communities from Rifle, Colorado - Rifle Oxygen_injection B1 (SPAdes) | ecosystem: Environmental > Terrestrial > Deep subsurface > Rock core/Sediment | place: Rifle, Colorado...
AATTGGAATCAACTAGTTCAAGACAGTGCATTGAAATTCCTCAATCTGGAGTTGGGGGTTTGGTCGGAGTTACCGAAGAGAAATGTTTTGAAATTGAAATCCCAAGTCAAATTATTTCAAATGTTTTGATTGGCGGAGGAAAGCAAAATTATTATCTTCTTGAATCAGAATTGAAAAATTCCAATTTGGTTGAAATTGATGCAGACAGTTTGTCCACTCCGACATCTATAGAAGAATTGCAAAATAATTATATAATCTTTGAAAATAAAAATTTGGATATAACCTTCAAATGAAATTTAATGAACTCCTAAAAATCGGATTATTTTTATTAATTGGAATTTTATCTGTTTATTTAATTAGCGCTTCAAGTTATTCAAATTCAAATCCTAATTACGGATTGTTTAATTCTTATGTTCAAACAAATTCATTTAATTCAGATTCGTGCAAGAATGGACAGGATTTCATTGTTCAAATTGCTCCATTTGGTTGCGCACCGGCAGTGGTTAGAAGCGATTTGCTTGAAGAACAAAATGTTCCTATTTTCTGTCAGTTAGCGGCGACAAAAATAAATCCTTTAATAGATGTCGACGCAATTGAGAGCATTTCTTTTTCCGGACAATATCCAAAAGAAGTTTCAGGAGTTGGCTTTCATCCTGCGCAAGCAGCTTTAGGAGTAAGCGAGGATTTGAATTCACCTGTTTTGAATAATATCGGTTATGCAGTTATTGTATTAAAGCAAACTAAAAATGAATCTTCAATGCCGGATTATGTTGAAGGAAACTTGACAGCGAGAATAAGTTATGATATTAAGAATGCTTTTGGAATTGGAAAGGCGACATTTTATCTCCCGGAAATGAATGAAGAAGAATGGAATGAAAAAAAGAATCAGTATAGTTTTTGGAAGGGATTGGGATATATCCGGGCGGAAAGCATTGATGAAAACAGCGCGCGAATAATAATCTCCGACGATATAAGGCAAATTTCTGGGGCTAGTTTGAAAGAAGGAGAAACATCGGGGAAAATTTCAATTTCTTCCAGTTTGGATTGCTTGGCTAATCTTCAGATAAGGTTAGACGGTTTAGTTGCGCCAGATACAAGAGCAAAATTAGACATTAATGGTGAAATATTGGAATTAACTGAAAGGGAAACATTCCTGGATGGAAATTGCAGAATCACTGGCGTCGATAAAATGGGATTTGTTCAAAAAGTTGGAATAAGATGCACGACAGATGAAGGAGTTAAATCCTTTAATTTGCGAATAAGCCCTAAAATAAAATTGAAATTTGACGGAGCAAATCCAGAAGGATATTTAGTCGGAGAAAGACTTCCTTTTAGCGACGACCAAAACAAAGATGTTTATCTTGCGTATGTTGGAACAATTGATGATTCTGGGCAAAAAGAGGATTTATATGCGCGATTTGTTCAAGTTCCAAAAGATAAATTTGGAAAAGAATTTTTGACTGATGATATTCTTTCAGAAGCAGCGAGATACGACGGCGATGCGTTTAATGCTTTTTATTCTCAAAAAAGAGGAACTATTGCGCAAGCCGCTCTTAGCATGGTAAAAACTTTGGCTTCTCTTTCTGAACGATTTTCAAGATATACGATTCAGGGAACAAGGATTAGCAATATTGTTTTATACGGAGAAACTCCAAGTGTTTGGGATACTCTTTTAGTTGAAGGTAAAATTCCAAAAGACTGGCCTACAAATTCCATTTACGGAAAAGAGGTTCACTTGATGGGTTTTGCCGACGGTGTTGATTCTAATTTGTTTGTTGATGTAAAAGGAAATTATGAAAATGCAATGGCAGATTATGATAAAGTTCTTAATAGTTTTTCAAGTGAGCCGTGCGGGGATATAACTTGCGGTGAAGAAGCATCTTATAAAAAAATAATTCTTGCATTTAACAGCGCGCAAAGATTAACTGCTTTGCAATTATGCGAGGATTTCAAAAAAGATTATCCTGATTCAAAGAAAAATATTGGAGATTACTGCGATGAGGAATGGAGATTAGCAAATACAGGAATTTCAAATCAGGATGTTGTTATCAACGATGTGGTAAAAAGGATTTCGTTTGAAGGATTGTATGAGCCATCATTTGAAGAATACAGCGTCGATATAAGCATTAGCAATGCAGAAGATGAATGCACTGGAGGAATTTTGAGAAAGGAAGGTCAAACTTGTTTCTCTGAAAATGAATTTATTATTCTTAAAGAACTTCACGAAGATTACGCTTTATTTGATGTGAGTTCTGTTGACGAGGGTGATTTCAAAAATGCGGCGTGGAAAACAAGCAAGCTTAGAATTGATTTAAATGATATGAAGGTTGTTGGAAAAAATAATTATCAAATTAGAGTTAACGAAATAAATTTGAAAAATGTTGCAAAGGTTTCTATTTTGCCGAATATAGATAATGCTGGAACAACAGTGAATTTCCCATTTAAAGTTGGAATTGAAAAAAGAGCAATACAACTTTCCCCAGAACAAATACAAAACAAAATTGATAACTTAAACAAAACCATTGACGATTGGCAGGATAAATCAGATAAACTTGGAAATGTTGTTCAGGGATTGAAGGGCGCGTGTCTTGCAACTGGGGCTTATCTGACTGTTAAAAATTTTATTTCAAATGCAGGAGGAAAATCAATCGCGCGACAGGAAGTTATGACTGGAGCTGGCGGATGGAATGAAAGATGCGCAAATGCCGAAGACAGAGGAATAAAATATTCTTCTTCTGAAGATTGCATTTTTACAAATGCCGACGATATAAACAAGGAAGTGGATAATTATTACAACTCCTTGACTAAACAAAACGAGGAAATTAAAACCATTGAATCTGGATGCGATTCAACAACTTTCTTGACAGAAGTAAATATTGATACTGAATGTTTCAGGGAAAAATATTTTCCAATAGCCAAAGATGAATTGACAAAAAATCTTGACGGAAATAAAAAAATCAATGTCGGCAATGAAAATGTTACTATTTCCAAAATTCTTGGAAACTTAACTGTAAATTCTGTTTCAATTGAGAAATTAAGAAGTTTGCAATTAAATTCCAGAGTTGGTTCTGCGATGTCTGGGACTCAACTTGAAAATGATTTGAAAGAAATTTATTTGAATACAAAAGAAGAAGTTGAAAGAAGCAGTTTTGCTGAAAGCGCTGTCGGAATCAAAGATGCTGATGTTGATAGTTATGGTTCAAAAGATTCTATTCAGGGAATTTATCGAGGGGGAACAGCAACAGGAAGCAACCCTGTTCTTGACGATGGGACTCCTGTCAAGATGATTACATTTAATCATAAAGAATATTATCTTGAACTAGAAGAAACAAAAAAAGGAGAGTATTATATAAAAAATATTTATGATTCTTCTTGGAAACTTCTTAATGAAAAAGAGGATTCTAATGTTGCTGAAATTAAAAAGACAATTTCCGGCTTTAAACAATACGACGCTTCATCTTATGAAAATCCTTTTGAATCTGTTTCTGGAGAGACAGGTGTTGTCGCAAAATTTTTCGAAACCGAACCTTACAAGGGACTTCCTGCTCTTGTCCCATTTGATTTGAAAAATGGATGGTATGCAGCGACGAAGCAAACATTATCTGTTTCTGGAGGAATTAAGTCGTATGATGAATCTGGCAGAGTTACGAGTGTTTGGGTTTGCAATGTTGGAAAAAATAGAATCGCGGAATTTAAATCAGGAATTGGCGACGATATTTGTGAGATGATAAATCTTGGAACAGGGCAACCTTATAACCAATTTGAAGGATTGAGTCCGAGTGAAGCAACTAAATTTGTTTCTTGCGCAGTTGATGCAATTGAAGATGCGTCGAATTATGATTCTGGCGCGAGTGTTAGAATAAGCACGAATTGCGGAGGAAGTGTCAGTGTCAAAGTTGGAAGTCCTGCTGTTGACATTCCTGAACTTCAATGCACTGATTTGATGTCGCCAAAAGAATGCTTGTTATTGTTCAATGTGTGCGACCCGGTGATTTGCCCGTCGTCAAGATGCGATTTAGGGGGTGCGTATCATGTTAAAGATGTAATTCAATCAGGAATAATTGGAAGCATTGCTTTGTGTTTGCCGAATTACAAAGAAAAAATTTATGTTCCTGTTTGTTTAACTGGAGTGAAAGCAGGAATTGATGGATACCTTTCAATCGCAAAAGCGCATCGTGATTGCTTGCGGGAAAATTTGGAAACAGGAGAGACCGTCGGTGTTTGCGACGAGATTTACAGCATTAACTTGTGTGAATTTTTCTGGAGACAAGGATTGCCGCTCACTAAACTTGCATTGCCAAAATTGTTGGAGGTGGCTTTAGGACAAAATGTCAAGGGCGGGGGGGAATATCTTGGAGTTGCAGAAGCGTGGAATAATGCAGAAAAATCAGTTAATTATTTCACGCAATATTATGCGATTAATGCATTTGAAGCATTCAAGGCAAGAACAACAGAAGATGTCGGAGGGGAGATTTGCAGGAGTTATGTTTCTGGGGTTTATCCTAGCGGGGGAAATTTGTTGGACTCGTTGACAGAAGCAGATTCGCCTTCGCAATATCATGGATGGTTTAGTGAAACAGAATTCACAACAGCGACGGTGCCGGCAATTTCGCATTACAAAGTTTTCTATCACATTTATGCAGGCAAGGACCAGGGCGCATATTATCAGGTTTATTTAACAGAAGGAGAAGAAAGTTCATTCTACCAAGATGCTTCTTACAGAAGACTTGTTGATTCTGGTTATATTGCGAGAGGCGGTTACGCGTCGGAGACAGTTGATTTCACCGCTCCTGCGGGCTACAAAAAATTATGCCTAAGAGTGAACAACGAGGAGGAATGCGGATTCAAGCAAGTTTCAACATCTTACGCAGTTAATTATGTCGAGGATAAATATATGGAAGAGCAAGCGAGCCAGAAAGATATTACTTCTGAATCAGCGTGCATATCTGGAACTGCAAGCGCGTATAGTTTGCTTTCTCCAAATTTGCAAGAGGGTGTTGATGAAGTAGTTGACCCTGAAATTTATAATCGCGGAATAATAAGAATTTGCGCAACAGGCAATCCTGGAAAGGGAACAGACGAAGCGCGATGGGCTGTTGTTGGTTATTGCACCGACGAGGATATTAAATGCTGGATAGATACAAAGAGCGTGAGAAATGTTATAGAAGATTATAATATTGAAAATAAAACCTTAAGCGAGCTGGAAAAAAATTCTTTAGATGTTTTGGAAGAAGAGGGCGTTTATGAAAGAGAAGAAGTTGTCGACGAGAAGATAACTGAAAAAGAAAAATTAATGGAAGCGAAAGATTACAATGGAGTTATTGAATTGGTTGATAATTTATTGGACAAAGTTTTCTTGAACACGCAAAGAGTAATCTTGCTTTTGAATAGGGGAGATGCTTATGCTGGTCTGGTTCCAATGCAAGATTCAAAGACAGGTATCACTGAAACAGATATCTATGATTCAGATATTACTGAAACAGATATCTTTGATTTATTTACTTGCGAACCTTATTTGGGTATTATTAAAAAAGCAGCAAGCAAGTATGGAATTGATGAGAATCTTTTGCTTGCTATTATAATTCAGGAATCTAATTGCAATCCAAAGGCAGTTAGTTCCAGCTACGCTGTTGGGCTAATGCAGATTTCTTCTTGGGAAGATTGCAAACAATTGGGTATAAAGAGTAAGGATGATGTTCAAAATGATGTTGAGAATAATATTTATTGCGGGGCTTTGATTCTGAAGCAAAAATACAGCGAATATAAAAATGGAGTTAAATCAAGCGGGACTTATTCAAGTAATTCTGATTTTAGAACTTCTGTTGATAATTGTATTAAGGAATATCCTAAGTATGAAAATTACAGAGAATGGGAAGCTGCTTTGAGAGCTTATAATGGTTGGGGATGTAGAGATGGCGCGAATGTCGCTTATGTTGAAGAAGTTATGAGCAAATTTAATAATTTAAAAGAGAATGGTTATGTTCCTTCGGTAGTTTTTGATAGGGGAACAGGGAGTTCAGGGGAAAATTTTGAAGAACCAGATACAATTGCTCTTCAAGTTAAAGGAGACACGCTTGTTTTGATGGCCTCTTCTAAATGTTCATCTATTGAATATAAAATAAGAGAATCAGTAATTTTATTTCCTGACCCTACAATAAAAGAGGGAATCTCTGATAAAAATTATCTTGAATTTAATATTAAAGATTTATATGGGGGAGAAGCAGGAAATCCCAAATATTATGCAGAAGTTTATTGTTTTGATGAAAAGGACAGCACCCTTTGGTGGAGAGAAACCGAGCCTATGCAGGTTAAAGTTTCTGACAGTGAATTAGAGGAAGAACCAGTAATTTCTTTTTACCAAAATACAGAGGGAGAAAATAAAAATATTCTAGTATTGTCTGTTTCTTCTAAGCCGAGCTGTTCATCTATTGAATATAAAATCAAATTAAGAAGAAATCTCTTTGGATGGGATAATGGTTTTCCTGATTCTACAAGAGAAGAGGGAACATCTAAGGAGAATTATTTAGAGTTTGATCTAAGTTATTTGGTCGGTGATGCGGACTCTGGAAATTCTTTTGATTATTATGCAGAAGTTTATTGTTTTGGTGAAAATGAAAATACTTTATGGTGGAGAGAATCTGAAGTTGTTAATGTTAGATTATATGAAGAAGGGATATCTTATCCTGAGGATGCTACAACATGCGAAGATGCTTGCGGACGTACTTGCACTGAAGAGGAATGCAAGGAGATTGCAAAAAGATTAAACAAAGATTGTATTTTTGATGAATATGGTTTTAATCGCGGGGGTTGTGTTGAAAAAGTAATTACTTTTTCAGAAGCAGCAGATAAGTGTGAAGAGTGTGGAGGGGATTGCAGTTTAAGCGCTTGCATAAAAATTGGCAAGGAATTAACTAATTTCAAATGTGTTTATACTGATAAATGTGAGCCTTTCAAAAAATCAATAACTTCTGCGCAAATTGGAGAGATTTTAGTTTGGATGGAAGATAATGTGGATTTGGATTCTGGATATTCAGATAATGAAGAATTTGTCGACGAGTTATATGATCGAACTATTTTGGACCCAGAAGAATACAACGAAATTAATGGAGGGGTATTTAATTTCGGACAAGAAGACATGAATTATGTTAAAGCAATTTTAGAAACTAAGAAAAAATCTCTTGAATTTTATGATTAAGTTTTAGTAATCTTATTGGGCAATACTTTTTTATATTCAATTATAATCGGATATTTATGCGGGGATGCCGGAGTGGTCAAACGGGACAGGCTTAGGACCTGTTAGCTTAGTGCTTACCTAGGTTCGAATCCTAGTCCTCGCATATTTTAGAATTCTATTTCTTTTTGTTTTCAGCTTCTTTCTGTTTTATTTTTTCTTCAAGATTCAATCGTTCAATTAATTCCTTGTATCTATTCCGAATTGTAACTTCTGTTATTCCTGCAATATCAGCGACTTCTCTTTGAGTTTTTTTCTCGTCGTTAATCAATGCAGCGACATAAAGCGCAGCTGCTGCAATTCCTGCTGGGCCTCTTCCAGAAGTTAACTCTGCGCCTTCGGCGTCTCTCAAAACTTTCAGCGCGTCGTTTTGAGTTTTTGGCGATAATTTTAATACAGAAGAAAATCTTGAGATGTAATCTTTTGGAGAACTTTGTTTTATTTTTATTCCGCCTAATTTTCTTATTATGAATCTGTAAGTTCTTCCGATTTCTTTTCTTTCAACATCCGACGCTGTCGCCATTTCGTCGAGGGTTCTTGGGATGTTATATGAACGGCAAGCTGCGTAAATGCAAGCTGCGATAACAGATTCCATGCTTCTTCCTCGCACAAGTCCCCTTTGCAAAACATAATTATAAATCCTCGAGGATTCATCTCTAACGACATTCGGTAGATTTAGATAAGAAGAAATAACTCTTAATTCAGCCATTGCCAAACGAAGATTTCTTTCAATGCTTGTTGAAACTCTTTCCTGCCATTTTTTCAGTCGCAAGAATTTTCTTGTTTGTCCTGGATCTAATTTGTAAATGTCTGATATTTCTCCGACATTTGTAGTTAAACCTTTGTCAAATTTTTGAATGCTTATTGGCGCTCCCCCTCTTCCTTTTTTCTCATTCTTGTCAAATTTTCCTTGAAGGTCCACACCAGTGTCAACCATTTTCTCCTCGACAACTAATCCGCAATCATTGCAAATAACTTCTCCGAGATGAGGATCGTAGGTGAGATTAATACTTCCGCATTCAGTGCATTTTTTTATAAAAGCCATTTTTAGGACAATTCTTAATCGCAAAATTTATAAATAGTAAAGATAATTTTCTTTTATAAAACTTTTGGTTTTTATAGTTATGTTAAAATAGTAAAAAATTTTGGAATTTTATTCTAAGGGGTATAAGAATCAGGAGGGGGCAAACATTTGTAAGTTCCCAATATTATTTCTCCATAAGGACTATCTGTTAAGAATGGAGGTAATTCCTTATCAGAATTATATTTTTTATGAAATTCTTTTATTTTGTTTCTAGCTTCATCATTTGGGTCATCTAAATCATGTAACATTTTTATTCCACTAAAATTCCGTTAATCATCCCTTCTTGACTTGGGCGATTTGTAACTTTTACTTTTCCAAGTTCTGTTTCTAAAATTGTTCCTTTTGTAATTATGTTTTGTCTTGCTAAGAATTTATTCGAAGGAGTTTCAATCACATTTTTTATTTTCACTTTTGTGTTTTTATTTTTTGATTTCACATTGACGAAACTTGCTTGAAGCAAAACTGTTTTTTTTCTTCCGCCTCTTGTTCTCTGCGTTTTTCTTTTTTCTTCGCCTTTCTTCACAATTCTTTTTTGTCCTGCTGATTCGTAAGATTTCTTTTTTCTATTAGCGAGATATTTCCCCCCTGAAATTTTTCTTCCTTTTCTTGTTGCCATAGAGAAAAAGGATAAAATTAGTTTAAATATCTTTTTGTTATAGGAATTTTTATTTTTTTAGAAAACCAAAGAAAAGTTTAAAAACACTTCAATTGTAAAGAAACTATGGCTAATGGAATTGAACGACCTTTGGATTTGCTGAACAATTCGAAGAACAAAGAAGTTTTAGTGCATCTGAAGGGCGATAAGCAATTTGTTGGAACACTGCTTGCTTTTGACATCCACATTAATTTGGTGTTGGATAATACAAAAGAAATGCAAAGCAATGAAATGAAAAGGAATCTCGGATTGACATTTCTCCGAGGGGACACAATAATTTTTATTTCTCCAGCATCAACTGCTTTAAAGAAAGAGTAATTGCGTTGTACCTGATTAATTTCGCAGGGTAACGAATTCTCAGAATATTTTTGTTAGTTGGTGCTTTTTTATTTTCGGAAGTTTTATTAATTATTTTATCTTCAAGATTTCATGGCTTCAAATGTAAAATTAACTTTTCTTGGGACAAGTGCGCAAATTCCTACTGCGAAGAGAAATCATACAGGAATTTTTTTGAATTATAAAGAGGAAAATATTTTAATTGATTGTGGTGAAGGAACGCAACGGCAGTTTAGAATTGCAAAATTAAATCCGTGCAAGATTACGCGAATTTTGATAACTCATCGTCATGGCGACCATGTTTTTGGATTGCCTGGTTTAATTTCAACTCTTGAGCAGAGCGGTTACAACAAAACTCTTTATATTTATGGGCCTTCGGGAATAAAAAAATTCCTAGAATATTTTTTGGCGTTGGATTTTCATAAAAGAGATTTCAAAATAATTATTGAGGAAGTTGTCCCTAAAGGGATGACTCCGAATATGAAAGATGGGGCCTCTGGAAAATTTTTTGAGAACGAAGATTTTTATTTGGAAGCAGAAAAAATGGAACACGGAATTCCGACGAACGCTTACAGTTTTGTTATCAAAGATAAATTGAGAATTGACAGAAAAAAATTAGCAAAATCAAAACTTTCTTCAGGACCTTTTTTGAAACAGTTGAAAGAAGGAAAAGATATTGTTCACGACGGGAAAAAATATAAATCAAAAGATTTTGTTTATTTGGAAAAAGGAAAAAAGATTTCTTTTGTTTTGGATACATTGATGAATAAAAAAATTACTCCTTTTGTTAAAGGTTCAGATTTGTTCATATGCGAAGCGAG
>Ga0208958_1004414_pt1 | contig 10125 bp, 8 predicted proteins | sample RifOxyB1_FD_184032 | JGI IMG/M metagenome (GOLD analysis project Ga0208958, IMG submission 184032) | Soil microbial communities from Rifle, Colorado - Rifle Oxygen_injection B1 (SPAdes) | ecosystem: Environmental > Terrestrial > Deep subsurface > Rock core/Sediment | place: Rifle, Colorado...
ATATAATTTATATTTCGAGATTTCAAAGGCTTAACATTATGCATAAAAAAATTCAGGTAATTATCATTCAAATTGAAACCGTACCGAGTGAAGTTTTGCTCTTAAAAACTAATAAACAACGCCAAGGCTTTTGGCAAAATGTCACAGGATCGGTAGAAGATGGAGAAGAATATATCAATGCTGCTAAGCGGGAACTTTTTGAAGAAACTGGTCTTACCGCAAACCATCTCATCCCACTTCCTTCGATAATCGAGTTTAAAGACCGCTTCGGTCGCGATGTGATGGAAAAATGTTATTTGGCATTATTGGATAAAAAACCCACTAATATTCGAATAAGTCACGAGCATGAAAAGTATCTTTGGGTTAAAATAGATATGATGGATAAAGATAAATATGGTCACGCCAGCAGCTACGTAACTTACTTGGAAGCGATAAGCTTATTAAAAAAAACATGATAAATTTTTTTTTCTTATTAATGATTTGTATCTCGCCAGTTGTTTCTCATGCAAACAAGGACGAATTACCAACCGACAGCTCAGGATTTACATTTGATGAAGTAATCCACGAGGATCAACAGCTTATCGATAGATATTTTGTAGAAATGCACACGCCTCCCAAATCCTTAAAAAAAGAAATTCAAATATTCAATGATCTAAAGAAAATTAATGATCAAAACAAGATCGATCACCAATATCTTAACTTGCAAAAAAAATTTGAAAGCTCCTATAACTCTTATCCAAAATTAAAATCCGCACCTTTTAAGGTCATGCTTAAAAGAGGTAGCGCAGTTTTTTCTCCCACAGAGAGAAAATATTTTAGCACCAATTATGATATTGTGTTTAATGCTAGGCTAAGTAGCGAAAACACCACGTTTGTGGAACTTCTTGATAAAAAAGGAGAAGTAGTTTACGAAACCACCTATGAAAACATTATTCCCATGGAACGCGATCTGCAAATACTTCCTACTCCTGAAAAATTAAATCTCTACGATAAAACCGAAAAGACTTATGCCCACGACAATGATTTTAACCTCTATACTAAAGTTCTTTTACATCAGGAATTATCGGGAACAACGTATTTCAAAGAAGTATTTATACAAGATGATATAAAAAAAATAGAAAACACGCGCTTAGAATTAAAGCCGCTTTACTGGGTCTATGATTTTAACTTTTATGTAGGACTCAGTGCTAGCTTATTAAAAGGACGAATGGCCACCGAAGAAGGAAGAATGGATTTCAAATCTTTGTATTTGGGACCAGCTACAGAAATCAAACTCTGGGGTGATGAAAACTTTTTTATCACTTCCGGTTTTGCTTTTTTAAAATCTTTTGGCTTTCAACTAGAAACTCCTTATGCCAAGCAATCCTACAAACAAAATATCATTCAAATCAATCTAGATTCAAGCTATAAAATTAAAACTGGAAACATTGTAGTAGGCTTTGTTTATAAATATATAAGCACTACCTATGCCGGTGACGAAACCAACGATATTAACAGCAACCCACCAACTTCCTCTTACGCTTCGATCGGATTGAGCGTGGGATATGGTTTTAACAAGATGTTATGAAATTAAAATTATTTGGGTTTTTTATTTTAATTTTTTATACACACTCAGTACTTGCTGACAAAGGGGTAGTGCTAGTTTTAAACGCCCCACTATTTCGGGAAATGGATTACGAATCCACCATAGTCCAGTATGTCAGACAAGGCGACATCATTTATATTCATAAAAAACACGTCGATGATTTCAAAATCAAAAGCTCCATAGAACAAAATACCTACGGAGGTCTAAAACAAAACAAACTGGTTTTAAATAACGAATTCTACGAGACCTTAGATCGAAACGCTGACCCCGCCTTTATTCCAGCTCAATTTGTCAAACTTATCACTAATGATGAAAATGAATCCAAACAACCAATTTCCAATTACCTTCATGACCCCACCGACTATCGGCACGCTGAACCCTTGCCCAAGCAATATCCGCTCTACGAACCGATGCAATTTAGGAGCGGACTCAATCTATCCATGGGAAGCTCCGTCGATGTTAATTATAATTATCCTTCTACGGTTGCCTATAAGGATCTTGGTTATTTTGCTGGGATCGATTTTTATTACGTAAAAAATTTAATTGAAAACCCCATGAATCGCTTTTTTCTTGGGGGTGAAATATTTGTTAGAAGAACTATCAGTGAATATCATTTAAATGATGCCAACATCATGTCCACCGAACAAAAATTAATTTATGGTATTGGACCAACTTTCATTTACGATATTTTTAAAAGGGACAAATATATTATTTCTCTTAGCACTTCGACTCTCTTAAATTTTCATAACTACCACATATTCCAAGATAAACAAAACACCCTTCACCAGACCTATCTCAGCGATGATAGTGTTTATCAGGGCTACTCTTTCTCGGTTCATCCAGGAATCACTATTCAAAAATCAATAATTGAAAATTTCTACTTAACGTTTGGAAGCAGAATCTCCATCCATCTACCCTACACTCTACAGAATAAATCTGGTTACGAGCACGATTTGTTTTGGTCCGAAGGCAACAATGATGTTTTCCAATCTCCATTAAGCTATAACATTGATTTTAATTTCGGAATCCAAGGTACCTACTAGTACCTGAATAATTTTGTCAGATAAAAATATTTTCAAATTGCCAAAAAATTAAGCACTTAATTTAAAAAAATGTCTAAAGTTTTGACAGCGTCAGTCGAAAAGTTGTTTGTAAGCAAAATAAAAATCCAACCATTGGATTTCAAAATAGGCCAGGAGGGCATGCATGGAAACTATCACAACTAGAGAATCTGACGTACTCTTTCAAAAACTAGGCAATACTTGGTTCGTCTTTACCGAGATCGATGGTGAATTTTTATACTCAACACTTCCAGAAGGTTTGGATCCTAAAAAAACCAATCTTGAACTTTATGAAGTCATTAATAATCATATGAAGATGGTTGCAAAACATAATAGAAAAATTGGTCACGAACCATCCCTTGCTGGATAACGGAAGAACCACATGGGTGCTCCTAAACTTAAACATTTTCCTCGAAGAAAATCAATTGCGGAAAGTGAACTCAATCAAATTGACAAAAGAATCATTCAGCAATTGAAAGATCTTATCAGTGAAAAAATTAAAAAACCCGAGGTCGCCAAGAAAGCCGCTCGCATTCTTGAAGAATTGATGAGCAAATCTAACTGATCTACGACATTGGGGATACCATTTTTTAAAGAAGAAATCTTCAAAAGTTCAATTTTAGACACGCTTTGAATTTTAACCTTAAAATTTCAATAAATTAGCAAAGTCCAATTTTAAATTTAGCTGCATATCACATTCTCATGAAACGTGGATGCCCTAATATTGACTGCTTTTTTTATCACAAAGATAACTATGTCATCAAAGATGGTACCTTTTATCGACAAGATGATTCTCGCTATATACAACGCTATAAATGTAAACATTGTGGCAGAAAATTTTCCAGTGCTACATTCAATCTTGCCTGCCATCAAAAAAAAAGAAGAATTAACTTTAGATTATATGGTCTCTTAGCTTCCGGAATTTCGATGAGAAGATCTGCAATGCTTTTACATGTGCACCGAATAACTGTTAAAAGAAAGCTTATCTATCTAGCTAAAAAAGCTAGGCAGTTTCAACAAAAAAGGCTTAATGATCTTACAAACCAGATTGAACATCTGCAATTTGATGATCTAATTACGATTGAACATACCAAAATGAAACCCTTAACCGTAACTCTAGCGGTGGATGCTAAAAACAGAACTATTCTTGGTGCGGAGGTTGGACAGATTCCGGCATTCGGACACTTGGCAGAAAAATCTAGAAGAAAGTATGGTTTTAGGGAAAATCAGCATAAGGACACAATCAATCGCTTGTTTGAATCTATTAAAAACGTCATCAAAAAAGATGCTTTAATTGAATCAGATGAACATCACCTTTATCCTCAATTTGTCAGGACTTTCTTTCCCACTTCTGATTATAGACAGTACAAAGGGGAACGAGGTTGTGTGGTTGGACAAGGGGAACTAAAGAAAGTTCACTATGATCCACTCTTTATGCTGAATCATAGCTGCGCAATGTTTCGAGCAAACATCAATCGACTGATACGGAAAACCTGGTGCACGACTAAAGATCCCAAAAGTCTTAAAGATCATCTGGATATTTATATTGAATTTCATAATCGATACTTAATTCCTGCTTAAAAACGCCAATTATTGCTGATTAGCTTATCAAATTTCAAAAGTACAACGTCTTAAATTAAAACTAAGCTCTTTTTTTGATACGTATTAAAATAATATTAAAAAAGTTTGAATTTAAAAAAGACTACTTCCCCATTTTTATAGGTCAGTTAGTTAGTCTATATTTGAACATTGAACAGTTGAGACGGCGTATTCATCCGAAGCATTGATCACATTATATAATATCCCAGAATAAACTGCATAAGCATTATAATTGGTATCATCTTCCCAACTGGTACTTGAAAACTCTAAAACCATTCGAGTAGTATCAAAAGAAAAATTAACCTGCATTTTATTTATTATTTTAACATCATATAATTCGCGCCTCATGCCGTCTTCAAACTTGATAATAGCTTTATCTGGTGTTTGGAGATTTTCAATTATAAAGTTACCTTTACTAAAATTTCTAGAAGTGCATCCCAATGTATTAATTTTAGTTATATCGAGAGCAGGAAGATTTACTGCCATGGCTAAATTTGAAACAGTTCCCACAACAAGCATAGCTATAATTAATTTTGATTTCATGATTATTCCTCTGGTTAAGTTCTTGAAAAGAGATCTATATCATCAATTATTTCAAAGTAATATTTTCTGTGTAGAAATTACAGGTTCTACTTATCTGCAAACCAGAACCAATCTCCCTGGCTAGTCATTTTTTGCAAATAACCATTTCGAATATAGATATTAAGACCAAAGAGACCCGAGGAAGTATTACTATCCCACATAGTTGGGGTAGTCATGACCGGTAGTAGCTCGTATTGATTTTGCGACAATGAATCGAATTTTACTATAGCATTTTTAAAATGCGCTTGTTCGTCGTTCAAACTAGCTATTTCAAACCCAAGATAATCAAAGGAAGACCCGTGGAAATAACCCACTCCTATCGTGGAATAATAGCTCCATTTTGGGATTCTTGGATACAATACGTAAATCTTTGAAAAAGGTATATTAAACATTTCATCCGTAAGCATATTATAAATCGATGAACTTTCCTCCTCAGAATATAAATGCAGCAAAGGTCCTTTCCCGTCCACCATCGTTTGGTCAGGAAATGTAAATTCCTCCAAGAGTGATTTAGAATACTTAAATGAATGATTTTTCCACTGACTATTATATCCAACTGAATGTATGTAAATATCATCTTTATTTTTATAAAAACTGGCAGAATATCCCAATGAATTAGTTTCGACTATCTCCAAATTATTATTTAAGATAGACAAGTCCCATTTATTGCCATTTTCAGTCCATTCTTTGGTAGCCACCGTATTCAGATCATCCCAAACATTTTGAACGCATATGGTATTTTCAAAAGGTGAAAAGACAACACCAGTTTGATCGTCGATAAATACGCTACAACTTTGACCATCACTGGTTGATGACTGTTTTGAGAGAACAATATATTGCTTGAAATATCCCAAAACAAAAAACTTATCAAAACTGTCCAGGTTGACCAACAACTTATGAATGCTGATATCATCTGCGTTTACCTTGAGTAGATATTTATGTTCATGATCATCTTGCAAATTAAACATCATCTCTGCTTCATGTTTTTTATCAGCAGGAAGATTAACCACGTTGGTCATTTTTGATAAGTTAGAAAATCGATTTAAAAGAGTAGTACCGTTTGAGAAGTTTAAATCAAGTTTAAAAATACGAAGCTCTGAATGTCTATAAAGTGAAAATACCGAAGTTGAATGCCAGATAATTTCATAGGGTTCACCTGACTGACTCAAATCCAGTTCAATTTTTTCAAACGTCGATGCTTGAGGGTGATAAATAATTAAGTACTCATCATCTTCTTTTAAAACTCCAACTGTAATACCGGTATCAGGGTTTTGAGAAAGTGGCCCAACATTTTCAGGCAACAAAACTTCAGCGCCCTTATGCAAATCTATTATCTTTTTATTATTAACCAAAGCCACAGCGTTCGAACTAATTTGAAGAGAAGTAGTATTTGATGGGAAACGAAAATAATAATATTTTTGACGATCATTCCCCCATCTTTGCTCAACCGATACGCGGGGGTCACTATTTAAGAAGGGCAAAAGATCTATGAAATGAAAAAATGATATTTTCTGTCCATTAAATCCTGAAAAATTTTTATTCAATCCAACGACCAGTTCCTTATAATCCTCCCAAGAAAAAATCTTCGAATATTTGATTACCGCTTCAGCAATCTCAAAAAAGTTTCTATCAATTTGATAAGTATTATAATTAAGCCAATTAGGATCTCCGATTTTACATTGATTTTCTTCTGTGCATTTTTTATTTTTAAGCTGTTTTTCGATTAGCAACTTTCTTTCACTAATAGCGTTGTTAATTTTTCTTATAGCAAGCACCGAAACGACATCTGGATCAATCCCCCAGCGTAAATTAATTGAATCTCTGGGATCCGACGAATAGAGACCGTATTTCCATAAAAATTCGATTATATCAAAATTATAATTTTTTCCCTGAATGGATACGAAATATTCTTTAAATGATAATAGAAATAATACACGCAATTTGTCAGATCCAAATCTTTGCACAAATTTTCTTACATTTTCCAAGTTTGATAATATTCGCTTGTCTCTGCTTGGGGTACTCCAATTTTCAAAGTTTATAGTGTTCTCTGTGCAATCCTCTATCTGGCAAACTCGATTACCTTCTTCTACAATGCTAATTCTAGTCCTTACCATTTCTCTAATATCTTCAATTTGTCTTTTAACAATCACATCCGGTTTAAATTCCACGGCGAGTCTCTTGAAAGTTGCTATCACAAAATTAGTTTCCGTACGCATATATTCGTTTTCATACTGCTCCAGAGAGTAGTTTGGCATATTAACCGCATCCATAAGTCGCCACTGATTAGTAACTTTCAAAGGCCATCTCATTTGAACCACTCCTCCTGATTCTCTAGGAACTCGTGCATCGATGGAAAAAGTTTCCTCATATAACGTCCGCAACATTCGCGGTGTTGTCCCGGACATAAACATAAGTGGAATTTGATCGGAGTCCTCATAATTAGTTTTACTAAAGATTCTGGTATGTCCATTTTCTTCATGAAGAGAAAGATGAATAACACCTGCAATTAACGCTTCCTTGGAAATTTTAATTGGGTAAACATCTCTCAAAAGTGTATGGGTATAGGTATTATCCAATAAATAATCTAAGGCTGTTAAAAAAAGCCTGTCATTGTACCAATTCTCATCTCTTTTTAAATTTACCCACTTTGATTTAAAAGATTCATTCCCAAACAAAGCCCCCGAACCAGCTAGACTATTTGCGGCAGGTAAGTAGTTAATCCTAGAAAAAATCCATCTTAGCGCGTAGGCGACATCCGCACAATCAACCGGGACGTTATTCCTCTTCAAAAAATCCTTATCAACATTTTCTTCAATCCACTGTGCATAGCGCTTTTCCCATTCTTGACTCCACGTATTTTTAGTTTCCCAAATAACCTGGCCGGTACTCCCAACAGAATCTGAAGGATCAATTGAAAAAATATTTGTTAAAATTTTATCCATTCCAAGAGAGTTCCAGACATTTTTATCAGAATAATTTTTATAGTTTTCGTTCACATATTTATTCACCTCTTCTGGTGATCGAAAAACCTTATGTGAGATTCTGTCTTGGTATTCCCCTTGGGCTTGATAATATTGATCTAAGTAATAAGTTCCCTCTTCAAAGTAAGATACTAAATAATAAATTCCTTGATTTTGATGGAACACCCATTCAGAAGCAGTCACGTTAAAAATAAAAACAACACTTGATAAAAAAAATATTAAGTAATTCATTTCAATTTCCTCTGGTTACTAAACTTTTTACAGGATTAGTTAAGTTCTTAAACAGAGAGCCATATCATCGACAAAAAAGATCGTTGATCGATTTTTATCAGGTTAGTAAACATTATAAGATAAGATTACTGATTCTTAACGTTTCTTAATGCTTTTTGTTGGTCATGAGTAATTTTAAGTCGACTTTAATTTACTCATGAGTATTTTTAACTTGATTTCATTTTACTCATGAGTAAGTCAATAAACTCACAAAAATATCTTCATTTTGAAAATATGATAACCGCCGATCTCTTAAAATTCTGCCATAAATGCTTGGTTTTCTAAAAAACCTCCAGAGAAGAGCGGCTTAAAGAAGATAAAAAATTCGAATGAATGACTAATCCTTGTATCGTTGTTTAAATACTCTTTCAATTTCTTCATTTAAAAAGCCAACTTCCTTAAAAAGCTGACGAATATTATCACTAGTTCCAAATAAAGTGACCAACCACATTTGTCCCTCCACAGAAGGGTCTATCTTTTCATATTCTATTACGATTTCGAGCATGCGTTGTGTATATGAATTGGTCTGCTTGGCCTTATTAATTAACAATTGAGGAATTTTTGATCCTTTTCTAATGTTATTTTTTAGAATTTCTTCCTTGTCATAATCTGAAAGATTTTTATTCTCAATCATAAAAATATCATTTAGAAATCCTTCTTCAATTATATTTTTTTTCATAAACTCTATCATCGTAAAATTAACTTTAGGTGATATTTTAAAAAATCCAATAAATGCCCTTATTTCAGCATTAGTAAGCTTTACATCTTTTGGATAAAACATCATCAACGTTGGTATCTTTGATAGATAATCACTGGGAGACATTTTTTCTAAATAATTGGAAAATTGTTTTCTAAATTCTAATTTATCCTCAGTACTTACTTGTGTGTAGTCAATAAAACAGTCGATCCCCAAATCTTCAACATTCTTCTCAAGCATGCTCAACAAAACTTCAGCTCTTATTTTTGCAGGTAAACTTCTAAAAACTAATCCATTAACTTTTTCAAGCTCCTCTTTTTTCATTCCAAGCAAATATAATCTTATTTTTTCAATTTGCTCCACATCAAGCTTCTCTTCAAAAGGCGTTAAGGCAACAATGAAATAAAGCCCGCCCGCTAAAGCACGTGCCAAAATTTTATCTAAAACGTTCCTATCACTAATTTTCATTTTAGATAAAACAAACGAAGCTTCAAATTCATTCTGATACGATTCAATAATTTTATTTTGAATACGAGCATTTGGACTTCTATTCAATTCTGCTAAATAAAACGCCCCAGTAAGATAATCTTCATTTTTACTACCAAGCCCCTTCAAAATAAAATCATCTAAAAGCTGAGACTCATCTTCCGTTGCGGCAATTGCTCGGAAATAACCGAATTTTTCTTCTAATGATAAATTCTTATATTTTAAATACTTTTTCTCCAGATCAAGCACCAACCTTTTATCCTTTATTCCAACACATCCCAGCGCAAAGACACCATTTTTATCATCCAGGATTTTGGGTGAAATATCTTCATAACTTAGGCGATAAAAAGGTTTTCGATCAACCCAATCTTGAAAATTTTCATAATATCCACACAAGCTATCTCTATTAAATATTGAAATTGGTGGCGTTAGCATTTTTGTTACAACAGCTTTTTCAATTTTAACAGCCTCAGAAACATCCATCCATTCCATCTTCGCCATAAAATCCAAATAAGAAATTTGAGAGACTGGATCAAAAGTGGACCAGCCTGCTTTAAAATTCGCCTTTGCCGATTCATTTTTCTTGATATTTTTGAACAACTCCAGAGTATTACCCTCATAATATTTGGCTGAATGTTTAGTAAAAAAATCAATGATAGTTGGGGCATAAATCAGTGAATCCTTACCCACCAATAGTCTCTCAATCAGCTCTAACTTCTCATCAACATATTTTTTTTCATCCTTTATAGCACAAATATTCTTAAGAATAGGATCATCACTATCTGCGAGTAGTCCTGAACACTGATAAAAATAGGTATCCTTCAAAGTATCCGCAAGAAAATTATTATCGGAAATCCATGAATT
>Ga0208958_1004418_pt1 | contig 10118 bp, 6 predicted proteins | sample RifOxyB1_FD_184032 | JGI IMG/M metagenome (GOLD analysis project Ga0208958, IMG submission 184032) | Soil microbial communities from Rifle, Colorado - Rifle Oxygen_injection B1 (SPAdes) | ecosystem: Environmental > Terrestrial > Deep subsurface > Rock core/Sediment | place: Rifle, Colorado...
TCGGCCGGGGTGCTGGACTTCGCCGGCGGCGCGGTCGTTCACGTCAACTCGGGCGTGGCCGGTCTGGTCTGCGCCATCTTCCTGGGCCGCCGCAAAGGCTATGGCGCCGAACCGATCGTCGCCCATAACCCGGTCCTGACCATGATCGGCGCCTCCCTGCTGCTGGTCGGCTGGATCGGCTTCAACGCCGGTTCGGCGGGCGCCGCCAACGAGCTGATGGGCGTGGCTCTGCTGAACACCGTCCTGGCCGCCGCCGCCGCCGCCCTGACCTGGAAGATCATCGAACTGATCGAGAAGAAGAAGGTCTCGCTGATCGGCATGCTGTCGGGCGTGGTCGCCGGTCTGGTCGCCATCACCCCGGCCGCCGGCTTCGTCGATCCCAAGGGCGCCGTCATTATCGGCCTGATCGCCGGTCCGGTTTGCTATATCTCGTCGGTCTGGATCAAGAAGCTGCTGCGCTACGACGACTCCCTGGACGCCTTCGGCATCCACGGCGCCGGCGGCCTGATCGGCGCCTTGCTGACGGGCGTCTTCGCCACCACGGCGATCAACAGCCTGTCGGAAGGCGCCACTGTCGGCGCCCAGGCCCTCGGCCTGGCCTGGACCATCGCCTACAGCGCGGTCGGCACCTTTGTCATCCTCGTCATCTGCAAGTTCACCACGGGCCTGCGCGTGAGCGAGGCGGAAGAAGCCGCCGGTCTGGACACCTCGCTGCACGGCGAGACCCTGGACCACTAAGGGTTTGGGACGCGGTCGCTCTCAAGGCCGCGTCCCGCCCGCCGAGCGGGTCTGAGTCTAATAAAGTCAAATATAATCAAGGGGATATAAATATGAAAACCGGCTTCTTCCGCACCGCTGCAGCAGCCGCGATTGCTGCGAGCTTTATCGGCCTCGCGGCGCCCGCCTCGGCGCAGAGCGACATCGACGTCGCCTTCAACGTCGGGGTCGTCAGCGACTATGTCTTCCGCGGCTTCAGCCAAACCGGCGAAGACCCCGCCATCCAGGGCGGCGTCGATGTGACGGCCGGCAGCTTCTACGTCGGTGGCTGGGCCTCGAACGTCGACTTCGGCGACGATACCGACGCCGAGATCGACATCTACGGCGGCTATCGCACCGAGGCGGCCGGCTTCGCCCTCGACTTCGGCGTGATCGGCTATCTGTACCCCGGCGAACCCGACGGCGCTGACTACAACTATGCGGAGTTCAAGGCCGCCGCCTCGCGCGCGGTCGGTCCCGCCACGGTCGGCGCCGCCGTCTATTACTCGCCGGATTTCTTCGGGGTGGACGAGACCGCCACCTATGCCGAAATCAACGGCGCCTTCAGCCCGGCGGACAAGTGGACGATCTCGGGCGCTGTTGGCCAGCAGTGGCTGGACGTCACTGACGACTATGTGACCTGGAACGCCGGTGTCGCCTACGCCCTGACCGACAATCTGGCCATCGACGTGCGCTACTACGACACCGACGTCGACGAAGCGCCCTTGGCTGAGGATCGCGTGGTCGGCGCGGTCAAGCTGGTCTTCTAACACCGTCCTGAAGCGATCTTAAAAGAAGGCCCCGGAGAGCGATCTCCGGGGCCTTTTTTCTATTACTTGGCGTAACGCGTCTCGACCGGGTCGTACCGGTCCCAGACCTTGCCGTCAGCCAGGGACCGCAGCAGCTTCAGATACTCGGCATGGGTCCAGGCCAAGGGCGTGGCGGAGTCGGTGTTCTGGCCCAGGGCGTAGTCATGGGCCGTGGGATCGCCGACCCCGTCCCACACCTGTTCGGCCAGCATCAGGCCGTCGTTGGCGAACCGCTCCATGCCGCGCACATAGGTCTGGCGGATGGCGTCGATGTCGGCGGCGGAGGGGGCGCCGTTCAGGCTGACGCGGGCCAGCTCATAGTGACCGCGTTCACCGGTGAAGAAGGGCCAGACCCGGCCGCGCTGGCCAGGGCTCATCTGCCCTCCGACGCCGTAGTTGGCGCCGGTGAGGTGATCCTCGCCATAGCCGTCGACGCCGTAGCGGCGCCAGCCGGGCGTCTTGTCCCCTTCCGGCCCGAAGTCGTAGCGGACGCGGTACAGGTCCTCCAGACTCTGGTCGTCATAGACGGGCAGGGTGGCGACGATGTGCGGATCGTCGGCCTTGCGCACGCCGTAGCGCACCAGCTCCAGGAAGCCGCCGTCCACGACCCTGTCTTCCTGAGGCGCGATCTGGCCGTTGGCCGCGCCGATCGGGGCCTTGTCGTTCGGGTTCTCGTTCTGGGTGATGCGGATGTAGTAGCGGCCGTCGCCGAAGTCGCCGGCGGTGGTGAACATCCGCGCCTCGATCTTGGATGCATAATCGTCGGCCGCCGCCTGATAACGCCTCGCCCCGGCCGCATCGCTCGAGGCCCGCGCCATCTCGGCCGCGACCGTCAGTCCGGCCACCACGGCGGCGGTGGTGGAGGGGGAATAGCCCTGCTGTTCCTCCCAGCGCTCCTGCTGGGTGAAAGGCGGCTTGATCTCGGCGTCGTTCCACAAGAGGCCGACCTTGCCGCCGTCCACCAGGAAGTCGGCCGCCGGCTTCAGCATGTCGCGATAGTGGTCGGCCATCTGGGCGTCCGACAGCCAGCCCAGTTTCCACAGACGATAGCCCAGCATGATCGGCATGGCCGTCTGGTCCAATTGGACGGCGACCCATTCCAGTTCGCCGTCCACATGGGTCTTCTGTAGGAACCAGCCGCCGACGCCGGTGTTGCCCGGCGTGTTAGGACCAACCTGGACCTGTGGCAGATAGTTGAAGGCCGCCAGAGGCGTCTCCCTGTCGCCCAGGGCCGCCAGGGCCATGGCCACCTGATAGAAGTCGCGCGGCCAGACGGCCTTGTAGCCGGTGGAGGATTTCGACGCGTCCACCGTGTCGCCCCAGGGGTTGGACAGGGAGGCGATCAGGGCGCCGGCGTGAGTGCGGTCCTCCTGCACCTTCAGCATCAGGGCTGAGGCGTAGGCCAGCTTGCCGCCGTCGGTCGCCTGCTGGGCGATGCGCGGCAGTTCGGTCAGGGAGGCGACATAGTCTTCCCACCCCACGCGTTCGCCCTCGCCGTTGAACCGGGCCAGGACCTCGTCCAGGCCGACAGCGAAGGCGCCGTCCGCCGCCGCGCGAGCCTCGGCCTCGCTGTCGCCGAAACCGATCACGAAGTCGCGGCTCAGGCTTTGGCCCCTCCGCAGGGTCGGCAGGGCGCCCGTCATCATCGTATTGCCCGCCGTCTCGCCGGTGGAGGCGTGGGTCCAGTCCATCCGGCCGTCCTTCAGATCGGTCAGACCGTCCGATGCGCCGACGAAGCCGACGCCGGCGGCGGCGAAGGGCTCGCTGGGCTTGAGCACCAGATGGGTATCGCCTTCCCAGGCATGGAAGGCCTGGCGCGTGACCTGCCCCCGGTCGTCCACGCCGGTGTTGGCGATGTGCGGCTCCAGCAGCAGATAGGGCGTCGCCTCTCCGCTCAGGGCCGTGATCTTGACCCGCAGCACCAGGGCGTTGCGATCCGGATCGGTGAAGATGCGCTTTTCGATCTCGAAGCGGCCGGCCTTGTCTCGCGTCGTGACCTTATAGGCGGGCGAAAGCGGGCGGCCCTGGGCGTCCACATGCAGATACTCGGTCCGCTCGGTGGTGTCGGCGCCCTCGACGGCCAGGCCCTCCGGGGTGACGACGGCGAAGCGCAGGGCCTTGATCTGGGCTTCGTGGATCAGGCCGTACATGGTCTCGGTCAGGACGCCGTCGGCGATGGAGAACCAGACCTTCGACACCGCGCCGGTCGGTCCGCCGTCCTGATAGCGGCCGTCGACATAGGCCTCATAGGACGCTCCGGCCCCGGTCTTGGCGGCGCTGGACCAGACAGGCGGAGCGCCGGGCGCTCCAGGGGCGATGCCGGACTGGGCCGAGGCGGCGGAAGCGATCGCCAGGCCGGCGGCGCCGGCGAGGCAGAGGGAACGGAAATGACGCATGGTGGTCCTCACGGGTTGCGCGTGGGGGCGGGGGAAAGAAGAAAGCTCAGGGGAACGTCCAGCCGCTGGTTCCAGGACGCCTCGTTGTGCTGGGCGCCGGGGAAGACCAGGCTCTGGAAATCGCCGGGGCCGTAACCGCGGCGGCGGAAGACGGCGTCCACCTGGGTCTGGAAGGCGGCGTAGAACTGATCCAGGGTCTCGTCGCCCCGGTCGAAGTAGAAGCGGTTCGCGCCGGGCGCCGGCAGGCCACGTTCGATCATGCCGGTCCAGGCGGCGACCAGACGTTCGCGCCAGGCCTCCAGGCTCTGACCGTCCAGACCTGTGACCCGCAGCGGCCAGTGGGTCGACAGGCAGGCGGCGGCGGAGAAGATGTCCGGCCGTTTCATCACCGCATACAGGGAGATCAGCCCGCCCATGCTGGAGCCGCTGATCAGGGTGTCCTCACGGCCGGGCAGGGTGCGGTAGGTCCGGTCCACGAAGGGTTTCAGCTCTTCGGTCAGGAAGCGGACGTAGCCGTCCGACAGGGGCGGGCCGCCATAGACGGCCTGAACGTCCCCGCGCATGTCCTCGGGCAGGGCCGCGATCAGATCGGCCGGGACATACTCCCTCAGGCGAAGATCCGTGTTCCAGACGCCGACCACGATGGGCGCCCGCACCTGGCCGCCGGCGATCAGCCGCGTCAGATGCTCGTCCACCCCCCATTCGCCGAAGTTGGCCGTCGAGGGATCGAACAGGTTCTGTCCGTCGTGCATGTAGAGGACGGGATAGGCGGCATCCGAAGTCTCATAGCCAGGCGGCAGCCAGACGGAGACGTTGCGGGGCTTCACATGGGCCGAGGTCACGGCCCCGTGGAGGATCAGACGACCGGCCGCCGTTTGCGCCCGTGCGGCGCCGGCGAAGGGCAGAGCAGCGGCCAGGGCCAGGAGCGCGCGGCGGTTCACGCCCTTTGCTCCCGCACCCTGAGGGCGCTGAAGGCCGCCAGCAGGAAGGATGCGGCGCCCAGCACCAGGGCCCAGATCGCCTGTCCGCTGAAAAAGTGCTTCAGAATCAGGCCCAGCACCGTGGCCGCCAGCAGCTGGGGCACGACGATGAAGATGTTGAACACGCCCATATAGACGCCCATCTTCCGCGCCGGCACAGCCGCCGACAGGATGGCGTAGGGCATGGAGACGATCGAGGCCCAGGCGAAGCCGACCCCGACCAGGGGCAGCCACAGCAGGCCCGGCTCGCGGATCAGGAAGACGCCGAACAGACCCGCCGCGCCGAGCGCCAGCATCAGGGCGTGGGTCGCCCTGCGGCCGATCCGCCTAGCCAGGACCGGCAGGGTGAAGGCCGCCAGGGCCGCCACCCCGTTATAGACACCGAACAGAACCCCCACCCAGTCGGCCCCGGCGGCGTAGGCGGCCGAGGTGGTGTCGGTCGTGCCGTAATGGACGCTGGTCACGGCGGCGGTGGTGTAGATCCACAGGGCGAACAGGGCGAACCAGCTGAAGAACTGAACCACCGCCAGATCGCGCATGGTCTGGGGCATGCGATACACGTCGTTCAGGATCTCGGTCACGGCGTTTGTCAGGCCGCGCCTCTGCATTATGCCCACCGCGATCTGCAGCAGGCCGAAGCCGACGAAGAAGCCCGCCAGGACCAGCAGCTCCTTCTCCAGATCCAGGCCGGCGATCAGCACCAGGCCGAGCCCTCCCAGAACGGCGCAGACCAGGCCTGAACCCATCCAGCCCCGCACGCTGCGCGCCGGCGGCTCTGGCATATCGTCGGCCGGGGCGGCGCCCAGGGCTTCAAGGCGCGCACGTTCGAAGGCGGCGAGTTGCTCGGGGCTGTATTCGCGCGTGCTCAGCACCGTCCACAGCACGGCCGTGAACAGGCCGGCGGCGCCGACGTAGAAGGCGATCTTGACCGACAGGGGCACGACCCCCGCCTCGGCCGTCGAGACCACGCCGAAGACGTTCGACAGCAGCCAGGGCAGGACCGAGGCGAAGACGGCGCCGGCCCCGATGAAGAAGCTCTGCATCGCATAGCCGGCGGTGCGCTGCTCCTCCGGCAGATTGTCGCCGACGAAGGCCCGGAACGGCTCCATGGTGATGTTTATGGAGGCGTCCATGATCCACAGCATGGCGGCTGCGAACCACAGGCCGGGGCTGTTGGGCATGGCGATCAGCGCCAGGGTGGTCAGGATCGCCCCGACCAGAAAATAGGGGCGGCGACGCCCGAAACCCGTCCAGGTCTTGTCGCTGAAATGCCCGACCAGGGGCTGGACCAACAGACCCGTCAGGGGGGCGGCGATCCAGAGGATGGCCAGGCTGTCGACCTCGGCGCCCAGGGTCTGGAAGATCCGGCTGGTGTTGGCGTTCTGCAGGCCGAAGCCGATCTGGATGCCGAAGAAGCCGACGCACATGTTCCAGATCGCCAGGCCGGACAGGCGCGGGCGGTGGGAGAGGAGGGTCATCTGCGGCGCGCCCTGCCGACCGGGACGAACCGGATCGCCTGGCCGCCGCCGGGCGCCAGGGCCAGGGTCAGAACGTCCGCCGACGTCACCTCGCGCTGCTCGATGACGATGTCCTCGCGCTTGCCGCGATAATCGGCCTCGGGGCCGTCGCGATAGATCTCGGCCCGGTAGCGCCGCCCGTCGTCCAGGAAGTCGAGGGGCGCGGTCAGGACGCGCGGATGCTCGTCGGTGATGGCCCCCAGCGCCCAGACGTCGGAGGCCCGATCCTTGCGCGCAATGGCGACGTAATCGCCCATCTCGGCCGCCAGGACGCGGGTCTCGGCCCAGTCGACCGGCACGTCCTTGATGAACTGGAACGGGCCGGGATTGGCCTCGTAATTGACCAGCAGGTCCGCGGCCATCTGGATCGGGCTGTAGATGACGACATAGAGGGCCAGCTGTTTCGCCCAGGTCGTCTGCACCCCGCCGGGGCTGCGCGTCTCCATGCCGAAGATGCCGGGCGTATAGTCCATCGGCCCGGCCAGCAGGCGGGTGAAGACCAGGTTCGGCTCGTGTTCGGGCGGATTGCCGGGGTTGCCCCAGGCCGAATACTCCATGCCCCGCTGGCCCTCGCGGCTGATGATGTTCGGATAGGTGCGGCGCAGGCCCGTGTCCTTGAACGGCTCGTGGGCGTTGACCGCAACCTTGTGGCGCGCGCCCGCCTCGACGACCTTCATGTGGTGCTGGGCCATCGCCTGGCTCTCGTGCCAGGCCATCACCATCCGGCCGTCCGGCCCGTCGACCCGAGCGCCGCCCGCATCGGCGACATAGCCGGTCTTGACCGAATGGACGCCCAGCCGCTCGTAAAGCGCCATCGCCGCCTCAAGCTGCTGCTCGTAATGGAAGGCGTTGCCGCCGGTCTCGTGGTGGCCGATCAGTTGCACGCCCTTGGACGCGGCGTAGCTCGTGACCCGTTCCAGGTCGAAGTCCGGATAGGCCTCGGTGAAGCTGAAGTCCGAGCCGTTGGCGAACCACTGGCCGTCCCAGCCCTTGTTCCAGCCCTCGACCAGGACCCCGCCCAGGCCGTGCTCAGCCGCGAAGTCGATGTGTTTGATGGCGTTCTCGGTGGTGGCGCCGTGTTTGGGACCGGAGTTCCAGCTCTTCAGCTCCAGGTGCATCTCCCACCAGACGCCGACGTATTTCATCGGCTTGAACCAGGACACGTCGCCCAGCTTGTTGGGCTCGTTCAGGTTCAGGATCAGGCTCGACTCGATAAGCCCGGCCGCGTTGTCCGACACCTGCAGCGTCCGCCACGGCGTATTGAACGGCGCCTGGCGCACCACGGCGGCGTTGGTCAGTCCCGGCGTCAGCTGGGCCCGGAACTTCGTCTCCTCCGACCGGCGCAGGTTCATCCCGGCGTAATCGATGCAGGCGGCCTCGTGGATCGAGACGTGCAGGCCAGACCTACCCTTGACCGTCATCGGCGTCTGGGCGCTGCCGACCGCGCTGATCGGGGTGCGGCTGTAGAGGTATTCCTCGCGGTTCCACTCCCAGGCGGGGCACCACAGGGCCTCGCCGTCTTCGGCCAGGTTGAACTCGGTGATCTCCGAACCGATACGAACCGTCTTCAGGGCCGGCTGGTCCGGGAACTCGTAGCGGAAGCCCAGGCCGTCGTCGTACAGGCGGAAGACAACGTCGACGCGGCGCTGCAAGCCGGCGGTCTCGGCGTAGCGGACCCGCCATTCGTTATAGTGGTTGCGGATGAAGCGGCGCTCGCCCCAGGGCTGCTCCCAGGTCTCGTCGAAGGTCACCGGCTGACCGGCCGTGATCGCCAGGCCGCGCTCAAGGGCGGGGGCGTCCGTCAGCAGGAAGCCCAGTTTCGACGGCGCGATGACCATCCGGCCCTGACGCAGGACGGCGTACATCGGCCGGCCGTCGTTGTCGGTGAAGGCCTCGACCGTCAGGACGCCGCTCGGCGAGCTGGCGCGGGCGTGGGTCGGCGCGGTCTGGGCGCGAACGCCCGTCGCGCCAAAGGCCAGGATAGAGGCGCCGCCGAGGGCCAAGAAGGATCTGCGCTGCATCATGGGAACTCCGTTACGCCGCCTCTTGCCAACCGCCGCGAACGGTGGCTGAAATGTTTGCAGAAAAATTTGCAGGCCCGAAAGCCTGTGCTGAGGACCCGCGACCTTGAGCCGCAAGACCACCCGCCTTGAAGACATCGCCCGCCTGGCCGGCGTCTCCGTCGCCACCACCTCCCGAGCGCTGAACGACAGTCCCGCCGTCAACGACCGCACCAAGCAGCTGATCTGGAAGCTGGCGAAGGAGCACGACTCCCCCTTCCGCCGCTACATGCCCGCCGGACCGATCGGGGCCCAGGGCACGATCGCCCTGGTGACGCCGCGACCACAGGGGCGGGAGGGCCGGATCTCCGACCCCTTCTTTCTGGAGCTTCTGGCCGGGGTGGGCGAGGCGGCGCGCGAACGCGGCTGCGATCTGCTGATGAGCCATATTTCGCCCGCCACCTATGACGAGCTGGCGGCGGCGATGAACACCAGTCGTGCGGACGGCGTGATCTTCCTGGGCCAGTCCAGCCTGCACGGCGCCTTCAACCGGCTCGCGGCGGGCGACTATCGCTTCGTGGTCTGGGGCGCCGACCTGCCGGAGCAGGACTATTGCTCGATCGGATCGGACAACTTCTCGGGCGGTCGCCGCGCGACCTCCCACCTGGCGCGGCTGGGCCGCACGCGCATCGTCTTTCTGGGCGACCTCGATCCGCCCGAGGCCATGCAGAGGCACCGCGGCTATCTGGAGGCGCTGGAGACGGCGGGCCTGTCTGTCGACGCCGAACTGATCGTCCCCGCCCATTTCGAGGTCGAGTCCGCCGAGGCCGCCGTGGACGCCCTGGTGCGCCGGGGCGTCAGGTTCGACGGGCTGGTCGCCGCCTCCGACCAGATCGCCCTGGGCGCGGTGCGCGCGCTGGAACACGCCGGCCTGACCGTGCCCGGCGACGTCTCCGTCATCGGCTTCGACAACGTGCCCTTCAGCCGCTACTCGCGCCCGGCCCTGTCCACCATCGCCCAGGACACGATGAAGGCCGGGCGGCTGATGGTGTCCAAACTGCTGGACCACGGGGGCGCGACGGCCGGACGGTCGGAACGGGTGCCCACCGATCTGATCGTGCGCGAGACCTGTGGCGGCTGAACGGTTCATGCCAGGCTGAGCACTCGTCCGGCCAGCGGCGGCAGGACGTCGCCGTCGCCCTGGCTCCAATTGATCGCCTCGATCTGCGTCGCCTCGGCGGGGGGGCTCCACTCGACCGGCGCGTGACCCAGGTTGAAGACGCACAGCAGCCGCTCTTCGCCGCCGCCGCGCTCCTGACGTTCGAACACCAGAAGGTCCGAGGTCTGGATCGGCGCCATGGCGCCGAAGCGCAGGGCCGGGTGCCGATGACGCAGCCGGATCATCCGGCGGGCGACGTGCAGGGTGGAGGCCGGATCGGCCTCCTGCGCATCCACCGCCAGCGGCAGGTGGCGCGCATCGACCGGCAGCCAGGGTTCGACGGTGGAGAAGCCGGCGTTGGCCTGATCCGCATGCCAGGGCATCGGGGTGCGGGCGCCGTCGCGGCCCAGGGTCTCGGGCCAGTTGGCGATGGCCTCGGGATCGACCAGCCGCTCGAACGGCACCTCGGCCTGGGGCAGGCCCAGCTCCTCGCCCTGATAG
>Ga0208958_1004420_pt1 | contig 10115 bp, 22 predicted proteins | sample RifOxyB1_FD_184032 | JGI IMG/M metagenome (GOLD analysis project Ga0208958, IMG submission 184032) | Soil microbial communities from Rifle, Colorado - Rifle Oxygen_injection B1 (SPAdes) | ecosystem: Environmental > Terrestrial > Deep subsurface > Rock core/Sediment | place: Rifle, Colorado...
AACACCACAGTTAATCAAGGATGCAGTTATAACAGGCAAGAATTTCAAAGATGAGATTAAAAAAGATATCATCGATTTATTGAATTACGATAAATTAGATTCGACAAAAAGCAAATAAGATTGATTACAGACTGATATTCATGGTATCAGTTATTCCCAAGTCCAGAAAAGGTAAAAAGCAATTTGAGGGGATAGTAATAGTGGTTAATGCTGGTTCGACTCCAGCCTATCCCCCGAAGGAGGTATAATGATAGTAAAAATAGAAAAGATTGGCTCAGTCGGGAAATTGACTGCTTTTATTAAGTCTTATCCTGATGGAGAGAAGAAATTCGAGGACATCTTCGGTCTTCCACCGGATGATTATTTTGTCGGGAAAGCGTGGGAGTCGCTTAAGGCACGACTCAAAAATGTGTATAAGTCCGATTTAATCTCTCTTAGGAAAGCTAAATTGGAAGTCCTGGCATTCTTCCTCGAGTCTCAGCCCGAACTCTTTAACTTGAGAATAAAAAACGAGATTGAAGTTTTTAGAATTTATACGGAGTAATTATGACAGTAACATTAAACATTGAAAACGATGCAGAACTTAGAGCCTATATCAAAGACTGCATCAAAGGACAAGTACTCTCTATCGTTAGAGAAGATTTCCTCGAGATAATAAAAGAGGAAATCCAAAGAAAAATTAAAGGTGGTAACGAACAGTGGTTTGATTTTATGTTAAAGGGATCACTAAAAATGGCAGTCAAAGAACTATTAATGACTGAACATTCAGTTGCCACTTGGAATATAGATCATATAAAGCCAATCACCGAAGAATATCTCAAACAAATATTTAAAGATAGAGATTGGAAAAAAATTGTGAATGATCTCGCTTTCCAGAAAATAAGAAAACTTGCAGAAGGATAATTTTTTGCAGAGACAAAGTGTCTCTCATTAACTAATATATTAGGAGGTTTATATGTTTTATATCGTTTATTGGATCGAGACTCGAAAGGGTAAAAAGAAATCCATGTACATTGTCTTTGTAAACAAGGACAAGGCATTAAAGAAATATTCGAGATTGCTCGCCGCTCAGGAACTTGCTGAGAGTAAAATAAGCAAAGTTCGTTTCTCTGATGTGGTTAAGAATGCAGAAGCAGAAGCTATCAAGAGGAAAATTGAAGTCATGAAAGGAGATCTTGGCTTTAGTACTCTCCCTGTAGAGACCGATCCGGCAGATGAAGAAGAGGAGGACGAAGAGGGCGAAGAGAACGAGGAGGACGAATAGGATTCAGAAGACGATAATGTCAAGTAATCAATCCAATGAGAGGAGGAAATCCTCCTCTCGTTTTTAAAAGAAAGCAATTATGGAAAAAATCAAAGTAGGAGATAGAGTAGAGGTAATTTCCAGACCCGGAGGATTAAAAGGGACTGTGATAAAAGACGAAGATGATAGTTGGATTGGCGTCAGGCATGATTCCCGAATTGACTGGGGGCATAATTGCACCGGACTTTGCGAAGATAACTTTGGTTGGTTCTATATTCATCGTGAATTAAAACTTATCAAGAATGCAGATTTAAATTTAAAATCAGAAATTATTGACGGATTGGAGTATTGCTGATGGAACTTATAGAAATAAGATATAAAGAAAAACAAAAAGAATTAGAGGATATCTTCGCATACATATACGGAGACAACTTCTCGGATGCTCCTTTAACATCTGAGTACATGGTTCTTTCTCTAATACTTTCAGACGTTATGTCGAGAGTTAACTTTAACGTGCTCTCAACATCCAATCTCTCAAGGATCACAGGTACGACCAACACGTTGTTTTCCGCTCTTAATGTTATATCAGAAAGTGCCCATAAACGAGCCACCACATTAAATAAGCTATTTGCAGACACTGCAGCGAGGAACAATTGAGTTGGTTAAACACGTATGCAGAAAATATACGTTTAAGGGATAAAAGATTAGGACGTAAGCCTGTCTCTATTCCAGATAAAGCAAATTTAAGAAAATTAAAAAATAAAGAGAGGAAACCGATGATACAAATCAAACCACTCGGAGATGGATGTTACAGAAGTAATAATCTTCCTATTAATTTAGAGGATGTAAGCGAGGCACTGGAAACGCAGTCACTTCCTTATTTTTGCCTAAGTGCCTGGATTTCGGCTGCACTTGAAGATGGCGATATAACTTTATACCTTAATCAAGAAAAAATAAATACAGCAAATGCGACTTTAGATGATATAGTCGCCCACGTAAAGAAAACTCCGGGCATAGAAAAGATATGGCTTATCTGTCCTTATGGGACAGACAAAGGAGCGATCTTCACAGATGAACCGACTCTTTTAGAGGAGAAAGATACAGCTATGGATTATGCTTTCGGAATTTTTGCCGGGGATAAGGAATTCATCACAGTAAGTTTCGGAGGGGAAAGTGAAATTCAAACAGATTGTTAATCTGACACCCCACGATATTGTTGCTAACGGGGTCAAAATCCAAGCCTCCGGACTATCGGCGAGATTGAAATTAAAGTCTAAATACAGGGGAACTCATTTTGGGATTCCCATCAAATCAATCCAAGTTCAGGGAGTTGAGAATCTCCCCTCTCCGAAGAGAGGAGTTTATCTGATAGTAAGTCAGTCTGTTAAGGTTTATCTCTTGGAGAGACGGGATCTTTTAACTCCTTATGAGTTACTGACAAACAGCGTTGGGAAAGTAGTAGGTTGTAAATCTTTGAGTTTGTGATGGAGACAGGAGATAAAGTAAAATTGAAACCGGAGACATGGGAACATGCTCATGTGCGATTATATTTAAAAGGTCAATTAGGAGATGCGGTTTTTACCGTCCAGTGTATTACAGGAGATGTAATCCGTATCAGTTGCGATGGGCAAATGTATCGTGTTTCTAAAAAGTATCTTGAAAAAGTTATAAAAATCGAGATCATTAACGGGGAGGAATACTGTTGAAATTTAAAGTAGGAGATGCGGTAAGACTGCTTGAAGCCGTATCAGTGGGAATACCAAGAGAATACGAAGGACAAACAGGGGAGATTATCAGCATCAGCAAGTCCAGCACTCCGTACTGTGTCGAATTCAGAGATCACGTATGGTATGCAAATGCTGCAGCCCTCGAATTAACTGATAAATATCAAATAAATTTTGATCCGAATTCATATTATTGTTAAATTAAGGAGATCCTATGCGTAAAGTAAACAAAAATAATCGGAAAGAAATTTCCGATGCTATTGTCGCTCTCCATAAATTGGGGAAGAGCAAGTTTGAGATCGGGGCGTCGCTTCAGATAAGCAGTTCTACTGTGAGTCGAATCTCTAAAGAATTAGGACTGAAGAAAAAGACAAAGGTTGTTCAGCCTAAGCTTCTGCGTTCAAGAGAGAGATACTCGGATAAACTCGCTTTGGAGATCCAACATTTAGTTAAAGTTGTTGGACATAAGCCCAAAGCAATCCCTGATAAGATTAATATTCCGAGTATGCCGATTACTACAGTTTATACTCTTTTAAGACGAGCAAGGAAATTAGTGGCTTTAGGTAAATATACGGAACCGAATCTCTTCCAAGAAGTCGAAGTAGTTGGCAAGCCGGTGAAAGAGTCTCTCCCATCTTTAGAGAGATTTGTCAAAACTAACGAGGCGAAGCTTAAAGTCTTGGAAATTTGCATCTCTGTTATCTTTGCACAGAATCTGATGGGATTTGAACTTTGTACTGAGGCAGAAGTCAAGCCCTTTAAAGATAAAGCCAAAGATATGATCAAGGAATTAGGAGAGAAGGGATGGAAATAAGATCATTGGCAGAGTTGGAGGCGAGAGGACGTGTTGAAGTTGAAGATATGCTTATCTTCGCTTATAAGGGGAAATTGTGGGCTCATCAAGTAGGACGTGCTTATTTGCACAGGGAATTTGCCGGTCATCTTAACGAAATATTCCTACAATTAGGAGTCGACCCTGTGCGTTACTGCGAGAGAGCCTACGGATATCATTCACGAGGAGGGTCATTCCCTACATATGTGTATGGTGACATGCAAGCCGCTTACAGATTAGCACAAAGATTATTCCACGACACAGAAAAAACAGAAAAAACTATTAAAAAACATAAGGAGATAAACATGGAAGCAGAAATCCTGAAAAAGGACAAAATCAAACCCGAATGCACCGTCAATGGATGGTTCGATTCGACAGAAGCACGTTGTTATACAATCAAAATCACTCTCTCGGACGACTTAAGAGAATTAATTAACATCTTCGCCGAGACTAAAAAGCAAGTAGATTTAGAAATCTTGGATTATTCCACATCTTCCGAAGGAGCCGGATCGCAGAAGATTAAGAAGAAAAGATACCTCATCAGGACAGTTATAATGAAGAAGATATCCCAATTGGCTCTCGGGTATATAGAGTTGGACTTCTTCTCCGATCTGACTAAAAAAGTCTTCCAATATACCATCCCCGGTTATAATGAGGGATATAGAATTGGTAACGATATAAGGGATTTCATCGATACGATGATTGATGAAGTCAATAACATTAAAACACGAATTAAAGTCACTATTAAAGGCGAAGAATGATAATAGTAGCAATTGGATTCGAGTTGGAGTGCGGGATTAAGCAAAAGATAATCGGAGATCGAGGCATCGTTATTTACGATTACGGCTCTAACGCTATAAACGAAGAGTGGAATCTTTGCTTCGAGAGAGACAGCAGTCTAAGATGCAAAAAGAACAACTTCACTCCCGTAGAGATTAAAAGCCCTATCATGTTCTCTGAAAAAGATATATTAGGGACAACGAGTAAAATCAAGACTATTTTCGATAACAATATCGAGAATATGGAGATGAACGATTCGATGGGATTCCATATACACATGACCTATTGGACTGATCAAAAGAAGGATCGGCTTTTTAAAGAGAATAAGATGCTTCTCGATAAGAAAGAAATAACAAAATTAAATCCTGTAATATGTGGATATCCGTTTTATCGTGCATTAATAAGTACATTCAGATCAACTTTAGCCGAGATACAAACAAAATCTCAGAAAGCTGCATTTGATAATCAATACTTTAGAGATCATGCAAGACAAGTCGACGAGAAAACATTTTCTCTTATGCGGGAGAAATACAGGGAATTTGCTCTTAATTCCTTAGGTACTTTAGAGTACAGATCTTCTAATCTAATGGGGATGGATAACTTTACTTACCTGGAAAAATATCTCCTCCTCTTTTATAAGTGTGCCTCGGTAGCTATCGAAGAGGAGATAAAAAGTCAAAAACTTTTTTCAAGCGATATCGCTCCTAATTTAAAAAAGCTGGAATTCGTCTTACCTAAACCGAGACACGAGCAACTAAAGATTAAAAAGATCATATCAGATACAGTAAGTGTAATAAAAATCAAGCCGGTAACTGCTCTCGCAGAGCATAACCCAGTCTATTTAGAAACTAAAAAACCGCACGTGCGATTAAATCAAAGCAGAGTTTTAACATTAAAAAAAAGGATAGAGAATGTGTAATATATTAATAATATTGCAAGAACAAGAAGACAAATCGATGACAGAGAAAAATCTTGAAACAATCAAAAATTTCAACGCTTTATCTTATCATCGGAACAGTGATGGGATGGGTATTTACTGCTCAAGCGATAATCTTTTAGTCAAGCAGAAACAAATTATTGATTTAAACGACTATAAGGAATCAATCTTAAAATCTCCGGTGAATATCTTCCATTACAGATTAGCCACTTCTGGATTAACAGATGAATACTTACATCCATTTTACATAGGAGAACGATATATCGTCGTTCATAATGGAGTTATGCACTTTAAAGGCGTCAAATCCTCTGTATCGGAATCCGATACAGCTATTTTCTGCCGATTATTAGAGCAAGAACTCGTGAAAAAGAAAATGAAAGCTGCAATCGAAGAGATCTTTAATAATTATTACAATTATGGAAGTTACTCGATAGGAATTTACGACATCAAAAAGAAGATACTCTATTATTTTAAAGATTCAATGACTTCAATCCGGACATCGCTGATAGGTGATATGTTCTTAATCCACACGAACAGTGAATATGATCGCTATCTCACTATAAAACCGGGCAAGTTGTCACTTGCTCATAGTACATTATATACATTCTATTATATCGATAATCATATCTATTACTCAAGCAATCAACTCAGTATTAAAGCGAGTTCTTATACAGTATATCCCGATTATCGGAGTTATAACTCATACGAGAAGAATAAAGATGGATTTTTTGTCCCATCTAAAGATAAAGTGACAAAGCAAACAGTTATTGATTGGATAGACGAACTCAATAAAAAGAAACATGGAGTAGATCCGGATCAATTAACAGAACAAGAATGGCGAGATTATGGTGGCTATGACTGAAATACTAAAGAAATTCGAGGAACACTCTAAATTAAGTACCATTAAAAAAATCGATGGAATGAGTATTCAGTATAAGACTTTTCTCCATTCTCATCTTTTAAGGTACTTAAGTGATCTCAAGGATTTGCCCAACAGGATTAATCTTACTTCTTATATCGTAGGATGTCATCTAAAAGAATCCAGCAGAGCAGTCTTAGCTCAAGGATTGGGAAAATTCTTCTATTGGGGTGGGTATATGCCTGAATCAGACTATAAGATACTGATTAGATCCTTCCGGCTCCCGAGACCTGACTGGAGTACGAAGGATCTCACAGAGGAGAAAGTCGTAACTTTTTTAAAGTATGCTCACTCGAATAGTAATCGATTCCTTCAGGCAAGGAATACGTGCATCATCTTTCTTCTGGCGTCCATTGGTTTAAGAATAAATCAATTAGTACAATTAGACATAGAGGATGTAAAAGCAAACTCTACAGAGTTAACAATAATATTAGAGAAGCAGAAAGAGACTATGACTTCTCTGCGAAGAAATATCGATTATAAAATCATACCTCTCGAATTTAGTATTGAGAGATTTAGTTGTGACAGTGTATATTCTGCCTATCTCCGGCAGAGAGAGAAGATCGCTAATGTCTCATCGTTTTTTCTTAATCAATACGGAGGGAAATTAACTAAAATTTATATTCAAAAATACATAGAGAGTGCGTCTCATTATCTCGGCTTTAAAAGATACTCTCCGCATAGTTTCAGGCACTATGTAGGAAGTAAAGTCGCTAAAGAAAAGGGACCAATAGAAGCAGCGACTCTCTTGGGACATAAAAATCTTGAGACTATTATGCAGTATATAAATCCGGAATCGGATAATATTTTATAAATCAAGGCGAGAGATAAAATGGAAAAATTTAATGAATTATTGGAGAAACTTAATAGTTTAAAAATCGCACAAAAAAGCATCGACTGGGTAGAAAATATACCAGAAGAAATTTACAAAGAATACCTCAAAGACAATTACAAGGAACTTGCTTGGGGATTAGATGTTGATACCCACAGGTGGTACGAAACCTCAATTTCAGTAATTGAAATATTTGGCAAATTGTTAGGTGTCAGGCATATAACCATCTTGTTTTCAGAATCAACCGAGTGTGAGGATTGTTGTGTCACAATGAAGTTTTATGAAATGGAAGAAATACCAATTATATCTTATCAAATTAAACCACATACAGGAGAAAAGAAATGTTAGAAAGAGATATTTTATTTTTAGTTCTTGGTTTGGAAATTGGTTTTTTAATTGGAGCATTTTTTACCATTTATACAGAAAATAAAAGAATTGATAATAGTGAGGAGAAACAAAATGAAAATTAAAAATTTAGCGGAACTGCGGAAAATAGGCAAGGTAGAACTTCACGATGAAATTGAGTTTGAAATCAAAAATAAAAAATTATTCTATGAAATTCGGGGAGGTAGCTCAGGTCTCTATTTGAGTAATACTTGTGAACATAATTCAAAAATCTTTGAATTATTGAAATTGGACAAACTTAAATTCTGTGATAATATTTATGGTTACCCTTGCAAAAGAGAAGTTGAATTCCCAAACGCACACATACACGATTTCAAAGCAATCTATAATGTAATAGAGGCGTTGTATCTGGAAATTGAAAGGCAATCGGTACAAACTGACACTGAGCCTAAACAATACCGATTAGCAAGAAAGTTAGGTTGCTTTGAGAAGGGGGAAGTGTTCACGGGATTACAGCATCAGATTATTATGAACAAAGCTTGCAGTGTAGAATTTGATACAGAGATTAAAATAAAGAAACAAGACATTCCTTCCTTCATTGCAGATGGCACAATCGAAGAAGTACCGAAGTTAAGGAAATGGGATAGAGAATTAGCACAGGGTTTGTTCTATTATTTAGATTGTAAAAGGTCAAATACAAGCACTACACTTGAAGAAGATATAAATGAATACGAAAAAAAACACAATATAGAATAGTTCTTTGAAAAACTGGAACGGTGATGAAAACATCAGAATAAGACAGCGAAATGATAGTGTCGAACTGTCCTCAGTATAGTGAGAAGTTAATAACACATTATATTGATTGTGAGAGCTATCCCGTTCCAGATTTATTAACAACAAATTAGGTGATTTATGAAGCAAGAAAACAATTATTGGATTGAAGGCACTAACAAGTGGAATTGTTATAATTATAGTAAAGATGAGGCTATAAAGTATAGTAACACACTTATAGAATGTACGAACTGTATTGATTGCAGTTTTTGCCGTTCTTGCAGTGATTGCAGTTTTTGCCGTGATTGCAGTTCTTGCCGTTCTTGCAGTGATTGCCGTTCTTGCAGTGATTGCAGTTTTTGCAGTTCTTGCCGTTCTTGCAGTTATTGCAGTTCTTGCCGTTCTTGCAGTTATTGCAGTTTTTGCAGTTCTTGCAGTTCTTGCAGTTATTGCAGTTATTGCAGTGATTATAAAACTAATCCTAATAGGATTATGAGTAATATAATTGGTAGTCGTAAATCTCAAACGATTATTTATATAGTTGCTGATAATATTCAAGTTGTTTGTGGTTGTTATAGAACCAATGCTATATTAGATTTTGAAAAAAGGGTTAAAGAAGTACATAAAGACAGCAAACAGTATTTAAAAGAATATTTAGATTTTATTAAAATAGCTAAAATTTATATAAAGTATATTAATTAACAGGTGATTTATGAAAATAGAATTAATACCAGAACAAATCCAGAAGGAAATAGTATGATGAATAAAATAATGGACATTAATGGAAGTGCCGTTGATTGTGCTAATATTAATTATATAAGTCCAATCAAATACATTAAAACTCATGAAGAAAAGCCGCAACCAGCTTATTCCTTTGAAATATATTGGAAGTATGGCTCAGCATTACCTCTTGTTATTTTTAGCGAAATGAGTTCGGATAAATACGATAACGATTGCATTATGATTAAAGACAGATTTGAAAAATTGAGAGATAAATTAATTGATAGTTGGAGGAAAATAACATGATAATTGATGAAATAATATTGCAATTAGACAGGATGCGAGACCCCTCGATAGACTGGGATGTTGATACAATAATTACGAAATTAGAACAACTCAGACCGTTAATCAAAACCGAACTTGATATTAAAAAGATTGAATTAGCGGATTACTTTTTAAGAAAAACTTTTAGCTATGACGAGGACGAGGAACATTGGGATACTTATGCAAACCCTCGAAAAGATATTGAGTTTTCTCAATTAATAACCCAAATAAAACAAATGGAGAAATTATGACAGAGCAATTACAATTATCAGAACAAGATTTAATCGCAATAGGGTTTACTAAAAAAGTATATCATGCTGACGAAATGAACCCCGAAAAAACAACTTATGAAATACCGTGTTTAAACGGTTGTTTTTACTACAATCTCAACGAGCCGATTTATAGGTGGTATCAAGAAATTAAGATAGGTGATTTCTACAATGACATCAACTTAGATATTGATACTAAAATGTTGTTATTTTCAGTTCTTTCGGCTTTTAAAGTTGATTTCCATTTAGTTATTAATAACGTACAAGAGGCAATGGCATGACCGAAAAACAAAAACAAGACTTATTCTACATTAATGATTTGTGTGATAAGGTTACAATAGGTCAATTAACAGTCAGAGAAGCACTCCAGACCGCACTTAATGATAAGGGTGAGGCTTCTAAAAAAGTTTATGATGAAT
>Ga0208958_1004421_pt1 | contig 10115 bp, 12 predicted proteins | sample RifOxyB1_FD_184032 | JGI IMG/M metagenome (GOLD analysis project Ga0208958, IMG submission 184032) | Soil microbial communities from Rifle, Colorado - Rifle Oxygen_injection B1 (SPAdes) | ecosystem: Environmental > Terrestrial > Deep subsurface > Rock core/Sediment | place: Rifle, Colorado...
AACCAGGAGAAATTATTCTAGCTCAGATTACTCTTGTTCAGATTGGAGATCGAGAAAGAAGAGATGTTAAAGTTAAATATTATGTTTCTGGAGAGAAAAATATTGGTCTTGTAAGTGGTGAAGAAACTGTCGCACTAGAAGGCCAGGCTTCAATTGTTGCAAAATTAAATATCCCTGAAAAAGCTAAAAGTGGGGATTATATTTTTATTGCTCATATTACTGACTTGAAAACTGATGAAATATTAAGCCATTCTTCAAAAAGCTTTTTTATTGAGGGCTTAACTTTCCTTGAAAAAATTTCTATGAGAGATCTTTCACTTATTAGTCTATACACCACGACTTTATTTTTTATAGTATTTTCTGTTATGGTTTTAATAAATATAAGAAAGCTTAGTCAAAAGCACAAAACAAATCATGAAATTGATATATCTAAACTTAAAAAGTTTCTGCATATGAAAAGATAGTATTACTCACATAACCCTCTTTCTCCAGGAGAACGAAAAGGTTCATAGAAGATAAGTTTTATCCAGCCTAAGAAAGGTATTCTAAAACTTGTTGCTTTTCCGATTATTTGAGATTCACTAATATTTGTTTCATCTATTTTTTCAGGATTATTTGTTGAGGTAAATTGAAGAGCATTGTTATCTCCTTTTGTGCTAATTGGATCCAAACCTACTATTCTATGAATTATAGGTCTATTTGATATTCCACTTGAAAAAATAATTGTATCCCCTACTTCTATATTTGTTTTTTTAGCTCCAACGACGAAGAATATATCTCCTTTTGTAAATCCAGTATTTATCGGAAATGACTCAAAATCATCTTGAGTTATACCTCTAGGTTCATACCAATCTTTATTCTCACTCCACCACTTTTCCAAATCAGCAGGATTATGGTGCATTGAACATGATTCCACAATTACTATTGGAAGATTTGTTCCTGTGACAAATGAGAGCATTGGAAAAAAAATAAATTTTATTATAAGAAAAACAATGACCATAAATAAAGCCCAGCTGAGCAAGCTGTCTCCATTCCACAAATAATTCCACGACTTTTTTATAATTTGAGTAAAAGAATTTTTGTTTTTTTCCTGATATGCTGGACTGGACTTCATTTAATATATTTTAGAATAGAGCATATTTAAAACTTATTAGAAAGTTTTTATAGATAAATATTTAAAAGTGACTTATATTTTGGGATATTATGGAAATTAAATTTAGTATAGAAGATCACATAGGAATTATAGAATATGAAAGATTGAGCATGGTGTTTATCCAGGGTATTTTAGATTCAAGACTTTCTGAGCTTATGTCTTCTGGAAAACTGGAAGCAAATAATGATAGAGAAGTAGGTCAATTAAGGGTTGAAGAAAACAGAGAGTTTTTAGCATTATTTTATCCTGAAACTCCTATTATAGACTCCACTATTGTAAGAACAAATGATGGAGTTGTTTCAATAGTTAATTACAGCTTAGACTGCAAGAAATCAAAAAAAATTGCCTCTAGACAGTCTGCAGAGTTAGAGTTAAAATTTCAAGAAGATGTCCCAAGTTCTGAATTAATAGATATTATAGGATCTGAATTTGCAGTTGTAGATGTTAGGGCTTATGATCTCTTAGATAGTTTAAATTCCTTACCTGGATTTGACCTTGAATCTTTATTTGCAACAACAAGATATGCTAATTTTCTGCATCTCTACAAAGGATTAACAGAAAGAAAAAGTTTGAAATTAGCAAAAGAAAGATATATAAGTTCTATTTGAAAAAGAATTTATAGTTCGTTTTCTACATTATTCTATGGGAAAATTCAGAAACAGCTGGTTATTTAAACTAATTATTTTAATTATAATTATAATTTTTATCTTAGTTTTAACAGGCTTAATTCAGTGGTTTACAATATGGCGCGAGTTTCTTTGATTTTTTCATCGAAAGATTTAAATAGGTGTATACTCTGTGTATATACATAGGTGATATACTTATATGTATATCAACTTCAACCCCTTTCACACTGTGTTCTTCGGAACACAGTTCATGATTAAGAAAAAAACAAAATAAGGATAAAATGAATGACATTTTCGACAATACAATAATATGCAAAGATTGCAATAGAGAGATGCGTAAAGTTCAGTTTTTAAAAAATGGCTTTACATTCAGAGCTGTTCAATGCGTTAAGTGTGGACAGAAAATTATTCATCCAGGAGATAAAGTTGAATATGAGCACTATATGCATCTTAGGGGTAAAACATACAGTGTTAAGTTAAGAATGGTTGGAAATTCATATGCTGTTTCAATCCCAAGAGAAATAGTTAATTTTATTAATGAACAGAACAAGATTATGGATGAATTAGTAAGTTTAAGTTTTGAAAGAATGGGAAAAATCTCTTTGATTTTTGATAAGATGACAGAAGATGAAGAAAATAAGGCTAATGGTAATGAAAGAGAGAAAAGTAAAATTATAAATAATAAAGATTAGGAGTAATATAAATATTCAAAATGGCTGAACAGAAAGTAAAGTTAAGAGTTGCAGAAGCGTCTCAAGATGATGCATATAAAGGAATTGCTAGGATTGATTATGATACTATGAAAGCTCTTGGATTAAGAAGAGGAGACGTTGTTTCTGTTAAAGGAAGTAAAGAAAGTGTTGCAATTGTTGACAGAGCATACCCTGCTGATGTTGGTGAGGGAATAATCAGAATTGATGGTATAATAAGAAAAAATGCTAAAACAGGAGTTGGTGAATATGTTGAACTTGCAAAAGTTGAAGTTAAAGAAGCTAAGAAAATAACTATTGCTCCTGTTCAGGAAAATATTGTTGTACAGGGAGATCCTGAAATATTCAGAAGAGGTTTACTTGGCAGAGCTGTTGTTAAAGGAGATATTGTTGTTCTTGGAGGAGTGCAAAGAAGAAAAGATTTAATGAGTGATGAGTTTGGAGATTTTAATGATATATTTGGAGATATTCTCGGAAACATGGGTGGTAATTTAGGAGGAATTGGTTTTGGAGGATTACAGCAGATAAGATTTGTTATAGTTAATACAAATCCCAGCAAGCCTATTGTAATTACAGAAAATACAGAAGTAAGTGTTAATTCAAAAGCTGTTGAAATTTCTGAAGAGAAGGTAATTGATGTTACATATGAAGATATTGGAGGTTTAAGAGAAGAAGTAAAAAAAGTTCGTGAGATGATAGAACTTCCTTTAAAACATCCTGAAATATTTGAAAGACTTGGAATTGAACCTCCGAAAGGAGTTTTGCTTCACGGACCGCCTGGAACTGGAAAAACATTATTAGCTAAGGCTGTTGCAAATGAATCTGAAGCTAATTTTATTTTGCTTAACGGACCTGAAATTATGTCAAAATTTTATGGCGAATCTGAAAAAAAGATAAGAGATATATTTAATGAAGCTGAGAAAACAGCTCCTGCAATTATTTTTATTGATGAAATAGATGCTATAGCACCTAAAAGAGAAGAGGTTCAGGGAGAGGTAGAAAGAAGAGTTGTATCACAATTACTTACAATGATGGATGGATTAAAATCCAGAGGAAAAGTTGTTGTTATAGGGGCCACTAATAGACCTAATAGTCTTGATCCTGCATTAAGAAGACCTGGAAGATTTGACAGAGAAGTTGAAATTAATGTCCCTGATAAATTAGGAAGACTAGCTATTCTTAAGATACATACTAGAAATATGCCTTTAACAAAGGCTGTTAATTTAGATGAACTAGCAGGAATTACTCATGGATTTGTAGGAGCTGATATTTCGGCTTTAGCAAAAGAGGCTGCTATGTCTGTTTTAAGAAAATTACTTCCTAAAATAAAGCTTAAAGAAGAAGAGCAAGTTTCTGAAGAGATTCTTTCACAATTAAAAGTTACTGAGAAAGACTTTCAAGAAGCTTTGAAAGTTGTTAGACCTTCTGCAATGAGAGAGGTTTTAGTTGAAACTCCTAATACAAAATGGAGTGATGTTGGAGGATTAGAAAAAGTTAAGCGAGAATTAAAAGAAGCTGTTGAATGGCCTTTACAACACCCTGAAGCATTTGTTAGAGTTGGAATAAGACCTCCAAGAGGTATTTTACTTTACGGACCGCCTGGAACTGGAAAAACATTATTAGCTAAGGCTGTTGCAAGAGAATCTGAAGCTAATTTTATTCAGGTTAAAGGACCTTCATTATTATCTATGTGGGTTGGGAAATCAGAAGAAGGAGTTAGAAAAATATTTGAAAGAGCCAGACAGGTTTCACCTTGCGTAGTATTTTTTGATGAGATTGATTCGCTAGCTCCAAGGAGAGGAACAGATAATGGAAGTAAAGTAACTGAGCGTGTGTTGAACCAATTACTTGCTGAAATGGATGGTTTAGAAGAATTGCATGATGTTACAGTTATAGGAGCAACAAACAGACCAGATATGTTGGATACAGCTTTACTAAGACCTGGAAGATTTGATAGAATATTATTAGTACCAGCTCCGACAAAAGAGGGAAGGTTACAAGTTTTAGAAATACATACTAAAAAAATGCCTCTTGCAAAAGATGTTGATCTTAATGATTTAGCTGAAAGAACAGATGGATTTGTAGGAGCTGATCTTGAGAACTTAGCTAGAGAAGCTGCCATGCTTGCATTAAGAGAAGACATTAACACAAAAATAGTTTCTAAAAGAAATTTTGAAGAAGCTTTGAAAAAAGTAAGACCAAGTGTAACAAAGCATGATATGGAAATCTATCAGAAAATAGAAGAAAATTATTTGAAATCTGCAAGAGCTGCGCTTGCCACACCTAAAGCTTATTTAGGATAAGAAATTAAATTGAATAATCTTTCATTGAAATTATTAGAATTCTATAATTATAAAATTAACTAAAAGAAAATTTCATATAAAGCCCAAATCATTAAGGCTAACCATATTATAATATATATCCATGTTGCAGGAGATAATTTGTTTTTGTAAATTTTATTGGCAAGTGCCAGTATTTCATTACTAAACTGCAAAAAACTAAGTGCAAACAAAATAGAAATAAATGTTGCAACTGCCATTATATCTACTATTGATATATTCTGAACTAGGAAATAAAATACAATTATTGCAAGAATTGCCAGAATTATAGAGCTTACTAATGAATGAGAGTATACAGTTCTTACAACAGGAAGCCAGTCTTTTTTATTTATTAAAATAACAAGTAGTTTTATAGCAGCAACTATTATAAAAATCAGTGCAATTATTTCCAAACTTGTTAGTGCCATTGTTCTTTTTTGTTTTTATATTATTTAACACAAAACAGCTCTTATAACTCCCTGTCTTGTTATTCTCCAATCAATATCATTTGTTACAGATACTGGCTGGCCTGCTTTAGTTGCTTCTAGCTTTATTCTTATAACTCCTTCTGGAGCATCTTCTGGAATATTAAGAGTTGCTACTTTTTTCGGATTTCTGTCATTTGGAGCAACTGTCTGGTCCCAATTTCCAATAGTAATCCAACTTTCTAAGTCAACATTTCTAGGATAGTCTAAAGGAAGAATATCTGTTACACGAATTCTATATTCGCTTCCTGTTTTGGAGTTAATGCTACAATAAACATTTGATATTCCACTTGGAGCAATTGAAACTGGCTCTCCGCCACCAATACATGAAATTTCCTCATTAGAATTATCAAATAATCTCTGGACTTCTTTTTCAACTTTATTATTAATTTCTCCAGTGAATCCGATTGCCCCACACATAATGCTTCTTATAAGAACAAAGCCTAGAATTAAAAGAGATAAAGAAAGAACAACAACAACAATAGTGGTCATGCTTAATTCTATTGCTGCTTTTTTATTTTTCATATTGTTTTTTATTTTTTATACCTTGTAAAGGCTTATTTTAATTTCTGTTTTTAAGCTTGTAAAAAAGCCATATCAGTATTTTAATTAAAATTCCAAGAATTATAACTCCTAAAATAATCTTAAATCCTTCAATAGTGTCAATTACTATTACATGATATATTCCGTAAATAATAAATGCTGTGAAAAGAATCCACAAAAATACTTTTGTAGCTGTTTTTTTGCTACTTACTAATTCAAATATATTTGATTTTCTATTAATATCTGAAGACTTAGACCTATATGATCTTGTAGAATTACCTCTCTTACCTCTCTTTTTCTTAGCCATCTTATAAAATAATAGAGATTAATTTAGTTTATAAACATTTTCCTTAACATCATAAATTTTATATAATATATAATCAAGTAAACTAAATGGTTTTGCAAAGATATAATGAAGTATCTGAAATACCAGACAATTATGTTCCTGCTATTTTTAATAATGGAGCTGATTCTCATTATCAGATTACTGGTGAAAGTTTATCTGGTTTAATAACAAGTATGCATTCATTTGATGGAGAGACTTTAGTAGTAAAAGATGTAAATCATCAAGGATATTTAGAAGGTACATTAAAACTTGAAGATCTTGAAAATTATACTTTGCTAGATTCTGAAGAACCAGAAAGTTTGTCATCAAGAATAACATTAAAATTTTTAGATCTGGAAGAATTATTTGTTTCTGTCAGAAATAAACCTGGAAGAATTATTTGTTTTAATACGCAACTTTCTGTTATTTAGAAACTTTTTCGCAATAACCTAATGCGTCTCTTATACTTCCAGATGGTAAAATACACTGATAACCGCTAGGACATGCGAATCCAGATACTCCTCCACATTCACATAAAGCTTCACATTCTTCAGTACATACAATAGTTGAGTCAACCTGTTGGTATAATAAATAACATTTATTGCTACAATCATTCCAGTTTCCTCCAGCTGATTCACATGAACTTGTTGTAATTTTAGGAATAGAGGGGTTTTTTGATATTATAAAAAAATATACAGAAAACATTAGAGCTATCAATATCAAGGCAACAATTAAATTAAAAGCAATCTGTTCTTTTTTCATATTTCCGATTTTATAAGAATATCAGTATTTCTGTGTTTTTAAAGATAATTAGATGGGGATGGGGTGGATCGAACACCCGACACCATGATCTTCAGTCATGTGCTCTCCCACTGAGCTACATCCCCTTAAAAAAACTAAGGATAATGCTTTTTTAAAGCTTATTAGAAAATTAAAGCCAAGGAAAGAGTTTTGTTTTTGAGTTTTGATGCTGGATAATGAGGAGAAACAATTCTACTTCTTAGCGTTCACCCATAGAATTTCAAAATGTTTTCTAAAATTGTCTGATATTTCTTTATTGATAATCCTGATAGCAAATGAATGTTCTTTCCTCCAAATTACAAATGCCATTCTTTCTCCATAAATCCAAGTTGAAGAAGGGTTAGAATATTCTTTGTGTACATATTTTATTTCCGTATATTTTCTTTGTGCAATTTCCTTACCCCTTTTTATTCCTGATTCAGAACTGTCTAAAATACCTCTCAGACTTATTTTTAACTTTTCTCTTTCCTCCTCCCAATGTTCTGCATAAAATGATAAAACTTCCTGTCCTTTTCCAGAACTTCCAAATGCTAACCATTCCTTTTTTATTTTTAGGATATCATTAAGAATCGTTTTTATACCTTCCTTACCTTCAAAAATCTCAACAACCGGCTTATTTTTCTCAAAATTTGTGAGACCCACAAGAGTTGGAAGAATATTTCTCATCTTTTGTTCTCTTTCTTTTATTATTTCAATAATCTTTTCAGGATTTATTGGAGAAAAGTATTTCCTATTTTCTTTTATAACATAACTTACAAAACCTTTTGTGATCAATCTCTCAAGTAATTGATAAATATGTGAACGATTTATTTTTGTCTCTTCTGATATGCTACTTGCTAGACTAGAGCCTAGCTTAAGCATAGCTAAATAAACTTCTACTTCTTCATTTGCTAGTCCGATTTCTTTAAGAGTTTCTTTTATTTCCATATTCTTACTAGTATTTTGGATTATTTAAGATTTTCTAATTGTTGTTATATTATGGCAACAAATATTTATATATCAGGAAGTTACTGCTTGATTGTGCTAAAAACACATGGAATAATAAGAAAATGACTAACCATACAGAGCAACTTCGAAAAATTAGAGATAGTTTAGCTTCTAAAAAGAAAAAAAGAATTGAAGAAGAAGCAAGAAGAAGTGAAAGTAACAAAGAAACAGAAAAATTAGTCATTCAAAAAACAAAAGAAGGATTAGCCATAATAAAAAAGGAATGGAAACCTTTTCTTCAAAGGGTACAGGAAGAAGTTTATGAAACAAAAATGTTTAATGAACTTATTAACTTCTGGGGTGAATTTCCAACAAAGTTCACATACGAAACTTGTAATTGGGAGCAAGAACCTAAAGCTTACATCCCAATTTATGCTGGCGGGATAAGGGTCGGATATGACCTCCGTTCAGAGCACCTCCTATATGCAATTCCTGAAGGATTTAGGTTTATAGTCGGATTTTCGAACTCTAATTCTGAAAACTGGAGAGGATTTGAAGAAGAACTTTCTTGTGATACATTATTGAGGGTGGGAAAATGGCCTGATTTAGATATACTTGATGATATGAAAAGGAGTAAAAGGGGTACTGAGTTAGTCTTAACAACTACTGATTTAGAAAAACTTCTTAAGTACTCATCTCCTTTTCTTTTAAGTGAGTCTACACCCCTGTATCAAACTGGAAAGTTAAAGGATATTCTTAATATTAGTTTAGAAAGAATAAGAAGAGAAATTAAAGATAATGTTAAAACAGCTAGAAATAATTATACAATGAGAGTTAAAGAGTTATTAAGTTGTTTGAACGAGGCAGTAAATGAAAAATATAAAATAAATAAAGAAGATTAAAAAATTTATAATTAGCAAATATTAAAATGAGATACTAAAGGAATACCACATCCAATAACTATACTGATAATACTTATTCTTGGTAAGAGATCATATGTCATCATAAGCTTCATATTTATTTAATATTTAAGCATTTTTAAAAAAAAACAGCGAGTTAGAAATAGGCCACATTCTGTCAAACTTCGTTTCTTTTCCTTTAAGGATAAGACGAACTGTTTGTGCTAACATCCTACTAAGCCCACGGTTAAAGTGGTTGCATCAGCCAAGATGCTCGTTCCAGCAGTCAAAGACTGTATCGTTTCTATCCCAGAGCTCACCCTCACAGGTGTCTGTTTTCACAGATGGCTTTTAATTTGATGTGCGGACCTTCCTCAGAACTAAACTTTCATAATTTAAGTTTGCCAATTTAATGACTTAGCTCCGAAGTTAGCTATCTAACTCGCTGAAATTAAGAGAAAGAAAGGGTTTATAAATATTCACAAAAACAAGATTTGTGACTTTTACTCCCTGAAAATAAAGACTTGTCACTTACAAAATTACATGACACTCCCCTGAAATTACCAGCTATATAAACACACATATATGGTGAAATATATATTTCCCAGTAGTATTGTTTTTAAAACAACTTTGGTTTTTTATTATGAAAAAAGGAGGTGATTAATGAGAATCAAGGTTCTCTTTGAAGACAAAAAAGGGTCTTCAAGACTATTAGAAAGAAACTTTGACATTATAAGAGACTTACTACAGAGATATCCAAATGCTCTCTGGAGAAAATACACAAAGAATGGACAAACTGGATATGAACTTAATATATAAGAAGACAGTTATTTTTTCTTTTATTCTTTAATTTTAAACCTAGAAAACCTATAAAAACACATTTTCTTTTTGGTTTTCATGAAAACACTAAAAAATCAAAAGGTATTCATCAAAACATACGGATGTCAGGCAAATGTTAATGATTCAGAAGTTTTAGCCGGAAATCTGAAAAAACAAGGATATATCTTAACTGATAACGAACAGGAAGCTGATAAAATAATTGTTAATACATGCTCTGTCAAGAATAAAACGCAGAGCAAAATAATACACTATATAAACGAAATTGGAAATAATTATCCTGAAAAAGAAATTGAAGTTGGAGGATGTTTAGTTAAGAGTGTTGATTTAACTAAAAGATTTCCAAATATACATGTTATTGATACAATTAATACAAATAAATTAACTGGAAATATAGTTAGAAGTAATAATGATATAGGAATTATACAGATTTCTCAAGGATGTTTAAATTACTGCACTTTTTGTTCAACAAAATTAGCAAGAGGAAATCT
>Ga0208958_1004422_pt1 | contig 10115 bp, 8 predicted proteins | sample RifOxyB1_FD_184032 | JGI IMG/M metagenome (GOLD analysis project Ga0208958, IMG submission 184032) | Soil microbial communities from Rifle, Colorado - Rifle Oxygen_injection B1 (SPAdes) | ecosystem: Environmental > Terrestrial > Deep subsurface > Rock core/Sediment | place: Rifle, Colorado...
TGGTCACTCTTTTGGAGGCAGCCTAACAGCATATGTTGCAGCAAATTTGTGGCCAAAGCCCGAGAAAATAATTCTCTGCTCTTCTGCCGGACTTAGATACAGGAGCAAAAAAGCTTGGGTACTTTTGCCTATTGCCAAGGCCTCAAAAGTTCTATTATGGCCTATGTCAGACAATTTCAAGAAAAAACTTCGCAAAAATATATATTATTATGTAATTCGCGAAAGGGATTATGTAGACACGGCCGATCGGAAAGAACAATTTATCAAGATAATGAATTACGACATGACTGGAATTTTTAAAAAAATTTCAATACCAGCTTTGATAGTTTGGGGAAAACAAGATAAAGTCACACCACTCAAGATGGGCAGGAAAATAAATACACTAATCCGTGGTTCCAAGCTCGAGGTGATCGAAGGCAGGCATGGGATTCCTATTACGGAGGCACAAAAAGTCGCAAGTCTAGTTGGAAAATTTATAAGCAATAATTAATTTGAATTTCTGCGATTGAAAATATTATCCAGATTCATACTTATATATGTTAATTCCTCTTCAGTAAAAAAACCTCGATCAATTAGAAATGGCCTAAGGGTGTTATTATTTCTCTCAATATTAGTTCGATAATACCCATCATTAGCACTTATTATACGAGGCAGGTGGAGAATGTGACCAATTGCTGATAAAGCTATCGGTGACAAGTCTGATCTACTTCCACCCAGATTTTGTAAGGGGTCTTGGGCCCAACCGCCTTTAAACCCTGATGATGTCAAGTAAGTATATTCCGGACTACATTCCTTTCCAAAACCCGCTCTAGCAATTGCCAATACAGCATCTATTCTATCTCTACATTCCTTGTTGAACTCTACCCTGTTAGTTCCATTTCTTCTGTACCATGGTTGAGACTCACTTTCTACTACAACTACACCAACCTGATATTTCTTCATTAATAATAACTCCTCTCCCAAAGTAAATAAATCTATTAACCAAGCAGGGGTCGAGATAAATAATTCCTTTAATCTGTCACGATAATTAACAAGATCAACTGACAAATTACCGGTTATAACTGGTTCTAAGTTCCTAGAACCCGCATCTCGAGTTAAACTAATTGGTACATGCAGTCGTAAAGAAGATTCATTTAAAGCCATTGCTCCTCGCCTTTCCAATTTAGATAGAGAATTTTTACCGTCTCTTTTTTGGATTTTAGTTTTTCCATTTTTTACTTACCAAGTACTCTTATAACCTCAGAAAAATCCCTGTTCGAGTATTTTTTCATCGCTGACTTATATACAGAAGCAGTTTTCTTTAATACAGGCAGGTTCGTCTTGCTAGATTTGAGTTCCTCCAATGCCAGATTCACGTCCTTTTTCATATTCGCAACAGAGAAAAACAAAGGATAAGAGCCAGTTACGTAATTTTTCGCTTTTAGGTTCATCATAGGAGACATAACAGGCGCTTTAGAAAGTGCCTCAGTAACCTTTGCCCTGTCCAATCCCATTTTATCAGCCAGAATCATGCCCTCAGCCATTGCTTCGATTGTTATTGCAAGAAGCTGATTATTCACCATTTTAATAGCCTGACCCATTGGAGTTTGACCCATATAATGCAAGTCCTTGCCCATCGCAAGTAAAACAGGTTTAACTTTTTCATAAACCTTCTTCTCCCCACCAATAAAAATAGTCAGTTCGCCAGTGATCGCTTTTGGTGTACTTCCAGTAACAGGTGCATCAAGAAATGGAACTTTGTATTTCACCAGCTTTTTAGCAATTCTTTTCGCTGCAGCAGGTCCAATCGTGCTCATATCAATTACGATCAATTTTTTATTCGCCGCCTTCATCGCACCATTTTTCCCAAATAAAACTTCCTCAACATCTTTACCAGCTGTGACCATCGTAATGAGCACGTCTACTTTGCTTGCTAGTTCTTGTGGGGAGCCTACCACATTTGCGCCAAGCTTTTTCAACTCGTTAGTTTTGCTGCGGGTGCGATTATATACACTCAAGTCAAATTTATTCTTAAGAATATTTTTAGCCATAGGGTTACCCATAAGGCCAAGACCAATAAAGCCGATCTTTAAAGTAGACATAATCTTGAATTAATAAATTAGTTCGCCAATGCCTGCCTGTTGGCAGACAGGGCGAATGAACTGAGCAGATTTAGTTTATTACTTAGTAATTCCAGTCAGAATAATCATTGTAATTGACCAATGATCCAACAACTGTCATTATTATAGCAATTACAATACCAGCAACTGATAAGCCGATACCAACCATTGCCATTGTTTTGTTCTTTTCTGATTTCATTCCAAGAATACCAAGGACAATACCAACCAAAGCTATTGGAAGGCAACATAGTCCGGCACAAAAACTACCGCAAATGCTCAAAACACCAACCACCAATGAAGCCATTGCCATGCTGTCAGCACTGGAATTCGCTGTAGTAGATGTACTTGAAGAAGCTGGTTTATTCTCTGTTTTAACCTTAGCTTCAACTTCCTGAACCTTAGGTTCAGCTTTTTTCTCTTCTGCCATTATGAAAAATATAAAAAATAATAGATGCACAATTTGGAACTATGGCTCAATTATACATAACAAAAAGAATAAAACAAAGCAAAATATTTCAAAATTCGTTATACTGTCACCGAACTGTTAAAACAAAAATTAGCATGGATGCACTTATTGCCTTAATAATTTTCGCCTTTTTCCCAAGCTTTTTCGTGCTAGTAAGAAATATTTTTCATGCCACATATATCTGGCAGATAAAGGAATACAGGGTCGATCGTATAATTTCTCATTTGAGGTTCAAAGAAGAAGAAAGCATTCGTGACCATAGCCTAAACCTGCTCCAATACGGACTTTTCATAACAAGCCTTGTTTTTTTTGTACAACCAGCAAATGTTTTTCTTGTAGTACCTGCATTAACTTTCGCAAGCTACTGGATAGAAGTATTTAATGTCATGCAGTCTGCCGCGGCAAAAAAGCTTATCTATCCCAAAAAGAGCATTCGGAACCTTTTGATTGTCACGTTTTCCTTTTTCGTGCTCGTGCTCCCGATTTTAATACCAATTAATTTTGTAAGAAATATTTATCAAGACAAGATCGGCGAGGAATCACAAGAAACTGCTGGAATAGAGCCTGTTACAGTCGAAGATTTTTTAATTCAGGAAAACGTAGATGATAACGGGAATAAAACCATCCCTCTTGTGTTTGCTGTATTAATTGGCTCGAGCTTGCTTATGATCGCTGCAGATTTTGCCTCCCCTGCAATTGTTTCACTTTTCGCGATCGCTACCGAACCACTTGCGCAAATTAAAAGAAAAAGAATGATAAGTGCAGCCAAGGGGAAAATAAAGAAACACAAGGGATTTAAAGTTATTGCTATAACTGGAAGTTACGGAAAAACCACAACAAAAGAAATTCTATTTGAACTAATAAAAGACAATTTTAAAACTGTCAGAACAAGGGAAAATTTCAACTCCCCTGTGGGTGTAGCGCAGGAAGTCATCAGAGACCTATCGCCAGAAACAGAGGTTTTTATAGCAGAAATGGGCGCATATAAAAAAGGTGAAATAGCAGCTTCGACAAAAATACTTGAACCGGACATTTCAATCGTGACAAGCATCGGGCCACAACACATTAGCTTGTTCGGCAGTCTGGAAAATATTGTCCGTGCAAAATACGAAATTATCGAAAACCTGAAAAAAGGTGGGCTGGCTATTTTCAATGCGAATAATGAATACTGTGTAAGAATGGCTGCTGATGTTGATACAGACAAAAGAAAAACTATGTACTACGTTATTGACGAACAAATTGGGAATCCAGAAAATTCAAACGCATCAGGTCCTTCTGGTGGAAATATGCTTTTCGCAGTCAACATTAAAGAAGTCAAAGATGGGTTCAAGTTCGATCTTAAATTAAAAAATAAATCATATCCTACGTATTTCAAAATTGCTGGTATACATAACATTTCCAATCTTTTGGCAGCGGTTGCAGCAGCACTTGAACTAGGCATGGACCTCGCCAGCATCGCAGCAAAAATTCCACATATTGAAATATCAGGGCTGCATTTAAGCTGGAAGACAGGCTTGAACTCGACGCGTGTGCTCGATGACAGCTACAATAGTAATATTGCTGGATTCAACTCTGCACTGGACATTCTAGATAAACAAAAAAGTAAAGGAAAGAACATACTCATAACAAGAGGAATAATCGAACTTGGAAAAGAAAAACAGGAAGTGTATAAAAATCTTGCAGAAAAAATTGCTAAGACCATCGACCTGATGATAACCTCAGACAAGCAATTGATAGAAAATGTCGAACTTCATCCAGGCAAGACTGAAATTGCATATGCAAAACTACCTGATGATTATTACAATAAAATCATCAAAATTGTTAAAGAAGATGATATTATTCTTCTCGAAGGTAGACTATCGCCAGCCTTAATTGAACAGATTATTATAAGCAAATAATACTTAACTTGAAATGGATAATACAAAAGCAAACAAATACACAATTCAAGAAATAAATGACAAAGGTATGTGGGAGGATTTTCTAGGAAACAGTAGCGGACAGGAGTGTTCCCCTACCTCATTCATCCAATCCTGGAATTGGGGGGAATTTTCAAAAAAAATGGGGCAGAAGATCTATCGGCTCGGTATTTATCAAAATACAAATGCTGGCACTACCATGGTTGGCATCGCTCTGGGTATTTTGATCAAAGCAAAACGTGGTAAATATCTACACTTCAGGCACGGCCCGGTAATTAACTGGAAGGATCAGGAACTGGTTAAGTTTGTCCTCGATTACTTTGAAAAACTAGCCAAGACCGAAGGCGCATCATTCGTTCGCATAAGTCCACTCATCACATATTCGCAGGTCAAACAACTACCAGAATTAATGAAAAGAAGCAAAACTTCGCAAATGCATAATGTTGATTCAGAAGAAACTTGGATCCTTGATCTTAATAAAACAGAAGAGGAACTTTTAGCGAATATGCGAAAAAACACCCGTTACTCTATCAGAAAAGCTGAAAAAATGGGTGTAAAAATTATAAAAACAAAAGACTCAAAGTATCTAGACGAATTCTGGAATATCATGATGGACACTGTTAAAAGACAGAAATGGACATTTTATTCAAAGGAATATATAAAAAATGAATTTGAAATATTTGCACAAGACGACAAAGCATTGCTGTTTCTTGCCAGTTACAATAACAAGCTCATTGCAGGTTCAATGTTCATATATGATCACAACCAGAGCGCATATCATCACTCAGGTGCTTTAACGGAATTCCGCAATGTTCCCGCGAGCTATATGATTCAATGGGAAGCCATCAAAGAAGCCAAAGCTCGCGGTCTCAAACGTCACAATTTCTGGGGACTTCCGCTTACAAAAAACAACCAGCTTGACATGCATGACCCTTGGACAGGCGTCGGCCTTTTCAAAGTTGGTTTTGGTGGTCATGCAGAAAGATGGGCACACGCACGCGACATTCCAGTCAGCTGGAAATACTGGACCACCCATTATTATGAGAAATTTGAAACATTCAAAAGAAATCTATTAAACCGCTCAAACTAGTTTAAATACAATAGGATTATTATTAATATTTTTTACATTAACAAAATGCCTAGCCCTAAAAAAAATTCAAATAAAAAAATCCTTGTGTTTTTTGGAGCATTGGTATGCATTTCCATGGTTGTAATCATCGGAAGTATTGCGGCAGCTGTACTTTTGTACGAAGATAACGGCGATGATGGGGATAGTACTCTTGCAACGAACGAAAAGATTGAACTATTTAGTTCTGATAAAGAGTTTGACAATTATGCGCAAGAAATTGTAGCGACACAGAAAGACAAAAGAAACGGGACAATCCCTGGTTTTGATGATATAGGGGATTTTTTTGGCGACAATGGGGAAAATGCTGAAAGCCCTACTTCAGAAGATAAATCAGAATCGCCACAGGGTGGCTCAGACACGATCACAAATGTTCAGGAATCTGGAGTTGATGAAGGTGACATTGTTAAAGCATACAAAGACTACATGGTTGTATTAAGGCGCGGTAGAATGTTTTCAATTAATCTCAAAACTTTCAAAACTGTGACCACAATAAATGCTTATCCATCTGGATTTGAAAGCAATGGATGGTACGATGAAATGCTTGTTTCTGATGGCAAAATTTTGGTTATCGGATACAACTACGGCCAAAGTGCAACAGAAGTTGGTATGTTCGCAATTGATGATGACGGAGCTATTACGCACGAAAACACATATTTTATTGATTCAAATGATTATTACTCCTCCAGAAATTATGCAAGCCGTCTAATTGATGGGGAACTAATTCTCTATATGCCTTATTATATCTATTTTAGTGAAAATTACAGGGACATTAATTTCCCACAAATCCATAAATGGGTAAAAGGCAACGAGGTGTCTGAGGGTGCCAATCTACTTTCTAAGACCGATATTTACAAGCCTCTGCAAGACACATATTCTCCAACTTTGCATACTGTTATCAGATGCGATCTTGGATCAGACAATTCTGATGAACTTGATTGTAAGGCAAACGGTATTCTTGGACCTTATTCGCGTAATTTTTATGTCTCAAGCGAGGCGATTTATGTCTGGGTTAGTGATGAAAACTATTATTACATAAATGAAAAGGATGATGACAAGGTTCTTGAACGTGATGCTTATGTTTACAGGATTGATTTGAATAATAATGATTTTCAGGCAATGGGTGTGAAAGGCAGCCCAATTGATCAATTTTCCTTTAAAGAAGATGATAATTATCTAAATGTGCTTGTTAGATCAAGCGCCTGGGGCGACAGTATGTGGTTCCCGGAGTCAAGTGGCGGTGATTTCGCACTTTTCAGGGCACCTATTTCCAAGTTCTCAGACAAACCTAAGGCTACTGCAAAAAAGTACTACTCTCCTCTTCCCGAGGCTGACGGATACGATATACAAAACCGTTTTGTTGGTGACTATTTGCTTTACGGTTCTGATTCAGGCTGGTGGGCTAATGAGGACGGACAGAGTTTATATATCAAAAAAATCGATGACGACAGCGATGTTGAAACAATGGAACTGCAGCAAACTGTGGAAAGGATTGATGTTCTAGGAAGCGATGCGATCGTTGTTGGATCCGAAGGTGATGACTTGAAAATCAGCTCTATTGACCCTGAGGAGGCTAAGGTCCTTGATACTTTTACCCGTGAAAATGCATTGCAAGGAGAATCGCGAAGCCATGGATTTTTCTTCAAACAAGATGAAAATGATGAAAGCGGCGTTTTTGGTCTACCAATAAGGAAAATTGGCTCTGAATACTCAAGTCTTTGGGATGAGTCGATCGAAGTAATTTTCGTTAATGTCAGCGACAATAAAGACTTTACATACATTGGCTCACTTGAAAGCAATGACACAAACCAGGCTGACGACAATTGCGAAGTCTCCTGCGTTGACTGGTATGGAAACTCACGACCAATATTCTATGCCGATCGCACCTTCGCGCTAATCGGCTATGAACTCATCGAAGGCAAGGTAACAACGGACAGGATCAGCGAACTGCAGAGGTTGGGGTTTGGGAGATAACTATTTTTTAAAAACAATAATGTACGATAGCCCTGAATTTACCATTAAAAAACCATATAGGGAATTCCTAATTGAGAATATTCATGGTGCTGGCAAGCAAACAATCGATATTTTATATACTCTAGTTGGCCTGGACCCATATGATACTGAGGTCCCAGATCAGATTGTAAATATGAGGTTAAGTAATCTAGGAAGGTTCAAAGATCGGTCCATTCAGCAAAATAATTGGTATCCAGATATTTTGGCTCAAGATGTTGGATTAAAGTTAAATTTACCCAACCTTCGCGGGATCGACATTAATGTAGCTATAAGAAAAATTTGGCGGGCAGAATCCAATCATGAAAATCTTGATCGGAAACATTTAAAATATATACTGAATAATCTTCCTGCATTTAACGCTTTAGCAGTTGGAGATATTAGAACAACTCCGGAAAAAATGCCGCCAGGAATGATTGAAGGCCCCGGGAATTATCTTGAAGAATGGTATGCAAGTTTCGAAACACCACCAGAAAACTAAAAACTCCAGACCAAGGTCTAGAGTCTTCGTCTTCTTGAAATAATACGAATTTGCTATAATCAACCATGCAAATCGACATACTTACAATTTTCCCTGAAATGTTTGAAGGCCCTCTTACCGAGAGTATTTTGAAACGTGCACAGGAAAAAGGGATTGTTGAAATTAAGGTCCACGATATTCGTGATTGGGCTGAGGGCAAACACAAACAGGTTGATGACAAACCTTTTGGTGGTGGCGGTGGAATGGTGATGATGGTTGAACCTATTCACAAAGCCCTCAAGGAGTTAACCAATAAGAAAACAGGTGTAAAACCCCATATCATAATTACAACCGCAAAAGGCAAAACTTATGTTCAGTCAAAGGCAAAGGAACTTGCAAAATTGGAACATCTGATAATAATTTGCGGACATTATGAGGGAATCGATCAACGTGTATTAGACAATCTCGTTGACGAACAAATATCAATCGGGAACTACGTGCTCACTGGCGGGGAAATCCCCGCAATGGTCATAGTTGACTCAGTCACGCGCCTTATTCCGGGCGTGGTAGGCAACGAACAAACACCGCAAAATGATTCTTTCTATGAAGATGATAAAACCATCCAATATCCCATCTACACACGCCCGGCAGAGTACGATCACAATGGCAAAAGCCTGAAAGTGCCAGAAGTTCTTTTAAGCGGAAACCACAAAGAGATTGAGAAATGGAGAGAAATAAATTCCAGGTAAACACTATTCTAAATTACGAATTCAATCTTCTTCATTATCTTCTTCATGATCGTCAACTAATAAATCATCGTCATAAACTTTTGTGCAAGATTCAATTAGTTTATTTAACTCACCCCGATCAATATGAGCACCAACACCTTCTACAGATATTTGATCCAGCAACATACCAACACATTTCTCATAAAGTAATTTCCTATCAATTAATTTATATCCATCTCTTGGTCCGGTTACTTTCCACCTAGTTGGTACCTGTGCTTTAAGTTCCTCATCCTCCAACACAACCGTAATATCATGCCCTAAATGCGATCCACTGGAATCATCCTGAACATGGCTACTAAGCCTAAATAAAATTTTTCCATTGTGAAATTTAACATTAGTTAAATGAATCAGTGCACCGATATCATTATCCGCAATATCTGCATGACCGTTACCAGACACACGCCACGCTTCAAGAGTCGCCCTCAACTTTTCCTTAGAGAATCCCGCAATCTCCAAGGTTCGACTTAACTCATCCCTCATCATTCTATTTCTAGCTCCATGAAGAATTAGATCATATTTATCTGATAGTTTCTCGGACCCTTTCTCCAGCTTTCTTTTTGCACTTGGTAACATTTCATCCTCAATAACAGGAAAATCCTGGTTCAAATCAAGCACTTTCTCTCCAAAAAATACTTCTGCCATGATACTTGTAAGTTCAGTAATCTCAGTCTCTTCACCCACAAAAGTATCTAAACCGTGTGAGACATTTAGTACTACCCCATCACCAACTTTTTCAAATCCGGGCACCATTAAACCTCTATCAGAAACTATTGGAACCATACATCTCACTTGCCTTTCACCACTTCCAGGCTCTTCATATACTGGAGTCAGGCTCAAAAAATTTTCCATATTCTCGCAAGGTTTTTGAAGTTTTTCCATTATTTTGCTCAACAGGTAATCTCTATAGTAGCCACGTTCTTCTATTATTTTCCATTTCTTCTGCAAGATACCGGCGAGTTCATATAATTCCATCTCTCCTCTCTCTCTATCAAATGCTATTTGAATGACCACTCGCTTTTTATTTCCAATCACTCCTTTTGGTATTTCGAAAAAGAGATTCGATTCTAAAGACAAAATGCGTAACTGATCATTTCTAGAAAATCCCCTACGTTCTCCATTCTTTAGAAATTGTGCATAAGTCAGAACATTTTGCTGCATCTGCTCACACGGACCTAATTTAGGTGTTAACACTCCAGCTCTAGTTTCCACTTGACCAGGCTGTTCCCTTAAATGTGCTGTTTTTGTCCACA